>Ga0315284_10004251_pt1 | contig 20366 bp, 18 predicted proteins | sample YL17G09_16_MG_FD_203696 | JGI IMG/M metagenome (GOLD analysis project Ga0315284, IMG submission 203696) | Sediment microbial communities from Yellowstone Lake, YNP, Wyoming, USA - YL17G09_16 | ecosystem: Environmental > Aquatic > Freshwater > Lake > Sediment | place: USA: Wyoming | collected...
GAAAAATAAAAACTATTTTATAGTTGATAATGAAGGCCGCGGTGAGTGTTTTTTTGCTACAATCCGTGATGCATTTTCCAGTATAGCACAACAAACATCTGTAGAAAAATTACGAAAAAAATTGTCAAATGAAGTGGATGAAAAATTATTGTTGAATTACAAAGAATTGTATGATAGCTTTAATAATATAGTAGTTGAAAGCACCATACAAATAAAAGAACTCAGCGCACAATACAATAGTATTCAACAAATTTTTGCAACTACCTTAGATAGAAATGAAAGAAAAGAAATATTAGAATCCGCCAAAAAAATAAAAACTCAACATGATAATCTTGTTCGAGAAAAAGATGTTTCTGCAAGAATGTTAAATGAGTATAAATTTATGAAAGGGATTGACACCGTTGAGCAATTAAAAAAACGAATAAAATCTTGCGAGTTTTGGGCAGAAACATGGGCTATTTCTACACTTGAACGTGTATTAAATATTAAAACAATTTTGCTTTCAAGTGAAGCATATCGTGCAAAAGACCTTTCGAATGTTTTGCAGTGTGGTCAGTTAAATGATACTTTATTGGAAAACAGAGGCGTTTTTTTACCAGAATATTACATTATTGAAGATTTTACAGGAGGCCATTATAAACTAGTTGGTTATAAAGAAAAGCTTATTTTTAAGTTTAGTGAACTACCTTATGAATTAAAAAAGAAAGTAGCTGAAAAATGTTTAGAAGGCGAAACAGGAACCTTCAGTATAATACCCGACTTTCAACAATTCAAAAAAACAATTAAAAAAGGTTCTAGTAGCAGTACAGGTAAAGGTCTTGTCGATTTTGATGACGACCTTTCTGAGTCTAAATTAAGAGGCATGTATGACGACGATACTGTTTTAATGTTTTACTCAAAATCCAACGATAAACCCTTACCTGGTAAAGGAGCAGGAGAAAAAATTCCAAATGAGAAAATTAAGGAATATACTAAGTTGGCCTCTATTCCCCAGTGGCGCAAAAAATTGTCTGATTTTTGGGTAGAACCGTTTTTACTGGATGACCATAAGTGGGCAAGTGTCGAGCATTTTTATCAGGCGTCAAAATTTAAAAGGCTGAACCCGGATTTTTATTTGAGTTTCTCTCTTGATTACGGAAAAGAATTGTCAAAAGACCCGGCAATAGCAAAGGCGGCAGGTAGCAAAGAGGCAAAATATAATGGCACTTTATTAAGACCTTTGGATGTTCAAATGGACCCTGATTTTTTTGGAAAAAGGGACAGTGAGGCAAAAACAAAGGCTAGAAAAGCAAAATTTACACAGAACAAAGAACTGAATGATTTACTACTAGCTACAAATAATGCAAAATTAGTTCATCAACAAAAGGGAAAAAAACCAATCATATTTGATGATTTGATGATTTTACGTGATAAAATCATGCGAACCAATAGTTAAAGATATTTTTTATTATTAAATAATAATAAAAAAATTTAATATTTAAGGCCTTAAAGGACCAAATTTTGTTATCCCTTCATGTGGTGATGCTTCACGAACTAGTCTGTCTTCTGTTAATTCAACAACCTCATCATCATCAAGTATAGGAGGATTTGGTAATTCATCAGCATATATACTATCTGCCCTCCACTGTGATAACTCTGATGCTCTTGAAGCCGCTTCTGCTTCACCTTCCGAAATACCTTCACTAAGTGCTGCTTTAACTTTACTATCTGCCCACCAAGCTTTTGGTGCTAAATAAAGCCCATAATAGTATGCAAAAACACCCATAGTAGCAACAAAAGCAGTAGTAATTGCACCAACAGTTACACCGGCAATTTCACCCGGTGTCCATGTCCAGTTAGTATATGAATTTGATGAACTTGATGATGAATAGTTGGGACTAATTAAATTAATATTAGTGTATAAATTTTTGATTGAGTTAAATAATAAATTTTGTGACATTCTATAAGATAATGATGTTAATGCACTAGTATAAAATGTAGGTTGTGTATACACATTATTACTGCTACTACTAGTGCTACTACTAGTTTTACTACTGCTACTACTAGTGCTACTACTAGTTTTACTACTGCTACTAGTAATAATACTAATATTATTATTTATATATTTTGGCACATTATTTAAAAAATTTCTTATTTCCTTTTTACTTTTTTTAGGAAGTTTACCAAATTTAACTTTAGTTGTATACATTTTTTTTATCATACCATTTTTTTGAGCTAATTTACTAGGAATATATTCAAAACTAAGTATACTATAATTATGTTGATTTTCTAAATATAAATGTATACTTCCTAAATCCGTATTTAAATATTTAATTGCATTTTTAAATTTTCCTGTTAACTCTAAATAGTCACCAGTTAAATTAAATGTTAACAATTTTTGTATCTCGGAACTACTTTTTTCCTCTTTAGGCATTTATAAATATAAAAAATATTTATAAATATACAGAAATTTTAATTAATAAATAATACTGATTTGTTTAATATTGGTTGTTTTTATTAATTAATTGTTAACATCATTTATATCATCAGACATATCTGGATATACAATCTTAATACCATGCCAACCCGTAGACTTATGGTGTCCAAACTTCTTATCAATATATTCATATAATTCTTCGCCCTTGGGTATTCTTCGAGACCCTTGTTCATTCTGAAACCACAATTTAAACTGATTTACGATTTCAGCCTTCTTAACCTTGTCCTTAGGATTATCAGTTTTGCAAATCATTTCTGCAACAAATGCCGCAATATGGTCTTGACCCTTTCTGTAATTATTGGAATCTGCCAATACTACTTCACAGTCCTCAACAATACCATCTGTCTCAAATGCACGCTTTACAAGCATCGAGGCAAATACTGGCGCAAAACCAGGCAACTTTTCTTCCAACGATTTATCCTTTGGAAAAACATAAGGCAAGTCACTATATTGATTTAATATGGATTCATCCACAAATTTAGAATGATATACAACACGACGGATTCTTCTCCATGTGCCGTCATCATTACTTTCAATATCAAACAAATTATTTGTGCACATGACCAATTTAAATTGCGGATAAAAGGTCTCACTCTCGCAATAAAGACCACGCGCCTGAATTGGGTCACCACCAGTAAGCTCTTTCATAATACCTTCATTCAATTTCATACCTTTTGTTAACTCCTGAGCAACCGCATAACGAATACCCTTCAATTTCATAATTTCGTCAGACGTGCCTCCAATAGACACACGCTTATCCGTAATAAGATTTACAGGAACAACGCCTTTATATTGACCAAGAGTATGCGACATTAAATCAGCCAACATCGACTTACCATTACTACCCGAACCATGATAAATGTTAAAGGTCTGGTTCTTATTTGTGCCAATTAAACAAGACGCTAAATGGTCCCACATATACTTATTTTGCTGAGGAATTGGAAACAGCTTGTTCATAAATGTCTCGATATCCAAACTGATTTTATACATTTCTTCATCACCCTTATTAAATTCGCTGTAATTAATATTAGTTGTTTTAGTAATGTAATCCTGAGGATAGCCGTCTCTGAATGTTTTTGTTCTGAAATCAACTACACCATTATTAAAACACAACAAATATTTATTTGTGTCCATATTAATAATAAAATCCTTGTCAAAGAACAACTCAGATGCTTCGCGCATAATATTATTTTTATCATTTGTTTTTCTTAATTTATTCATTATATTCAAAATCAGCGTCGATTTTTTTTGCAAAAACTCTTTGCGCTCTTCATCTCCAGTTGTTCTAGTATATTCCGCCATTACTTCATCACGTGTTTTACTGAAAATAATATACATTTCCTCCGAAATTGCCTTTCTTAAACTAAGACCTTTATCAGGTTCCCAACGATGATTTTTAAATATATACCAGCCACCCTTTTTCTCATAACTGACACACACATATTTGTCCTTATACATTTGAAACAGCACATTTGCAATATCATATTCGTTACTATTTCCAACACACTCTTCTATGTAAAAATCAATCGTGCTCTTCTTCACTTTCAAATAATCCTCAGGCGCATCTTGTTTTGCCCAATACATAATTGACCTGCGAGTAACGCCTTCTTTTACAGCATTAAAGTATTTTTTCCAGTCGTGAAATAAAGTTGGAATTGTTCTATAATCAAAATCCGGTGCCTTGCTTCGCAACATTACCCATGATAAGAACAAACGTTCATCGGTGTGTTTTAAAGCAAACGCAACTTGTCTGTTTAATAAATGAGAACCAGGCTCATAATATTTCTCTGGTAAAATTTGCGCATATTCGTGCGTCTCTTTTACATAATATTCCATCGGCGACAAAGTGCTCATCACGTTATCAATTGCCTTTTTCAAAATCTCCTTATTTGTAATATCATTAAGTGTAATATTTTGGTCGCTTCCTACGCTATCATCTTCCACCAATAAATTCATCTTAATTTTACTGTTTGTTCGCTTCACTTTGGAGCTTCTATTTTCCGCCCTTTTATTGTATTCATCTTTAATTTTTTCATTCATTTCAAATCGCGGATTTTCCTCATATTGAACCGAGAGTTTATTATAATTATTTTTTAAATCAAAGTCACAAGGTTTCAATTCGTCCATCATAAATTCTCCATCACTATCATCATAACTAATAACATAGTGCTGAGTCAACACATATGCCTCATGACCTGGTTTTCTTGAACCATACATTTGCCAATTTGTTGTTCCTTTACTAATACCGTCATCCAGAATTTTTTCCCATGTATTTAAAAAGGGCAATTCCCAGACATCAGGCAGTTTTTTTATGATTCTTTCACGAAGCATCATCTGCATAGTATGGTCCATTTGCAGACCAATAAGCATATGAATTCCATCTTTTGTAAAAGTTTTGTCTGCGAGCCGATTCACATTTTGCTTTTCAAAAACATAGATTGCAAATGGTTTGCCCTTTTCAAAAACAAAATAGTTTTTTAATTCTTCTAAATAAAGAAGAATCATGTCTTGAATATGTTCCCTTGTATGCAGACGTGTATCTGTGTCATAATCATATCTGAAATCAAAATCAACGGCTAATGGGCTCGTGCCATTATCCAACTGTCTTTCTGTTAAATATTCTTTTCTACCTTTTACAAAAATACTATCATAATACAGTTTGTAGAAAATAGACAACTCTTCTTTTGGTATTACATAAGAACCAGCATATATATTCATGTCTTTGTCAGGAATTCTTGTATGAGTTGACTCCTGACTTTTGTCATTCTTAGCATTATGCTTTGTTAAAAATTCGTTTAAATCTTTGTATTGAGATGATGTTGACATATTTTCCATGTTTGTTAATATATATCAATAAATTATTTATAAATCAATTTTTTAAATAATTAAAATTTTTTAAATTAAAAATTACCAAATTCAAATTTTAAATTTATAAAGATGTAAAATGGTTTAAATATATTTAAATAGTATTTATTATATTAATGAGTAAAGTTATAACTAGAGATACTATAAATCGGTTATTAAAAGATGTTAAACAAATTATAAAAAATCCACTCACAAACGATGGGATTTACTACATACATGATGAAGCCGATATGATGAAGGGTTATGCGATGATTGTTGGTCCTGAGGATACGCCTTATTTTGGCGGATTCTATTTTTTTGAAATAAATTATCCACATGACTACCCGCATAGCCCGCCAAAAGCAACTTACTATACAAATGGAAATAATGTTCGATTTAATCCGAATTTATATAAATGCGGAAAAGTGTGCATTTCATTATTAAATACTTGGGCTGGAGACCAGTGGACGTCGTGTCAGTCAATAACATCAGTTTTATTGTCACTTTGCACTTTGTTATGTAAGGATCCGTTATTGAATGAACCTGGTATAAATTCTGGGAATCGAGATTTTCATAATTATAACAAGATTATTGAATACTCAAATATAGAAATTGCGGTTTGTGATATTGTTTGTAAAAAAGAGGGCATCTATCATAGTTTTTTTGATGGGTTTTATTCTTTTGTAAAGGAGCATTTTATTAAAAATTATGACAAACTACTGAAACTTAGTAAAAAGTTGCATGAAGAAAATCCAAGCCCTGTTTTAATAAAAACCAGTCTGTATTTAATGAATATTACGATTGATTACGAACAATTAGTCAATAAATTAGAAAATAGTAAAAAAATGATTTGATGATTTATAAAAACATATTAAAATTATAATTTATTTTATTAAAACCCTGGAATAATAATTCATTTTCACAATAGTTCCTATTTATTAAAAAAATTGTAACATTAGAAAATATTAAATTTAATTTTTCACAGTCTATTCTTATATTATCTCTTTTATTATGATGAATTTTTATATTATTTATATTTTCATCTTTTTTTATATTATTAAAATTTTGTAAATATTTTATTACCACATCTTCCCAACCATTTTTTTCTATATTTATTATTAATAAATTATCTGGTTTATTTTCAAAAAAATCTAATACATTTTTATGATGTGTTTCTCGTGTTATAAACCACGCATTTGTTTTTTCTTCAGATACAGGCCAACACCAACAATTATTAAAGTTATGATGTTCTCCATGCTTATATCTAGAAATTAACCACTTTTTCATGGGTCTTGTATTTAAAATAAATAAACTATCTGGATATTTTTTGTAATATTCTAAAAAATTGATGTGTTCACCATCAGTAAAAGCATCATATTCATCTATTATGGTAAGGACTTGTCTATTACTACAATCATGTGTTGATTTAATTTCTAAAGTATTAAATAAAAAATATAAACTACTAGTGCCTGTTTTATTAAAACCAATTGCAAATATTTTTTTCATTATTATAAATAATTTAATTATTTAAATTTAAATAAAATATAAATAAAAATTGAATTAAATATATTTTTTAATTGTATATTATATATAAAAAATGCACTTCTGTTCTGTTTGTCAAAATATGTATTATATTCAAATCAATACTGATAATACAAATCAGTTGGATTATTATTGTAGACACTGTGGAAATAAAGACAGTTTATTAGCAACCGAAAATGTCTGTGTTTCAAGAACACAAATCAAAAAGTCATCGTTGTCTTATGAGCACATTATTAATAAATACACGAAGTTAGACCCTACTTTGCCTCGTGTAAGTAAAATATTGTGCCCGAACCCTGACTGCGGAACAAATACCGAGGGAAAAGAAAGAGAAATTATTTATATTCGTTATGATGACACAAATATGAAATATGTATATTTATGTTCTACGTGTGATATGGTTTGGAATATTAATGAGAACTAAATCCACCTTTGGAAAAGGTGGAGCCAAATTTAGACCTTTTACAATTTCATAAAAAAATTAGAAACCTATTTTTTGCTCTACTTTTCTTAAAAGTAGATTTTGCTCCACTTTTCTTAAAAGTGGAAATAAAATTGATTTATAATTATTTAAAACTATCTTTAGTATTTATAATAAAGAATGAGCGATAGCGATAGCGATAGTGATAAATATAATTCTAGTTCTGATTCGGATTCCGACAACGAAGATTTTGCAGGAGGTGCAAAAAATATTACTAGTATTCCTATAATAGATGATTTAGACGAAGAAATAGAAGAAGTAGTTGTAGATGATGAAGAAGATGATGTAGATAATAAAGCATTTGGCTTTGATGATGATGTTATGTCAGATGATGGATTAAAGCAAAATGACGAAGAAGATGATGATGATGAAGACGAGGATGAGGAACCATCCAGAAAAAAATCAAAAAATAAGCAAACTGTTAATTTAGGAAATCAAAATGTAAATAAATCATTTGATTTGAACTATGATGATGACGAAGAAGAAGACGAAGAGGATGACGATGATGATAATGAACATTATTTACAAAAGTTTAATTCAGATATAAACAAAACATACATTACTGAATTTCACCCAGAGTGCATCATCCATAATTTTGACGAAGTTTCTGCTCTATCGCATGTAGTAAGAGATAAGAATGGTATTATTATTGACGACCTACATAAAACAATTCCCTTTTTAACAAAATACGAAAGAGCGCGTATTTTGGGTCAACGAGCAAAGCAGATTGAGTGTGGGTCTAGACCATTTGTAAAGGTGCCTGATAATATTATAGATAGCTATATTATTGCGGAATTAGAACTTAAGCAGAAGAAGATTCCGTTTATTATTCGAAGACCAATTCCAGGAGGAAGTTGCGAGTATTGGAACCTGAAGGACTTGGAGATGGTCCACTTTTAAATCCACATTTTAAAAAAGTTATGCAAAGCGAAGAGCAAAAACATCTACTTTGTAAAATAAAATATTCAAATTGAACAGCAAATTAAATACTATTTTTGCTCAACTTTTCTTAAAAGTTGATTTAGCAAAGTCTTATTATAATAATACTTTTCTGCCTCTAATAATTCATTCAGTAAATCCTTTTTGGATGTAAACAAATTTACAAAAAAACCCTTTTTATTATTTTTTTGTTTTTCTTCATATTCTTTAATTTTTTTACTTAATTTCTCAATTGCTAGCTGATTTTCTTCTTCATAAGTTATTTCATTTACAAAAAGGCCTTCTCCTATTTTTATAAATGTTTCGGGGTCAAATTCATTATCATCCATTACTATTTCAAATATTTTTTTTAATCCAAAAAAAATATTCTTTTATTTTATGGGAGGAAGCATATTACCAGTAACCATTTTTAATGGAAAAGTATATTTATTATTCGGAAAAGAAAGAGACATCGATGAAAATCCAGGATGGAGCGATTTTGGTGGCGGTACTGATAAAGGCGAAACATTTATTCAAACTGCGTCCAGAGAAGGTATGGAAGAAATGACCGGATTCCTTGGTAATGCAGCCGATGTAAAAAAGTTATTAAAAAAATATGGGACATTTCCAATTGATTACAAGTCTGATGGATACACCACTTATCGTGCTCATCTTTTTCCTATGGAGTATGACCCAAGCCTTCCTTTTTACTACAATAATAACCAGCGTTTATTACAGAAAAAATTGGACCCAAAGGTTATTCGTGATACTAAAATATTTGAAAAAACCGAAATTAAATGGTTTCCTTTAGATACACTTAAAAAACATCGTTCAGAATTTCGCAATTTTTACAGAAACATTATTGACCTCATTGTAAAAGATAAAGATATTATTCGAAAATTTGTGGTTAAGAAATTGAAGTCCAAAATGAAGAGTAAACGTTTAAATACTTTTGCTACATCCAAGAAAACAAGAAAAAACAGAAAATAATACTTTTATTATCTAAATAAATATTATAAATATGGATAAAATGAATATTTCTTATACAGGAATTGGTTCCAAAAAATCTGGAAATCATACAAAAAAAGAATATTTAGAAGTTATGGACAAAAATTTTAAAAAAGAATGCTCTGTTTATATAAAATCTTTAAAGTGTAAATCGTGTAAAAAAAGTATTAAAATGAATACAAACAAAATAAAAAAACAATTAAAATCTCAATCAAAAAATAAAACATACAAAATGTCAAATAAAACAGAACAAGAAATAGTTAAACAAATGAATGAATGTAAAAAGTGTAAAAATAAAAAGACAAAAAAATGTAATTTAAAAAACTATATATTATTTTCAGGAGCAGAGTTAAAAAAAGTATAAATAGATATTTTTACACCTTTGCGCATTAAAAATCCGCATGGAACAGTTACTTTTCAAAGATAAAATGTGTAAACATTTAAATATAATCATTCTATATAATATATAAATGTTTCTCTCTTTGTTCCTATTTTTGTTTCTACTTACTCAAAATAATATAAACGCGTTAAACCAGTTATCATTTAGTGGTGGTGGCGCTTTTGGCGCGGTTGAAATTGGCATCCTTAAAAAACTCTATGAAACCGGCAATACACTTGACTACGATTTGTATACTGGAATTTCTGCCGGTGCGTTAAATTCAGGATACATGTCTTATTTTAGTGACCTTCAAACTGGCATTAAATCTGGCGAGGCATTATATTCCGGGCTTAGAAACCGTTTAGTATACAAAGTGGAGCCATTTACGGGTGTCTCCATTTTCAATACAGAGCCACTTTACAATATGCTTAGCAAAATTGTTGATAACATGCCGAATAGTCCAGTAGTTCATACGCTGATTGGTGCGACTAATTTGTATACTGGAAACCTAGATGTTTTTACGTATGAAGACAATCACGACAATAATGACAAAGTGTTGCTTATGATGTCGTCATCGGCGATTCCAGGTCTTTTTCCTCCGATTACCTATAAAGGCAGCATGTATGCGGATGGCGGCACTCTTAGCAACGAATTATTGCAGGTGGAGCATGATGGTTCCTATATAAATATAACATATATTACCCCTTCGCAGAATTCACACTATAATAATGAAGAGCCAATTTCTTCTCTAGAAGTCATGTTGAAAAGAACAATTCAAATTATTATGGACAATTACAATAACCCAATTGCAACCATTAATCAGGATTGCAAGAATCCTGTTGGAGAAATAAATAAATTCTTTGTTAGGCCTGAGCTTTTAACCGGTTATAATATGATGAACTTTAATACAGGAAAAGAGTTGGTTGATATTGGCTATAATAATGTAGAACATGTAAAGTATAAATTATGTTAAATAAATAATAAATATAAATAAAATAAATAATAATTATAAAATGCTTGACATTATGAAATTTTTAAGGTCTATTTATATTTATATTTCATCCAAACTTCGAGTTTCTAGTTCTTCCTATGAAAATATTAATGAAGCAATTAATAATGATAATAATAATACTAATAAAAATAGTTTTGAAATATATGATGAAGAATACGAAGTTCTTGTTTCAAATATTCATACATTTGAAAATTCAAGATAAGATCAACATATTTTTTAAAATGTATATATTTATATCAAACACATATAAATATATTTTTGTTAATTAAATAAGTAAGAAGTAAATAAAATGAAAATAGCACTTTGTTTTATAATTAGTTATGACCATATTTTAAATAAGGAGCATATTTGGCGCAAATGGATAGAATACAATAAAGATATTATTAATGTCTATTTTTTTTACAAAGACTTTCAAAAAATCCAGTCTGAATGGATAAAGGAAAGAGCGATGCCTCCGGATAAAATTATGAAAACAAGTTATTTCCACGTGATTCCTGCGTATATTTCCATTTTATCCTATGCGTCTCAACATGACGCAAGTAATCGATGGTTTTGCCTTTTAACTGACTCGTGTTGCCCTATTGTATCTCCAAGGCGGTTCCGAAATTTGTTTTTTGATAATTATAATAAGACCATTATGAGTTGGAGAAATGCGTGGTGGAATATACAAGTTCATAAACGTGCAAACCTGGCATTATTGCCTGAAAATTTGCGCCTGGCAAATGACCCTTGGTTTGTATTGAAGAAAGAGGATGTTGGGCGAATAATCAGGTATTTTCATTTAAAAGGAGATATTACAACAACAATCTGCCAAGGCGGGCTTGCAAATGAGAGCCTTTTTGCAATTATTTTGGCTGCGTGTAATGAATTGAAAAACGTGGTTTGCTCAGTAACCCATATTACGGATTGGTCAAGAATGACAAGCAGCACAAGCCCTCATGTATTTAAAGAAGGAAATGAAAACGATATAAAATTTATTGAGAATGAGTTAAAAGAGAAAAAGTATCAAATGTTTATTCGGAAAGTGGCGCCGGAATTTCCAGATGCAATTTTGGAGAGTTATATTTATAATGATGAATTTAAAAACCAAGAATTTATTGAAGCGCGAATTAAATCATATATAAATATATTTGTATTTTGGGGTTATATAATGACCTTTTTTTTTGTTGTAAATTTATTATTAAAATATTATTTAAAATAATTTATATAAAGACACTTTTATACATTTAACTAATAAAAATGAATGTTAATATGACAGAATTTCAACGTGTAAATGGCGGCAACGATGATTTGCTGCCTATATACATAGAACCAAAAATTATTGGTAAAAGGACTATTTTTTTGTATAGTTTAGGTATTTTGAGTTTTTTTATTACGTGTATTTTGATTTTTAACTTTTATAAAAGTGCAAGGTTTTTTAAATAATATATTTATATATTAAGATAATTATTAAATGGAACAAAACCCTAGACAACCTTATGACCCTTATAAAAAAACAAATGTTAGAAAGGCAGCTAAAGATGTAGAAATGTCAATTGAATATTTAAAAAGAAAAAGAAATATTGAAATACCTGTTCATATTTTTCATTTAGAACAATTAGTTAAAAAGTATATTCAATTTTCTGCTGAATATAGAGAAAGGAAATCTATAGAAGAACAAATAACTGCTAGATACGAGTCAGAATGTAAACAAATTGAATCAAATGCTGAAGCCCAAAGAAAACAATTATATTCTGAACGTACAAGATTAATAAATTCAATACCAAAAGGTTCATATGAAAAAGATGATGAATTAGACCAATTAGACTTGAACATAAGTAGATTAAGTATTCAAGAAGGTAATCAAATACGCGATTTAACTATTAAATGTAATGCTGATATTAACAGTCTGGATTTAGTTAAATTAAGATTAGAAGTGTATGAATTAAATTGTTTAATAAAAGCATTAATTATTAATATTAATGTTGAATTAAGTATTGTAAAATCATCAGAAGATTTTTTTGATTCTTCTGGAATACATGAATCATTTTCAAAACTTAACTTACAAGAAATACAAAATTATATAGCACAAATAGATGAAATATATCACAATCCAGAATACAGTCCAAATGCAAGAGAATTTTATGAAATAATGCGTAATATTAAAAATCCTGATACTAGAGTATTATTAACAAGACATCCAAATCCATATGTACCATTAAGTAATTTTGCAAATGAAACACGTGTTCGGTCTGCATTTACACCAGGTTTTATATCAGACCAACTTGATACAACATTAAACCCAGATAGATTTAACACAGTTGAACCATCATCAAAACCAAATTCAAAAACTTTAAAAAGCAAAGCAAAAGAAATAACATTAGAAGAAAGAGGGCTTCAAAAAGAAGTTACAAAATTTGAAGATTTAAAAAGACAATTTAACCAAAATTATGTAGATTTAGGTTCAGTTAATACTCCAAGATTTCTTGGAGCGCAGCAGCAATTACAAATAATTTATGAAGAAGAAAAACAACGATTAGAACAAGAACAAAAGCCACAGTCTTCAAATCAACAAAAAGCAACAAATTTAAAATATTTATTTGATGGTTTACAAGAAATTAATTCTGGAATTGAACAAATGAGTTTACAAAATTTAGCAGAAGAACAAGCTGCAAATAATTTTATTAGTAGTGAATTAAACACTTTAGCTTCAAATGAATCTGCTATACTAAATGAGAGTTTACAAGACGCGTCAATTTTATCAGAGATTGGTGCAAATACAAGTGAAACGGTAGAAGCTATATCTCAGGCTAATGAAGAAATAGTAAGTATTTTACCACCAGGATTATCAGACCGGTTTAGACAAAGTATTGGAGGGTTGTTAAAAGGTATGGGTAGCACAATAAGTAATGCAGCTTCAAGTATAGGTCGCACATTAGGTAATGCAGCTTCAAGTATAGTTTTTAGACAGCAGCCAGTTTCCTCTATGGCACCTGGAGGCGCAAATGACTATAATCAAGTTAGTAATTCTTCTATGGTTACTTTACAGCGTAAACCTAAAGAATCTTTGGCAAATAGGACTGCAAGAGAGAATAAGGCAGATAAAAAATCTATGAATGTAAGTGCTCTTGTTACTCATCGTGGTCCTTCTCTTCAAGTTGACCCATTTAATGGTTCTAATTTGTTTTACCAAATTTTAAGGGATGAATATAACAAATTTGGTCCTAATGGAGTAGAAAAAGAATATATAAAAATAAAAAATACACAACTTATTCCTGAAAACCAACGTGCTTTAGAAGATGCATATAATTTTTTTATAAAAAATGGTGGTTCCAAAAAAAAAAAATCTCTAAGAAAAAGAAAGTCTTTAAAAAAAAGAAAATCTATAAAAAGAACAAGAAAATAGTTAAATTAGTATCTTTATAATATTAATTTAATGTAATGCAAAAATTAGACCCTAAAATATGGGGACCTCATTACTGGTTCTTTCTTCATACAATTGCGATGTCTTATCCAAAATTTCCTAACGCGGTAACAAAAAAGAAATATTATGAATTTATCCAAAATATTCCGCTATTTATTCCGGTTGAACAAATTGCAGGCGAGTTTAGCAAATTGCTAGACCAATACCCTGTTCAGCCTTATTTAGATAATCGCGAATCTATTGTGCGCTGGACATGGTTTATTCATAATAAAATAAATGAAAAACTGGAAAAACCAAAAATTAGTTTGAATGATTTTTATGTAAAATACTATGAAGAATACAAACCCAAGAATGAAAAATTAGCAGACTTTTTTAGGTTAAGAGGTAAAATCATTTATGGCACACTTATCTTGTCACTTGGAGGAGCAATCTACTATTTGTATGATAAATAAATCCACCTTTAGGAAAGGTGGAGCCAAATTTGCTAACATTTTTAAAGTTTAGCAAATTTTGTAAAATAGTTTTGCTCGACTTTTTTTAAAAGTGGATTAAATAAAAGTTTTGCTCCACTTTTTTTAAAAGTGGATTATATGTATAACAACAAAACTAGAAAAAACAAAACCAGGAAAAAATACATAAAAGGAGGCAAAGTCATCGCATCCGGCGGTTTTGGTTGCGTTTTTGACCCTGCTTTACGATGCAAAGGGAAACAAAGAATTAAAAATAACGTCTCTAAATTAATGATTGAAAGATACGTTCACTCTGAATTTAATGAAATCGAACAAATTAAAAAGGTTCTTAAGAATGTTCCAAACTACCAGGACTATTATTTAGTTGAAGACTTTAGCATTTGTGACCCAGAAAAACTAAATTCCGAAGATTTAAAAAATTTCAAGAAAAAATGCTCAGCACTTCCTAAAAAAAACATTACGGAGAAAAATATTAATGACAATCTAAACCAATTAATGATTTTAAATATGCCGCATGGTGGTATAACAGTCGATGATTATATTTATAGTATCAAAGACTATCATGAATTAATACAATTAAATAATCTGCTTATTAATTTATTAAATCACGGAATAATTCCTATGAATCGTGAAAATATTTACCATACTGATGTGAAAGATACCAATATTTTAATATCACAAGATAAAACAAAAACGCGACTGATTGATTGGGGACTTACTACTGAATACGAATCTAATAAAGATGCGCCATTTCCAAAAAAATGGAAAGCCCGTTCGTTACAATTTAATATACCATTTTCACTACTTATTTTTTCCGATACATTTTTGGAAAAGTATACAAAATATATTGAAGATGGAAATAAAGTAAATGCAAAAGAGCTAAGACCTTTTGTTGAAAATTATTTTGATTATTGGATAAAAGCGCGAGGTCTTGGTCATTTAAAACACATTAATAAAATATTCTATTTGCTATTTATTCATGATATAAAAAAAAACGTTTCTAGTAAAAATACCAAAGCAGATTTGCAGCTGATTGAAAAAGACTATACAATACCCTATATTATAAATTATATAACAGAAATACTCGTCCATTTTACAAAATTTCGTAAAGATGGCAGCATTAATTTGCGCCTTTATTTGGATACTGTTTTTATTAAAATAATCGATGTTTGGGGTATTGTATTATGTTATTTGCCTATTTTGGATATTTTATTTGACAATTATGATAAACTGACTGCAACAGAAATGAAATTATTTAATATAATTAAAAATATTATTTTGAAATACTTATATGAACCGCGTATAAAACCGATTGATATTGACGAGTTATCGAGAAAATTGGAAGATATTAATAATTTATTTAAAATACAAAATGATGATACTAATGAAAATAATGATAACAATAATAATTTGATTAAAAATATTACATCGCATTCTTCTACACATTCTTCGTTTAATTCTTTAATTCGCAACACTTCAAAATTACAAACACCGATTATAAATCCTGAATTTATTAATAAAAATAAAAATAAAAATATCAATATTACTAAAAAGAAAAGATATAGGTCATTTTTATAAACATTAAAAATGTGATAGATAAAATATTTGTATTTAATAAATGAGCAAAACACAAACAATTATTATAAACAACGCAAATGAATTTTATGAAATACCCGAGCCAAAAGAATTGCTTAAAAATATAGGAGTCTCTTTTGTTTTGCACTTAAATACAAATACATCTATAAAAAATATAACAAGTTTGTCTACAAAAATAGAAGCCAAACAATTTTTTATATATAATTCGAATATATTTAAATTGTATTTAGAGAGAATAATAAACATGGGAATTTTGCCCGATAATTTTTATATGTTTATAGACCAAATATTATATTTTATTAAAAGCAAAAATATTACTGAAAATGTAGATAACTATTGGAAAGATATGATTACAAGTAGAGAGAAAAATAAATAGTATTATATTATTATAATAATGAGATTGGAAATATTTATATTAGGAATAACCGCATTTTTTATTTATAATGCCTATCATGACGGAAAATACACCAAAATGCTGTTTGTTTTTAAAAAATATTACAAGATGATTTTTTACGCTTTACTTGGTGTAGGCATCTATATTCTTTTAAAAAGGAATCCTAGTCAGGGGCGTAATATGCTTCTTTATGCAAATAATATAGTTAAATTCATGCCAATTGATAAGACTTCGATGGACATGTTAAGCCCTGTTTTTGATTTTACCAATAATAATAATAATAATGATGAAGGTACTCATGGATTTATGGGTTCATTAAATAATATGTTACCGCAAAATCCTGCAACTATGAATGCTAATTCAGAGAGAAGACTTTTAGGGTCTGGAAAAGTTGGCACAAAACGGTCGGTTAGTGAAACAAAAAAGAAATATGTAGCATCCCAACAGAATTGGAAATGTGGCGACTGTGGCGAACAATTGAATGCTTGGTTTGAGGTCGACCATAAAGTTCGATTAGAACACGGAGGTGGCAACGATGTTCAGAATTTAGTCGCTTTGTGTCGCGAATGTCATGGAAAAAAAACTGCTATGGAGAATATGTAATAAAGTTAACTCAATAAAATAAAATAAAATAAGTCAATTTAAATTTAATTCAATTTATATTTGTATTTATATAATATATGAATATAAATATACCAAAAACACCAACATCAGCAACAGGATGGAACCCAATACCAAAATTACAAACTACATTAAAAATTCCGTTAGTTGGTTCATCCACTTTTCAAGACAATAATATATTTAAATTTATTTCTTTATCAGGTATTATTACATTCATAATACTTTTTTATTTTATATTTGTAAAAACAAACACCAACAAAAAATATGAGACTGGACTTACATGGATAAGTATCATATTATTATTATTTTGGGTTAATTATGCTTCTAATAATTTGTTTTCTAATTTGTTTACGGATTTTTTTTCATATAGTGCGGGTTCAAATAACATCGGGAAAACAGTTAGTTTTTTATTATTAGTTGCTGGACTTCTAGCGGGAATTTATTTTGGTTTTATAGGTAAAAAGTTTGATAAATCAGAAACAGGTTTCCAAAATTTTTATTGGGTAATTCTTGGAATTGGATTGCCATTAGCACTTTTTTATGCATACAATAATATTTTTTCTAATAATAATGCAACTAATAACTTATCAAATTTTGTTAATAATTATTCAAGTGGAACATCTATTATAGTTCCATTTATAACATTAGTTTTATTTTTGACGGCATTTTACTATATTTTACTAGGCAAAGTGGTTGATTATAAAAATGAACCAGGAACAATATCAGTTTATTCACTATTTACTGTATTATTTATAGGGTTATTTATTTATGATCTTATTAAAACTTTGACTAATCCAGGAGGAACTTCTATGCCAATCTTTTCTTTTTTAAAAGATTCACTATTTAGTGGTAACTTTACTTATCCTATTGTAAGCCTCATATTTTTAATAACATTTGTCACGTCAATATATTATACGTTTGGAGGGAACCCTAGCACAAAATCTGGTTCCAATTTTAATCCAGGTGTCCTATTTTTTATTATTTTACTACTTGGTGGTGCAGGTGCTGCATATAATATTTTTAAAGGAAAATATTCCGAAACACCTGAAAACACAAATATGTATTTATTAAGTGCTTTTATTATTCTTTTATTAGTCCCGTTAAGTTTGCTATTTTATTATTTATTTTTTAAACCAAAAAAAGGTGAATATAATACAATTAATAATGCAGCTAGTCCAGTTTGGTGGTTTATATTCTTTTTTGTGCTATTCATAGGATTTATCTGTTATAAAATGTTTGGAGGCAACTTTACAGAAATATTGAGTTCTGCATTTATAAGTCAATTTTCAAGTATATTTTATCTTATTTTATACACTATTTTTCTGATTGTATTTTTTAGCATCATAAATAGCGACATCAAAAATAACCCATCAACTAATATTTGGAATAATGATATTTGGCCAAAGGATTTTTTTGGAATTAAAAATTTGGGCGAAACGCTTGGAATCAACAAGTTAGGCAAAATTATAGATTATATAGTTCCAATTACAATATTGATAACCGCGTTTGTTTTATATAGTGCATTAAAATCCAATATAGGTGCAGTTTTCAACATTACATTTGAGAGAATTAAAATGATGGCTATTCTATTATGTTTTGTTACAATTTTGATTACTTATTACAGTTCAACACCTCCACTTAATTCCAAAGGTGATTTAACATCCGACAATTTTATTTCAAAATACTACGGTAATTCTCTCATTATTAGTTTACTATTAGCTATTTTTGGCTTTCTTTATTTAATTGTTCTTTTGACAGTTCCTGATACATCATCCTCTTTACCAAACTTTTTGGGTAATTATGGAAAATATTCGACTGCGTCAACAATCGGGCTAATTATTTTTGTAGTTGCCTCGGTGATTGGTATTACTACAAATAGTGAAAAATTAGGAAAAACGAAAGACGGCGTTATTGTAGCGGTATTTATAACCGCGTTAATTTGGGCTTCATCTATACTTTTGCCAAATAACATATCTGAAATTTTGTCAAATGATTCGACTGCAAAAGCAAATATGAGCACGTGGAATAAAGCGTTTTTGGCTATGTTTGGCATGGCCGCAGTTGGATGTCTAATATTCTGGTTGTCTAAAAATATTAAAACATTAATTGCAAATAGCAACGATTCGAGCACAATTATTAAATTTATATTAAATTTATTGCTAGTTTTGGTTATATTAATACTAATTTATAAAACCATTTACGTTGAGCTTCCCTATGGAAATTCGCAAAAGAATAGCTTTTTTGACTTGATAATGGACGTTGTATTTTATATTCCTTGTATTCTCTCGAATATTTATGACCTGTTTATAAGTAATTTACTTCCGGATAAATTCTCATTCAGTAAGGACTTTAATTCTACAAAGCCAGGAACATTTATCTTAATTATTGCTCTAATATTATTAATTGTTGGCATATTTGTGTATCCTTTGTTTGAAAACAAAGTAATCTTGCAGGACGGAGAGTTATTATTGAATAAACCAGTTAATACAAATAAAGAAACAGTTATAGGAAAATACAAAAATTTATATATTCCATCTGATAATTTTGCAACAGGCACTCCTTTTAAAGCTGGTGACAAAGTTATGCAGAATGGAAATAATATAGTTTGTGGAATTTTAAATGACGGTATTGTTGGAACAATTGATTCAATAAGTCAAGATGGTAACACTATAACTATTCGTCAAGATGACTATATAAAGGGTATAGCAACTAAATTAAAAGATACAAATGATAATTTGTGCACAAATATAATTTACAATTACAATAAATCAGACGTTAAATTAGTTGCCGAAAACATACAAAATGAACTAAATAGTAATTTGAATAATGGTAACGTAAATCTTACCGCTGTTTATGACTATAGATATGCAATTTCAGCATGGATATTTTTGGACGCGATGCCACCAAGCACAAATAAATCTTATCAAAAATACACATCTATATTAAGTTATGGAGGTAAGCCTGATATTTTATATAATCCTAGCGAAAATACAATTTTAATAACGATGAGAATGAAACTGGGTTCCGACGAAGGTAAATATGATATTTTGGACAAGTTGGAAACAAATTACGGCGATGACTATTTTATAGACTATAGTGATGCGAATAAATCTGCTTTAAGTATAGTAATCGTTCATAAAATGGAAAACGTGTTATTGCAAAAATGGAACCAATTTGTTATCAATTGTGATGGCGGAACAATCGACGTATTTTGTAATAACG
>Ga0315284_10004252_pt1 | contig 20362 bp, 39 predicted proteins | sample YL17G09_16_MG_FD_203696 | JGI IMG/M metagenome (GOLD analysis project Ga0315284, IMG submission 203696) | Sediment microbial communities from Yellowstone Lake, YNP, Wyoming, USA - YL17G09_16 | ecosystem: Environmental > Aquatic > Freshwater > Lake > Sediment | place: USA: Wyoming | collected...
ACAAGAAACGCGCAGAGTGGAGGGATATGTTGTGAGGCTGGGAAGTAGACAATGGGACTAACCAACCGAAACGAGTTCCGCACGCACATCGGCACCGAGACCGACCCTCACGGCTTCAAGGAGAAAACACGCATCACGGGTAGATGCCCATGTGGGCGCACCGTGGAAGTTCTATACGACGACACGGACTGCGAGTGCGGTCGCTATTACAACCTGTTTGGGCAGGAACTCGTCCCGCCTGACCAGCGAGAACAAGAGGGTGACGATGATTATTAGGGAGAGCGGCACGCTCATCGCCACGGGCGAGGCGGACGTCCGCCGGGTCCAGGTCCTCGCCCAGAAGTACGCGATGAAACTTGAACTCAAAACGGGCCTCCGGCACTCCGGGGGCTCGCTCATCGCCAGGATTCGTAAACACTACGGCTTCCACGGATCGCGGGCCAGCGTCTACGCCCAGTTCTGCGAACGGTTCGGCATCGAACCGTGACCAAGGATGACCTGCGCCCGCTCTTCCACTGCAGCGGCAAGCTCCCCCACACGACCAGGGCCAAGGCCGACGCAGAACTGGAGTGGATGAAACAACGCTACGCGCGAGGCCGGTCCTCGCTCCACGTCTACAAATGCACCGTGTGCGGACACTACCATGTGGGGCATGCCCCCAAACAGGAGAACACCTAAAACGCCATGTCCGAATATGTCTGTTCGATGGCGAATGGCAACGCGCCGATCCTCGAAGTGCGCGAACAGGATCACACCCGGGCGTATAGCATCCTCCGGCGCCACATTGGGCGCTACCGCGTGGACGACATTCGGGACGACCATCCCCGATGGCAACGGGAGATCGACGCCTACGGCCCCGATGCTGACGTGGATACCACACCGATCCAATACGGCCCGCCACATGGGGGTTGGTAGTGACGATACGTTGCTTTGCCTGCGGCCTTCCGATTCCTGATCCTGGCGAAGACAACACCTCGTGGGAAGCACTGCTTTGTGATGCGTGCTTAATCGCCGCAGACCATCCGGTCTTCAAACCCTGCGGAGAGGAGTGTGACGGACTGGCTGGAGACGATGTCGATCCTGACTACTACTGCAAGGCCGGTAACCCGTGGATGACCCATGACGAAGTATGAAGAAACCGACCAGCGTGCTGGTGTATGACGGTCCCTCGCAGCTCAACCACGCCCCCATCGTCGCGGTCGCCACCAACCTCAGGCGAGCCTCCAAAAACCCCAAAACCGGTAACGCCGTCCAAGTCTGGATTCTGGCTCGAGACCCCCACCCCGTCGACGCTATGCACTGGGGCGCCGACGCCGCCGTCTGCGGGGATTGCCAGCTCCGGGGGCGCGTGGCGTATACTCGCAACCGGAGAGGGCGATTCACAGGTGTGCAATTCCACCGCGCCTGCTACGTCAACCCCATGAGTGTCATCTCGGTCTGGCGCAAGTACCAGCGTGGGGCCACGCCCTACGTCAACCTGGACGAGTGGCAGGACCTCGTCGCAGGACGTGTCGTGAGGCTGGGCGCCTACGGCGACCCGGCGGCACTCCCGCTCGAGGTCGTCGAAGGCCTCGTCAAGCCGGCCACCAGGCACACCGGCTATACCCATCAGTGGAAGACCTGCAACCCAGCCTTCCAACGCACCCTGATGGCCTCGGTTGATACCCACGCGGAGAGGCAGGACGCGGCAGCCTTGGGCTGGAGAACCTTCCGCATCAAGACCACCGAGGTCGTGGTGAAGGGCGAAATCGCCTGTCCGGCCAGCGCGGAGGCTGGCCACCGCACGACCTGCGTCAACTGCACACTGTGCGACGGGGCACGGCCGGCTGACCGCCGCGCCAACATCGCCATCCTGCCGCATGGCTACGGACGGAAATGGATTTCTGTGGAGGCTTAGCAGAACTCAGGCAGTTGTTTGAAGCGGGAAAACTGCCCAGAGGCGCCACCGTCCAGCTTACCCTCGACGACAGCGATGACCCGCAGGCCTGTCGGGTCTGCAGATTTTAAGGGAGGGAAAGTGACCAAGAAAGCAACGCCAGTCGTTCCAGCGCAAGACCCCGTGATCGGCCAGACCATCGTGGCGGTTCGCGCCATGACGAAGAAAGAAACGGAGGCCGAGGGCTGGGAGGAAGACTTCCACGGCCCCGCAACCGTCATCGTGCTTGCGAATGGTACGCGGATCTATGCGAGCCAAGACGAAGAAGGGAACGGACCGGGGGCCTTGTTTGGCGCGGAAAAGAACGGCCCCACGTTCTACCTGCTGCCCCCACAATGACGTGGAAATGCCCCCACTGTAAGCGTTGGATTAAGGAGGAACCCATTGGCAAAACGTGTAGCGCCTGCAAGCAGCAACGTGAAGACGAAGCCCGCCACGACAATCCAGCGGAGGTGGCCACGATCGTGCCAGATATGCGCCGCGTCAGGTCGTCCGATGATCCCGGCGGTGCCGTGTGAACACATGCCACCAGCCCAAGCGTGGCAATACAAGGTTGACTATCTCGTCTGGAACCAGCCGTGTGCCTGTTACGTGCAGAAACGTCTCACCATCGACAGCAGTGAGCGCCTCACCGACAAAGGAGTGCGGAACCTTGTCCAAGACCACGCCAAGAAAGAATGGGGCACCGACGACGTCAAAACGATCGGGTGGGAAGTCTCGCCGGCCTAGCGCCGTCCTGCAGCACCCAACCGTTCCGATCGGCACCGCCCTGCGCATGCACACCACGAAGAACCTGTTCCTCGTCGCCAACGTGACGAAGACGGGCTATCTCGTGATCGGGACTGACGGCGTGCCTTTCGAGTTTTCGAGACGAGCCATCGAAACCGGGATTGTGACCGGCATGTTTGACCTGGTCGAGCCCACGTGGGCCGTGCTGCAATGGAGGATGCCATCGTAGTCTTCGAAGCGGTCATCTGGGGGTGGATTTGCTCCACCTATGCCGGCGACTATCTCAGCTATGCGATCGGCGGCATCATCGTGCTCGGGCTACTGGACGCTCTCGCTAACCGAAAGGACCGACCATGAGGCTCACCCAACTGTTGAAGGAATTCTTCCTCCCCCAACTGGATCCGGTACAGGCCTTCCGAGCCCTCAAACCGATCCCGGAAGACGCCCGGATGTCGTCCCACATCACCGCCCCAGGCGACCCCCACCGTCACCGCAAGATTCTCCCCCGCATGATCCTCAAAGCGGTCTACTACAAACACCACATGCTGACGGGAGCAGACCACCATGGTTAACCCGATGTTGGCCGAGATCGCGCCACCGTCGACGTCACTCTCAAGCCCGGCCCATGCCTACGAGCAAAAGTACGACGGCCAACGCATCGTCGCCTACGTGGAAGAACGCGGGGTGCGCCTCCTGTCCCGCGACGGGAAGGACAAGGCCATGCAATACTCACGTGTCGCCGCGGCCCTGAAAGGAGTGGCCGTTGGGACCGTCTTGGACGGGGAGGTTGTGCCGCTCCGCAAAGACGGGTCGATTGGATCCTTCCACGAGCTCCAGCCGATGATCTTGGCGCACAAAACCAACTTCCCGGTCGCGTTCGTAGCCTTCGACATCATGAACGATCCGGATCATCCCTACAATCTCTGCCGAGAACCGCTGGCCACACGACGCGCCGTGCTCGAACAAGTCCTCCGGCCCTTTCTGTCGGAGCCCAACACCATTCGCATCAGTGAATACGCCGAGGGCAACGGCTGGCCCCTGTACCATCGGGCCGTGGCCAACCGATGGGAAGGGTTGATGGTCAAGCGGCTCTCCTCGCCGTATACCCAGACCCGCAGCTCAGACTGGCTCAAGATGCCGTTCGTCCAGCGACAGGAGTTCATCGTGGGCGGGTTCTCGGCACCCAGGCACTCGCGGCAGCACTTCGGGTCGCTGTGCTTGGGGGTGATGGACAAGGGCCAGCTCGTCTACGTGGGCAGTGTGGGCACCGGGTTCACCATGGTCACGCTAAAGCTCATCGCGGAGCACGTGACGCCCTACGTGCAGGACGCGTGCCCGTTCGCCTACGGGCTCCCTACCGACCTCGAGGCCCCAACCTGGCTGAAGCCAGCGCTCGTCGCCGACTGCAAGTTCAAGCGGTGGACCGACGACCACAAGGTGCTGAACGCCGTCTGGATTGGGTTCCGGACGGACAAACCCGCCAAGGATGTTGTCAGGGAAAGGTGAGCCATGCGTAAGGCGATTCAGTCTGAGCTAGAAAGGAAAAGGAACAAGTCGTGAAAATTCCCGACGTCAGCGACCCAGGCAAAGCTGCCGCCGCAAACTATGCTGCCGCGTGGCTCTACGCCCAAGTGTCGATGATGAACCATGCGAACGAAGAACGCCAGCGCAACGGCTACGCGAACGCCTATGGCGACGAAGCGTACGCATACGCGTGTGCAGATGCCGAGAAGATGATTTGGCCGCATGACTAGACACCGAAATGTGCCGTGTGCTACCGTGTGTGCAATGAAGCTGGCCAAAGAGATTCCGGTCTTCCACCCGGACCAGCGCCAGACCTTGGTGGTCGTCCCAGCCGAGGTCGCTAAAGCCATCGGCGAACTGGACTTGGCTGAGTTCTGGGAGACCGGGACGCACACGATGCGGCTCCGGTTCGTGGATCCCAAAGCCCCCTCCTATGCCAAACAGTTCAAGCCGGTGCGCCACCACGGATCGATCCAGGTCTCCGTCCCTCGACCCTGGCTGCACGACAAGTCCGCCAAACTCGGCGACGTGATCGAAGTTTACCGGGACGAAGAAGATCCCAAGACGCTCTATCTGAAGTACAGGCCCGCACCCAAAACCAAGTAGGTCACGCCATGGGGTACGATTCAGAGTTTAGCCTCCCGTACATCTTCGATCTCGAGACCGTACCGATCGACGGGGCTGAACGCTACCTCAAGGCGCCAAAGAATTACCGCGATCCCGAAAAGATCGCGGCGTACTTGGAAGAGAAAGCCACGATGCTGGCCCTCGACATCGACCTGTGCCGGATCGTGGCCATCGGCTACCAATCACCCCAAGACGACGTACCCACCGTCTTCACGGTCCCTGACGAAGAGGTCGAGGCCGAAGCCTTGACACGATTCTGGAAACAGATTGGAGACCGTCCCCTATTGGGCTTCAACTGCGTACAGTTCGATGTCCCACTGGCCATGAGGCGGTCGATGTATTTAGGGGTCCCGTACCCGCCCATCTACGTCAGCAGGTTCAAGCATCCGCGTATCCAAGATCTGATGCAGGTCCTGTCCTTCGACGGGCTGCAGAAGTACCACGGGTTGAAGTTCTACGGGAAACGATTCGGGATCGATGTCCCTGACCCGATCGACGGCGCAGACATCGGACAACTGGTCAAGGACGGCAAGTGGGAAGATGTTGCCGCCCACTGCCGCGCTGACGTGAAGCTCACGCTCGCCCTAGCCCGACGCATCGGGCTCTTACCACCGGCGGCTCAGCCGTCACTTTTGGAGAGGATGTAGCGATGCCAAAGACCTCCGAGATGCGAGAGAGCAAGTTCCTGAAACAAAGCGACGTGGGACGCGGAGCGTTGCTGACCGTGAGCGGGTGTGAACAGTACAATGTCTCGATGCAAGGCGAAGAACCCGAACTGAAATGGTGCTTGAAGTTCGAGGAAACCGACAAGCCGTTCGTCCTGCACGCCACCAACATCCAACTCTGCGAACAGATCTTCGGGTCTGACGACACGGACCACTGGAAAGGCAAGAAGATCGTGGTCTATGTGGACCCGAATGTGTCGTACGGCGGCAAGATAACCGGGGGGGTTCGGGTTCGTGCTCCCAAAAACGTTTCCACCCCATCCCCCGCGAAAGTGGCCAAACCGCTCCCCACTGAACCCGAAGACATGACGGCAGACGACATCCCGTTCGCTTGGCTGCTGCCACTCGTGCTGCCATTGCTGGGGCTGGGCAGTGTGGTGATGGGATGAAGTGCTGCTTCCGCTGTGGCGTCATGAAACCGGCTGAGGAGTTCTATCGGCATCCCGCGATGGCCGATGGTCGCCTTGGAAAGTGCAAGGACTGCACACGAGCCGACGTGACGCTGCACCGGAAGCGAAACATAGAACGTATCCGAAAATACGACCGTTCTAGGGCAACACTGCCGCACCGAATAGCTAAGACTATTGAAACGACAAGGTCATGGCGGCAGCGACACCCAGAACGGAACCCTGCTCAAACGCAAGTCCACCGAGCCGTGCGAACAGGCGCGATAGCCAAGCCAGCGTTGTGCCAGCACTGTAAGCGACGCACTCGGGTTGAAGCCCATCACCCTGACTACACGAAACCCTTAGCGGTCCAGTGGCTTTGCAAGCCCTGCCACGTTGTGGCGGATCGCAAGCGCAGAGAGGAAACCCCATGCCCAGCCCAGTCGCAATGACCCCGCGTTCTGAACCCGTGACACTTGAGCAGCGCCGCGAAGGCGTGATGTTCTTCGGCGAAGCGATGGCCGCTGTGTTGGCCGAAGCCAAGGTCACCCGCCTCGAGTGGGCGGACCCCACCGTGTATCTGTTCCTCAAGAATGGCGTCTTGAGCATCCACAAGGCCGACGGCACGGTCTCCAACCTGCTCGTCTCGGACGGCGACCTGGCCGGCGCCGACTGGGTCAAGGTATGAGCGTCGGAGACATCGTCGGCACACGCGACAACGTGGTCCACGAGTTTGCCGTCTTTCCAGGTCTGGTCGGCAAGCGTATCCTCGCCAAGGTTGGCCGTTACGGTACCAATGTCGACGAATTTCGCGTGCTCGAACTGAGCCCGTCAGGCCGATGGACACGGCTGATGAATGTCAACGGCGTCAAGTTCTGGACCGCCACCACAGAAATCGGGGTGGTGGAGATCCTCACGACGCTGGACGCCTTGATGGACCCTCGTCCGAAAGATTAACCCATGGAATCCGTTGTCCTCTCGCCTGCCGCCTCCCGCGCCATCGCCGTCAAAGAACGCCTCGTCGGCATCGGCAAGGAAGTCAGTTCATGGGCCATCGAGAACGGCCTGCTCCTGAAAGAGGCGAGGGACAACGGGTACCATCGCGAGTGGGGCTACCAGAGTTTTGACGCGGCCATCGCCGCGTTGCAGGACGCGGGCCAGTTGGACTACGGCCCCCGCAACGCCAGGAACTTTATCCTCATCGTGGAGATGATCCAACGGCAGGGCCTAGACCCCGCCATCACCGCCAAAATTCCCATTTCCAAACTCCGTGAGGTCGCATCACTCAAGAGCCCGAAAGACCAGCTCGCCCTACTCGAGCTGTGTGGATCGGGGAACGTGGCCGACGTCCAACGGGAAGCCAAGCGCCTGAGGGCCTTGGCCAACGGCGAAGACGTCGACCCGTTCAGCCCCTACACCATCTACTGCACCGAGACCATGAAAGGCTTCATCAAAGAATGTCTTGAAAAGGCCCGCGAGCTCTACACGCTAGACGCGACCGTGCCAGACGCGGCCGTGCTCGTTGACGCCATTCTCCCTGAGTGGTTCAATACCGCACACACCCCAGACCAGGAGCCTGATTGCCCACACCCTTCCTCGACCGAGCCCTAACTCTCACGCTCTCAGAAGACACCCATCCCGAACGCAGCTTCCACTTCTGTATCGTCCCAGAACAGCACTATCCCCTCGTCTCGAAGGCGATCGACCTCCTCGGCGGGATCCGCGAGGATCGTGAGCTGTGGGGGCTGACGGCCCGGTTTGGCACGTCGATCTTTGTGATTGTGCCAGACACCGTGGAAGTCCGGACGCTCGCCCACGAAGCCGTCCATCTTGCGGTCGAGTTTGGTCTCAACTGTGAGTCCGCCGAAGAAGACTTCGCCTTGGTGGTGGGACATCTCGTGGCCGACATGGACTTGGCGGTCGAGACCCTGAGAGGCAAACGTGACATACACACCCCGAAGCGCCGTCGCAAGTCCTAGCCCGTTTCAAGAGCGGTACTATCAAACCGACGCTTTGACCGCGAGTGTGGCGGCGTTTCACCAGAACGTGCGACGGCAGGTCATCGCAATCGCAACAGGCGGGGGAAAAACGATCGTGGCGGCGAACCTCGTGCATGCGTACCAGTCGTGGCTTGCCACCTTCCCTCGCACGCATCGTCGCATGATCGTGATGGCACATCGCGAAGAACTGCTCCACCAGACCGTCGACAAAATGCTTCGCGTCAACCCCACCCTCCGTATTGACATCGAACAGGCATCACGACGAGCCTCCGACCATGCAGACGTCGTGGTCGCCTCCGTCCAAACGCTTTCCGCGCAACACGGGCGGCGACTACAACAATTTGACCCCGCACGGGTCCGCATCGTCGTCGCCGATGAATGCCATCATTCGACATGTCCCAGTTACGTGCGCGTCTTTGAGCATTTCGGGATGTTGCCTCCGCCAACGTTCCTCCCACCGCACCCGGCGCCTACCTACCACGCTGCCCTGGCCCAGCAACGTGAACGGCTCGCGCAGTGGGACGCACAACCCCCACCGCCACGGCTCTTATTGGGCCTCACCGCTACCCCTATCCGGGGAGACCGCGTAGGGCTCGAGGCGGTCTTTCAGCAGATCGTCTATAGCAAAACGATACGCGAGATGATTCGTGAGCAGTTTTTATGTCCCCTCCTAGCGGTACGCGTCGAAAGCCTGACGTCGCTTGACGAGATACGCGTCAAGGCGGGGGACTTTGACGTAAAAGACTTGAGCCGAGCGGTCAACGTCCTGGCAAGAAACAAGCTCGCGTCTCAAGCCTACCGAGCGCACGCCGAACAACGACGCGCGGTCGTCTTTTGCGTCGACGTAGAACACGCACGATTGATGGCCATGACCTTTACCTTGGATGGCATTGAGGCGCGACACATCGATGGCACGATGGGCTCAGACGAACGGGCGCAGATCCTCCGCGATTTTCGCGAACAGCGGTTCCAGGTATTGTGTAATTGTCAGATCCTCACGGAGGGCTGGGACGATGCTGGCGTCGCCTGTATCATCCATGCGCGCCCCACGAAAAGCAGCTTGCTTTACACGCAAATGACCGGGAGAGGGACGCGTACGCACCCTGGGAAAACCAATTGTCTAATCATCGACATCGTCGATGCCACGTCTCAACACAGCCTCGTCACGTTAGCCACGCTTTTTGGCCTTCCATCCGGATTTAACTTTCACGGCGACGATGTGTTGCGCAGTACCGAAGCGGTTGAGGCTCTAAAACGTACGCATCCGAACCTCTCCGGAGTCAGCTTGCATGATATTCAAATACAATCAGCGTTTGTCGACCTGTTCGGCCCACTCGAGTTAGATGTCAGCGTTCGACAGGCTGAATATCCGTGGTGCCGCGTGTATGGACACCACGTGATGTCCATCCCGCTCCAAGCACCGGGAAAAGTCTATTTTGACGTCTTCCCAACAGGGGGACAGTGGGAAGCTTGGTACCGAACGTCTGGAACACGTGGGACATGTTTAGGTACCGCAACGACCCTTGAGGGGGCCATTGAGATCGCAGAAAACTGGTATCACACGGGCGTCCCTAAAGAGATTACGCGAATGCTGAGACTTGGCGATCGTGCTATCCGCGCCCTCTCTGATGAACAGTACGCACGCTTGGCCTCGCATGGGATTGCGCTCCCCAAGGCAACCCCGTGGTGGTCCGCAGAGACCATTTTGGCTTTTCTCCAGAAAGGGGGCCTCGCATAATAGAGAGCCAGCCGATACACAGGGTTTCGTTGATGACCGCTCAGGCCTAGTTGACACACAGAATTGCATATGGATAGCATGGAGACCGCGCAAGGCGAGTGACGAGGGACAGACACAGACCCGAGGAGGCAGGCCCCTCTCCCTTCCCCCTCGGCGACACTGTCCTCGTCGCTCGCGCCGTCGAAGGGCTGCTCATGCTGCGTGTCTACGAACACCACAACTTGCACGCGCTCCAGGCGGTCGAGAACTTCGACGCGGTCGTCGAACGCATTGACTTGGCCGCGACGAAAGCGACCATGATGATGCGCGCGGTCGGGATCGCGTTGCCGAACGACGAGGCGCCCCCGATGGTCAGCGCGGTCGACGCGCATATCCGGGCGCTTGTGTCCGAGGCCTACCAAGAGCTCACGGGACTCCTCCAAGAACCGATTGCCGAAACCGAGGGGTTTGCCTCTGACGATCTGTTCGACGTGTCGGTCGTCGCCCTCGAGCCCTACGATGGCCGACGTATTCGTGTTGAAATTGCCCTCGTCCTCGCGTAAGATGCCCCCGATATGGCAATCCTGATGAGGAACGCACATGGCCGACAACAGGTTCGCTGAGACGTGTAGTACACCAGAAGGAGAGAAAGACATGGCAGAGATGACCGCAGAACAGATCGCCCAGCAAGTGGCCCAGTCGGTGGGGGAAACCGTCCGACAGGCTTCTGCTGAAACCACGCGAGCCGTGATCGACTCGTCCCGCACGGCGGGGTCGCAGGAAGTCGGGGCCGAACGGGAAATGGAAACCGGCACCGATGAAGCCTTCAAGAGTTTCAACGTCGGCCGGGCCGCCGATGCCGCCGAGAATCAGCGGGTGATCTTCGCCAATCTCAAGGCGACCTACGACGCGTACCAGCAGGAGTCGTTGGAGTCGATCAAGCGCAATCGGACCTTTGTGGACAAGGTTCTGCTCGACGCCCAGCAGTACGACAATCAGCGGCAGGCGCTGGCGAACTTGGCGTTGCAGAACGCCATTGAGACCGCGAACATGGTCGGCAAGAACGCCACGGTCAATCTGGATGCGCTCCAGAAGCAGCACACCGCACACCGCGACATTGCGACCGATGCCGCGTGGAACCCCGTCCAGCAGGGCGCGGGCGACACGCTCACGGCACGAGCCGTCAGCATTGACGATGCCTCGCTGAAAGCGATTGGCGCCGCGATGGCTGCGGCGTTGGCGGAGAGCATCAATCCGAAGAAGTAACGTCGTCAGAAAGGCAGGGGGTTCATGACGAGCCTCCTGCCTGCCTTTTACGAAGACACGCATGCCATTCCTGCCAGGAGAACAAGACGCGCCCGGCACCGGGTATCCCACCGAGGACCGGACCTCCCAGACGCCCGATAGCAGCAACGTCCCCGATCGGGTCTGGGACCTGTGCGAGAAGGCCATCGCGGCCGACGGACGGCTCAAAGAACAACGGACCGTGCGACGCACCGCCTTCGCGATCGGGCAGGTCGCCAAACTCGCGCTCCGGATCGGCTCGGACGAACGCGCGAGCGGACGGGTGGGCAAATATTCGCTCCCTCCAGGCACCTACTCCATGCCGGACTACGAGGCGGAACATGACCGCATCCCCCATGGCTGACCAGGGGATGAACATCCACACAAGCCACACAAGAGGGTATGGCGTAACCACGGATGGACTTTGCGACCATCAGACACTCCCGTGAAGTGGCGCACCTTGTGTTGCGCTGGTATTTAGAGCCCGTCTCGGGCATCGTCTGTTTGGCGGGCAGTTCGCGAAGCGTCTTTGACGTGCGGGTCCTCCAATTTCAACATGACGTTGACGTGGTCATGGACCGCACCCTTAATCCAAGCGAGCAGGCCTTTTTGTTCTTGCTGCACAGTGGTGGAATGACGCCGACGGACTGCGTCGTGCTGGCGCCGGTCCCGATGAAACGCCCCCTCCCGTCCACCGTCGCCTCCCTCCTCGCCGCCTTCCCCGACGATCGGCCCACCCGCGTGTGGTTGACGCAAGTGGCCGTGGAACTCAAACTTGGACGCGCCCTGATCGGGGCTGGGCTCGATCGGGTGGCGAGTTACTTCTCGCGAGGCTACGGATGTCATTGACCCTCACCCTTGCCGTCTGGGGAGTGGCCGTGGTGGGGTCACTGGCCGCCCTCGGCACCCGCGAACCGCTCGACCAGACCCGGATTCTCAATCTCTGGGTGGGAGGCGGGATGGTCTGGGCGCTCACCTTCCACGTCTGGACGCCCACCCAGATTGCCGCCGGCGTCATCCTGGCCGATGCCCTGCTGAGTTTTGTGCTCATTGGGGTCATCGTCGCCACGCGCCTGGCTCGCACCTTGGGAGGACCAGACCGCGCATGATCACCTACCTGATCCATGACGTCGGCCGAACCGATCGCGAGTCCTCTGTCGCGGAGGCCCTTCGCCAGATCCCGAGCCTCACGGTCATCACGCCCGTCCCCGCGCGCACGCCGGTCGTGAGTTGCAACAAGACCCATCGCGACGCGTGGCACCGGGGTCTGCTGAGCGTCGGGCACGATGAGGCGATCTGCGTCTTGGAAGACGACGTGCAGTTCACGCCGGCGTGGACGACAGACGTGTGGTTGCAGTGCGAAGCCTGGCTGATGCACTCCTCCTATGACCTGCTCCTCGGGGGGGTGTCGCACGGGGGGAACCCTGTGCCCGTCTCCGAGCCGACCTTCACCACGATGCTGGAGATCGGGCGGTTTACGGCGACGCACTGTTATCTCTTGAAGCCGAGCGCGGTGCCGGTGCTCTTGGCGCAACAGGACACGAAACATGCAGACGCCGCCCTGTCCGATGCCGAGATTCGGCGCGTCGTCATCGTCCCGTTTGTGGCGACGCAATGGCCCGGACGGTCGGACATCCGCATGATCACCGTCAACGATGACTGGACCTTTATCCAAGCTGAGCACCGGCTCAAGAAAGTACTGGGGTTAGCCGATGGTCGACCTGTACGCCACGCGTAACGATCTGCTTCACCTGCTGCCGGCCCATCCGGTGATCGCCGAACTCGGGGTCTTTGAGGGGGACTTCTCGGACGAAATCCTCGAGACCTGCGCCCCGGCAGCCCTCCACCTCGTAGACCTCTGGACGGGGCCGATGGAGTGCGGCGACAAGGACGGGAACCACATCAAGAAATTGACCGACGAGGACATGCAGCGCGTGTTCCTACGCTTGAAGCGCAAGTACGGTCGAGGCACCAGCCCGGTCGTGCTGCATCGCATGGACGTCCTGACCGCCCTCGCCAGCTTCGACGACGACACGTTTGACTTGGTCTATGTGGATGCCGACCACAGTTATGCGGCGGTCAAGTCCCACCTCGAAGCAGCCGCGACCAAGGTCAAGCGCGGCGGGTTCCTCGGCGGGCACGACTACGGCGCCCCGTATCTAGGCGTGGTCAAGGCGGTCAACGAATTTGCGGCCATTCGGAACTTCGAATGGGTCGCCGTGACAACGGGCGATGGCTGCCCGTCCTTCCTCTTGCGAAGACCGGCGTGATCCCCAGGCGGCTGATCACGACGTGGATCTGTGACCCGCTCGCGGGGCGCGATGCCTATCAAGAACACCACCACGCCACGTTCTACCGGTGTTTGGAAAGTTGGCATCGGCTGATGCCCGATTACGATATCCGCATTGTCTCCATCCAGAACATCCTCGACTACGGCACGGACGACTGGATTGAGCTGATGATCGAGACCGGGAACTTCATTGGCGCGAGCCAATGGGCGCGGGTGCATTGGCTGGACACACTCGGCGGCATCTACGTCGACATGGACGTGGAAGCGGTCCAGCGCTTCGACAAGGTCCTGAACCATCACTTCTTCATCGGGCACGAGGGCGGGGACGCGATTGCCAACAACGCCATCATGGGCAGCGTGCCGAATCATCCGTTCCTGACGGCGCAGATGGCCTACCTGCATACCTTCAGAACCCCGAAACAGTTGCGCGACAAACAGTTTGGCAACGAGACCGGCCCCCGGATGACGACACGACTCTTACGCGAGAAGTATGGCTGGGACGAGTCGGACCGCCTCCAGCTGCTGGACGACGCGGTCACGGTCTATCCCAGCCCCGTGTTCTATCCCTATTTCTGGACCGGGACCTTCTCGCCGGACTGCGTGAAGCCCGAGACGCTATCGATTCACCATTGGGCGAGCAGTTGGGTGACACCATGAATCACGAGACGTGGGCGAAGGCGTGGAACTACGAAGTCGGCTTCTGGCGGAACTGGTTCCAGACCAAGGGCCTGCAATGGCCGGCGGAATACCAAGCACGCCTTGACCCGACACGCCCGCTTCAGGCGATCGTGGGCTACCGCCTCCCCGTGGGCGAGCACAGGATTCTCGACGTCGGAGCCGGCCCTCTCACGGTCTTGGGCAAACAGTGGTACGGCCAACCCGTCAACATCGTGGCCGTGGACCCGCTCGCGGAAGAATACGACAAGCTTCTGGCCGAGGCCCACATCACGCCGATCGTGCGAACCCAGAAGGCGTTTGTCGAAACACTGGGCGAGACGTTCCCCGCGAATAGCTTCGACGTCGTCCATATGATGAACGCGCTTGACCACAGCCGCGACCCGCTCACCGGCATCCTGCAGATGCTCTGGGTGGCCCGGCCACGCGGCTACGTCATCCTGTCTCACGCGACGCGAGAGGCCACGCGCGAACACCACACGGGCATGCACCAGTGGGACCTGTTCATCGAGCACGACCACTTCTTCCTTGAAGGCGAAGGCCAGCGCCTCGACATTTCAGACATCCTCGCCCAGCGACAGTTGGCCGAGACCACGCACAGCTATGGCGACGACCAGTGGCATTGGACCGTGCTGCGAAAGATCCAGCCCGCATGAGACCAACGCTACCTCGCGTCGCCCATATCTCCGCCGGGATCGGAAAAGATCACCACCCGCCGCCGTTGGCCAAGTACCTCCCCCAGCACGGCGTGCAACTCGAGACGTTCCTCTTCACCGAAGAGAACTTCCCCGCGAGGTCCAAGAGCCTCTCGCCCCGCATGGCCGCGAAGATCCCGAAGATGTTCATGTGGGACCTGAAGCCTGGCTATGACTTCTATCTCTGGACCGATGCGTCCTTGACCTTCCGGAGCCCGAACGCGGCGAGGTTTTTTGTCGACCAACTAGGCGAGGACAACGACATTGTCGTCTTTACGCACTGGTCGCCGAGCGCGCATGCCGAAGCCGAGGGACTGCGACGAGAGCTCGCCAGAGGCTGCCCCTATGTCGGCGCACGGTACGCCGACGAAGACCTCGAGGGGGAAATCAAGGCCCTCGAAGACGACCGGGATTTCGCGGACAACGCCATGTGGTCTGGCGGCGCGTTTTGTTATCGGCCCACCCCGCAGATCAAAGCCGCGATGAAGGAATGGTGGTACCGCACGTCGCGGTTTCACTGTTGTGACCAGTTTGCGCTCCCGCATGTCCTCAAAAACTGTCGCGTGAACGTGCTGCACCTCGACATCTACAAAAACGACTACCTGCGATGGATCCGCCCCCTCAATAAGTCCTGCAGCCAAGTGACGCAACACTGGTTGCCCCCACTTCCTGTCGGTGGGCAGGCCCATCCCACTGTCGTCCCAAAGGCCGAGAGGATCCACGCGTTGGTCGTCCACCAGTCGTCCAACACCGAGCGCGAGCCCATTGTGGCGGAACTGGAGCACCGCGTGCCCGGATTGACCCGCGTGGAAGCCCTCATGCACGCCAACGGCGTCGTCGGCTGTTCCCGATCGCAAAAAAGCATCGTCCAACGCGCCAAGGACGAAGGCTGGCCGGCTGTGTGGATCATGGAAGACGATTGTGTCTTCACCCCACACTTCGACCTCCAGACTTGGACCCAGACCGTCCACCAGGCCCTCGAGGCGGGGTATCAAGTCGTCGTGGGTGGCTCCGCAAACGGCCAGCAGCCTTCAAAGAGCCAGATCCGGCACCTTGTGACCGTACAAGGCTTCTCGAGCTGTCATTGTTGGGTACTACGAGCCGATGGCTATGAGGCGGTGCTGGGCGTCGACGAAACCGTGCCGATCGACGTCGCCGTGTCGCAGCTAAAGCTAACAAAGGCCTGTCGGGTTCCGCTCATCGCCCGACAGCTCCCAAGCATGTCGAGCATCCAGCATATTTTCGAAGATTACACCATCCTCTTTGATCAGGCCGAGCGGAACATGCTGCCGTTCCTCTCGAAATAGGGGGTTTTGATGCAAGCACCGCCCGACGAAGCCACCTTAGTGGGTCCCTCGACCGACAAGGTCGCCGCGACCTTTCGTGAGGCCGGCGAAGCCTTCAATCCACAGATGGGCATCCACACGGCCCGGACGATTGGCCGGCACACCTACATCGCCAGCGCGTCATCCGACTCGGATGGGATGCGCAGCGTGGACATGGAATCACCAGAAAACCTGACGATCCTCTGGGGCCATGCCTCGCTGCGTATCGGCGCCTTCTGCTCGATTGGGGCCGGCTGTACGATCTATCTCGGCGGCGATCATCGCCCCAGCCGAATGACCACCTATCCGTTTGGCTGTGTCCGCCAAGACGTGTTCCATGGCCCCGACGAACGGCCAGCCACACGCGGAGACGTCGTGATCGGCAACGACGTGTGGATTGGGGAGCGGGTCACCATTATGTCGGGCGTGCGCATCGGAGACGGTGCGGTGGTGGGGACAAATAGTCACGTCGTCTCGAACGTGCGACCCTACTGCGTGGTGGGCGGTAACCCCGCCCAATCGTATTACTTCCGCCATCCACCCGAGATTGTGCGTCAGCTCCGGGCGATGCGATGGTGGACCCTTCCGGACGACACGATCCGAGAGATCGTGCCGTTGCTGCTTTCCACGAATCCCGCCCCCTTGCTCGCATGGTGGGCTCGCCACGCGACGACACAACCATGACGATGATGGTGCATGACCTCGACCTGGTAGGGTGTGGGTCGCGGAGGGCCTGCCAAGACTTTGGCCACCCGTGGACCGAAGAGTACGGCTGCGCCATCTTGGTCAAAACAGCCTAGCTGTCCCGCCCTGCTGACGCTGGGCGCAGACTTCTCGGGACACGACGACCAAGAGGGCGCCAAGAGAGATCGGGCCCCCTAGAGGCGCTAGCGAGCCCTAGCTGCACAATGTGCATTTTCTGCTTGTCAGGGGTTGAGTGTCGCGCTATCATGGTCGTGGCCGGCCATGGACCCCAGAGATATGGGGCCTGCTGGGTGCCAGGCCGGAACCCTGGCACCCAGCCCAAATCCCCCCCCCCTCGCTAGGTCTTCGGATGTCCGGCTAACCAGACATCGTCAGCGGCCAGCGACTTCGCCACCGCCGAATTGAACGCGAGAATGACTTCCACCGACGTGGGCGGCGGCTGGCCCGGATTCTGTTGGACGAACAGTGCCTGCACGAGACTGATCACAGACGGGAGAACCGTCGTGATCACCCCGGCGATGGCTTCCGTCTTACTGGCTTTGAATGGCGAGGGCGGCGGCATGGACAGTCCTGACATTGGCACCCCTCCTAAAAGACTTCCGCAATCACGATGAGAACCAACCCGATGTAGGGTTTCAGCCGATCATTCGCGATCGCCGGAATCTGAGGCTGACACGCGACCGGGTCGGGAATGCCCGGCCCCGGCACGTACGCCGCCGAACTACAGGTGAGCGCATAGATCCCGGCTTTGACCGTGGGCTTCCACCCACCCGGCACCGCGGCGATCGTCTGCACCGCCGTCTTGTGCCAGAGCACCACGGTCCGTGTGTCGTTGGTCTGAATGGCCGGCGGTATCAGTTCATTCGCGGCGATGGCCGCGTCACGCACGACATCCAACACCTTGATCACGCGCGTGGCATGAAACGCCGCCGTCGCTTCCGGCGAAAGGGCCGGAGGCGTCTTGTTGCAGCCCGTACTGAGCGGTGCCGCTCCGCAGAGCAGGCCCGCCACCAGCAGAAACGTCATCCATCGCCTCATACCGCCCCCTTCTGCAGTTCCTCGAGAATCGCGCGTAGCACGGCTAGCAGCGGGGCGACCCAGAGCAGGCGCACCGCCACGAGGAACACCGCCGCCCCGCACATCCAGAAGATCACGTACCACCCGACCGGCGAGACGAGTTTCACAACGTCGCTCCGCCCCCGGCCTTGATCGTCGCGATAATCGCCGCTTCCGTGGTGCCCGGTGGCGCTTCAAGCGCCGTCAGCAGCTTCACGCGATTACGATAGTGGTTCCACAACGCATACCCCGCGACGACGATGAACCCCGCCAGTCCCGTCGCCAACGAGGTGAGTTGCCCCTCGGTCCACACCCCCTTCTCGATGAGCGTGGCGAACCATCCCAACAACACCATCCGCAGGAGCGACGACAGCAGGGTCACGATCAACTGAGACATATCCATCCTCCTCGGTGTCGATAAAGCCGGCGCCCGTTATGGGGACGAGTTCTTCGAGGCCGTCATACGACGGCGATCGTCCCACCCCCAGCCGGGCGAGGGCCGGGTCAAACTTCTCGACCGGAATCCGCATGGCCAATCGTCCGCGTTTCGTCCGGAACAGGATGGTGTCGCCCAGGGCGATCATCGCGTTGACGAATCGTGGCCCCCGTCGGCCGGTGGCGAGACGCTCGATGTCGATGGTGATGAAGCCTTCCATAGCTCATACCTGCCACCCGCGCTCGTACCACGCACACCCACGTTCGATGTACGCCGCCGGGATGTTGGTGTCTCGGTGCCATCCGGTGTTAAAACTGTCCAAGACTTCGGTGAGGGTGGTGGCCCCCCTCACGAGACTGCGATCGACGACTTTCGCCGCCCAGAGACCCGCAACCTCGTCGTCTTGCAGACGGATGGGGTGCTCACGGAATCCCAACTCGTACGCCGTCACAAACATCAGTTGGAAGGCCCCGAGCGAACTCGACGCCAGCACCCCATATTGTTGCCACAACGCACGCACGATGGCGCTTCGACGGTAGTACAGCCCTCTGGGCGGCATATAGGCAGGTTCCGGACGCACGAAGAGCCGATCGTGTCCAAACGACGACTCGTTCCCACTGATCGCCCAGAGGACCAGTGGTCCCTCGCAGAGCTGTCCCTTGTGCAAGATGCGCTGGGACAGGGACGCGCCCGCCCGCTCACAGACGAGACGCAACGCGGCTTGGTCAGGTGTCATAAGCCCAGGTCATCCAACCATTGGGGAAGGTGGTCCACACGATACGGCCACTCGAACCCCACGTTATAGGGACGCGTGACACAGGCCACCGCCGCCCCCGTCTCCGCGATCGACTGGAGATGCTCGATGCGGTCATCGATCGCATGCGTGACATCCAACCCGTCACACACGGATCCTTTGCCTTCCTCACCCACGAGCAGCACCATCGGGGTGCCGAAGGTCCAGCCACACGCCCGCAACCAACGCACGGTCGCCTGCCATGCCGTCTTCGGCCGCTGGGTCATGAAGTAGACGACATGCCCGGTCTGCGCCGCCTTGGAGAGCCGCCCCAGGCTGGCGGCCGCGTCCGCATCCGGTTCCTCTGGCAACCCGGCCCAGAATCCGGGGGTGATGCGCACATACGCGAACAACGTCTGCGCGTGGTCCGCCGTCAGAAACGGACGATACCAGTCCCACGTCGTGGCCTCCTCCGGGATCGCAACGCCGAGCTGTGCCTGCGCGAGCTGACAAAAGCCCGCCCGAAAATTCACGAGGACCCCGTCCAGGTCCACACTGAGAATGAGGGGGTCTGCGATCACGGCGTCCATGCTACCTCACCACGGCCTACACCAGTTGCAGATAGTGCTGATACGCGTCAAGTTCGTTGAACGGCACGCGTTGTCGCACGGCCTCGATCAGAGGGGGGACCCATGCTGGATCGATATCCGCCTTCATCAGCAAGAGGAGGAACAGCGCGACCTGACGGTCGTCCAATTTCACGCCGTCAAAGGTCGCGCAGTCCAACGTCACATGCGCGCCCCGCAAGCGGGCTCCCCGCAGATCCGTCTGGAACAAGACCTTGTTGGTCAGGTCCATCGTGCGGCAGTCGACGCCGCGAAGGTCGGCGCCGGCGAGCGAGGTGTCTGTTATCTCAGCCATCCAAACAGCCAGTCCAACACGCGCTTCCACCACGGCTTACTTTTTGACGGTGGGACCTCCGGGCTTCCCGGGGACACGCTGAAACGTGTTGGAGGGCAGTGACCACTCCGAGGCCACCGTCCCTGCCTTGGCCCGCACCTTGGCCACGTACTCATTGAACGCGAGCGGCATCACGTTGATCACCACCGTGCAGGTGTTGAGCGCATCCGGCGTGGGCTTGCCCAGATCCGTCGTAGACACGGGGTCGGTCCCGCCCACGAAAAACCACGCAATCTCGTACGACGAGATGGCGGCGTGGTCCGGAGACGCCGTAAACGTCGCCCCGGTCGGGTTGGGCAAGGCCTGCGCGAACACAGGACTTGCCGAGAAGACCGCAACAACGGTCATGACGAGCACCATCCACTTCTTCATACACACTCCTTTGGGTTAGCTTCCCTCAGACGGGGAGGCGCTTGGGCTCACCGACGGACTCGTCGACTCGCTCACCGACGGGGACTCCGACGGCGAGACCGACGGACTCGTCGACTCGCTCACCGACGGGCTGACGGACGGACTCAGACTCGGACTCAGACTCGGACTGACACTCGGACTCGCCGAC
>Ga0315284_10004253_pt1 | contig 20361 bp, 16 predicted proteins | sample YL17G09_16_MG_FD_203696 | JGI IMG/M metagenome (GOLD analysis project Ga0315284, IMG submission 203696) | Sediment microbial communities from Yellowstone Lake, YNP, Wyoming, USA - YL17G09_16 | ecosystem: Environmental > Aquatic > Freshwater > Lake > Sediment | place: USA: Wyoming | collected...
CGTTCGCCAACACGGTGCGGCCGGCGCCCAAGGATGCGATTGAGCCGAACGCGCCGCCGGCGCGCGACGGGCAGCCGACGGCCGCGCCCGAGCCCGACACCCGCTACGCCCACCTGCTGGCCACGTTCCAGGCCGTCCGCCTGGCCGATCCCTTCTCGCCTTCCATGCCCACGCACATTGCCCGGCGATTCGAGGAAGGGCGGGAGCTGCCGGAGGCGCGCGTCGAACAGCTCTTCAAGGATGTGCTCGGCTCCCCGCTGGCCGCCCGCGTGGCGGCGCTCATTGAGCAGCGGCTGGGCCGCAAACTGGAGCCCTTCGACATCTGGTACAACGGCTTCCAGCCGCGCGGCCGCTACACGGAAGCGGAGCTGGACGCCATGGTGGCCAAGAAGTATCCGAACGTGGCCGCCTACCAGGCCGACATCCCGCGCCTGCTGGCCGGGCTGGGCTTCACGCCGCAGCGGGCCAAGTACCTGGCCGGCAGGATCGTGGTCGATCCGTCGCGCGGCGCCGGACACGCCATGCCCGCGCTGCGCCGCGGCGACAAGCCGCACCTGCGCACCCGCTTCGAGAAGGGCGGGATGAACTACAAGGGCTACAACATCGCCATCCACGAAATGGGCCACAACGTCGAGCAGGTGTTCTCGCTCTATAACGTGGACCACACGCTGCTGGCCGGCGTCCCCAACACTGCCTTCACCGAGGCGCTGGCCTTCGTGTTCCAGACGCGCGACCTGGAGCTGCTCGGTTTGGCCAGGCCGGATGTCGAAAGCGAGCGGCTGCGGGTGCTGAACGATTTCTGGATGACGTATGAAATCTGCGGCCCGGCGCTGGTGGACATGGCCGTGTGGCACTGGATGTACGACCACCCGCAGGCCACCGCGGCCCAGTTGCGCGAGGCCACCGTGGCCATCTCCAAGGACATCTGGAACCGCTACTACGCCCCGGTTTTCGGCCGGCGCGACGTGGTGCTGCTCGGCGTCTACTCGCACATGGTCAACCTGATGATGTACCTGCCCGACTATCCGCTGGGGCACCTGATCGCGTTCCAGATTGAGGAGCAGATCCGCAAGGGGAAGAGCCTGGGCGAGGAGTTTGAGCGCATGACCAGTTACGGCAGCGTGGCGCCGGACTTGTGGATGGAGCACGCCGCCGGGCAGCCGGTTTCCGCGCAGCCCCTGCTGCGTGCCACAGAAGCCGCGCTGAAATGAGGGAATTCAGCCACAGAGGCACGGAGGCACAGAGAAGGGCTGTCCCGGCGCCTCCGATGCGGGATTACTCTTCGATCTTCGCTTCGTCCACCAGCATAACGGGAATGTCGTCCTTAATGGGGTAGACGCGCTTGCACTTGGCGCACTTCAGTCCTTTTCCGTCCTCGGTGAGCTTCACCGGTTCCTTGTCCAGCGGGCAAACCAGGATGTCGAGCAGTTCCTTGCTTATGGCCATTCAGTCGCTCCTTGCTGTAGAAGCAAATTTACAACAAAAGGCGTCCCTACATCTTGAACCTATTTGGCGGGCCGGAACGCCGGGCCGTAGAGGATGCGTCCGGGGCGCCGGTCCGTGATCCGGCCATTGTCCAGCACGAATTCTCCATTCGCCAGGACATGGGTAACGCCGGTGGCATACTGGTGGGGATTGACGAAGGTGGCGCGGTCGGCGATGGCCGCCGGGTCAAACACCACGATGTCGGCCTTCATGCCGGGCCGGAGCAGACCGCGATCAAGCAAGCCCAGCCGCTGGGCCGGCAGCGAGGTCATCTTGCGCACCGCGTCCTCCAGCGTCAGCAGCTTCTTTTCCCTCACGTAGACCGCCAGCACCCGGGCGAACGTGCCGTAGCTGCGCGGGTGGATGGCGCCGCGGCCGAAAACCGCCACTTCGCCGTCGGAACCGATCATGGTCCAGGGATAGGTCAGGATGCGCACCACGTCGGCTTCGTCGATGGCGTGGTAGACGGTCTGGCAAGTGCCGCGCGTGAGCAGCCCGATGGCGGTTTCGGCGGCGTTCTCCGCGGTGGCCGGCCGGCCCTGCTGCTCGGTCAACTGCGCCAGGCTCTTCCCGTTCAATGCCGGATCGAACGCGCAGTTGGCCAGCACGATGTTCTTGGGGTCGCCCCCGCCGCGGTTGTCCTTGATGTTGCCGACGATGCCGGCCTTGATGCGGGCGCGCGCCGCCGGGTCCTCGAAGCGCTTCACCATGGCGCGATGGCCGCCCTCCTGGGCCCATTGCGGAACCAGCGCGGTCAGGCCGGTGCTGGAGGCCGTATAGGGATACTGGTCGAGGGTAACGTCCACGCCGCGGGCGCGGGCATCGCTGACCAGCTTCAGCGTGTCCACGCTCCGGCCCCAGTTGGGCGGGCCGATGACCTTGTGATGGGTGACCTGCGTCGGCAGCCCGCCTTTCTCGCCGATAGCGATCGTTTCGCGGACGCTGTCGATCACCCCGTCGGCCTCGTTGCGCATGTGGGAGATGTGCATGCCTCCCAGGGCGCCCGCCACTTTTGCCAGCTCGATGACTTCCTCCAGCGGCGTGTAATTGCCCGGGATGTAGAACAGCCCGGTGGACAGGCCGAAAGCGCCGTCGGCCATCGCCTGCCGGAGCAATTGCTTCATCTGCTCGACTTCCTCGGCGGTGGCGCGCCGGTTGGCCAGGCCGATCACCTTGCTGCGGATCGAGCCCTGGCCGGCGAACATGCCGAAGTTGACCGAGGTGCGCTTCTCCGCCACCTGGTCCAGGAAAGGCTTCAGCGGGATGGGCGAGGAGCCGTCGTTGCCTTCCATGAGCGTGACCACGCCCTGGCGCACGTAGTTCTCGGCCGTCGGCACCTCCAGAATGCCGCGGGAGGCATGGGTGTGGATATCGATGAAGCCGGGAGCGACCACCTGCCCGCCGGCATCCACAACTCGGGCGGCGGTCGCGCCTTCCAGCGGCCCGACCGCCACTATGCTGTCGCCGCGAATGCCCACCGCGGCTTTCCGCCACGGGTTTCCCGCCCCATCGACGACGCGCCCGTTCTTGATCAGCAGGTCGAACTGCGCGGGCGATTGCGCCGTCAAAACCGGCAGCAGCACCAGCAAAGCGATAAGCAAGAAAGTCAGCCTAAAGTTCGACACCCGATCCTCCCTCGCCGGCGGCTCCCTCGGACGCCGCCGTGTGATTCACGGAGTGTACACGAAGGGCCGCTATCTGCAAGCCGTTGGACCAAGCGAACGCAATGTGGTACGTTTAGGTGTACGAGGAGCCCGATGACGCGAAGCATGCCCATTATCGAGGCGCGAAACAGGCTGACTGCTTTGCCGGAGGAACTCGAACGCGAACCGGGGACAGGGGCCGTTGCCGTCACCCGCCGCGGCAAGCCGGTGTTGGCGTTGATGTCCTGGGAACTGTATGAATCGATCGTCGAAACCCTGGAAATCCTGGGTGATGAAGAGATGATGAGTTTGTTGCGGAAGAGCATTCGCGAAGCGGCGAAAGGCAGAACGATTCCCTGGGAGCGGGCACGCAAGAGATTGAGAACTTGACGTATCAGGTACGGTTCACACCAACTGCCTTGAAAATGCTGGCGTCGACGGGTGATCGGCGCATTCGGGAGAAGATCGGCCAGCGGATCGACGCGCTGGCCAGTGAGCCGGATAAACAAGGAAAGGCCCTGGCCGGAGAACTGACGGGGTACCGCAGTGTTCGAGCCGTTGGCCAGCGCTACCGGATCATTTTTGAAGTCAAGCGCCAGGAAGCCGAAGTTGTCGTCTTGGGCGTTGGCCTTCGGCGGCAGGGAGACAAGTCGGATATCTACGCCCTGGCGAAAAAGCTGCTCCGGCTCGGTTTGATCGAGGGAATGTGAGTGCCTCACAAACGCCGGCGGGAATAAAGAACCAAACCCACGGCCAGAAAAAACACCGAGCCGCCCACCAGCTTCGCTTCATACAGCCAGGGATTCGTTACGGCTGAAGAAGGGATCAGCGAGACGACGATCGCCAGCAGCGTGACCGCAAAGCCGGTAATTGATCCGAGCCAGATACTCAACCGCCCACCCGGCACGGCGACCGCGCCTCCTTCCCGGCGGTTGAACCGCATGGCGCACAGGAACAGGTACAGGTAAGGAATGAAGTAGACGATGATCGACAGCTCGGAGAGCAATAGATACGTTTCCGCCACGGTGCTGCCGGGGAAGCTCAGCACCAGGAACAACGAGGCCAGGACGCCTTGCGTGAGGATGGCGACGTACGGCGTGTGCCAGCGGGGGTGAACGCGGGCAAAGGCGGGAGGCAGGAAGCGGTCGATGCCGGCCACAAACGGAATGCGCGCCGACCCGGCCAGCCAGGCGCCCGTGCCCCCCAGCGTGCTCAGTGGCAGCAGCAGGCCCATCAACTGCGCCACCGAGCCGAAGCCGGCCCGGCGCGCCACTGCATCGATGGTTTGCAGGGTGCCGGTCACCACGTCCACCTTCGAGGCCGGCAGCACCACCAGCACGGCCCAGGTGCCGGCCAGGTACACCATTGCGATCAGCGCGCCGGAAATGACCAGGGCCCGGGGAATGTGGCGCCTGGGGTCGCGGATCTCCCCGCTCATAATCGGCCCCAGCTCCAGGCCGGCGAACGCGAAGGCGATGGTGGACCAGAAGCTGAGCGTGCCCAGATCCCAGGAAGGCGTCATCGCCCGCGCACTGAACGCATTGGCGCTGCCTGATTTCCAGTAACTGACCGCCCCAAACACGACCAGCAGCATGGCCGGTACCCAGGTGGCCAGGCCGCCGATGTTCTGCACCCACTTGCCCACGTTCAACCCCAGGACGTTGGCGGTAATCGCCACCCATAACAGAACCAGGGCGACCGAGAAACTGAACCAGCCGCGCCCGCCCAGCCAGACGTAGCTGGGGCCGCCGATGTAGGCGGCCGCGCCGGCGGCGAACATGAGCAGCGCCGGGAAGAAAACCAGGTTGCTGACCCAGTAGCACCAGCCGCAAAAGAACCCGTGGAAATCGCCGAAGGCGCGGCGCGTCCACCGGTAGATGCCGCCCTCCTCCGGGTAGAGAGTCGAAAGATAGAAGACCGCGATCCCCTGGGGAATGAAAAACAGAAGGGCGGCCAGCACCCAGAGAGTCAGCGAACTGGGTCCGGTGCGGCCCGCGGTGGCGAACCAGCGGATGCTGACCACCGCCGTCAGGTTGAACAGCACTAGGTCCCACAGGCCCATGGCCCGCTTCAACTCGGGCTGACTCATCTCTGCTCCGGGAGGAATTGCGGATTGCGGATTGCGGATTTCAAACGAGCCGCTCGCAATCCGCAATCCGAAATTCGTTGAACTTATTCCGCCTGGGTCAGCCGGTCAAAGGCCAGGAAATCGCGGATGAACGGCTCGTCGCTTCGTTCCAGGTCGGCAATAGGACCGAAGAAGGCGACTCGGGCCTCGTGCAAAAAGACAACGCGGTCGGCCAGCTTCCGGGCCAGTTCGGTGTCGTGGGTGACCACCAGCGAGGTGAGCCGGACCTGCTGCTTCAGCCGCTGGATCAGGTCGCCGACGTGCGCCGACATCAGCGGGTCCACCATGGTGGTGGGCTCGTCGTACAGGATGGCTTCGGGCTTGGCGGCCAAGGCGCGTGCAATGGCCACCGCCCGCTTCATGCCCGTGCTCAGCTCCGATGGCGCCATGTCCCGCAAGTCGCGGATGTTCACCAGGTCGAGCATCCCATCCACGATCTTCTCGATGTCGTCCTCGGTCAGACCGGGGCGCTCGCGCAGCGGGAACGCCACGTTTTCGCCCACGGTGAGGGAATCGAACAGCGCCCCGGACTGGAACACCAGCGTCACCCGCTTCCGGATTTCCAGCAGTTCTTCCTCGCTGGCGCCGGTGATCTCGCGATGGGCCACGAAGACCCGCCCGGCATCCGGTTTCAGGAAGCCCATGATGTGCGAGAGCGTCACGGATTTGCCGACGCCGCTGCGGCCGAGAATCACCACCGTCTCGCCGGGATCCACCTGGAAGGTGACGTCCTCCAGCACCTGGTGGCTGTTGAAGGCCTTCGACACATTACGAAACTCGATGTAGTGCGGTGTCGTCTCCGGCATGGTCAAACAGTGACGAGTGACAAGTGACGAGTGACAAGTGAGCGCGGCCACTCGCCACTTGTCACTCGTCACTTCTCCGGGCTCGTCCAATCGCCTTCTGCAACTCCTCCGGGGTATTTACATTTTGGAACAGAAGTCCGCGCGGATCAAATCGCCGCCACTGGGCGGGAGCGATTTCGCGCCGGCGCACGCGGGCATAGAAGCCGGACAGCCGGTAGTCGCCGCCGGCCATGGCCGCTTCGGCCGCCGGCAGGCAATCGCGCCGCACCACGGCCGCCAGTTCGTAGCCGCGGCTGGAGACCGGAACGACGAGCTGGGTGCCTTGCGCGCTCGTTTCTGTCGCCGCCCGCAGCAGGAATCGCAGGAAGCCAATGCTCAGAAACGGCAGGTCGCAGGCCACCACCAGGTTCCACTCGGCCGCCGATTGCTGCAGCACGGAATGAATGCCGGCCAGCGGCCCGCGTCCCGGAAACAGGTCTTCGATGATCGGCCAGCCAAGGGTGGCATAGAGGCGGCGGCCCACCAGCGCTGCTGAACCGGCCGCGCGAAGCACGCGTTCAGCCAGGCGGTGGGCCAGCGGGACTCCTTCAAAGGGCAGGAGCGCTTTATCGCGCCCCATGCGCCGGCCTGTGCCGCCAACCAGCACGAAGCCGGCAGATTCGTGCCCCGCAGGCCGTGACTTCCTCATAAGTCTTTGTTTTCCAGCAAGATAAACTTTAGCATGAGACACTAAAGAACCGGCCCGTGAGATCTTGACAACCGGCCGCCAGCTAGATTATCATTAGCACTCTCGGGAGGTGAGTGCTAACCGGGCGTGGAAGCGGCTTCGGTTTTTATCCCGCCCTGTGGGACGGGCGACAACGGCTCACCGCACGGGTAATCAACGCAATCACATGTGGCGGCGGGCTTCAGCCCGGGTCGCCGTGCCGACCCTGGCTGAAGCCGGCCGCTGCGGGTAACTAGACAGAGCCGCGATCCCGCTGTGCGGGAGAGCGGTCCCGGGCAGTATCACAAGAAAGGAGTACGCAGACCATCATGAAGATTCGTCCCTTGCACGACCGCATTCTGATCAGGCGCATCGAGGAACAGGAGACGGTGCGCGGCGGCATCATCATCCCCGATACGGCCAAGGAGAAGCCGCAGGAGGGTGAAGTGATCGCCGTCGGCAACGGCAAGATCCTGGAAAACGGCCAGCGGGTTGCGCTGGACGTGAAGGCGGGTGACCGCATTCTGTTCGGCAAGTACGCCGGTTCCGAGATCAAGATCGAAGGCCAAGAGTACTTGATCCTCCGGGAGGACGAGGTGCTGGGCGTCCTGGAAGCCAAAGCGCAACCTGCCGGCAAGAAGAAGTGATTTCGTGAAATTCTGAGCGAGGAGGAGAAACGAGATATGGCGAAACAGATCATTAGCGGCGAGGGTTCCCGGCAGGCAATGCTGCGCGGGGTGAACCTGCTGGCCGACGCGGTGAAGATCACGCTGGGCCCCAAGGGCCGCAACGTGGTTTTGGAGAAGAAGTTCGGCGCGCCCACCATCACCAAGGACGGCGTGACGGTGGCCAAGGAAATCGAGCTGGAGGACAAGGCCGAGAACATGGGGGCGCAGATGGTGCGCGAAGTGGCCTCCAAGACCAGCGATGTGGCCGGCGACGGCACCACCACCGCCACCGTGCTGGCCCAGGCCATCTTCCGCGAGGGCGTGCGCACGGTGGCCGCCGGCGCCAACCCCATGGCCCTGAAGCGGGGCATCGAGAAAGCCATTGAAATGGCCGTGGAAGAGATCAAGAAGCTGTCGCAGCCGGTCACCGGCGAGGCCATCGCCCAGGTGGGCACCATCTCGGCCAACAACGACTCGACCATCGGCAACATCATCGCCGAGGCCATGAAGAAGGTGGGCAAGGACGGCGTGATCACCGTCGAGGAATCCAAGACCATGACCACCCAGCTCGACGTGGTCGAGGGCATGCAGTTCGACCGCGGCTACCTGTCGCCCTACTTCGTCACCGACCCCGAGCGCATGGAAGTCGTCGTCGAGGATCCCTACATCCTGATCCACGAGAAGAAGATCTCGGTGATGAAGGACCTGCTGCCGCTGCTGGAGCAGATCGCGCGCTCCGGCAAACCGCTGCTGATCGTGGCCGAGGAAGTGGAGGGCGAGGCGCTGGCCACCCTGGTGGTCAACAAGCTGCGCGGCACGCTGCAGTGCGCCGCCGTCAAGGCGCCGGGCTTCGGCGACCGCCGCAAGGCCATGATGGAGGACATCGGCATCCTCACCGGCGGCAAGGCCATCATGGAAGAGACCGGCATCAAGCTGGAGAACATCCGCCTGGAAGACCTGGGCCGGGCCAAGCGCGTCACCATCGACAAGGACAACACCACCATCGTCGAGGGCGCCGGACAGCACAAGGCCATCGAAGGCCGCATCAAGCAGCTCCGCAGCCAGATCGACGAAACCACCTCCGACTATGACCGCGAGAAGCTGCAGGAGCGGCTGGCCAAGCTGGTGGGCGGCGTGGCGGTGATCAAGGTCGGCGCGTTCACCGAGACGGAGATGAAGGAGAAGAAGGCCCGCGTCGAGGACGCCATGCACGCCACGCGCGCGGCCGTCGAGGAAGGCATCGTCCCCGGCGGCGGCGTGGCCCTGCTGCGCGCCGTCCCCGCCCTCGCCAAGCTGAAGATGGCCGGCGACGAGCAGACCGGCGTCAACATCGTGAAGCGCGCCCTGGAGGAGCCCCTCCGCCAGATCGTGCAGAACGCCGGGCACGAGGGTGCCATTGTGGCCGAGAAGGTCAAGGCCGACAAGAACCCGAATTTCGGCTTCAACGCCGAGACCGAGGAGTATGGCGACCTCGTCAAGCAGGGCGTGATCGACCCCACCAAGGTCACCCGCTTCGCCCTGCAGAACGCCGGCTCCATCGCCGCCCTGCTGCTGACCACCGAAGCGCTGGTCTGCGAGATCCCTGAGAAGGAAAAGGGGTCGGCCGGGCCTCCGCACGGCGGCATGGGCGACTACTGATCCGTCAACCTCACACACAAAAGGCCCCGGCTCTCCGCCGGGGCCTTTTTGTTTCGGCAAGGCTCACAGGGAACGGGGAAAATGGGCCGCAGATGAACGCAGATACCCGCAGATTTGATCTGCGTTCATCTGCGGCCCATTTTCCCGGCCGTGATTATCATCCCCGGCGCTGGCGGAGGGCCTCGAACAGCACGATGCCGGCGGCTACCGAGACATTCAGCGAGGCGATGCGGCCGGCTACCGGGATCGACGCCAGGAAATCGCAGCGGCGCCGCGCCTGTTGGTGCAGGCCGTGCCCCTCGGCGCCCAGCAGCAGCACCGACGGCCCGCGAAAATCGATTTCCAGATAACTCTTGTCGCCGCGCTCATCGAGTCCCGTAACCCAGAAGCCGCGTTTCTTCAGATCATCCAGGGCATGGTTCAGGTTGGTGACGCGGGCCACCGGAAGGTACTCGAGCGCCCCAGCGGCGGCCTTGGCAGCGGCGGCCGTCAGCCCGGCGGCGCGCCGCTCGGGAATCAGCACGGCGTCGGCGCCGGCGGCGTGCGCGGTGCGAATAATGGCGCCCAGGTTGTGCGGATCCTCGACGCCGTCCAGGACCACCAGCAGGCCGGGGTGATCCAGCCGGTCGAGGACGCCGGCGAGGTCGGCATAGCCGCCCGCGGCGGTGATGGCTACCACGCCCTGGTGGACCGCCCCCGCTGCCAAACGGTCGATCGCTTCCCGGGTCTCCTGCCGCACCGGAACGGCGGCGCCGTGGCACATCTCGACGATTTCGCGCAACCGGCCCGACGACCGCTCCGCCGCGTGGATCAGGACGCGCTCCATCGGCCGTCGAGCGCGCAACGCCTCCCGTACCGCGTGAATTCCAGCAATAATCGCCATGAGTTCACCACAGAGCCACAGAGAACACGGAGACCGCTTCTCTGTGCCCTCGGTGCCTCTCTGGTGAATTTACACCAACTCGGCTGCGAATTGTTCCAGCCAGGAAACCGCTGTTTCTTCCGCCCAGAAGCGGGCGCGCCAGGGCAGCCCGCCCGAGACAAACCCGGCATGACCGCCGTGCCGCGCAACCACAAGCTCCACGCGCGGTGATGCCGCCGCCCGGAAACGATCCAGCACCTCGCAGGGCAGGAAGGGGTCGTCGCGGGCCGAGAGGCACAGCGTGGGAACGGCGATGCGGCCGGCGAAACGGATGGAGCTGCAGCGGTCATAGTAATCGTCGGCGTCGCGGAAGCCGTGCAGCGGCGCGGTCGAGGCCTCATCGAACTCGCGGAAGGTGCGCGACCGAGCAACGCCTTGCACATCGACCCGCGCCGCCGCCTCGGGGAAACGCCGGGCCACGGCGATGGCCTTGGGCCGCAGCGTCTTCAGGAACCATCCCACATAGAATCGCCCCAGCGCGGTTTCCAGGTGACGGGAGCCGGCGCCCAGATCGTAGGGCACGGAAATCGTCACCGCCGCGGTGAGCAATTGCCGGGCGCTTTCTCCATTCTCGCCCAGCCACTTGAGCAAGGCATTGCCGCCCAATGAAACTCCGATGGCGAACAGCCGCCGGGACGGCTCGCGGCAGGCCAGCGCCCGCACCACGAAATCCAGGTCGGCGGTATCCCCGGAATGGTACAGCCGCGGGCGCCGATTGGGCAGCATCGCCGAGGGGTTGAGCGGGTCGCGGGCGCAGGACCGGAAGTTGATTGCGGTGGCCGGCCAGCCACGCCGGCGGATATGCGCCAGCAGGCCCTGAACGTAAACCGAATACGAACTGCCTTCCAGCCCGTGCAGCAACACCAGGCGCGGCGCGTCGGCCTGTTCAGAGTCGAGGTGGTCCACTACCAGTTCGTCGCCGTCGGGCGTTTCCAGCAGTTCGCGGCGCAGTGGCGCCAGCCGGCGCGGCCGCGCCAGCCGGCCCCAGATCGTCTGCGGATGCGCCCCCGGCAGCCACCAGGCCGCGCGGAAGTCCATGGCGACTAAAATGATGCATCAAAGCTGGCACGAACGGTAGATGTGAACCGACCCCAGCCGCAGATTTCGCCGATTGCACAGATTAACTTGAGGATTTTGGAAGGGGCCGCAGATGAAGGCAGATCAACGCAGATCGAAGTACCTTCGCGTCAAATCTGCGTGCATCTGCGTTTATCTGCGTCCGATTTTCCCGGCAGGTTACCGGCCGGTCAACGCAAGGCTCTCGCCGAGTGCCAGCCGGGCGGGCAGGGCGCCGGCGAAGGCGCGCGACGGGCCGGGACGATACTCGCGGTCCAGCATGAACACCTCCCCGACGGCTTCGATGGCGCAGTAGCGCTCCGGCGGGACCGCGGCGGGGGCCTTGTGCGGCTGGCCGCAATGGTACAGCAGGTGGGTCACATCGCCGGCGCTGGCGCCGGCGGGCAACTCCAGGGCCGCGCGCACCCAGCCGCTGCGCTCGATCCTGCGGTCGGAGCGCCCGGCATCGGCGCGGAACTCGCGACCGTCCTTCAACCTGACGCCGAACGTTGCACCGGCCGCGACGGCAGCCACCCGCGCCTCGACGTACAAGTACTTCCGCGGATCGGCTACATCCTTGAGCTTCCCCTCGCGCTCCAGCTCCTCAGCCATGACCCGGTAAATCCAGGGATTCGAATCGAGAAGCTGCTCGCGCGAGTGGCTGCTCAAGTCCGCCGCCTCGGGCCACAACGCGATGCGGACCTCGGACGTGCGCCGGTCGGAGAAATTGTTGTTCTTCGAAGCCACACCGTACAGACAGTGCAAACCGATTCTCTTGCCGGCAAACGGCGTTTCTTTGTGGTTCACGCCTTGAAACACTTCTGTCATGGGCTTGCCGCGCGAATTGAAGAACAAGCGGTAGACATGCTCGATATCGACCGTGCGTCCCCAGCGTGCCAGCAGGGCGGGAGTATTCGTGCCGGCATCTTCGTTGCTGAAGATGCAGGTGTACTGGAGCACGCGGGCGGCGCCGGGCGGCGGAGGTGTGGCGGTGGGCGGCAGGTCGGCACCGGGAGACAGCCATTCGTAGTAGGAGAGCAGCGGGGTGTCGGTGGCGCGGCCCACGGTGTCCTGGCGCGCCCACAGAAACGGCGCGCGCCGGATCGCTTCGTATTCCGGATGGCCCGGCTCGAAGGCCACGGTGCGGAACGTGGCCGTGAAACCGCGGGCCGCCGGGGACGAGAGTTGCGGCTCGAACGTCGCCACCAGGCGGTGCCGGCCGGCCTTGAGCGGGCCCAGCAGCAGGCGGTAGTCGTGTTCGATGGCGCCCTGGAACAGCGTGACGTGCTGGTTGTATTTGCCGTCCACGTCCAGGCGAAGCGTGGCCTGCTCGGCGCCCGGCTCGCGCCACGAGGTGCCCGGCGCCGACGCCCGCATCACCACCGCCACTTCGGCCGGGCGCGCCAGTTCAAACGTGTGCGTCGCGGGGTCAGGCAGCGCCGCCAGCAAAAGTACGACAGCCATCATGGCGGCGTAGATTTACCACAAAGCCACAAAAGACACAAAGGCCACAAACAGGCCCCTTGAAACCTGGAGCCTGAAAGTTGAAACTTGAGACCTGGACCTGAACGTGGGGGCCTTGACGCTGTTCGCCGGAGGATCCTATGAGGCTGTACCTGTTCAGACACGGAGAAGCGACCACCGACGCGGAGAACCCGAAGCGGCCGCTCAGTGCCGCCGGGCGCGCGAGGGTCGAGCAGATGGCCCGTCATCTTGCGCGGGTGGCGGCGGCGCCCGAGGGCCTCGTCGTTCGGCATAGCGGCAAGCTGCGGGCCGCGCAGACGGCCGACGTCCTGGCGGCGCACCTGCCCCTGCGCCAGCCGCCCCAACAGGCAGACGGCCTGGCGCCCGGCGATCCGCCCGAGCGCACCCTGGATCTCATCGACGCCGCGGAATCCGACCTGATGCTGGTCGGCCATCTGCCGCATCTGGCACGGCTGGCTTCCCTGCTGCTCAGCGGCGAGAGCGATCGAATCTCATTCGTGCTGCCCGCGGCTGCCGTTGTCTGCCTGGAAGCTGAGTCCGGCCGTTGGCGCCTCCACTGGCTGATCACCCCGGCGCTCGGCGGTTGATGGCCGGCGGCCGGCGGCCTACTGCCTTCTGCCTGCTGTCTTCCGCTTCCCGTCCCGTTATAATGAGGCGACGGTCAACCCCGGAATGAAAACCGCGCACTGGATCGCCATCATTATCGTCGCCACCGCTGTGGCCGCCGGCGGCCAGAGCATCGAAGTGCCCTACCGCGGGTTGGACTACTCGATGTTGAGCAAGGACGGGGTGACGGTGATGATTGCGCCCCTGGACCTTACCATCCTCCACTACGCGGCGGCCCACGTCTGGATCACCAACGGGTCGGCGCGAACCATCCTGGTGTCTCCGCAGGCGTTCGTGGCGCGGGCGCGCACGTCGAAGCAGGGGCAGGCCGCCGAGTTTCCGGGGTCGGCGGATAACAAGGTGGTGAACGACGTGATGGAGCACGCCCGCTTCGGCGACGTGCTGGCCTTGGTGCGGGCCTACGAGCGCAACCTGTACGGCTTCAAGAATCCCACGGCCATCAACTACTACCAGGAGCGCAAGCAGGTGGCCGCCGCCGAGGGCAGCTCACGCCGCTTCCGCGCCGGCGCCATGGTTTCCGCCCTGATCCTTCCCAAGACGCAGGTTCCGCCCGGCGAATTCCGCGAGGGCACGGTGTTTTTCCCGGTTAACACCAAGAAGGCGCAGTTTACCGAGTTCTCGGTCCAGCTCGGCGGCCTGTCGTTTGTCTTCCGCCCCCCGCAGGGCAGCGAGTGACGCCACGCAAACCCGATTCAACACGAAGACTCGAAGGCACGAAGCCACAAAGAAGAAAGGCCAGGAGAGCGCGTAGACCATCCCCCGTTCTTTGTGTCTTTTCTTTGTGTCTTGGTGGCTTTGTGCCTTTGTGTTGAACCAACGGGCGTCACTTCTCGCTGGCCGCTTTGAAATTGGCGCAGGCGGGAAACGAGGAGATGCTGCCGCCGAGCAGGCGCACGATTCCGCAGGTCACGGCCGGCGCCATCTCGTAGCTCACCGAATTGGTTTCGTGATAGTGCGCGGGCACACCCATGGCGGCGCAGGCATCGGGCGCCTGCTGCCCCACGGGAAAGGGCCGCGGCGGCAGGGGCACGAAATCGTACTGCGGCACCACGTACCCGTACTCATCCGGCGCCATGCCGAGGATGAAGCGATAGTCGGCCTTCAGCAGGGGCCAGATGGCCGGCTCGTACGGCCGCCCGGTGTGGGCCTGCGGGCAGTCGGTGCGACGGAAGTTCTCCACGCCGTAAATCAGTTCGGGGAACACCTCGCCGGGCAAGGTGAGGAACTCCGCGGCCGCCCGCAGACCGCCGCCCGATTGCTTGGAAATGAGGCTGAGGTAATACAGCGTGGTGGCGATCGAGTCCCCTGCCGCCGACAGCACGCCGGCCTTCATCATCGCCAGGTAATTGGGGTTGGTCACCGGGGAGGTGATGGCATAGGAACGGACGCGAAGCAAGTCGATCGGCACGTCTTCGCCGTTGTCCAGCGCCTCGAACGCGGCTTGGGCCACGGTTTCGCCAATGGCCTGGGTGCGCTCGAAGCTGACCGGGGGGCGGCGCGTCTTGGGATGGAGCGGAAAGCGGCGGCTGCCGATCTGCTCGAAGTCCCCCTTGGGTAGGGGCGCGTCGCCGATGATCTCGGCCGCCCCCAGGGCGCCGCTGAAATAAACCGCCGTTCCTCCGTACTTCTTTTCGATTGCTTCGCGGATGAAATGCGGGAAGTCGGAAGTCAAAATGCGGTTCGCGCTTTCCATCGACTCCGGGTGGGTGTTCCAGTTGACCAGCGTGGCCAGGACGTTGCCTTTCTGCTTGCCCCACTGCACGGTCAACTGCAGGACGCGCAGCTCGTCGTCGAAGAAATTCGGCGGACGATAGCCGGTGCGCACCTGCAGGGCGCGGAGCGCCGGGGGCCGGGATTTTCCGAACCGCGCCCGCACCTCGACCAGGCGCTCGACCGCCTCGTTCACGGCCCGGGCGATTTGCCGGTCGACGAACCGCAGGTAGTCGGCGTACTTGCCGTCCTGGCCAAGCGCCGGCCCCCACAAGCCGATGGTGTCCGGCCCCTCGTGGTTGTGGGTGCTGGAGACGATGACGGCGTCGAGTTTCAGCGCCGGCCGCAGCAGCTTAAGCGCCTGATCGACGCCGTAGAAACCGGCGTTCTGGTAGTAGCCGATCAGGTCCAGCGACACCAGGGCCACGCGGGTGTCGTCGGCGTCCAGCACGATGGCGCGCGCCCAAAGGTCGTCATGGCGCCCTTCGGCCGGCCGGTTCATGCCGAAGCCGGCCATCCAGATGCGGTTCTTCTCGTCGCCCCACAGCCCGGACGGCTGCACGGGCCCCTTCCAGTCGGGATTTTGCCCAAAGGGAGTGATCGGGACTGCGGAGGCGCCGGCGCGCAGCTTCGCTTCCGCGATCTGCCCCGTGGCCCCAGCCCAGAGCCAGAGCCCAAGCAATACCCCAACCCACCAAGTCCTCATGCAAGGAGAATTTACCACAACCGCGGCAGTTCTGAGAGAAACACCCGCAGCGGGGTTTTCAGACGCCAGGTTCCCCGATCTGGAGGCTGAAGTCTGACACCCGACACCTGACACCTGGAAGTTGCATTGACAGGCGCCCCCGTTGCGGCACAAAATCTCGGAACGCGGTTGAGGAGGCCAACATGAAGCGTGCACTTTTCGTCCTGCTCCTGTTTTCGCTGCCCGCGTTGGGGCAGAACATTTCCGGTTCGCTCTCCGGCACGGTCGAGGACAGCAGCGGCGCGGCGTTCGCCGGCGCCGACGTGAAAGTCGCCAATACCCAGACGGGATTCGTGCGCACCACAAAGACGAACATGGAGGGCTTCTTCGCCCTTCCTGACTTGACGCCGGGAACCTACAACCTGGAGATCACGGCCCAGGGATTCAAGCAGTACCGGCAGGAAAAGATTGAGCTGAACTCCGGCGATTCGCGGTCGCTGCCCGGGATCAAGATGGAGATCGGCGCGGTGACGGAAAGCGTGACGGTGCAGGCCGAATCCGCCCCGGTGATGCTGGGGTCGAGCGAGCGCGCCGGCGTGCTGAACACCGAGGACATTCAGGGGATGGCGCTGCGCGGGCGCGACTTCATGGACGTCGTGGGCCTGCTGCCCGGCGTCGTGGACCTCGCCGACAGCCGTGAGGCGCCCAACCCCAACAGCGTGCAAAACATCTTTATCGCCGGCGCGCGCCAGAACTCCAAGAACGTCACCATCGACGGCGTTACCAACATGGACACCGGCAACAACGGCGCGACACACACCCAGCCGTCGATGGACTCGATCGCCGAAGTCAAGGTACTGATGTCGAATTACGCCGCCGAGTACGGACGTAATTCCGGCGGCGCCATTACCATGATCACCAGGGGCGGCCAGCGACAGTTCCACGGCTCGGCCGGCTGGTTTCACCGCGAGACGGGCTTCAACGCCAACAATTTCTTCAATAACAAACAGGGGTTGGCGCGCGCGCCCTACCGCTACAACATTTACAGCTACACGGTGAGCGGCCCCGTCCTTCTCCCCAAAGTCAATTACAACAAGGGCCGCGACAAACTCTTCTTCTTCTTTTCGCAGGAGTTTCAGCGGCAACTGCAGAGCTTCCCGGCGACGACGGTGCGCGTGCCAACGGCGCTGGAGCGGGCCGGAGATTTCTCGCAGAGCATGAACGTCAACGGCAGGGTGATTTCGGTCAACGACCCGCTGAACGCCAAGAGGCAGTTCCCGGGCAACGTCGTCCCCGCCGCCCGGTTTACCTCGGCGGGCAAGGCCATCCTCAACCTGTTCCCGATGCCCAATTACGTCGATCCGGACCCCTCGCGCCTGTACCAATGGAACTACATCGCGCAGGTGAGCGGGCCGTACCCCAGGCACACCGAAATCATCCGCACCGACTACTCCCCTCGCCAGAATTTCCAAATGTACGTGCGGCTGGCCGACAACTCCGACGCCCTGACCCAGCCGTACAACAAGGGCGGCACCACGTGGATCGTCGGCAGCATGAATTTCCCGCTGACCCCGGTCATTTTCGAGCGCAGCGGGCGCGGCGGCACGGTGCACACTACCGCCACGCTCTCGCCGACGCTGATCAACGAATTCATCTTCGGCGTCAGCCAGAACAAGCTCGTCTTCTACCCCGAGTATCCGGAGAAGATCAGCCGGAAGGCCACCGGCCTCGACATCCCCCAGTGGAATCCGTCGATCAATTCGATGGGCTGGATCCCGACCATGACGTTCTCCAGCGTGCCGAACTTCGCCAACCCATCGATGCATAACTGCATGCCTTACTACAACACCAACACAACCTTCACCTTCGTTGAGAACCTGAGCAAGATCTGGGGGACGCACACCATCAAGACCGGGGTTTACATCGAGCGGACGCGCAAAGACCAGAGCTCGGTGGCAGCGATCCGCGGCGCTTTCAGCTTCAATCAGGACGCCCTGAACGTTAACGACGCCAACTATGCGTATGCAACGGCGCTGCTTGGCTATTACGACAGCTACTCGGAAGCCAATGCCTGGCTGCAAGGGCAGTACCGGTTCACCAACCTCGAGTGGTACGTGCAGGACCAGTGGAGAGCCCGGCGCAACCTGACGCTCGATTACGGCTTGCGCTTCTACCACGACATGCCGCAATACGATGCCCGGCATCAGCTCTCGACGTTCGTGCCCAATCTTTATGATCCGGCCAAGGCGCCGGTGCTGTTGCGCCCGATCTTTGACGCCGCCGGCAACAAGGTGGCGATCAACCCCCGGAACGGGGCTACCTATCCCCAAGGTTTCGTCGGCACCTATGCTCCGGGGGTGGGGAACCCGTCGCAGGGCATGGCGACCGAAGGCAAGGGAGTTCCCCCCGGGGCGTACACGTTGCCGGCGATCATCGTTGGGCCGCGCTTCGGGTTTGCCTGGGATCCGTTCGGGCGCGGCCGCACTTCGGTGCGCGGCGGGTTCGGCATGTTCTTCGACCGGATCATGGGCAACCCAACCATGGGCCTGATGGCCAATCCGCCCACCATCTACAGCCCGACCGTGTATTACGGTACCATTGCCAGCCTGGCCGATGCGGCCGGGTCTGGCGTGCTCGGCCCCAGCAACGTCACCGCGCTCTCGGGCCGTGCGAATTCGCCGACCGTTTACAACTTCAGCTTTGGCATCCAGCAGCAACTCAGCCGCGGCATGGTGCTGGACCTTTCTTATGTCGGGGCGCTGAGCCGGCACCAGTTGTGGGAGCGCAACATCAACGCCGTGCCGGTCGGTTCCACCTTCCTGGAATTGCACCCGGAAAACAAGGATCCGACCACCGGCAATGCCAGCAATCCCACCAGCGGCAACGCCCTGGCGGCCAACTTCCTCCGCCCCTATCAGGGGTACGGGAACATCAATATCTTTGAGTTCGCTTCCACTTCCAACTACCACTCGTTCCAGATGGGCGCCATGCGGCGTATGAGGGGCGGTTCATACATCAGGATGTCGTACACCTTCAGCAAGGTGCTGGGGACCGCGAATACCGACACCGATACCGTCAATGTCTTCGGGATCGATCCCCGGCATTTCGACTACGGCCCGCTCAATTTCGACCGCACGCACGTCTTGTCGGTGCTCTATTCCTACATGCTGCCGAAGCCCGGCCGTAAGTTGGGATGGCGCCCGCTGGCGCTCGTCACAGACGACTGGCAGGTTTCCGGCGTCACCCGCCTGATGTCAGGCGCAGCGTTTACGCCCGGCTGGACGACCGTCGCGAACGGCACGCCCACCATGACAGGAACGCCCACTCAGAACGCCAACATCTCCGTCCTCGATCCCAAGGCCGATCCGCTGAACGGCCGGTTCAGACCGCCCGACAGATACAGCTTCGGAACCGCGGGTCCAGGAATTCTGCGCGGCCCGGGCATGAACAACTGGGACATTTCTGTGTATCGAAACATCAGGTGGCAGGAAGGCCGGAGAAACCTGCAACTGCGGTGGGAAACCTACAACACGTTCAACCATGCGCAGTTTTCTGGGATAAGCCAGCAGGCAAAATTCGCGAGCACGACCGACTGGACGCAGGTCGATCCGTTGTTCCTGCAGCCCACCAGCGCGCGGCCCGCCCGCACCATGCAATTGGCTTTGCGCCTGAACTTCTAGGGGTTGCGACAGAGCCGTCCCGCCATGCGGGATCAGCGAGCGGGTGAATGTGCACCGAGGCCTTGGCCTTGCGGGGCACCCGCTCGGTCGCCGCGGCGACCTCGCGGCTCTGTTGCGTCTTGGCGCCTTTGTGGTAAGGCCGTTCGGCAGCTTGTTCACCACCCCTGGGCCAAGAGGCCTGCCATGGCCAGCCGCAGGTTCGTGGCCGCGCCGGGCAGAGTCTCTGACCGGCTTGGCGTGACACAGCCGTGACAAAGCGGTGATACACGCCTGACGTGCGCCGCTATAATTTAGGCCACGCCTCTCCGGAAGCGAAGTCATGCAGGCACGCCAGTGGTTTCGACCGCCCCGGCACCTGGTGGTGCTGTTCGTGGTGGTCATTGTCGTCCCGGCGGCGGCGCTGGCGTGGCTCGGCTGGCGGCTGCTGGAGCAAGATCGCGCGCTCGAAGGCCAGCGCATTCAGGAGCGGTTGGAGCGCGCGGCTGACTCGATCAGCGCGGCGTTGGAGCGGCGTCTCACCGAGATCACTGATCACCTGCCGGCACTGGCAGCGTCTCCCCCCGCCCGGCTTCCCGACGATTCCCTGATTGTACAGTTCGGTCCTCACGGCGTAGAGGCCCAGCCGCGCGGCCGTCTCCTCTACTTTCCCTTTCCCGCCCCGAGCAAGGAGCTTCCCAGGGGCGTGTTCGAGGCTGGCGAAGCGCTTGAATTCCGCCAACAGGACTACGCCAAGGCGGCAGCGGTGTTTCAGGAACTGGCGCGCTCGAAGGACCCCTTGATCCGGGTCGGGGCGCTCGTGCGTTGGGGGCGCAACCTCCGCAAGAATCGCCGGCACCAGGAGGCGCTGGCGGTCTACGACGAACTGGAGCGAATGGGCGATGTTCCCGCCGGTGACGTACCGGCCGAGCTTCTCGCGCGCCAGGCGCGCTGCAGCGTCTTGGCCGAGATTAAGCACTCGGGATTGCCGCAGGCAGCCGCCGCGCTCGATGCCGACTTGCAGCGCGGCCGCTGGCAACTGGATCGCGCCTCCTATGTGTTCTACTCGCAGGAAGCACGCCGCTGGCTGGGTGGTGACCGGCCTGCCGGCCCCTCCGGCGCAGACCGGCTGGCGCTCGCTGCCGG
>Ga0315284_10004254_pt1 | contig 20357 bp, 19 predicted proteins | sample YL17G09_16_MG_FD_203696 | JGI IMG/M metagenome (GOLD analysis project Ga0315284, IMG submission 203696) | Sediment microbial communities from Yellowstone Lake, YNP, Wyoming, USA - YL17G09_16 | ecosystem: Environmental > Aquatic > Freshwater > Lake > Sediment | place: USA: Wyoming | collected...
ACGAAGTAAAACCTATTATGAAAACCATAAAGAAGAAATTATACAAAAAGTAAAAGACCACAAACAAAATACAAACTATACGTATATTGCGTCTCCAGAACAAAAAAAAGAATGGGCAAGAACAGCATATTTGAATAAAAAAGAAAAGATAAAGAAATTGAACGAACAATCTATTTAGTCAATATATATTTAATTGCGTCAAAAACTATATAAATATAATCTTTAGTAAATATATAGAATGGTGAAAAAGAAGAAGTTGAAAGACGAATTCAAAGAGTTTAGGAATAATGATAAATCCGTATACAAAACCATCAAAACAACGCTCAAATCTGTTTTACTCAATCGTGATTTGGTGCAACCTGTAGTAAATAATCTGGTTTTTGAAATGAATAATTTAATGATACATTCTTACCAGTTTATCCGTTTGTATGTATTGAATTGTTATTCCAATAAAACTGCTTTGCCTGAAATTGATGATACTTTTATTTTGTATTGTATTAAGACATTAGGTGTTCGTGATAACAGAGGAAATAAAGGTGGTGATACAGAACTACTTGATAAGTTAGAACAGTTTTATTTAGAAGAATACCAACCAACAATAAATCATGAGAAAACTAATTTGAAAAACACATCTTTTTTATTACCTTATTTAGCAACGCAAATTCATACTTCCTTATCCAACAATTCACAAGAACATTTCATACAGCATTTTTTGAGATTTATTAACAAAACAACAACTGCTATAACTCAAGATAAATCCATTTTATTCAAATTGAAACATCAACTGATGAGTTTAGATAATGAAAACAACGAATTATTTAATGAATGGAAAATTACTCATTTGCCTAATATTTTTCCACAAAACATTAAAAAATCAATATACTACGATGTGAAAGTTAGACCATTTGAATATTTGAAAGGTATGTTATATATGAATGAAGTATTAGAAAAGGAAGAACATAAATTATTTCAACCCTTACCTCTACGTACCAATATTATTCCAAAACATATTATTTTAGATACCGCTAGTTTGGTTAGTTTATTCTGTCCGGCAAATAAAACAGATGGAATCAAAAAAGGCGAATTACATAAAAATCTCAAAGAAAATCAACATTATATTTGGAATAGTTTTTTGAACATGAACCATAAAATATTTAGAAACCAACATTATCAATTCCAGCATCAAATACAAACGGATGGTATTTCGTGTTGCTTGTTATTTATTAGAAAAGATTTGAAAGATAAGAAATGGGGCTCACGAGTTCCTACTATTCCAGAACAAGATTTCTACAATATTGAGGATTTATCAAAAGAGCAATTAGATACGTTGAAGGAAAGGAATATTGTTGGTTGTGACCCTGGTAAGCGTTCGTTAGTTTATATGATGGATAAAAATGGAAATAAACTACAATATACTGCACCACAAAGAAAACGAGAAAGCAAAGCAAAAACAAACCAGCGAATATTATTGGAAGAAAAAAAACGACATAAAATTATTGAAAAAGAAACAGAGTTATCATTACAAAATAGCAAATCAGTTGATTATACCAAGTTTAAAACATATTTAGTTGGTAAGGATAAACTTAACAAGGAAACAACCGAATTTTACAAGAAAGAAACATGGAGAAAAATGAATTTTAGACAATATAGTTATGGTAAAAAATCAATAGATACATTTCTTAATAAAATCCAAGAAACCTTTGGGTCCAATATATTAATTGGTTATGGAAATTGGAGTAGGAGTAGTCAAATGAAACATTTTATGCCTACGATGAATAAAGGATTAAGAAAACAAATCCATAAAAAGTATGATACAATAACAATCAATGAATGTAATACAAGCAAAAAGTGTTGCGATTGTAATAAAGACCTTGAATATTACAAGGATAAAGAAAACAAGAAGGTATTTCGTCTTTTAGTATGTTCTAACTGCGTGAGTTGCGAAAACAAAAAAATCGTATTTAGAACCAGAGATGCTAATTCCTCAATAAATATAATGAAATTAACAAGTTGTTGGATAGATAGTCAAACTCGTCCAATTGCATTTCATTCTCATATTTCGTCTTTCATCTGTTCAACTACCAAAGAAGAACAGAAAAAAGTAAGACCATCGTAGGTGAAATTCCTACTATTGATTTTACATTTTTTCTTATTTTTTTGGCTCAATAAAATGAGCGTTTGAAATGAGAAAAGGTGTAAAATAAGTATTTTAATTTATAAAATGATATTAAATGTGTATAAAACCCTTTATCAAAGATTTTATACACATTTTATTTGGCTTTTTTATTTATATTTTTATATTTTTTTAAAAGTGGAAATGCTTTGGCTCCACCTTTCTCAAAGGTGGAATTTAAAGTGCAACAGCAGCAACCTTAGGAGCAGCCTTGGCAAAATGAGGGCTCATGTATCTCTGGAGATTGAAATAAGTGAGCTCGTCAGTCTTCTTGAGCTTCAACAACGCAGACAACTTGGTGTCAGGGTTAATCTTGCGACCATTCTCCTTGTCCTGGAGATTGTGAGCACGAATGTAGGTGTTAATCTCACGAGTAACATCTGTGCGAGCCATCTCAGAACCATCAGGCTTACCCAAAAACTTGGCAAGCTCATCCGAAATTCTAGTGGGCTTAACAAATCCAGAAGGAGCACGGTTACCCGCCTTTCTCTTCTTCTTGGAACCCAACTTCTGAGCAGCCTTGAGCTCCTTAATGAAGGCCTTCTCAAGAGTTCTATACTCAGTCTTTAGTGCAGAAATCATATTTCCCATAGCATTTAACTTAGCCTGGAACTCATGCGACTTCTCAATAATCATACTCTCAACATCAACAACGGCGGAAACAGCAGCAGTCTCCTCAGTAGCGGGAGCAACAGTAACAGCAGGGGTAGTTACGGTCTCAACCTCAACCTTGGGAGCCTTGGTCTTCTTGACCTTGGTCTCGGCGGAGGAGGCATTAATAACAGGGGTAGAAACAACAGTCTCTTGAACAACAGCGTCGGTGGGCTTCTTAGTGCTAGGCTTGGGCATCTTATTATAGTATATCTAAACAGAATGTTTTTAAGCCTTTTAACGCAAATAATATATATTGTTATGATAATATGGTAATGCATAAAATAAATAATGCTAAAAGTTAATTATTTATTATATTTTTTACTATTTTTACTATTTTTACTATTTTTTAATATTTTATTCATAAATTAACGATTGATATAACCATGGAAGCGCTGTTGCAGCATCTTCATTAACTAATGTTAATGCGCCTAAAATATAATAAGCTCCTAAAGTTTTCATGTCGTTATTTATACCATTATTTACCAATTTTTCTAAACATTCAATTATTACTTTTCTTACATTATTAATATCATTTTCAGTAAATAAATATGGAATACTTAAATTATAAAATGGCTCTCCATATGGCGGACAAATACTTCTTTTGGTTTCAGTTGTTAATTGCGCCCTAAAATTCCAAATGTCTATTAATTCTCTTAAAAATTTTACTATTTGATTTCTATTCAAAGAGAGAAACCACTGAGGGTTGCTATAATTTCCTAAAGAATCAATTGTTTGAAATAAAGCCAGCGTTCTTAATTCTATTATTTTTTGGTTTGACATATTTTCAACAGGTTCACTATTCAAATTCAAATTTAAAGGTTTTTTAAAAATCTTGTTTATTTTAATGATTAACATAATTTTTTGTATTATTTTGTCAGATATATTATTTCGATTGTATGGATTTTGAATTTTGTCCTTTATTATGTTATTTTTGGCTTTGCATATTAAATTGTAGAGAGAAACTATGTCAAATCCATAAATAAAATTGTCATCATCCTTGTAACTAAAAAAATTGTAATATGGAATTTCATTTAAGTCATCCATAGTTATAAAATCGGTTTCATTAATGCATAATTTTCTATTTTTAAAAGCAGGTCCATATAAGTTTATTAATTTTTTATTTAGATAACCTCTAAACACCCTTTGTATTTTTATTATGTAAAATGAAAAATGAAAAAAATTATAGATTCTCTCGTTTAATTCTTTTTTATTTCCACTAATTTTTAATTTATAATTTTTTGCAATTGTTTTCAATTCTTGAATACCATATTTTAAATTTGCAATTTCTTTATAATTATGGATTGTTGGAATTAATAAATTTCCTAATTTATTTTTATTTTTAATCTGATTTTTATTTTTATTTTTTATTTCATTTGTATAATTACATATAAAATCATTATAGTCGTCATTATTTATAATGGTATTGCTATTAAGAATAATATTATTATCACTCATTTTTAATTATATTATATTATAATAAAAGATTTAATCTTTGAATTGGTTTAATTTATTATTTACTTTTTTAAAAAATTTTTTATTTTTTATTATTTTTTAATCTGTAAATGCTGTAAGAAATAAAAATAAAAATTTTTTTTAAAAAAATGAAATATAAAAAAAATTGATTTAAAGATATTCCAATATTGTAAAGTATATATACAAGAAAATGGCTAACTCGATTATTGACGGAACTGATATTAATACTGGTTTGTTTATGTATTCTGCGCCCAAAGCGCATGAATCTGGTGGAAAGGTTGTAAATGTTTATAATAAATTATCAAAGGAGGCGCTTGCAATTTCGACTCCTCTTATTTTGACTTGGGGTGCTCAAGAGGGTCTTGACCAGGCAAAGAAGCCTACTGGAAAGTTTACGATGAGTCTTCAATTTCCTACTACTGAGTATTCAAATCCTGATTTGGAGAATTTCTTAACTTCGATGAGGGGATTAGAGGCAAAGATTAAGGCTGATGCAATTACCTATTCTAAGGAGTGGTTTGGAAAGACGATTACGAATCCTGAAATTATTGAGGAGAAGTTTAATATTATGCTTAGACATCCTAAGGTGAAGGGATCTGAGGAGCTTGATTTGTCAAAGCCGCCTACTTTGACCGTTAAGTTGCCTTGTTGGAAGGGAACTTGGAAGTCTGAGATTTATGATGAGGATGGCGAGCCTGTGTTTATTAGTGGAAAGGTCAACCCTCATTTGTCTCCGCTCGACTATATTAAGAAGCAGACTCAGGTTGCATGTGTTATACAGTGTGGCGGTATTTGGTTTGTAAATGGCAAGTTTTCGATTACTTGGAATTTAAAGCAGGCTGTTGTTCAGAAGCCTAAGGACTCGATGGAGGGAAAGTGTTTGATTAAGTTGAAGACTGCTGATAAGGAGGTTTTGAAGAAGCAGGTTGTTGAGGAGATTGATGAGGATGACCATGTATCAAGTGCAATTGTAGATGATAGTGATGAGGAGGTAGAGGAGGCGCCCGTGCCAACTGTATTTGTTGCACCTAAGCCTCCTGCTGCTGCTGTAGTAGCAGAAAAGCCTGTTGAAGAGGAGAAGAAGGTTGTGAAGAAGGTTGTGAAGAAGAAGGTAGATGCGTAAATAAAATGTATAAGTAAAATGTGTATAATTTAAAATTTAATTAATCAAAATAAATAGCAAATAAATATAACAATTTGTAGTTATATTTATTTTTTCTTTTTTCCTTTTTTATTTTTATAAAAATTTAAATATTTTTATAAAATATAAATGGTGCATTCAGAAATGGTAAAAAAATACAGCTCTTATAATGTTTTTGGAGAAAATATTAGTAAAAATATAAATACTAATAAAAACTTTTTTTCTTTAGGTGAGATTGATGTTTATTTACAGTTAAATGGTAATAAGGTTAGACTAGACACTATTTATAATCCATCAACAGAAGCAAAAAAATGGTATAATGAAAACAAAGAACGACTTAAAAATACTCCAAATAAGGTATCTGGTTTAAAATCAATCCATAAATATATAAAAAACCATTTTTTTACTATACCTGAAAATGATAAAACAAATTTGATAGAAAAAATAACAAAAATGGGGTTTTTAAGTATTTTAGATATTCAAATAAATGAAATTACTAAAAAAATAAAAAATCGTTTGAATAAGGAATATTCAATTACGGTGGATGGTTATAATAAACCAGTATAGGTAATTTAATTAATAATTAATAATTTATGACTTTATTATTTAAATACTTATAATTATTTTAAAAATTATGTCGCATTTATCATCGACATCATAAATATCATTTTCGTTTATTTGTGATAGCCCATTTCCTTTTATTCGGTAATATTGTTCTTGTCGAATAAACAGTTCTTTAACAGGTACAAGAATCTTTTTACTTCCAATATTTACTTCTATATTTTGCTTTGTAGAGAGAAAACAATCAGACCATTCTATATTTATTGTTACATGCAAATTGTTGTCTTCATCAATCATGATATTGTCGTCTAATTTGGGCTCACATAATACAATAATTTCATTACCTAAATTTTCAAAATACATTTCGCTGTGCCATAACGGTACTAAAAATAGGTTATTATCTATGTATAATTTATACACATTATTGTTTAGCAAATCATCTATTTTGGGGTTCAAAACATAAACTGTCGTGTCTTCGTATTTTTTTATAATTTTCTCTCTTATGCTGTCAATTATTTCTTGTTTTAAATGAAATAAGGTCTTGTATTTAGAAAGAAATGCATAAATACTCATGGCTGTTTCTTTATCCAAATCGTCAAATAATTTTATTGAAATGGTTGAATAATTCAAGACAAATTCGTTTACTATTTTAGTAAAGAGTTCATTATACTTGCCATCTATTATACCACTTAAAAATACTTTGAAAATGTCACCGTAGAGAGAAAAAGATGGATTTTTTTCATTTGGTTCCTTTATTTCTTGCAAATCTTCGATTTCACTCTTTAGATAGAAAAAGGCTTCGTTTATTTTCTTGAATTTTTCATTTGACTCTTCGGTATTTCCATTTTTATCCGGATGGTATTTTAGTGCTTGTTTGTGGTATTTTTTTTTTACGTATTCTAAAGTAATATCTTTTTTATTAATATCAATTTCGAGTATTTCAAATGCTAACAAATAATTCATTTATTAAATAAAGGAATTATTCTTTAAGTATATACTTTTCTTATGAAATTGTAAAGGTATAGCCAAATTTATAATGCATATTTATACCTTTAGAAAAGGTATATCAAAATATTTTGATTATGCATATTTATGTATTACGCATGTGATATACAACAAATAATTTTCCAAGTGATAAATCGGCCTGTAATTATTATTATAATACTGAAAGAAACAATAGGTTTTAATTAGTATGTTTGATAATGTTTCTGCCTTAATATACTCTTTTTCTATTAAAGAAGAGAGAATATACCAAACACATTCATAAATATTTAAATTATAAATAAAAATATCATACAAAAGGTCTCTGAATTTTATAAACTTAATTTCATTTACGTTTATCATATTATTAATAATTTTATTGCAAATGATTTTATGTTGAACCATAATATTTTCGTTAAACAAATTCAGGTTTTTAATATTGGTTATATTTTCTAATTTTAAATTGGTAGGCAATTTGCTTGTTAAACATTTATTATAAACTGTTTTTTTGGGTCTGCTAATATTTATAATTTCGCAACAGTTTATTATATTGTCGGGTATAAAACTAAGTTGCTCCGTAATAATAATAAATTTTAAATGAATTGAATTCAGGTTATTTTGTTGCATATAGCTATAAAAATTCTCCAATAATTCATTATGAATCTCATGGAAGTTTTTGCATACAATAATACCTGTTTTGTCTGCTTTGGCCGAAATAATATCTACTAATTGCAAATAAATATCATGCCAAAGTAGTTTGGAATTGCATCCCAAGAGAGACATATCTATTTCAAAATGAATATCACTAATTTTAAAAAAAAATTGCTGTTTGTTATACGTAATACTAATTTTCTTCTCGTATTTTAATTCACTATTGCTGTATTTTTGAATAGAATAAAGCATTTGTGAGTATTTACCTGTGCCTGCTGGTCCGTAAAATATCATGTTTTTTAATTCATGTATTGTTTGAGGAAAATTATTATATATTTTTTGATTATTTGGATGCAAATTTGCTCGTTTACATTCATTTATGTATTCTTCAAAATGAGATTGATAAAATTTCATATTTATTAATTATACTTAAATTAATATTATTATTTTGTTTTTATATCGTATTATGTCAAAATCAAATTTATAGGCAAATTATAGTCAATTTTAATATTGATATAAAAACAAAATAATAATTAATGTAGCGAACGAATATGAATATAGTAAAATCCGTTGAACAATTTGATAAAAATAATATTTTTTTTTGTGAACCGATTAAAAATAATATTATGAATGATGGTAATTTTATTCGAATCCTGTATTCAAATAATTATATCACACTTAATGGAGTGTTTATTTACATTAATTTAAATAATATTACGATTGAAAAACAGTTTAATAAAGTAAAATGCATTTTTAATGTGGCTGCTTATAAAAAATTAATTGAAGATATCAAAAATATTGAAGAAAATATATTAACTAAAATAAATATACCAAATAAGGTGCCGCAATTCAAAATTTATGAGCAGATGAATAATGGTAATATCAAAATATTTTGCGATACGATTCCCAAATCAGCTTGCTCTTTCATATTAAAAATTTCTGGAATTTGGGAAACAAATGACCAATTTGGACTAACTTATAAATTTACGAAAATTAATTAGTTTTTTATTTTATTTTTTTATTTATTTTTTTATTTATTTTTTATTTTATCCATCCGCTTTGAAATATACTAAAATTGTGTAGATTGGTATCATCAATACAGCTTGTATAAAAGAAAATAAAAATAGTATTATAAAATATTTAGGTTCTATTATTCCTGTAGCATTAAAATTGGAATAAAATACTACACTAAGCATCACTACTAATTGACAAATAATCAAGATAAATAAACCAATATTGAAGGATGAATAATCACTTGAAACGCAATCATTTACTGACTCGTCCAAATTATCTGGTCTGGTGTTTCCTTTATTGCAATCACCAATAATATTACTTCTGTTTGTTACTATTAAATACAAAAACATAGATAATGCTGCCGCATTTATAATCAAAGGACTTATAGACATCGCACCATTTATGAAAGTATTATTTGGGTTTCCACTAAAGCCTGATTGTAATATTTGAATTGCCATTAATAGTATACTAAATAACATTAATGGGATTCCAGAAACTAATATATTATAATATGCTTCTCCTGAATTAAATGGTGCAATAAGAAATAAAATGAAGGTTGTTAGTAAAAATGGTTTTGTTATGTCTGTTATTGTCATTATTATATAAATACAATATAATTTATTATTTACAATAAATAATTGCTATAAATATTTGCTATAAATAAATATTTGTAAAACGTATTATACTAAAAAATAATTTATATTAGTATAATATAAGCCAATTATGAACCCTTTGAATTATAATGTTAATAATAATCACCCATTAATTACAAATTCGCAAGACTATGCTTTAAATCGAAAATACGTGTCTATACATTCAGAAGATCGCGACTTTTTAAAATATCCAAATGCCAGCCAATTTGAAATCGAGCTTCCCGAAGATTTACTGAATGTTTCAACCGTTAAAGTTTCTGATTGGCAACTACCTTTGGTTTATAATGTCTATTCCATACAAAATAATAATATTATGATGACATTTAAAATCAATAAACCAATTAATCCATCCACGATTTTACCGCCTCCTGCTGATTTAGTTTTACAACAACAAATTTATGAAGCATTAAGTAGTAAAATAGACGAAAATTTTACTATTATTATTCAAATTGGGACTTATACAGGAATTCAAATGGCAAATGAATTGACAAATAAATTTAATGAAGTTGTTACGGTGTTCTTGAAAACATATTTAGATTCTCAATATCCAGGCAATACATTTACTAATTATGAAGAGTTTGTAATTGAATTTAATTTAGTAAGTGCAAATATGTGGTTTGGTAATAAAAGCTCTGGTTTTGTCTTGACAAATACTAGTCAAATACCTTTTGATTTTAGTGTTCCGTCTACTAAAAATTGCGACCCTTGTAAAACGAATCCGAGCACAATTTACTCTAGATTACCTAAAAGCGCGAATGTTGACCCTGCTGAATGTTATAGGACAAGTTTGCCAAACTCGTATGTTTATGGGTTGCCTTATTATTTAGGATTAATTCGTTGTGACATGGACTCTCAGGAAATAAATGAACTGAAATTTTATTATACAAGTAGTCCTGTAGTTCCTTGGTTAACACCAACATATGCAGGCACCAAAGTACATTTTGTTTTTGGACCTAAGCGATGCATTTTTACCGCACCCAATTATATTTATTTGGAAATAGAAGGACTCAATTGTATTGATGAAACGTCGCCTTTTAACATTAGTAAATTTACCTTAACCACAAATGAAACAAATGGGGTTGTTAATTCGGCGCTTGCAAAGCTATATGTGCCTCCTGCAAATAATTCGTGGTTTGATAAAGCTCCTACTTATAAGATTTTTATGCCTCCTGCAGAGAGAATCCGAAAATTGCGCCTTAAATTTAGATACCATGATGGTCAATTGGTTAATTTTGATGGGCTGCCTTATACAATTCTTTTGGAGTTTACTTTGTTTACCCCTCAACAAGTTAGAAAACAAAATGTATATAATCCTCAAACTGGGAAAAATTAAATTCTTCTTCTTTTAGTCCTTTTTCTTTTTTTTAGGGTTCTTTTTTTAGAACGTCTTCTTTTTTTGGTTGACTTTTTTCTTTTGCCTCCTGAAATTTCTTCTTGATCAATTGCTTCATCACGAACTGCGTTAAGTCTTGACATGTGTGCTACCTGTAATTTTTTCAGAGCATATTCTAAGTTTTCTTTATTAATAATTGTTGAATCTTCTGTATCATAAAGTCCCCTACTAATTTGTAAAATTGTTTCTGGTTTAAATGTGCTTTTTATTGAATCTATTATTTGTTGAATAGCCTCAGTATTATTTGGTTTATCATTAACAACTTTAATAAGTATATTAATACTTTTTCTTATTTCCTTTTGTTTATCTGCCTTTTCCTCTTCTTCTTCGTCCATTATACAAATAACATTATATTAAAAATTATTTCAAATAAAATTGATTCAATAAAACAGTCTAAAACTATTTTACTATACTAATAATAGAAAATGAAATACTTGGTAATTGTTGAATCACCTTCAAAGTGTAAAAAAATAGAAAAATATTTAAACGATAATGACATTTTAAATATTTACGAAGTAGTTGCAACTATGGGACACATAACAGAACTAAAGTCTCTCAAAAATATTAATTTTGAGGACAATTTTAATTGTATTTATGACATATCCGACTCCAAAAAAAAACAGATTGAAATCATCAGGAAAAAAATAAAAGCCTTAACTTCGCCAAATAATGATGTTATCTTGGCGCTAGATGGCGACCGCGAGGGCGAAAGTATTGCTTACCATGTATGCTGCGTATTTGGTCTCGATATTTCAACAACAAAGCGCATCGTATTTAATGAAATCACCGAAAAAGCGCTAGTTAAATCAGTTGCGAACCCTACCAAAATTAATATGGACATCGTTCGTGCGCAACAGGCGCGCCAAATCATGGACCTTCTAGTTGGGTTCAAATTGTCGCCTACACTATGGAAGCACGTTTCTAAGGAAAATTCTTTATCGGCGGGTCGCTGCCAAAGCCCTGCGTTAAAGTTGATTTATGATAACCAAAAAGATATTAATTGTACTGAAGAGATAAAAATATACAATACAACCGGGTATTTTACGAGCAAGAATATTCCTTTTGATTTAAATAAGAAGCTGGATTCGGAAAAAGATATGCACGCATTTTTAAAAGGAAGCGCTGATTTCTCTCATGTTTATACTTGTTCGACTCCTGTAAAGAGTATTAAAAAGCAACCAGAACCTTTTACTACATCCAGAATACAACAAGCAGCAAGTAATGAACTGCATTATTCACCAAAAGAAACGATGAAAATATGTCAACAGCTATATGAAGGCGGATATATTACATATATGAGAACAGACAGCAAAGTATATAGTGCTGAATTTATTGATTCTGTTAAAAAATACATTTCTACGAATTTTGAAGAGAGATATATTTCCAAAAATATTGACGAATTATTATCTTTTTTGGAAAAAGAAATTGATAAATGTAATAATAAAAGTAAAAGTAAAAGTAAAAGTAAAGAAAAAGATGAAGAAAAAGAAAATGCAGTTGAAGCTCACGAAGCAATCCGACCAACTGATATATTTTTAAAAGAATTACCAGAAGAACTTACTAGCAAAGAGAGAAAAATGTATAAACTAATTTGGACAAATACTCTAGAAAGTTGTATGCCTCCAGCTATTTATAATGCAATTACTGCAACCATAACTTCATATAACAACTCTAGTTTTTCATATAGGAGTGAACAAGTTGATTTTCCAGGTTGGAAAATAGTAGCTAGTAAATTAGAGGAAGATGCGTTTTATCAGTATTTACAAACAGTTAAACAAGGATTAGTGGTTCCTTATAAGAAGATTCTCTCTAGGGTCACTCTAAAGAACACCAAATCTCATTTTACAGAAGCAAAGTTAGTTCAACTTTTGGAAGAAAATGGAATTGGTCGTCCGTCTACTTTTTCGATGTTGGTGGATAAAATACAAGAGAAAGAATATGTGAAAAAACAGGACATTAAAGGTAAGGAAATAGAGTGCAAAGACTTTGAATTGGATACAGATAAAAATATTACCGAATTAGTAGTTAAGAGAGAATTTGGAAATGAAAAAGGTAAATTGGTAATTCAGCCACTTGGAATAATTGTTGCCGAATTTCTTGAACGATATTTTAGTAGTTTAATCAATTATGAGTTTACAAAACAAATGGAAGATGATTTAGATAGAATTGCCAAGAGAGAGAGTGTTTTACACGAAACTTGCGGCAAATGCAACGACAAAATAAACGAATGTTTGATTGAATTAGGTGACACGGTTTCTGATGCTAAACCAAATTCAAATGTGAAAGATGCCGTTATTGGCAATTATGAAGGACATGCGGTGACACTTAAAAAAGGGAAGTTTGGGTTGTATGTTACATGGGGGGAAAATTCAAAGACACTTAAGGAGCTAGGCAATCGCCCAGTTGAAAGCATTACTTTTGAAGAAGTTGAGAAATTTTTAGAAGAGGGAAGTAATAATATGAGAGAAGTTTCGCCCAATATTAGCATTCGTAAAAGTAAAAAGGGGTTTTATGTCTTTTTCAAAACCGCAAAAATGAATAAGCCACAGTTTTATGATTTGTATGGATTTAAGGAAGATTGTAAAACATGTGAATTGGATGTTTTAAAATCATGGATTAAAGAGAAACATGGGTTATACTAAATCAACTTTTCAAAAAAGTTGAGCAAAAATAATAATAAATCAACTTTTCAAAAAAGTTGAGCAAAAATAATAATAAATCAACTTTTCAAAAAAGTTGAGCAAAAATAATAAAGACTTTAATCAACTTTTTACAACTTTTCAGAAAAGTTGAGCAAAATTATAATAATATTATAATTTATAAATGGGATACATTCGTAAAAAAAATCGTAGTAAAAAAAGAAAAAGTAACAAAAATCGCAGCAAAAAAAGACAAAGTTATAACAGAAAAAGATATTTAAAAGGTGGAGTTGGTTCTCCTGTATCCTCTAATAGGTCTACACCTTCTGCTGCTTCTGCTTCTGTTTCTAGCACACCTTACAATTCTAGTTTTTCTACTCCTTCTTCAAATTCAACTTCTTCATCAGCATATAGCACTCCTGTTGGAATTAATTTAGCGGGACAATTTAATGATGCTCATCAACAACAACAATTATCAGATAATAGAAATACAGGCAACTACAATTCAGTTGGACAGTGGTCACCTAATTCAGTTGCAAATGAATATATGAATTCACAAAAATAATAATTTAATATTAAACTAAATAATATTATTTAGTTTAAATTTTGCCCAACTTTTTCTAAAAGTTGGATTTGAATTGCTTCCACGATATCTTAATAACTTCCTTTTTAACTTCTGGTGTTAAATTATCATTTTCTTTATTTAATTTGTCTGCTTTTTTCAAAGCACTATCAATATACATTTCCTTCAAAATAGTGCCTACTTTAAAAGACGCTTCATGTTGGTCTAATAATCCATCCTCTATTTCTTTCAAAACATCAATAAATTTCATTAACATTCCTAAATCTATTTCATCTTTTCTAATTTTATTGTAAATGTCGGTGTAGTAAGTAAACAAAAAATTGCAATCATTCATACACTCTAAATGTATTGTTTCAGGGTCATCTCTGTATTTAGCTTTTAGCATTATCATCGTATTAATTTCATCTCTCATAATATGACTATGTTTTAAAGTTCGTATTAATTCAGTTTGGTCCTCCACGTTATTTGATTTAATCATGTTTGATAATTGAAGCCTTTGACTATCATTCATTTCCATTTATAATATAAAGTATTAAGAATTTTTATTTTTAACTTATTTAACTTATTTAATATAATTATATAGTAATAATGGTTTCTAGTTCAGATTTAAAAATACCTTCACCTCCACCTCTTGCGCCTTTTGCACAAGGCGGAACTCCCGGCCAATCAGCTTTTTTGAACCAACAAGTAGCAATAGATAAACAAGTTGCTTTAAATAAGGCTTTAGCAGGAGGAAACAAATTTAAAGGTGGTGCTAATTCTGCAATAAATATAGAAACAGTTCCTAGTCCATATCGTAGTGTTTATGGACCTAATTTTAATGAACAATTGCAATTACAAAATGCTGGAACATCAGGCCAAGCACAATTATATGCTAAATATGATAGTTATGCAACTGTAAAAGGGGGAAAAAGGCGAAGAAAAACAAATAGAAAAAGAAGAACATATAAAAAAAGAAACACAATTAAAAAAAGAAGAACGTATAAAAAGTAGTAAAATCTTACAAAAGTTATAAGAAAAATGAAGTAAATAATTATATTCAATTATTATAGTTATGGCTTTAGGGTTTTTTTTATTTGTAAATTTAGGTTTTTTAATATATATTTTACTCGTATTTTACTATTCCCAATTAAATAATATTAAAAAAGATTGGCCAAAATATAGATGTAACCCAACATATATGCTTTTAGCAGATGACATTCAGGCAAATTTTACTTATTGTGTTCAAACCGTCCAAACTAATTTTATTGGACACTTACTGCAACCATTAGAAACAGTTTCATCTTCTTTATCAGGAATGATGGGTGGATTTACAGATGAGATAAATTCTATTAGAGGAATGATAAGCAAAATGCGTGATTTTACTAGTTCTTCTACAACAGGAATCTACAGTATTTTTATTAATTTAATTATTGAATTTCAAAAAATAACAATCGGAATCAAAGATACTTTTCAAAAACTAGTAGGTATTTTAATAACAGTTGTTAACATAATTAGTGGTTTAATGCTTACAAGTCAAAGTGCATGGAATGGCCCACCAGGTAAAATGGTAAGGACTCTTGGTGGGTTGGCATGTTTTCACCCAAATACAAAAATTAAATTGAAAAATGGTTCTACTTGTTTAATGAAAAACTTACCTTTAGGAGCAGAATTATCGGATGGAGGAAAAGTGTTTTCTGTTATGAAAATTGATAACATAAATAGTGAGCCTTTTTATAAAATTAAAGGTGGCGTAAATGGACGCCCTATTTATGTAACTGGAAATCATTTTGTTTATGATAAGGAGCAAAAAGCCTTTATAAAAGTAAAGGATTTTAGTGAAGCTGAAATTGAAAATGATGTTAAGTCCAACTGGTTTTCATGTTTAATTACATCGTCTCAACATATTCCTATTGGAGACCAACTATTTTGGGATTGGGAAGATGATGAATTAACAAAGTTGAAGTAATTTTTGTAATTAAGAAATAATTATACTTATTATTATCCATTTACTATATATGGATAATAATATTAATATTAACAATAATAACAATTTAACAATAGAAAAAATGTATGAAGGGCTGACTTATTTTGATTTATATGGGTCATCAGTTATTTTTATAATAATTATAACTATTTTATTAATTCTTTTTTGTTTTTATTGTTCTGCTATGATAAATTCAAACGAAATTAAAAATGATTGGATTAATCAACGTTGTAAACCAAATGTAATGCCATTTGCAGGCTATATTAATAAACCTCCCAATATGAGTGCTTCAAATTTTACAAAACAAAATTTTGACTATTGTATTCAACAAAATGTAACTAGTATGACTAGTCATTTTTTACAACCATTAAATTTTATAACAAGCACACTTTATTTTACATCCAGCTTATTAATAAATTCTGTGATGTCTTCCTATGACATGATTAATAAAATGAGAGAATTATTTGCAGAACTTATGAAGCAGATTGTAAGATTGTTTGCAAATATTTTAATACCAATTCAAAAAATATTGGTGGCTTTTAAAGATACGTTTGGAAAACTTATAGGGATATTAATATCATCTGTTTATTCTTTTATAGGAGCTTATTATGCAGTTCAATCATTATTAGGTGTTGTTGCAAAAGCACTTGTTTCAACTTTAATTATAATGGCATCTATAGTAGCTATTATGTGGCTTACACCTTTTACATGGGGAGCAGCCGCAACAGGAACGGTTGTTTTAACCGCTGTAGCTATCCCATTAGCTATATTTTTGGACTTTTTTGTAAGAGTGTTTCAGGTAGACCTTGGTTTAAAAGTTCCAAAAATTAGTGGAGGGAAGAAGTTAAAATGCTTTGATGAAAATACGCTTTTAAATATGAATGATGGAACAACAAAACCAATCAAAGATATTCTTCCTGGTGATATTCTTGAAAATAATGATGCAGTTACGAGTATTTTTAAAGTGTTAACCGATGGGTCTGATTTGTATGATTTGAATGGCGTGATTGTTTCGGATACACATATGGTTAAATATAATAATGCGTGGTTAAGAGTTTCTGAACATCCATTTTCAAGAAAATTAGCTTTTTATGAAGACAAACCTTATTTATATTGTTTAAATACTGTGTCAAAAACAATTACTATTAATGGAATCGTTTTTTCTGATTGGGATGAAGTTTATGACGAAAAGTTGAGTTTATTGGAAGATAAAATCCAGGGGTCTTCTATTACAAGTGGGTTTTTTTCATGTGTACCAATTATTTTACAAAATGGAAATATTAAGAAAATTAGTGAAATAAATGTGGGCGATGTTTTAGAAAAAGGAGAGAAAGTATATGGAATTGTTAAAATAGATGGGTCGAATTGTGAACAATTTACTTATAAAATTGGGAAAAATATGATTGTAGGTGGACCAAATTTAATTATTTTTGATAAAAAGTATTGTATAAATTCCACGATTAATTTAGACGAAAAATATAAAAATAAAAGAAGCGTTAATGATAAATATTTATTTCATTTATTAACAGATAAAAAAACATTTAAAGTAAATAACGTAGAATTTGGTGATTATAATTCCTCGATTGATTTTTTTATCAATTAAATAAATTTTTAATCTGTTAAATATGTATAATATGGAGATTTCAATATTTGGATATAAAGTTAATTTAGAAATACTGATTTTGATTGGTATTGTATATATTATTTTGGTTGGACATACTATTGGTAGTTGTTGCAACGTAGGAGGAATTATTGAGACGATGGCTGGTATGAATAAGACAGAGTCTACTTCTAAAGAAGGTAAAAAAGAAGGATTTACTGGCGCAAACACAAATTATGGAGAGTCATCGGTGTATTCATTAAATAATTATGATAGTGTAGACGCGTCAAAATGGGGCCAGCAGAGTTTAGCTATTTATCGTGGTAAACCATATTCGCCTGCGGTTAAAGAAGTATTGGACCGAAAAGCCCAGCCGACTCCTTTGCCCGAAGGAGAGTTGGATATGTTTGCCAATACACCTTTTAAACCTGAATGCTGCCCCAATACATATTCGAATAGTACTGGATGTGCGTGCATGACAGTTAATCAATATTCATATTTAACTAGTCGTGGTGGAAATAATGTTCCTTATTCGGAATACTAATATACTTTTTATACTTTTTATACTTTTTAAGAAAAAGTATAGCAAAAAAATATAGCTACATAAAGGTGTAAAGTGTTAAAGTATAGCAAAATAATAAAATTGTTTTGCTATACTTTTTTTAAAAGTATTGTTTTGCTATACTTTTTTTAAAAGTATAATATATGAATACAAAAAATAAAAAAAGTAACACTAAAAAAAAGAAAACACAAAAAACTGCTTTAAATAAAATTACAATTGGTTTAAAAGCCTTTGAAGACAATTTTAAGGAAACCCATTTAGCAAATAAAAAGAAAAATTTGCTTTTAGTAAGTAAATATCAGCCTATTGGCACTTGGAAAATCTCGCCCAAAGACAATTTTTATAATTATATCAACTACGAATGGTTAGCAAATATTAAAGTAGATGACCAGCAAAAATACATTACCCAAGTAGATGATTTTCGATTAACACAGGATAAAGTATATCGACAACTTCATGATATTATAATAGATTACATGAAAAATAATAATAACCGTTTAGCAACCAACATGAAAAACTATTATGACTCTGTAATAAAAATGAATAGTAAATTAGATAGTAGAAAGTCTGCTTTTGAAATAATTGCAAAAATTGATGAACTTCGGTCAGATAAAAAGAATATTTGGAAAATGCTTGCTATGGTAAATAGCAGCGAAATTACTGCACCAAGTTCACCTCTTAGTTGGTCTTTATTTCCAGATAATAAACAACCCAATATTTTTAGGTCTTATATTGATGGCTATGGTTTTGTTTTAGTAGACCAAAGCGTATATGTTGATGATGGGACCGATATTGAATACAAAAAAATGTATAGAGGAGTATTTTTGAAAACGATGACTACTTTATTTAATACTGTTTTGGGTGAAGGCCATGGGTTAATACCTCAAGATGTGTTTGACGTTGAACAAGAAATGTATAATCTTTGGAGTTGTAATTATAAATTAAAAGAAGATGAAAATAATTATAATAAAATATTGGCTAGTCAGGCATTAACCGAGTATGGGTTTGATTGGGCAGAAATGACAAAGCAAATGGGTTTTAAAAAGACGCCACCTTTTTTTATTTCTTCCAGCACAAATTATATAAAATGTTGCGTCGCGTTATTAATGAAAGACTGGGATTCACAAAAATGGAGGTCTTTTTGGTGCTGGTTATACATAAGACAGATTGCTCGTGTAACAAAAGACTGGGAGAATATCATTTATGATTTTAATGGTCGGTTTCAAAGAGGACAGCTAGCAATTAATACAAGTAATGCGGTTAGTTCATCGCTTTATATGTCGTTACCATTTAACACTTTTTTGACAAATAGTTATGTTGCAAAATACGAAGACCCTTATGCTTTGGAATATGTTAAAATTTTGTGTAGCGACCTAAAAACCGTTTATAGGCGAATTGTTGAAAGAAATAAGTGGCTTAGTCCAGTTACAAAAAAACAGGCTTTGAAAAAATTGGATTATATGAATTTTGTTATTGGAAAACCAGAGCATTTGATTGATGACCCGGATATTAGTTATGGTCCAAGTATTCACGACAATTTGGATAAATTGATGGCGTGGAGATGTAAAATGTTTATTGATTTGGAAGGAAAACACGTTGTAGATGTTCCAATTATGGATTGGACACAATATCCTGTTAAAATGACTGGGTCACAAGCTTATATCGTAAATGCTTCTTATACACCTGCAAAAAATAGCATTTATATTAATTTAGGGTATATTCAAAAACCATTTGTAGACTTGGAAGAGAGAGGTATTGAATATAATTTAGCACATATTGGATATACGATTGGACACGAATTATCGCACGCTTTAGATGACTGGGGTAGCCAATATGATTATAATGGAAAACTAAATGACTGGTGGACAGAATCAGATAAGAGAAAATATAAAGCTATTCAGGAGGATGTTATTAAAGAATATGAGGAGTTTGCTAAACGCGATGGCATTATTTTTGATGCATCGATTGGAATTGGCGAGGATTTAGCTGATATTTCTGGGTTGGCCATTTGCGACCAATATTTGCGTGATTTTCAGCAAAAAAATAATGATTTGCTTCCTATTCGCAATCTTTCATTTGACGCATTTTATACTTATTTTGCATTCCAACAAAAACAGAAAATAGGAAAGAAGGCCATTCGTGCACAATTAAAGACAAATCCACATCCTCTTGATGTTTATAGAACAAATGTTCCGCTTTCAAGATCGCAAACATTTAGGTCAATTTATGATGTTAAAAAAGGGGATGGAATGTGGTGGCATAATACAGATACTATATGGTAATCCACTTTTAAAAAAAGTGGAGCAAAAATGT
>Ga0315284_10004255_pt1 | contig 20355 bp, 29 predicted proteins | sample YL17G09_16_MG_FD_203696 | JGI IMG/M metagenome (GOLD analysis project Ga0315284, IMG submission 203696) | Sediment microbial communities from Yellowstone Lake, YNP, Wyoming, USA - YL17G09_16 | ecosystem: Environmental > Aquatic > Freshwater > Lake > Sediment | place: USA: Wyoming | collected...
CTCCAGCCAACCGTACCTTAGTAGTGCGACGTGGAAAACAAGTGCCTCTCTATCCGAGGGGGTCGGGAGGTGAGCGTCCCGGTGTTACTTACAAAATGCGGCTTTAGCTCAGTTGGCTAGAGCGCAACCTTGCCAAGGTTGAGGCCACGGGTTCGAGTCCCGTAAGCCGCTTAGTCTTAACGGACTTAAAAGTTGAGAGGGACAGCCCAGACACGGCACCAAATAGGTTCTCTAGGGAGATCGAAAAGGCTGTGAGTAATGAGAACAGGGAGGGTCCGTGTTCATGACCTAGATAGCGTGCGGAGAACTTGCGTTACCATCTGGGGCCCTCTCTTCACCATATTTAGAAAGTAAGAAATTTAGGGGAATGGGACTGCTTGGGGTGGTCATCTGTTTTGCATACAGAAGTTCAGATCGGTTCGAATCCGATATTCTCCATAGAAATAAGGGCGATTGGTGAAATAGGATCACATCTGTTTTACATGCAGAAGTAGAGGGCGCGATTCCTTCATTGCCCACCAATTTATAGACTAGTAACTCAGCGGGAGAGTATCTGCTTTACACGCAGGCGGTCGGGGGTTCGAATCCCTCCTAGTCTACTAGGTTAAGCAGTCAAGTAACGAAGCGGTGAGAAGGGTGACTGTCGTGGACTCCCGCTTGACCTATAGTAAGGCCTTATAGTGAAACGGTTATCACGCTAGTCTGTCTAACTGGAAGTCGGGGTTCGATTCCCCGTAAGGTCGTAAGTTTCGTCCTGAGTAGTTTTGACGTTAAACTGCTCATTATTACAGGATCGTCTAACGGTAGGACTAGAGCCTCTGAAGCTCTCAATCATGGTTCGAATCCATGTCCTGTAACTCGCTGCGGGTTCGTCTAATGGTAGGACATGAAGCTTTGGACTTCAGAATTTAGGTTCGACTCCTAACCCCGCATTACGCCCTTTTAGTGAAGTGGATATCACCAGAGTCTTCGAAACTCTAATCACAGGTTCGAATCCTGTAGAGGGCACTCAATCTTGCTGGTGTGGTGGAATTGGTAGACACGCTGGATTCAAGACCCAGTGCTTTATCGCGTGAGGGTTCGAGTCCCTCCACCAGTACTATGCCCATGTAGCTCAGTGGATAGAGCGGAAGCTTGCGGAGCTTTAGGTCAGGGGTTCGACTCCCTTCATGGGTACTATAAAGTAATTTCTTGGTATACTTAGTGTATGGTTACTAAGAAAATACCCGGTTATCCTAGATATTCGCTGTCTAGAAACGCTACTCTTTATCGTGATGGTAAGGAAGTAGAGGTGTTCGTAGGCAAGAATGGTTACAGGCAAGCGTGGATGTACCGAGGCAAGAAACGGCTTCGACACCCTAAGATGATTTACAAACTTATGTCTATGACCTACCTAGGAAAAAGGCCAAGTAAGGATCATCTAGTGAGGCACCTAGACGGAGACTGCCATAATGATTCGGCAACTAATCTGGCTTGGGGTACTCACTTAGATAACATGGAAGACTTGAGAAAACACAGAGAAACCAGAGCGAGCTTGACAAACGATCTCAAAGCTGTTATCATTAAAGCAGTAAAGAAAACCAAGACAGTTGAAGACAGAAAAGCACTAGCCACAAAGCACAACGTTTCGTTTCTAACAATTAATAGGTATTATTGGAAGTGGAAAGATGGCAAACTTTAAGCGAAAAGGTCCGAAGTCAACAAGGGCCGGGTGTTTACTTTGTAAGCCTCATAAAGATCAGGCCTGCAAGCACTCTGAGAAGGCGAAGAGGAAGCGCTGGTGGAAAAAGGAAGTTAGAGACCAGTTGAATGACTAAGCGGAAGAACAGAAAGTGGTGTTTGCCTGCTACATGTGAAATGTGTAAGCGAACATGTAAAAAGTTTTGGGGCGAGTGCGCGGATATGTGGTCTTGTGAGGGCCACTACGATATCATGCAGACCAACTCTGACACTTGGGCATTTAAGCACTTCGCTGAGTACCAAGCGATTTCTAAGCTCATGGAAGAGTATCCTAAACCTCTTACTGACGAGCAAAAAGAAGAGATTAGAGCCACTTCTGAGTACAAGGCTTGGTACGAAGGCCCAATCCACAAAGATTGGAATGAGCGTAGGAAGCGCGGAATCCAGTGGCTGAAGGACAATCCAGAGCCGGATGAAGTTCCAGTTTGCAAGGAATGTGGAGAAGAAGCAAGGTGTCAAGACGAGGGCGAGTTTTTCTGTATGGATCACTGGCCGTTGAAAGAAGATAAATAACACATGCTGATGTGGCGGAATTGGTATACGCGCTGGTCTTAGGAACCAGTCTCGAAAGGGGTAGGGGTTCGAGTCCCCTCATCAGTACTAAACTATAGAAGGAATAGTGTGGAAGATTACAACGGCAAATTTCCAGAAGGTAAAGTCATCGCCCAGTTTTCAGCTGAGTGGTGTGGTCCTTGTCGAGTATTGAAGCCACGAATGGAGAAGCTAGTTGACGGATCTGATATAGTAACTGGAGTCTTAGTCAACGTAGACGATTACCCAGCTACCTCCGAGGACTTCAGTATTAGAAGTATTCCAACTGTAGTCATAATGGAAGACAGGGAAGAAGTAGCAAGGTACACTGGCTCCGCTGCATTTGAAGCAGTTAAGCAGTACATCGAAAATCAATAAAACTTGCCCCCGTAACTCAGTGGACAGAGTGTTGCGTTTCTACCGCATTGGTCGGGAGTTCGAATCTCTCCGGGGGTACTTAAAATTATGACACCAAATGAATTTACAACATTAGTAGAGCACGGAGTTTTTCCATTCTTAAAGGATCCAGAATCATGGAAGATAGACAGAATCTTTGATGACGAGTATAGACCGGTATTTATCTTGACGGGAGAAGTTGATCGACCACAAAAGATTAGCGTAACCCCAGAATTTATTCAGGCTAACTACTTTGACAACAATTACATGTTCGCAGATAAGCTTATAACATTAATTAACGGGCTCAAATGAATGAAGATGACTTAGAAAACATGGTCTGCCCTTGTGGAAAGCTCTACAAGGACTTTGACACATGCCCAATTTGCGGTGAAAAAACTTGTTTCGATTGTGATGATTGGGAGAAGCACCACGAAAACGACGCACCTCCATATGGTGAAGAGGATATCACAAGTCCCTCCTAAGGACTAGTCCGGGGTTCGAGTCCCTGTATGGAGACTTGACATTATCACAGATATCTGATATGATTCTAATTACGAGGTATATTTCCTCGTTTATTATAAATCATACGAAAGTGAAATCATAATGAACGTAACACTAGGTAGAGTACTAACAGCGGCATCCGTCGTTGTATTCGCACTAACAGCAGCTGGAGTATCAGTTGACAGCGTTAGTATCGCAGAGGCAATGTCGGCTGGTCTGGCCCTTCTTGGAGCAGGCCACCTTGCCGAGTAATACCTAAGTAGATTCTAGGGGGTCTGCTGAAAGGTAGGCCCCCTATTTTTATGGCGCTGTGGCCGAGTCTGGTGAGGCAACAGATTGCAACCCTGTTCACCCCGGTTCAAATCCGGGCAGCGTCTCCACTTTAGAAAGGGTAAGTCATGGATAGATTCTTTGGAAGACTTGCCTCGTTTATCGCTAATAAGGCGGGTGCGTGGCAATCATTTGTTATCGCACTAGCACTTGTTATTGCATGGGTAGCTACTGGGCCGATGTTCCACTTTTCAACCCAGTGGCAGTTATGTATTAATTCAGCGACAACTATTATTACATTTCTAATGGTGTTCCTTATTCAGAATGAGCAGAATAGAAATGACGAAGTTTTACAGGATAAACTAGATTATCTCGTAAAGGCTCTGGGTAAGCACTCAGAGGAATACGAAGAGATAGAAGAGTTTGAGGATTAATTTGGAGCGTTGGCGCAGTGGTAACGCAGCAGTTTGCTAAACTGTACTAGAATTTAAACGCTAGCGTGGGTTCGAATCCCACACGCTCCTTAGGATATGGAGAGGTGGCTGAGTCTGGCTGAAAGCACTAGTCTTGAAAACTAGAGGGTGTAAAAGCTCCGCGAGTTCGAATCTCGCTCTCTCCTTAAGCATACAAAAAGCCACTCCCAAAAAGAGTGGCTTTTGTCGTTCTACCTGATTTTTGCCGCATTTGTCCTACAATTTAAGTATAGCAGAAATTTGACTTCTGGCCCCGTCTTTGATAGAATAGACCTATGACATTGACTATTATTTTAGCGGCAATAATCATGGGGCTTCGACATGCCCTTGATCCTGACCACCTAACTGCCGTGTTAAACCTTGTTATCTCTAAGGGTGGAAAAGCTAGGGATGCTGCCAAAGTAGGCCTATCGTGGGGACTTGGTCATTCTGTGAGTATGCTTGTACTTGGCCTACCCGTAATCCTGCTTGCCTCACACCTACCGCTTTGGGCGTATTCTACAGCTGAATTCCTTGTTGGTACCGTCATTATCTATTTCTCCGTTCGACTGCTTATTCAGCTTGTCAACAGCAAGTTCCATTTACATAAGCTTCCTAAGAAACAGCATACCCACAAGAAGGCTATAGGTGTAGGTATGTTACATGGATTTGGGGGATCTTACCCCGGCGCTTTACTCGTCTTGGCCTCATTTAAGACGGCTATTGCGGCTTCTCTAGGCCTGTTGGTATTTACATTCTTTACGATAGTGTCTATGGTCATTGTTACCGCCCTGTTTTCGGCAGCAGTTCTTCACCATAAGTTCATGCACATTACGAACTACGTGCTTATCCCACTATTTGCCTTTTCATCTATCTTGTTTGGGCTATGGTACATGAAAACAGCGATGGGACTATAATGACAGTAAAGCCAAAATCAAAGTACGAAATTGAGCGCAAGTTCCTAGTACGGGATGCAGACTTAGCAGAAGTAGAACTTAAGCTACTAGATATCCATTCAGTTTATCTTGACGTAGAAGCCATAAATGACCTCGACCTAGAGGGAGTACCAAAGGTAGCCGCCCCTGATTTGAATAGGCACGAGTCTAGAATTCGGCACATTACTCATGGAGAGAATCATGAGTACTGGCTAACGTCGAAGGTTGGGGAGCGCAAGATGACCCGTGAGGAAACTGAGACAAAGATAGACGTAGAAGCCTTTAACAAGCTTAAGGAAAAGTTTGGCCAAGCAGAAATTTTCAAGAAGCGTTTTGAGTTCACCTACCTACGAAAGAAATTTGAACTTGACGTTTTTCCAGATAAGCGTATAATGATACTGGAGGTAGAGCTAGACGATGAGAACCAGATGTTCGCTGTGCCCCCGTTCGTTGATATCATTAGAGAGGTAACTGATGATACAGACTACTATAATTTCAATCTAGCAAACAAAATAATCGAGGAATAATATGTCATTCAATCCAATATCACTAACAGATAGTCACACCGGCCTCGTATGGCATGGGCAGGTCACCCCTAGGTACCTTGCTGAGCTACAGACTGGAATTCTACCACAGCTGCTCCATCTTGTAATTTTTGACACGGAGGACGATAACAACGTAGTATCTGAAACTATCCGATCTTACGAATACGGAGATACACTTACCCCTGAAAACCTAGCTGAGTTAAGCTCGGTTGTTGCTGAAGTGCTTGAGGGCCTTGCCTAACATGGAAAATGTACGAATTGCCTTGACGTTTGATGACGTTCTTCTTGAGCCACAGTACTCAGAAGTAAAGAGTCGGTCATTAGTTGATACCTCTACTGTGTTAGTTGACGGGATCAGGCTCAAAGTGCCAATTATTAGTGCCAACATGGATACCGTAACCGAGTTCGAAATGGCTCGGGTTATGGACTACAATGGTGGATTTGGTATTATCCATCGATTTATGACTATGGAAGACCAAGCAGCTGAAATCTTTACCTTCAAGGACATTGGCGGAAAGTTCATCGGTGCAGCCATTGGGGTTAAGGACGACTGCGTAGAGCGTGCTGAGAGGTGTATAGAGGCCGGTGTAGACGTTTTATGTCTAGACGTAGCCCATGGCCATACAAAGGTCGTAGGAGACGTTCTAGACCGCTTACTGGACAAGCACCCAGACCTTAAGATCATTGCCGGTAACGTAGCATCATACGAAGGTGCAAAATTTCTTATTGAGCACGGAGCTTCTGCAGTTAAAGTCGGAGTAGGCCCCGGATCAGTGTGTACTACCCGTATTGTAGCCGGAGTAGGGATTCCACAGCTTACAGCGATTATGTCGTGTGCATCAGCTTGTAAGGAAGCAGGCATCCCACTTATTGCTGATGGGGGAATTAGGCATCCAAGTGATGTTGCTAAGGCAATTGCGTTTGGAGCCGATACTGTAATGGTTGGGGGCCTGTTGGCTAAGACGATGGACAGTCCCGGTATGATTGTAGAGAAGGATGGTAAGCTCTTTAAAAGCTACCGTGGAATGGCTAGTCGAGGCGCTATGGCTCGTAGGCGTGAGGTAGAGGTTAAGCATTTTAATGGCTCAAGTCCAGAGCCAAGACTAGAACATCTGGCTCCTGAAGGCATTGAAACGTTAGTTCCATACACAGAGCAGAGGGCTAAAGACGTACTTAATTTCCTTGTAGGGGGACTTAAATCTGCCATGAGCTACTCAAATGCCCTTACTATCAAGGAATTTCAGAAGCAGGCTACATACATTCGAATCACCAATGCGGGGTTGACAGAGAGCCATCCACATGCTATAATGGGTGTATGAGTATAAACACATGCAATAAATGCGGTGAATTTAAGTCACTTGTTGGCACTTACACCTTTCGAGAGCGTTCTTACACTTACAAGGCTTGCCCTAAGTGCTATCCTGCACGGACCAATGCAGTTAACGCTCTGAACCGTCTAGCTGTCATGATTGAGCTTGGTACGTAGCTAGACGCTTAATTTTGATAGAATATACTAGAGTAAACAAATTTTGGAGTAACTATGTCAGAGCAACATCAAAAGACAGTATTTGATTCATCAGTGGCTAACGCTGCAACGGCAACAATAGATATCCCTGTCGGGGTCGCTGAAGCGATAGTTATTGCGTGGACGATGACTAATGCCTTGGCAGCTGGTGATATTGGCACGCCTACTGTCAAGATGTTTAGGCCCGGAAGTGCAACACCACTCCCTAACGCTTTAATTCCTACTGTTTATGCTACGGCCTCTGCGGCCGGTGACCTCCCGGTATCCTCGAAGGTAGAAACTTACGATGTACGAGGTATGAATAAGGTCCGACTCAGTGTATTAAACGGGACAGGAACAGCCAGAACTGTAAAGATTCATGTATATACTTACAGTTCAACAGGATAATTTTTAGATAAACAAAGAAGACATAATGAGTAGAGTTCTACAAACAGACATTAGCGGACGACCAATCGGACTGATCCCTTGGGAGCGGGCCGTAACCATGATTTGGCAGGGCAAGGCAACGCCCTATCTTGAGGATGGAACTCGCGTAATCCATACCCCCTCAATCGATTTTCCGATGCCAATTATTCTTCGAACGCATAGCTACGTAAAACTGCGCCCACTTAAGAATAACCAAATTATCAAGCGTGTACTGTTTGCACGAGATAACTATGAGTGCCAGTATTGTGACAAGCCAGTTACATTGTCCACCGGCACTGTTGATCACGTAAAGCCGCGCTCTAGGTTCATTAAAGAGGGCGTAGGTTCAGCGGCAGCTAACACATGGGATAACGTTGTTGTAGCGTGTGTTAAGTGTAATACCAAGAAGGGTAATCGACTTCCTTACGAGTGTGGTATGTATCCTAAGGGTGGAAGTCCAAAGAAGCCAAACTATGTTATGACTATTTGGGGTGGCAAGGTATCCAATCCTATCCACGCTAAGTACATTGCAGAGTGGTATAACGTTGATCCCGAGACCCTTATTGCACGACGTGGAAATATAGCTTGACTTTCTTTGTAAGCATTGATAACATAGAAGTATGTCAGAGAAGCGAACACGGTACGTGATAAACGGTAACTTCAAAATTAATGATAAAGATCTTAAGGGTCAGATTGTCGTTGATATGGGGCCGTGTACGTTCTCTGGTAAGACACCAACAAAGAGTCGACCGATTCAGAAAAGTGATCTTACTGAACGAAAGTTCAAATTTCTAGACACAAAGGTAGCAATAGAACTTGGTTCGGCCAAGAACTTTGCTACCTTTACTTTAAGCGAAAAGCATGTAAACATGTTTCTATCGAAACTAGACAAGGGATAATATATGAGCAATGAAAAGCCGTGGGAGATCAAGGAAAAGTTCATTTCTGCCTTAGAGACATGTGGCAGCTGGTCGGATATGGCCCGTTACTACACCAAGGCAGGATACTCGGTTACAGAGGCTACAATTCGTAGGTGGGCCGAGAAGCACAATCTTCGCGCATGGTATCTTGAGGACAAGCTAAAGAAGTCCCAAGATGAAGTACGGGCACTAAAGGTGGCGGTGGACCTACTTGAGAAGCAGGTACAGCAGCCGCGCACAGCTACTCCTGACGAGCTTGTTTACGCGGAGCGAGAGCTTGAGAAGGCTAAGGCCCGAGTAACTAAGTTCAAGACGATTGCTCAGAGCCTTGCGCGTGAAGCTAACTTGATGGACGACATTAAGGAGCATCTTGTTGGCGTAATGGACGGCGTTAAGATTGCACCGATCAACGTGAAGCCACCAAAGCCTTCCAACGCAACTGAGCCTGTTAGCTTAGTGCTTGGGCTTAGTGACGGACACGTATTTGACACGGTTGATCCACGAACGGTCAATGGGCAGAATAACTACAACCCCAACATTGCCGCGCTTCGACTTGAGCGTGTAGTTGATGTTACCACTACTTGGGCTCAGAACTACGCTGCCTTCTGTGGTGTAGACGAGTTGGTTATCCTCCTGAACGGCGACAACATCAGCAACATGGATGGTATTCACCCAGAAGAGTCAACAGATGCGGCTAAGATCTGTAAGCAGGTTCTGGACACCGCGCTCTTGTACTCTCAGGTGATTGTTGAACTGTCTCAGGTATTCCCCAAGGTGCGGGTCGTTTGCTCAGCTGACGATAATCACTCTAGGACTACCAAGAAGACGGCCACATCATCGGTGTCACGCGATACAAGTTGGAACACCATCTTGAACGAGTTTATCGCTGCACACACTATTAATCTTCCCAATGTTGACTTCTTCATGGGCGAGTCGTATCTTACCTTCTTTGAGGTTAAGGGAGCAACTTGGTGCCTTACGCACGGACACAACGTTCGCGGCGGTGGCATGGCTGGAGTACCTGTTAACGGACTTAAGAAGCTAAATGACATTGCTGTGTCTAAATCTGTAGCTGCCATTAAGTCTACTGATCTTGATAGTATTGCTACCTTAGAGGATGCTGTAGCCCTTATGCGCGGCCTTGTCTCAGTTGTAGTAGCTGGGCACCACCATCAGGCATACATGATGCAGCAGAATGGCACAGAAGTTCGTATCATGCCCTCACTTAAGGGACCAGATACGTTCTCACTTGATATCCTAGGCAAGTACAATCCGGCTGGTCAGGCATTGTTTGCAGTATCTGAATCACACGGTATTATTGCAGACAATAGTATCTACTTGCAGGACATTGTAACCGAGGCACCAACACGGTACGTTACTGGCGCTCTTGATGGTACGGTTCCTTCAGCCAATATCATGAGTGACTGGACTGACAACAAGCTTATGTACGAGAAGCTTAGTGAGCCTACCGCTAAGACAAAGTTGGCTAAGAAGTAACAATGAGTAGACGTAAAGTTGAAGTAGAGTGCCTCGCCTGCGGCGTCAAGTTCCAGTCCATCCTTCGGTGGGAGGGCGTTCCTGAGCAAGATTATTGCTCAAAGGAATGTGAAATACAGGACGCCGAGGGCGAGGAAACCTTCGAAAAATTTCAGCGTGTTGCAAGAAATTCAGAGTGGTAGGGAACACATTTCTATTGCTGCTAACTGAATGATTCGGTATAATAAAGTTATAGATTAAAAGCGAATAGCACTTTAAAAAGCCCACTGCTTCGTGGTGGGCTTTTTTCTACCCTAAAATGGGTCCCGACGAGGAAGAAAAGAAGGAAGAGTAATGATAGATAACGCATTTGAGCCTAAAGGACTTGGGCTCAATATTTTTAACGAGAGATACGCCCGCGATGGAGAGACATGGCTTGAAGCTTGTCGCCGTGTTGCTAGAGCAGTCGCTGCTGCCGAGGAAAACGGTAACGTCGCCAAGTTCGAAGGCCGATTTTTTAACGAGTTGGCCAATGGTAGGTTTATGCCCGGAGGCCGTATTTGGTATGGAGCAGGGCGACCAGTACAGCAACTGTTAAATTGTTTTGTAATTCCAGTTAGTGATAGCCGAGAAGGTTGGTTCAAGTCAATCTATGATATGGGTGTAACTAGCGGAGTTGGCGGCGGCGTAGGCTGTAACTTCTCCCCTGTCCGTGGCCGTGGATACGCTGTAAAGGGCACTGGGGGCGTCTCTACGGGCGCTGTGAGCATTATGCAGATGTGGGATAGGGTCGGTGACATTCTTGTGTCTGGTGGTGGACGACGATTAGCCCTGATGCTTTGCCTTGATATTGACCACCCAGATATTGAAGAATTTTTGAATGTTAAGTTAGACCTAAAGCAGCTTAACAACGCCAATATTTCTGTGACGATTCCAGAGCACATAAGCACCGAGGAATTTCAAAGGTTAGTACGAGAAGACGGAACAATAGACCTAAAGTTTAATGGCCTTCCTGATCGACTTCCAGATACCCCGCCAAGAAGCATCAAGGCTAGAGACCTATGGAACAAGCTCGTAGAGAATGCTTGGGCATCAGGTGAGCCCGGAATCTTGAATGGGTATGAAGCCAATAAGATGAACAATATCTATTACCACAAGCCCCTAATCTCAACAAACCCATGTGGCGAAATTTGGCTTGAGGAATATGGCTGCTGCGACCTAGGAGCATTAGTGTTGCCAAGGTTTGTAGAGAACGGGAAGCTTAATTGGGATGAGCTTGAGCACTCGGTTCGACTAGGTGTACGGTTCCTTGATAATGTACTAGACGTGAACAAGTATCCAATACCTGAGATTGAAGAAAATTGTAAGGATACGAGAAGGATCGGCCTAGGAGTAATGGGTCTTCACTCAATGCTTCTCGATCTAGGGCTAGGCTATAATACGCCGGAGGCATTTGCTTTTGTCGATAAGTTGTTTGCCTTCATCAAGAATACATCTTACGATACTAGCATCAGCCTTGCTATCGAGAAGGGACCATTCCCCGCATTCGACCCTAAGATGGCAGATTCAGGATTTATGAAGACAACCAAGCGGGCCATTCGTTCTAAGGTTAGAGAGTATGGTATTCGTAACTGTGCTATTCTTACTCTTGCTCCCACGGGTACTACGAGTATGGTTCAAGGTGTAACTGGTGGAATTGAGCCGTTGTTTAGCCCCGTCTATATTCGTAGGCGAAAGAACGTCGATAAGATGGCTGTAGAGTTCAAGACGCGCACGTTGGTTGTTTCACAGGAGTATCTAGATCATCCCGATAATGTGCAGGGCGCTTATGATATTCACCCTAGAGACCACCTAGAAATGCAGAAGATTGTTCAGAAGCATATCGATAACGCTGTCTCTAAGACAATCAACTTGCCAGAGGACTTTAAGGTAGACGAGCTTTCAGCACTATGGCTTGAGTACCTACCTTACATGAAGGGCTCTACGTTCTATCGTCAAGGTAGCCGTGGAGAAGAGCCCATGGAGCATGTCCCTGTTTCTGAAATTGAGTCTGTCCTTGCTGATTGGACGGAGGAAATTGAGTACGAAATAGCCGAGTCTATGGAGTGTCCCGGAGGCGCATGTGACGTAGTATTGCCAAGTGGTCTCAAAGATTCCCAAAATAACGTGGTATAATTAACTATATGGTAAAAATACCACGAGGGAGTAAACATGAGCGCACATCCAGTCCTATCTCCGGGAGACAAGAACAAGGAAGTCCCTAGAGCTAAGAGGCTAACTGTTGCCCACCTTAAGAGTCTTAATAAGAGTGCCATGGCAGCAGCAATCTCTGTAAAAGTCACCACATATGGACCAGCAGCTGTAGAAGGCGTAAAGTACCTGCAGAAGCTACATAAACTTACCGCAGATGGAATTATTGGCCCACGAACTTGGGCGATGCTAGAGTCTCCTGTGGCTCCAACTACTTCCGTCCATAAGCCAAGTGTCCAGTATAACGGAGTAAAGAAGGGTCATACGCACGGGCCTAGCAGTCCAATGACTATCGTACTCCATGATACAGAGTCGCATGACCAAGCAGGTATAGGTGATGTCAAGGGCGTATTAGATTACTTAGCCGGTACAGCCGACGAGTTAAACGCCCACCTAGTTATTGATAAGGAAGGTAACACCGGACAGGGAGCACCTTTTAATAAAATGTGCTACCACGCTAGAGGTGGAAATACAAACTCTATTGGTATCGAACAGATCGGATTTGCTAGATTTGGATTTGTTGGCTGGTGGGCACGTAAGCAACAGTTAGATAAGGTTGCACGCTGGTTAGCATATCTTAGCAAGACTTATAATATACCACTTGTACACTCCACTACGCACGGAGTTTGTATGCATAAAGACCTGCCAGCGGGCGGTCACTCGGATCCGGGTGCTGGCTATCCAATTGGTCGTGTACTTGACATGGCTATCAAATATAAAAGGAATGGTTGGTAGAATGTTACGTAAAAAGAAAGTTGTAGTAAACTACAAGGATTGGCTTGTTGGAGATACAGAGATTCCTAAGTCAGCACCTTGGCGACACCGTAAGAGGTTCGCTACCCTCCGCAACAGAGTAGCTAGGGTTGCAGCCCACGCCGGTCATAAGTTTACTGTAAATAGTGGGTATAGAACTTACGCAGAGCAGGCAGCTTTGTATGATAAGTACCTCCATCACGGTGGAAATCTGGCTGCTGTACCGGGCACCAGTAACCACGAGGGTGGACGGGCTATGGACGTTTCTGACAGGGGCAAGCCCATTGGAAATAGTTCTCGCAACCGCCGCGCAATGAGGCACCTTGGACTTTGTTTGCCCGTCCATGGTGAGGCGTGGCACGTTGAGATAGGAAATAATTGGCGAGCGTAGTTTCCTCCTAAGTGAACAATACCAAAGGGCCTGCTTTATGCGGGCCCTTTGCTATTGACTATTGGTTCCCCGCTTGATATACTTTAGGTATCTATGATGGAGCGAATAGGACGTTGACACAAATCACTATAGAAAACACACAGCAGCTTCTCGCTAAAAAGATTAAAGACGGGGCCATACCGAAGGGATTTGAAATTCCGGGATGGACTCCTGAGTACCCACTGTTCGATCACCAGTTGCAGGGAGCAGTATGGCTGTACTTAACCCCTAAGGCTATTCTAGCGGATTCTACGGGCCTCGGAAAGACAGCTATATGTCTTTCCTTACTCCAACTTTTAAAGTCGCGTAGCCTACTAGGGCCATTCCAGCGAGCAATAGTAATCGTCCCAGCTACTTCCGTGTATGGATCGTGGGCGTCTGATGGTTTTGATAAGTTCAACGTTGGGGTGAAGTACGCTATCGGCAGAGGCACCAAGAAGCAGCGCATGAATATATACGCAGATCCTACTTGGGAAGTCCTCCTAACTAACTACGAGACCGTGCGTAATGATGTAGCGGAATTAGAGAAGTTAAACTTTAATCACGTTATCATGGACGAAGCCGACTACATTAAGAACCATGCTACTCTAACCGCAAAAGCCGTAAAGCGCATATCAGTGGACGCTCATAGGGTAGTAGCTGTAAGCGCCACGCCTATCCAAAACTCATTGCTGGATTTACACTCGGTTCTAGAAGCTCTTGGGCTTAAGAGTGTGTTCGGCTCAAAGACTGCGTTCGATAGACACTACCATGAGCACAGCATTACTCAGATCAGAACTAGAAGTCGTACCATTTATAAGAAAACCGTAATCGGGTACAAGAATACTGTACAGCTTAAAGAAAAATTAGATCCTTATTTTCTTCGTAGGACGTATGCAGATGTGCCGTCAATTAAGGTACCCACCCTACTATCACAAACCATTCTTCTAGATTTAACTCCTGAGCAAAAGCAGCTGTATGAGCAGATTCAGAGAGGCTTTGCTACGCTTACCCCCATGTCGCCTCCGCAGGAAATAAAGGCAGCCATTCTTAAGCTTAGACAGGTCTGTACAGGTACGGCTACTATCGGGGCAAGCAATGATAGCTCTGCTAAGTTAGACTGGCTAATACAGAAGCTACAAGCAGACTGGAGAGAGTCTAAGATAGTGGTTTTCAGTACGTGGAAGGCTAGTATTCATGCGTTTGAAAAGAGGCTAAAGGATGCTGGTATTGGATATGTCACTATGACTGGTGACCAGCAGGATCAGGTTATTAGAGAGCAGTACAGAAAACAGTTTTGGGATGATAAGAATACCAAGGTTCTAATTGGGACAACTGCTATTAAGAACTCACTTAACCTACAGTGCGCGAATATTCAAGTTAACCTAGACATGCTTTATAACCCATCAAGTCACCAACAGTTAGCTGGTCGTGTACAACGTGTTGGGTCTATACATGAGAAGGCTTGGGTATTTTCATTAGTTACTAGGGGTACTGTGGAGGAAGGTGTTATGAAAATTCTTGAGCGTAAGCAAGCAATCTCAGACCATGTTTGGGATGATACGTCAGATATCTTTCAGCAACTTTCTCCCAAAGAGTTATACAACTTGATCAGGAGTTAGGATGATTTGGAGACCAACAAAAGAGTCATCAAGACTTTTACTAGAGAGCCAGAGATTATTGAATGATTACTCTGGGTCTATAACCTTGCGCCAACTTTTTTATCTACTCGCTGCAAAGGGCTTGGTCTCATTTGATGAGACAGCGTATAGAAAAGTCAAGAATCTCATGATCAATGCGCGCAAGAGTAAGCGTGTACCACCAACTACGTTTGCCTCAGATGTCTCACTTCCTGATGATGAAAAGTTTGGATCAGTTGACACATATTTAGAGGCATGTGTAAATGCATATCGAATTCCACGAACATACGACCAACCTAACTATGTTGAAATATGGGTTGAGCGAGAGCCTCTTAAAGTCTTTATGGATAGTTTAGTGTCTGAGTACGACATACCAGTGTACGTTACTGGTGGGTACAGTTCCCTATCGTTTGTATTCGAGGCTGCCCAGCGTATTGAGTTAGCTGCAGAGCGTAGAGGCTCTCCACGTATCTTGTACTTCTCAGATTTTAGCCCAGCCAGTACTAACATGTTTGAATCACAGGTAACAGAAATTTCTTCTCATTTATCCTTGACTAGGGACGAAGCTGCGGCTATAATGTTAAGAGTATGTGTCGAACCAGAGCACATTATAAAGTTTGGTTTACCCATTCTGGAGGATCTTCCTAGTACGCCCAAAACAACAATATTTGAGAATCAATACTCTGACACATTGGAGGCCTTAGGTTTGCCTAGGGTCCCTCTTGTTGAGATTGAATCTTTAAACCCGCTAGACTTAGCAGATATAGTCTCAAATGTATTATTCAGCTTGACGGATCAAAATACTCTTGGTGATATCGCTATACTTGAGGATAAAAATAAACGAGAAATCAAGAGAAGGTTGGTAGAGACCAATGAGTGACATTATGCTTTCCGCGCTTGCGGCTATATTTCCAAATAACAAATCACGCATGTACTACTTGCAGGAGAAGATCGAAGCCGAGTATTTTACTGGTGCTTACCAAGACCTGTGGAAGATAATTGATCGAATAGCAATCATGACTGGTGGAGAGGTTGCTACCCCTCCAGTGGTGAAGAAGTCCCTTGACCGCATTCTTGATCTACCAATTGAACGTCGCGCAGCTTGCGAAGAAGTTTTAAATGATGCCATGAACTATGGTGACGTAGGCGAGGCCGATTTTAGAGCAACCGTATCTTTCCTTGAGGAAGACTACAAGAAGAATGTCCTTGGCGAAGGATTGTCTGATGCCCTTGAGGTTTTGACACACGGAGTTAGGAAGGGTGACGAGCTAATATTTGGAGTAGATCCTACTGTAGACTCACTCCACCTAACGCTTGCAGAAGTAGAACGAGTATCTCAGGGCACAATGCCAGAAGGTAACGTCTTTGATGAAAAAGCGGAAATTATGAGAGAACTCAATGAGAGCGACACCCTAAGCAGAATCATGACCGGTGTTCGCCCACTTGACGAGCTTACATTCGGTGGTTGTGGACTAGGAGAGCTTTGGCTCATAGCAGCCTTTGCTGGTGTTGGTAAGACGTTCTTCTGCACCAACCTTGCCTACTACTTCGCCATGATGGAAGGTAAGAACGTAGTATACCTAACAGCAGAAACTCACCGAAGTCAGGTTAGGCGAAGGTTGCTAGTTCGGCATTCACACCATGAGAAGTTTGGTATCCCTAATGGCTTATCATCTGCGCTGCTCAAGAAGCACACTCCTGAGAATCCTATTCTTACTCCACTTCAAACTGAGCAGTGGATGAATGTTATCGAGGATTTCACTACTCCGTCTAGTAGGGGCATTCTAAATGTTGCCCAGATCCCAATGGGCGCAAAAATCTCAACTATACATGCTAAGCTAAACAAGTTAAATAATGTTGCGCCTGTTGATATAGTTATTATCGATTCGCTAGACCTCCTATCCCCAGAGACAAAGCGAAGTTCTACCAGAGAGGAACTGAACGACATTCTGGCCAGTGCTAAGCTCCTTGCAACCTCCTTTGATAACGGACGTGGGACGCGTATTATTTCACCGTGGCAGACAAGCAGGGACGCGTGGAACAAAGCCAAGGTTGAGGGCAGGTACACCAAGTCATCAATGGCCGAGACAGCCGAGGCCGAGCGTAAGGCGGACTTGATCCTAGCCTTGCTGGAGGACGCCAACAGTGAGTTCAAGCTAAAGGCTCAGACGCTTAAGTTCCGCGATGCAACGCCTAGGGACTTTGAAGTGAACATTGATTACGATAGGTGCTACATGGGATCAAATGACGGTATTGGATTCTCGCATACCGAGGCGCTGTTAGGCGGATTTGACGATGCGGGTTATTGATAGGATAAAAGAAGAGGTATCAATATATGACCTTTTTGATATTGCCAATCCACCCGTAAGGTACCCCACAAGGGCCAAGCCGAGTCAGATTAGTTGCCCTTTTCACGGTGATGATGCTCACCCTTCAGCACGGGTATATCCTGATGACAACTTTTTCAGGTGCTATTTCTGCTCCAAATCTTGGGACGTAGTAAGTTACTGGGCCCAAGCCAACGAGTGGTACCGTGAGGATGACAGGTTAGATATCGGGCGAGCAATTGAAGACCTGTGTAATAAGTACGGAATATCAAATACATTCTCAGATTGGGAGAAGAGATTTTATAACCTAAAGAAGCAGCATGAGGACGCACAGGCTATAGGAGTGACCAACGATGAAAGAATACGGCTCGCCTCATTCTACTCATGGGACATATCTAAACTAGTACACGCTATCCCAGCAGAGCTTAGAGTGGAGTTACGTGAAGTGGTGCTAAACACGTGGGATGATTTCTCAAAATTGGATCTTGGCGAGTCGGATTGGAAGGACCACTTGATTTCTTGGTACCGTTCTGCTAAACTTGAGTTATATGAAAAGAGATTATGACCACTATACAGTACGGCAGCTGCGTGAGCTTGTCTGGAGTAATGGCCTGATTGAGAAAAGATGGATGCTTAACTACGTCAAAAAGAAGGAAGCTATAGCGTTGCTCACAAAGTTTACACACCCAGACGAAGTACCTGAAAAATATTTAGAGAAGATAAAAGCCCGAAGTTCTGACCATAGGAAAAAAGTGTATAGGTCGAAGAAAGATAGGCAAGCCAAGTTTGGAGCGCCCCTCACAAGAGAGGAACGTTTAAAACTGGTTATGAACACGGCTGATAGTCTTATATTCAAGGAAAAGATAGAGCATGATAGCGGTTTTACTTCATACCTAGGGTCAACTCGTGGCAAGATCGCGTTCGTGTTCATAGATTCTAGCGGGGCCGAGTACTCTTTTACCAAGGCCGAAGTACAGCGCATGTCTGCCTTGGGCCTATACATCCCACGGGGAGTCATGACTAACGCACAAACCAAGCCTAACACCTCTACGTCTAGGAAGCTCAGGGACCTATACAATGAAGGCTCATGATATTTTTAATGAGGTGCTGAGACTTGGCCTATCTCCGATTGTACTGACCGGTAGAGTAGACAGTGTAAAGCAGTCTCTAACGCTATTTCTAGCTAAGACGTACTGTGAAGACCAGTTTGTTGTTTATGACAATTTAACAGCGGAAAATATTGACGACTTCATTAAAGTCTTATCAGTAAGAAAAAGCCCAATACTGTTTACCTTGATTGATTCTAGAGGCGTTACTGCGCGAGCATGGCAGAAGATTTTAAAGTCGTTGGAGGACAACACCTCAAATAGCTCAGTATTGTTTCTGTCTGACGGCAATATCCCGAAAGCAATTGAGACTCGATGCTTTCGGTGCCATGTTCCTGCTACCGTTGAAGTAGAGGGCCATTCTGGTACAGGGTCTTTTGCTGTAGGCTCTTGGATTATCGGAGTGGACTACAGAAATAGGGAGCAGCTAATTAAGTGCTGCCAAGGATGGACACCTGACAGTACAGATCTACTTATCCGAGAGCTTGGAGGAATCATTACAGGAGATTCCGTTCTTAAAATTCCTGTAGTTAGGTTAGAGAACGATAAGATTATGTATGCGTTAAATAACCTAAGTAAGTATCGTGACGTTCCTACAGCAGCACTATCTACCGGGTTAAGGTTGATAGTATAATGTTTACTTACGCACAGCTTTTGAAGAGTAAGGGCGCAGTTAGAAAGCAGCTTTGGTTAATCTGTGGAAAAGAGGCTGCACTTATTCAGGACGCGATTGAACTTGCTAAGGACCATGTATACAGCGGAGTAAGCACTGTATGTCTAGGAATTTTCTTCGGACAATCTAAGAGTCAAGATGAACTACTTGACTTTTTGAGTATGCCACATTTTGAAGAGCGCAAACTAGCAATCATTCACGAGTCAGAACACTTGGAGATTAACGACAGGCTCCTACAAAGCATTGACAACATTGATAGTTCAACCTTTATTGTATTCATCCATAACGGTATACCCAATGAAGATGACTTAAAGGTTAAGTTGCTCACCAATAATAAGGTTGGTAGGGCCGTCAGGTGTAATGCTTTGAAGCCTGACGACGTAAAAATGTGGGTCAATAGCAGGTTAAACATATCTAGTACAGCTTTAAACTCCCTCCTTTCTAAGTTCTACGGGGACTATGAATGGCTACTTAACAAGATAAGGATACTTGAGCGTCTAAATATGGAGGAAATATCCCCTTTAGTGGTAGAAAGGGTCTGTTTTGACATCGGGATACAGGATTTCGGAAAATCTTTGATAGAATTTGACAAAGAGCAGTGTTTCCTGTATATTAGAGATAGGGAGCTAAACGACATCAACCTGAGTGAGATTATCAATGATGTACATAACCTATCCCTATTGCAGTCTGTTATTGGTCAATACAGCCAACAGCTAAGACCTCTATCAGACAAGACCGGATTAACAAGGCAACAACTTGACAAATATATGGATAAAGTTTCTTACTATGATCTTCCTGCATCCCAAAAATGTCTTGGAGCCATTACCACTTTATACAAGGGTTTGGCAGCAAATGACCGAGCCTCGTACCTATCACTGGTATGTAGGTGGTAATCATGGATTTTAGCGAAGATAGCGTAGTAAGATGTTTCAGTTGTGGTACATGGGTTAGGTCCATAGCAACTGATATAGTACCCACAGGAGAGCGTGATGATATGGAACGGTGGTGTAACGGATGCATAAATACTGTAGACGCTAACACGAGGACACTCTTAGCACCCGGATATACTCCAGCACCTCTCGAACTAGAAGAAGGAACGTAATATGACAAGGTTATTTAGAATGCGCGATAACGGCGACTATGCTGAAGTAGACACTGGTAATGAACGCCTATCAGGGCTTCAGGACGCACTACTTATCGCACAAAAGGAAGGCGACGGGCAGTATGCGTACGATTATCAGAACGGAACGTACCAGTCACTTAATGTAGCCGGAGGCAAGGTTCAGCAGTTTGAGCATGACGCTGTTAAGACCGGTGAGATTGGAGCTACGTACGATAAGAGTCGCATGGCAGAGACTGTCTCTGATAGCGTGTCGCAGTTTGGCGCTATCTTCCCATCTGATGGAGTAGTAGGTAAGCCAGCTGACGGACGCGCAGCAGTAGAGGAAATGTAAGAAATACTTATGGAGTAGTAGGTAAGCCAGCTGACGGACGCGCAGCA
>Ga0315284_10004257_pt1 | contig 20350 bp, 16 predicted proteins | sample YL17G09_16_MG_FD_203696 | JGI IMG/M metagenome (GOLD analysis project Ga0315284, IMG submission 203696) | Sediment microbial communities from Yellowstone Lake, YNP, Wyoming, USA - YL17G09_16 | ecosystem: Environmental > Aquatic > Freshwater > Lake > Sediment | place: USA: Wyoming | collected...
AAAACTCATTTCGCGTTTTTCGGGGATCTTTTGATAAGTTATCGATAATTTTTTGAATAAATCGGTAACTATTCTCACCCATTTCACCGAATATAAACAACAAACAAGGCCGAAAAATTATCAAAAGATCATCCGAAATCGCGATTTTCGTAAAAAAATATGAAATTGGCAAATTCGGAGGATGTTTTGATAATTTTTCTACTTTTAAAAAGAAAATCCCAACGAAATTGTGAAATCATCCTCGAAAATCGCATTTTTTGTTTTCGTTATCGCCGTATTTCAATTTCTGGAGGGTCATTTTATACGTTTTATACCTTTTTTATTTCACAATTATTTCAAAAAAACGAGTAAAATCACTGCATACGACGTAAGACGATTATAAAAAAACGAGTGGTCGCTGCATAAGCGAGCTACCCAAAAAAAACGAGTGATTTCGCACGCTAGTTGGTAAGACGGCTAAAAAAAAACGAGTGGTCGAGACCATAAGGCGAATTTAAGGTGCGGTCCTGCGCGCTACTTTTTTCATGAAAAAAAATCATTTTTTTTTGGAAATATTTTCCCTCTTACTACAAATGCTCTGGGTTTTTAAAAAATATGAAAAAAAGCTGTGATGCTCGTTTTTTTGGGGCCAAAGCGGTCCTGAGAATTTTTTGGAGTTTTCAGAAAAAAGTCCAAAAAATCGGAAAAAATGCGTTTTTTTCGGAAAAATGCTTATGGTCTCGAGACAATTTTCGCACAAAGTCGTATTATCATTTACCATGCAAAAATGCGAAAAAAATGTCTCGAAAAAAATGTCAAAAAAAAAGGGTTTTCGTTTTTTGAAACTTTTTTTTTAAAATGAAAATTGGACATTTATTTTTGTCCATTTTTGAAATTAAAAAAAAAGTTTTGAAAACTAAAAAACTTTCCATTTTCTCCATCTCGCTGAAATTATTCGATAAATAATGAAATTACAAAAACATCCTCGAAAAACGCGAAATGAGTTTTTGCTCGTTAGAAAACAAGAATTGGACTTTTCAGAGAACTTTTGATAATTTTCTGACAGTTTTTCATGTTATTTTTGCGCGTCTTTTCAAAAAAAACGAGTAAAATCGCTGCATTCATCGTAAGGCGATTATAAAAAAACGAGTGGTCGCTGCATAAGCGAGCTACTCAAAAAAAACGAGCAATTTTGCACGCTAGTTGGTAAGACGGTTAAAAAAAAACGAGTGGTCGAGACCATAAGGCGAATTTAAGGTGCGGTCCTGCGCGCTACTTTTTTCATGAAAAAAAATCACTTTTATTTTGAAAAAAGTTTTTTGTTACTGTAAATGTATTGTTCTCAAAAAAAATATGAAAAAAAACTGTGATGCTCGTTTTTTTGGGGCCAAAGCGGTCCTGAGAATTTTTTGGGTGTTTTAGAAAAAAGTCCAAAAAATCGGAAAAAATGCGTTTTTTTCGTAAAAATGCTTATGGTCTCAGGCCTACTTTCGCCAAATGTCGCACTACCATTTAACATAATAAACTCGACATTTTAAGTCCGAAAAAAAATGTCAAAAAAAAGGGTTTTTGTTTTTTGAAACTTTTTTTTAAAAATGAAAATTGGACATTTATTTTTGTCCGTTTTTCATTTTTTAAAAAGAGTTTTGAAAACCTTACAACTTTCCATTTTCTCCATCTCGCTGAATAATATCAGTGAAATGGAGAGTGATGGACTGTATATTCGTCGGTTAAAGGAAAACCCCCCGAGAATTATCAAAAGATCCCTGAAAAATGTAATTCTCATAAAAAATATGAAATTGTCGATTTTTTAGGATTTTTAGGATGTTTTTTGTAATTTTTCTTTTTTATATTATGTCTGAAATTATATGTTGAATGTTTTCAAGATTTAATTTAATTCAACATACATACATAAAATAAAATATTTGGTAATGGTATAACAAAAGATTGCAAGTAATAAGATGACCGATGCGGGTTGGAAGGCCATGATGACCGATGCGGATTGGAAGGCCGTGATGGATAAATCAACATTAAATGCGAAAGAATGGATAAAAAACAATTCAGAACATTTAGCTAAACTCGATGAATGGTTAAATACCGAAGTGAAAGTAGGCAATACCAGTTACAATAAATATTACGATGGCAACATACGCGAGTTAATTTACGTGCTAGGGATGCAGCACTATGATATATGTAAGTGTATCAAAAAAAAAATAGGGGAAGAACCGTTAAATGTCCAGCATTTTATTGGGGATATACATTTTACACCTGGTGATGAAGTTACTGTACAAAATTTATCAACTCTATGCACTGCGATTTACAATTTAGATGAAGACAAAGTGAAATCACTTCATGATATGTTATGTTTGAAAAACGCTAAAGGACAATCTCAATTTGACTGGAAAGCATGGGGCATACTAGTCAATGACGCAAGAGAAGCGAAAGGGTATTCGAAACACTCCGGCACTTCAGCTTCGGTTAGCCCCTGGTATAGACAGGCGAAAACTGAGGGAGGCGGGCGAAAAATATCACGCCGTAGAAAATTCAATCCAAAATCGAAATCGAAGCACAAGCATAAGCGGCGCAGTTATAAGAAAAGTAGTTATAGAAGACAAAGACATTAAAATATAATAATATTCTCTCTAATCTCTCTGTAAATGAATATATAAACTTTTTATTTTTAAGGAGAATCATATTTTCTCACATCAATGTATATATAATAATAATTCACATTGTTATATTCATTTACAGAGAGATTAGAGAGAATAATCATTACAATCCATAAAACTTTTTTTAAATAGATAAATAAAAAAGACGAGATGAAGGTCGGAGTTTTAGAAGATTTTTATTACACTTTACTGTATATATTTTACATCATGTATATATTGGTCGTTTTGAATTTAACATACTTTCAAACTGTAACGGTGTATTTACCACTTATACAGTCGGCATTGAAGTATTTTGTCATTCTATTTTTGATGATTCGTTTTAATCCTTATTCACATGAAAAATTTACGGATTTTGATAAGAAAATTGTTTTTTCTGCATCGTTTTTCCTGTTGTCGACAACCGCAGTCACGGATTTTTTGTTATCGTATTTCAATAAAAATGTCGCACATAAAGTGGGTATCGATCTAAAGAAAATGTGAGAAATTTAAATGATAAAAATATTTATAAAAATATCTGAAAAATATTTTTATAAGTTAAAATATACAACTGCGTTTTAGTTACAATTTATTAAGTAGAACTCATGGCTGCTCTCATTTGAACGCCAGGGCCGGAAGTTCCGACATTTTGACCGCCCTCATACTCAGAAGGGCTCAATTTCAACATGGCGCCACCTCTATGGTGCTTCCTAGACCTGTAGCTCTTACGCATACTCTTCCCTTTCCTACCTTTTCCGCTTCGCCCGCGATGGCGCTTGTGTGATTTTTTCATACTGTGTGATGCGGCAGCATGATGAGACGAAGACGAACCCTTTTTATAGGTAAGTTTTGCCTTTTCCATTGCAGTTTTCAAACGATTCGGAGTATCCTTGGGAACTGTTTCGAGCGCTTTTTTCACCGCCTTCATCCATTCTGTCATAACCATTTTAATATAGAGTTTATATAATACCTAAATATTAAAATTTTTAATAATTTTTAATAATAATATTATTATTAAAAACCGAATTTATGAATTAACTAAATACTATAATTGTAACGAAATAAATAATACTCTAAAGTTCGCCGCCGCACATGCGTTATCCAAATGTGTTTTCTTCTGAACAGCACACGTACAAGAAACCGTCTTCGTCTTTATTTGTTTCATAAACACTAGAAATAACGGTTGTAACCGGAATCAAACGATTATTAATAAATATAAATAATGCACACGCAGGATTCAAATTCATTTTCATTCGAATGGCGGTTAATAGCTGCCCCATTGTAAATCCATTCGGAATAACAAATTTTGACTTTTCAATTGGTTTGGAAAGGTTTGTAAAATCAATATAAATAGGAACAGAGTCCTTGTACTTGTTTAAAATATTTGAAGATTGTTTTCTTCGCTCTTCAATCGTGTATTGACTCTTGAACTGACTGGTCATTGTCGTATGAGGAGTGCTATTGGATATTGATCTTGAAAACATGATGTTAATATTATTTTTTTTACAGAAATTGGGATTTCGGTCGCGATATATATTAGTAATATAAAAATCTTTAATATTATTTATAATATTATTTATTTATAATATAATAGTATTTTAAAAAATAATCTATATAATCTATATCTAATATAATTTAAAAATATAAAATAAATATACCTAAATCCTCAATAATAATTATACTCCTAAATAAAATATTTAAATAAAAATATGTTTCAAAATGGAAATCGACACATGGAGCCAGATTTAGATTTAGATATTCGAAACTACAAATTGGAAGATATTACCAAATTATTTAAAATTCCGCTTGTATTTAATGAATCCGATATGCGAACCGCGAAACTTGCAGTGCTTCAAACTCATCCAGATAAATCACAGCTTCCGAGAGAGTATTTCCTATTTTTTTCGAGCGCATATAAAATACTCTACCAAATATACACGTTTCGATCTGGAAAGAATCGAAACAATAAAGAATCGTACAAGGAAATTGTCGACGAAGAAACGGTTGACGCAAGCGAGGATTCCATGAAGCTGTGTGTTGATAAAGTAAAACGGTTGAGTGCCGCCGATTTTAACAAGCTTTTCAACGAGCATTATGAAAAATGTAAAATTGAAATGGAAGAAGACGTTGGATATGAAGATTGGTTTCGTTCGAAAAAACACGATGACGATGATGGCGACGATTTGATAAATGCATCTTGGGACCAACGCGTGTCGCGCATTGATAAAAAAAAACAGACGTTGAGAGAAAGTTTGGCACTCGTCTCTAAAAACGACCTCGAATGCGTAAATATTTATGGTGGTTCTACATCCGGATACGCGTTGGGACAAGGCGCGCCAGCAGAACACTCCAGCGGGCTATTCAGCTCCCTTCAATACGAAGATCTAAAAAAGGCGCATACAGAAACGGTGATACCGGTTACACATGATGATTATGTGAATTCTAAAAAATTTAATAACACGCACGACCTTAAAGTGTTTCGCGATTTGAATTTAAAATCGTTCAACTATGATAAAGAAGAAGCGGTTAAGAAAAAAAGTGCGCAAGCATATCAAGAAGAGGAAGACAATACACACCGCGCATTCATGATGGCAAAACAAGACGAGATTGCACAGGAAATGAATAAAAAATTCAATGGAACTTTTTTGAAATTTTTGCAATAATTCATATATCATCAAGTTAAATCGCGCGAAATACCAAAACGAATAAAGTGATTGCTACCAAAAACATGAAGCAAATATTGCATATTTTATTTTTGCAGTATTGCATTCGCTGTCGTCTTCTCAACCTTCTTTGCATTCTATTTTGCATGACTTCTTCGATTCTGTTTTGCATGACTTCTTCGATTTGTTCCTGTTCTTGGCGTTGATCGCGTTCTTCTGCATTCGCGCCTGATTGCGTTTTTACAATGTTGACTTCACCGTCAACCGAAATGTGTATTTTCTCCACCTCTTTTGCACACATCAAGCATTTCATTCCAAATGTTCCAGCTACATCTGGCGGATGAATGTATCCGCGTTGGTAACCGCTTCTTATGATATCAGTCATTTTGGTCAACCTGTATTCATCAATGCATTTACGATGAACATTGTATTTACAAGTTTGACAAAAGTCGGTAATTTGTTCTTTTCCTTCAATGTCTTCAAGTTCTTCTGAAGTATAGTTTCGACCGCGAATCAGTTCCACGGGCTCTTCAAAATTTTCATAACATATCACACACACAGATGCTTCTTCTTGTTGTTGCTGCTGCCGTTGTTGCTGCTGTTGCTGTTGCTGTTGCTGTTGCTGTTGCTGTTGCTGCTGCTGTTGCTGCTGGTGTCGAAAATCGTGTTCATGTTCAATGTCCTCAATCTCGTCGTCAGAAAGTGGCGGTGCAGATGCAGATATACATACGCCCGCTGCTGCTATTAAATTTTGTGATGTTGGCGCCGATGCGGATGTTGGCGCTGTTGGCGCTGTTGGCGCTTTTACCATTTTTTCGGGAGTTTGTAGAATCATCTCGATTCGCATATCAAATTCTCCATCAATTGAAATTGCGGACGACGACTCGTTGAAAATGCTTTCTTCTTTTTCTTCATGGTCTAACGACGACGATGATGATGACGACACAGATGAAGGCGACGAAAACGGCTGGTTTGGATGTCGCAAACAGGATGGATAATAATGTTCTGGTAACTGATACCTTTTTGTCAAACAATGTGACGGTGGATGTTTTTGCGACTCGGAACGAATCAGCGATGGAATATCAATCGCGACTGCTTGACTCATTATTTCGTTTGTGTCTTATAAGTGTCTTCTAAAATATTGTTATTGTCTTTATATCAATCAAACCTGACAATAACAATTTAATATTTTTTTTTTCAATTTTAAAAATTTGATGGATTTCAATGTACATCTTCTAAATATACATTGATTTTATGAGTGACGACATTGGGTCAGCGCCGCTCGAATTCTTCATAAATAATGTAAATCCGTTATTTACATCCGTTTCAGAAATGCACCGCCTGATTTTACTTTTACCCGCCAGTAAATTCTTCGAATGCGCAATTTTACATTTCACAAAAAGCAGTTCCATGTCACCACCAAAAAATTTAAAACAACCGTAATGTTCCTTCATAAACTCCTCAGTCAACGCGCCGCGCTCTACACCCCAACCATTTTCTAAAACCTTTTTAATAAAAATATCCACCATCTCTTTTGCATTATACGGTTCCATTGTAAAATGAATGCTGAAACGCCGTTCCAGTCCGTCATTCATTCCAAAAAAATTGCGCTTGAGCTCGTCCTTGTATCCAGCAATCATTAAAATAAAATATTTGTCATCGCCTTCGCGCATCTCCGTCAAACTTTGATTGATTAGGTCTAAACACTCCTTGCTATACGAGTCCTGCGTGTCTTTCCCGCTACTGTTTCCAATGGAATACGCTTCATCGATAAACAGCACGCCGCCGCGAACCGATTTCAACACCTCTGCCGTTTTTAACGCGGTTTGTCCCAGGAATCCAGCAATCAAGTCGCTTCGACGAACTTTTCGAAATATGTTGTTTCGCAGTACGCCCAACTTTAAATATATTTTTGCCAGCTTCTGCGCAAATTCGGTCTTGCCGATGCCCGGTTCACCGTAAATTGCGGTATGCAACAAGTCGTCGTTTTTACGATTTAAACGCATGCTGTAATATAAAATGAGCGCGACAACTTGATTTTTGAATTCGTCTTGTCCAATCATTGCATTTAAATCTTCCATCTCCGGCAACAAGTCGCGAATCATCGCTAAATCAATGTTATACTCAATGTACGGTTCTAATTTGAATTCCGTTCCGACCTTTTTTCCCAGGTGAATTAAATCATCCAGCGTTTCCACATCCATTTCAATGTTGATTTGGGTCGTTATGGATGGTGCTTGTACTTGTTGGCTTGCAGATCTTGCTAAAATACTTGATGGTGGGTAATAAGAATCTTCCGGATGTCTCGGATAAAAACCGCGTTGACTTGAGTCCAATGTTAACCCTGGATGAAGCGGCCTTATAAATCTTGAATTTTTATATCCCCCGGTTTCAATCGTTTTTTTATTTTTTTTAATACCAATTTTTGTATTATTTTTATCCATTATAGCTTAAGTTTATTTATATTATACCAATAAAATAAATAAATCTAATAAATAAATCTGTACGCAATCAATCAAAATCTGTAAGCAATCAATCAAAATCTGTAAGCAATCAATCAAAATCTGTAAGCAATCAATCAATATGAACTTCTTTCCCAATGTTTTTAATAAGACGTTTTTCGCTAACCTCCGGTATTGGCGTGCAAACATGGTTCAGTGTTAATAAAAATTTATCATTTTTTACAGATGTTGTTTTTGTAACTTCGGGATCGGAATCCTTCCACTCTTTTAGTTTTTTTATTTGCTTTCGAGAGATGGCGCCAATGGTGTCCTTCAACTTGATGTTGCCTTCATCCTTTTCCCATTTTTCTTCGTCTTTGATATACATGACATCTCGCTTGTGATCTGTGCAGTGAATTGGGCGTTTGTAAATGTCCAACTCTTTTAATCCTCTTAAAAAAATATTCTCCACACTGTCTTCTAGTGTTTTCTCTCGCGTTACGCTCAGATCATCCAGCGTGATTTGGAGAGAGTTAATAAAATCGCCAATATTGAGAGCGTCTTTGCACTGTTCATTTAAAAACACATTCAGGTTAAATTTTTGTTTAATGCTCATGTGATTATGATTATTCGTAATTAAATTTGTGTTATTGGTTGCACAAACCATGGGAATCATTTCCACCAACTGTTTGTGATACTGCTCTTGCTGATCGCGCATAAATTTTTGCTGCTCGCGCATGAGTTCCTTCATTTCCGCATTGTCTTTGATGAGTTTCATAATAATATTATCCTTTGTGCAGCACAAGTGGCGTTTATGTTTTCGTAATCCGCTAGAAGATTTAAATGTTTTTCCACATTCACATTCGCGAATGCCATCATCGCATTCTTCTACTGATGCGGTATCGCTTTTTATATCAATATTCGCTGCATGAGAAATAGTATTGGTATCACGAATTAAAAACTCAACGTCGCTTTCATGGACCTTGTCGCTTTTTTTACTACTACTCTTTTTATTCATTTTACTTGCATTATGTTTATTCACATTGGCATTTGAACCGTTATTGTTTTGAGTTTCTATATTTTTTATATGCTTTCTTGTTTTAAGGTGTCGCTTATAATCGCTCTCGTAGTTGCATAAAAATACACACTCTTTACAAATAAATACCGTCATTGTTATCTTTGTTATATCTTTTAAAATTTTTTTTTAATTACATATATTAAAGACATATATATTTACATTTCTAAATATTTTTATTTATAAAATTATATAATTATATAGTGTATATCGTATATATATAGTGTGTACGATTAACAATTAATAAAATAAGAAAAAAAGAAATAATAATATTAACCTTTTTTCGTCGGGAATGTTATGTCACTATTATCCCTATAATATATTTTATATAGGTAACCATTTTTAGTATAATTAGGTTTAAGTTCGGCCTTGGCATCTTTTACTAAAATGTCTTTTATATAATTATCTCTTACTCTGTCTGGAGTAATAGAGTAGCGAGTGCATACACGGTCTGAGTAATCAAGTATATTTTTGATTGGGTTGTTGAAAGGTGATTTAGTAGATATTTTAAAATTCAGACCCAAACTATTCAATGTTATAGAAACAAAGTCAGTTTCAGGTACTACTATATCAGTGGGTAACCATATTAATGATCCGATATCACTCTTGACTTCAACAGTATAAAAAAACACGAAAGGACGGTTGTCGAAACTATCGATGTTTTTTCTAAACCTACCAATCGCAAATTCCACCCTCCCTACAATTTCACCAGAGACCCATCCTTGGTCCAAGACCGGTTGGTTTATAGTAAAAGCTAATTTTCTAGCATGACCGTCATATTTAAAATCTGCAATTTCTCCAAATGACCGTCTACGATTTTGGCCTGACAATCTGACTACACATATGTCCCTATTATCACCCTGCTGCTCTTCTATTTCCACTGTTCCGTAGCGCTCGCTCAATTTTTCTGCTAATTTATCAAAATCTTGATACGTCACCGGAATATCACCTTGAATCAATACATTTTTTGATGAAATCTGTCTAAGAGCAGGTTTTTTATTTGTTCTATTTGTTATATACTTTATATTTTCAAAAACATTAGCAAAACTACTAGATGCGCGATTATATAGATTACCAAGTAAATCTGTTTCAGTTATTTCTACAAGTAGTTCATTTTTAGTGTTCACATCAGTTTTTATTGTAACACCCGCAAAATGCGCATGTACAATATCCACATTACGTGTCTTGCCTTCTACACTTACCTTATAACCAGCTTCGTATAATGCTTGGACTGCACCAGCCGGTAAATCATTTTCTAAATCTAAATCATCAGCATCCACCCTTCCCGACTTCTTTCCAAGTGTAAGAGCTAGTTTTTTCACCGTTAACCTACCAGGGTTAGCTGGGTATGTAGTAGGAAAAAATCTTACAGTCGCATACGCAGAATACCCCATTTGATTTTGATTAACTTTTTGTCTATTCATTTCATTTTTTATAACATTTTTTGAATCTCTTTTATTTCTTTTTATTCTAATAGCGAAATGTATTTCATCGTCTGTTGAACCCAACGCCATATCCGATATAGATATAATAGTACCATGTAAACTATAAAAATTGTCAAATAAAGTCAACTCTACCACAACTTTATTTATTAAATTATCTAATGACAATGACAACAGTGCGGCTGATAGGTCAAGAGCATTCATTTTTAAATTTAAAGTATTTTTTTTTTCATCGTAAATACCCAAAGACACCTTAATTTTATTTTCACCCCATAATAACATTTCAAGTTGTTGTTTTTCTGCTTCTTCTAATGGGTCTCGAGGCGCCGTCTTCAAACTATTTATTTTCATTTTTATTAGTTTATATTTTATAAATATATTATCTTTTTTTCTATTTTTTTAATTTACTTTATAAATAATAAAAAAATTAATCAATCCATGATGTTACTAACTCTATATCGCATTTATCATGTTTACCACTCCATATATTTTCTATACTTTGACTCATTTTTATCACCATTCTATAACAGTTTTTCATATCTAATATTTTATTTATGTAAACATTATCTAAAATTAATTTTTCTTTATTTGTATTTAATAATGATATTTTACAAGACCAATCTCCTAAGCTTGGTCTTTCATTAGATAATTGACGACATTTATTAATTTCATCAGACAAGAAAACATCATAAAATTCATTTATTTTAGTATAATATTTTAAACCGATACGACCTTTAGGTCCGCCGGTGCTCTTTGCGATATCAACAAAATATATATCTTTATCTTTTGACTTTCTGACATTAACTTGTAAATTGTTTCCAATAGTTGTTGTGCTAACAATAGAATGCTTCATAGGAATCAATTCTACTTTTTTTATTGGTAACCTTCTCAACCGTGTAGCTGCTTCAGACAATAATATTTCAGGTTTTGCTTCCCATTCTGCAATTAAATCCTCCGCTTCCATTCTACTAATCTTACCATCGCTAGTTATATCTGTTTCATCTTTGGGGAATTCTTCTTGTATTTTTGTATACGGCTCCGTTCTTATTTGTAATGTTATATATTGGTCTTCAAATAAAGAACCCATGTATATAGGACGAATATACGCTGTGATTGGTTGTTCTGATGAAATTTTTTTCATATGTCTTAACCATACAGATTTTAGCATACTTTCTGGTTTTACAAAGATAGGTTCCGCGATACCTAGTTGACCTACTGTTGATTTTTTCATTTGTAATTCAGCAAAAAATTGAGCTTCATTAGTATTTATTGATATTACCTGTTTTGGTCTCATTACCAATTTTAGAAATTCCTTAGTATCTTCATTTTTAAAAAAAAGAATCTGATCAATATGTTTATCTGCGATTAATTCATACTCATAATATTTAAAATTTTCAAATTCAAGAGGGTAATGTACACTAGTAGTATCCGACGCCATTTTATAGTATATAAATATATTATTTTTTTTTCTATTTTTTCTATTTTTTCTATTTAAATTAAATAATAAAAAATATTTACATCTTTTATTATTTAATTATTCTTCATCATCCGGGTATTGCATCGAAATTTACAGTACATGTATTATGCACCCCTTCAACAAGCCAATCTAGTAGCCCTCTTCTAGACAGCGTCAATGTTAAATAACCTTTCATTTTTGATACCTTAATCAGGCGATAATTTTCAAATATTGGGGTTCCAGTTTCAGTGTTTAATGCTGACATACTATATAGCCATTGTGTTAATTGCGGCTCTGATTGTCCTTGTTCTTGTGAATCCCTAATTTGTCGTGATTCCAACTTTTCTTTTGCTATTAAAAGCTCATGGATAAGTTCAGTTTGTATATAATCGTTTACTTCAGGAATATGTTTTAAACCGTAATATCCTTCTTGTTCAGGAAGTAATATTTTTAATAAAATTTTTCGTTTATCTGATGATAGTTTAACATTAGCTTTAACACAATTCACAACAGTCAATCTGGCTAATGATACTGGTTTTGGAGCAACATACGAAAAATCTATCACTTTTATATCTCCAAGCGCTGCATTTACATCTTTCATATTAACTGTGCTACCATGACTAAATGTTTCTTCCCATTTATTCAGTAAGGGAACTACTTCTAATTCTTCAAGCATACCATCACCATCTGTATCAAGTGATTGATTTTTCCCTAATACGTCGACTCCTAGATCAATATTAAATTTTGCTTTTTGACCCTCTATCATCGGATACGCTCTTCTAATAAATAAACCACCTCCCTTAAATTCATTTATCTGTTTTGTCCATAAACTTTGTGAATATTGTTTAGGTCTTTCTAAACATAAAAACTGACAATTATCAATAGCATCATCATAATTCGATTCTAATTTAACTATAGCAAACAATGGCGTTTGTTGATTGTCCGCCGTTACTGCAACCATCACTTGATCAGAGATATTAAAATACGTAAGCTTTTCGGGGTGTATCTTATTTTGTGAACGCAGCGTTAGGGCATATTTATCCGTATAAAATTTAGAAACAGTAAACCACTTAGTGAAAGGGGAAGAAGCAATAGGTTCCTCATATATGATGTTCGCACTAGAAGAAGACATATTTAAACATTTCATTTTTATTTTTATTTTATTTTATATTATATAAATATATTTTTTTTTATATAAAATTTTTTATTCACGCTTAAATAACTAGTAGAATTCTTCCAGTTCCGCATCTTTTACACCATCTATATGTAAAACCAAGTTAGAATAATAATCTAATAATCGTCGTTGTGGTAGTAAATCTTCTAAAATATATTTTTGCATCAATAATGTAAAACCATTAATTTTTTTATCCTTCTTCTTAGTCAATATGCGTAGTAGTTGTTCATTTTGAAGTAACATAGTTTTATTTTCAGGATTAAAGAGCGTTAACCGATAACTCCATTTACCGTTAACATCATCATCCTCAATTTTCAGTGGTTTGGGATTAGCTATTTCCGAAAGCACGGCGCTCAAACTGCGCATGAATTGTTTTTCCTTACCTTTTATATTTTCATATTGTAAACCAAAAACTGTGTCGTCTTCGTCTAATGTTATATCTAACTCCGCTCTATCAGATAATTTAGCTTTAACTTTACAAGCAAATGTTTTTCTATAATAATCTTGTTGTGCTGGCCCATAATACTTGGCGCCGAAAACGTCATAACCTTCCATAACTTTAGTTAATTCTGGTAGTCCTAAACCTTTTTCGCTTTTAATTAGAGCATCTAATCTTTGTTCTAAATATTTCGCTTCCTGATAATCCAGTTCAGTTTCATCTTCTTCTGGTATTCGTCTAGATTGTATTTCAACTGCTTGTTTTATTAGTGCTCTTTCAATACTTACTTCTAGTTGAATTTTTGGATTAATAAAATCACCAAGTTCCCTCAAAATTACATCATGACTTTGTCTAAACTCTTTTATTGCATCATCCCAATAATCAGGTGTACAAAATTCCGGTATTGTTAATTCAAAGGAACGTCCCGTTGACGTTATTCTATCTTCGATTACAGCAATTAACTGGTCGCCTTTATAATTCGTTAGCAACGCATGTTCCCTGAGTTGTGCATTTCCCTTACGCTCATCATATAAAAAATCTATTACAATAGTTTTCTTATCGTCAACGTATTCTTTTAAATTTACTAGAAAGAAGTTAGGTATGTTCATTATATTATTATTTTATATTATATAAACATATTATTATTTTTTCTATTTTTTTTATTTACTTTCTTTTACATTTATTATATTTTTATGTTACTATCCATTTGTTCATTTGTATAGAGAGATAATAACATAATAACTCATATTAAATAATAAAAATATTTTTATCTTTTATTATTCTTCATCTTATTTTATCCATCGGGTGCATATTTGGCATCGATGTGTATAGTACATTCATTAAATGTTCCTTGTATAATCAAATCTACACTCTCATGTCTATCTAACAACAGTTGATAAGAATTTATATTTTTTGATATTTTCTCGATGCGTTGATTTTCAAATAACATTATTTGTTTTGCAACATTTAATCCCGTTATACTATAAGTCCAGATTGGTATTGAAACGGGTCTTTTCTCCAATTTTTGTTCATATAATAGCTGTTTATCTAAAATTTCCTTCGCAATATCAAGCTGTTCATCAGTTTTTTGTTGAAGAAATTCATCTATTTCATCAATATATTTTAACCCTATATTCCCCATTTTATGTGGTACATCAGTAGTAAATAAAGTCGCATACGCAGATTTTTTATCTTCTGACAGTTTAACATTAACTTTAACATTTTTCACAACAAACATTCTATTACCAATTGGAGATTGTCGAGGACTATATTTTACATTTGTCAATGGTACATTTCCCAACCCTCTACTTGCACTTAATATACTTAAGCCCTTACCCTTAATTTGTTTTCTCCATGAATTCAGTAAGGACTTTGCTTCTGTCTTATCAATAATACCATCACCATCTTCATCAGCTTTATTAGGTATAGTAATATCTTTATAGTGAATACCTTTAGGATTATTCTTAATTGTGAGTCCTACTTCAAGTAACAGTGTTGCATCTTCACTACCCTGAAATTTTTTCACTCTCCTAATGTATGCTACGCCGTCACAAAATGCTTCTAAATTGTTTTTCCACATATTTGTTGGATAATTTTTCGGCATTGTTAAGGTAACCCAATCTAGATTATCTTTTTTAACATTAGCTACCAATAATGTTCCTGATTTGTCCTCAACTGTAACCGTATCTCCATCATTAATTAAATAAGAGTGCAACGGATTTCTTGAACGCACTACATGGACATAAATATCCCGATATAATTCAGCAGTAAAATATTTGGTGGGAAATTTTTGAGTAGTTTCTTCAGGTAATTCGTCTGGTATAGGATATATGGACTTTATACTTAAAAAACCTTCAAATTGTCTTATTACAGGGACAAATCTTTGAAATTGTTCTTTGTTGTTAATCGTTAATCTAACAAAATGTTCTCCATTTATAAGTCGTTTAGTCACTATAGATGCTAAGCTTTCACGTAGAGCAACTCTACATTTAGTATGAAGAAGCGATACAGTATAAATTGGTTTTTCTTTTTGTAGTTTTCTTTTTCGCATTTCATCACTTAATGCTGTTAACCCCTCAAACAACTCGATTCGCCTGAATCTTTTACTACCTCCGAGAGATTGAAAATATTGTCCCAAATTATCCAAATGCTGTTCTACTTTTACATCCATATGCACAAATTGGCGGTTCTTCGACATAAAAATTTTACCTTTAACTCCGCTCGCAATGAATGTTGTAGCATCATGTGCAACTCGTCTATTCCTATAGTTGACGCTTACAATTGGAAATTTTTTTAAACCTTCAACAATTTCATGTAATGATACAGTTTTTTGTTCTATTATCTGTTCGTTAGTTTGGTCTCGGAATTTTTTTGCTTCATGTTCATCAATAAAATCATCGCTATTTAAATCAGGATTAAAAGCACCAAGTGTTCTTTGAGGTTTCGTCGGAACTATCTTTTCAAGAGCTAAATTCATTTCAATTTTATCTAACTGACCCATAGATCCTTCATCTACTGGTTGAATAAATACTTCATTAGAATGTCCTTGAAAAGCTTCTCGTCTTGCACTATCCCATTCATTACTTGACATAAATTCCGGCCTACTTAATTTAAAACTATTATTATTACCTTCCAAGGAGGATGCAAAAGCAAATAGTGCTCCTACTCCTTTATCATTGATTACAACCATCAATTTACCATCAATAATTTGGGCGGTGGTTAATGGTGAAAAATCTGTGATATAAAATTGATGAGTTTCATCGTATCTTCCTAAATTTGCAACAACAAATTCGGGGTCTTGTGCAATAGCGGTAGGTTCGTCGGCGACCTCTTCAACCCTCGGTTTCATTTTAATTATTTTATGTTATGTAACTATATTATTTTTTTTTCTACTTTTTTTATTGACCATCATCTCTTCATCATGTCTTCCATTCATACATTCATAATTAAAATAAAAATAAATAATTCAATCAAATAATAATAATATTTTATTATCATTATTCTTTCATTATTTTCTCTTTTCTTATGATGGTTGTGGTGTTTTTTGCATTTTCTTCTTTAGAGTTAGAACAGTTGAAAAATATCGTTTACTTTCCAAACCATTCAAATTTGCTTCTGCGCCTAGTTGTACTCTAGTTGATACTGCCCTTCTCTTCATGTTAATAATTTCAACATTATCAATTAGAACTTCTCCTCCTGTACCAGGGTCCATTACTGTTAAAGAAAGCTTCGGCGAAGAAGAATCCGGCGCCGGCGAAGAATCATAGATCGGAGTCAACGCATCCTCCAATAAAACCGTCTCATTAACTTTATGAGTATCTGATTCATATCCACGTGCAAGTTTTTGTTTACCATGATAAATGTCCAGATAACATAAGGATTCTGACTTCTTGTTGATTATAACTTTAACACCGGTCGCAACAAATGTTTCAATTCTATATGGTTTTTTTGAATTACTATATCTATATTGGCCTATTGGTGCCGCTCCCACCTGTTCAACGATGTCAGATAAAGTTACAGGTTCTCCATTTTGAGTTATTTTATTCAAAGTTTCAACTACCTCTTTTGCTTCCTCAGGATTGATAGTTCCATCGTGATTTTTATCAGCTAATATTTCGGGGACTTCGGGGATGCTTTGTTGTCGATTAAGAAGTATTTTCATTTGTATAGCTGAATCTTCGCCACTGTATGAAGAAGGTACCCAACTAATATACATTTTATCCTCCTCTTTTAGTGGGTTGTAAAATCTTTTCCAAACAAAATCTGGTTGGCTTTCCAGTTTTTCAAAATAAATAGAGAAATTAGCGGAGTCGTCACCCCCTTCAGGAACTACTGATAGTTTAAAAAAATTAGATAATAAACCTGTAGAATCAACTAAATTCACTACATCACCATTGGTGAATCCATATTTTTCAATAAAACCTGCGGCATCTTCTTTTTTTTTAAATTGAATTCTGTCATTCTGTATATCCTTCGACAAATTATATACCAAATGGCATTGTCGAAATGGTAGTTCCGGTTTTGGAATTTCATTATTTAAATAATTCCTCCGTTCTACGGTCATGCAACAATTTCCATACGCACCAGGAATAACCAAATCTACTCTTTGTTCTGATTGTTTCTTCGCGTATATTCTATATCTATTCTTACCCAAAGGAGTTAAATTCTCTATATCAAGACGTCCGATTATTTCTTTTCCATATTCATAATCAATAAGTGATATTCGACGCCATGGCCATGGCCTCACCCTCGTTACAGGGCCCCGGACCCCTTCGACTCCGACTCCGAATTCCTCACAAAGCTGTTCGAACTCATGATCCAAACGAGAGTAAAAATGTTCGTTTATACTACTATAATATTTACTTCCGAGAATGGATGGTTGAATAGTTACATCTATAAACCATCGTGTTTTATCTTTTGACTCTTTAACAGCAACTTTAAGCTTTGGGGCATTAAGTGTTATACTGGTATATCCATTTGTTGAGGGAAGATATTCAACTCCTTTTACTGGTGCATTATCCAGTTGTAAAGCTGCTTTACGTAAATCTAGGAAAGGGTCATTATCCCACCATCCTTCAAATAGTGCCTTTACTTCTGCCAGATCAATTTTTCCATCACCATTTACATCGGCGCCGCCGCTTTCGATAGCTTCTTTTTTTTCTACAACTTTTAATTCCTGATCGGGACGATCTACTTGAAGCCCTACATTAATTTGAATACCTGCTTCAAGAAGATCGCGTCCTGTATTAATAAACCTTAGAGATACTGGACCATCATTAAATTTTTTTAAATTGCTTTTCCATTCATAATATGTTTGGTTTTCCAATTTAATTAAGAAAACATCTTGCGCGCCATAAGCTACGAGGTTTTGTTGTGCGTCTCCTTGTGCGCCATAACTGTTAGAAAAAACCGGTTCAGGTAAATTTGTCGTATTTACTCGAGCAACCAATGACATTCCTTTACTATCCACTAGTGACATGATAGTATAACGAGCTTTGTCAACCCATGCTTCTAACTCCCATTCTCTTTCTTCTTTTAAAAATGCAACAAACCTTCTGGCTTCGGATAATTCTTTAAAATGCAATATATTATTATATGCATCTTTATACAATTCAAATGTTTGGAAATTTTGCTGTGCATAATCAGGTTCGCGACGACGGGTATATGGATTTTTTTCGTTCGTCGTATTCTTTAAACGACTTTCAGTTTTCATTTTTATTTTTTCTTTTTATGTTATATAAATATATTATTTTTTTCCTTAAATTTTTTATTGGTCGAACTTAAAACCTTAAAATATATCTTTTCATTTTTTTATTAAATTTGGCTAACATAATTTACATATTTACATATATTTTTTTTCATTTATTTTTTCATTTTTTTTTCCATTTTTTTTCATTTATTTTTTTCATTCAATTTTTTCATTTTTTTTCATTTTTTTTCATTCAATTTTTTATAAATTGATTTTTTCATTTTTCATGTTTTCTTTTAACAGTGTTTCACATATTGTCATTCAAAAGCCATGGCCACATCCGTCGTCTCGTCTCCCGTTCGTTCTACCACAGGTTCGCCTGGATTCAGGTCTCAAAGAAAACTGTCGGTTGGAACAATCACCAGGAAAATTCAAACTCTCCAAGACACCATTGAATCTTTGAGACAACAACTCGTCTTCGCCCGAACTGAAGAAGAGTCCGTTCCCCAAAAAGAAGTCAAAAAGCAAAAACAAATCAAAGAAAAAATGCCAGCGGAACCAAAACAAAAGAAAATACAAGAATCAAAACAAGAAGAAAAAGACAAAATCCCGATGCCGTGGACCGGACAAGTCGATTTCGCCACATGTGTCGGCCTGAAAGCGCAATACGGCCTTTTCATCCAATGCGGAAAGGCGTTCGACATGTCATCCGCTTCATTTCAAATTGACAACCATGAATGCAGGTTTTGCAGCGACTGTTCCAAGAAGTGCGACGAAAACGGAAAACACGCTGTTGGAACAATCGAGGAGCGCATTGAAGCCGGAGTTGGTAAGTATGTGAATGCAAAGACAGGTAAGAAGGAAACCATGTACATTGAAGTCCTTGAGAAAATGAATATCACCAAAGAAGAAGCGCTCGAATCTGCCGCCAGACGCGTATTTCAGATTCCGGATTGGATGCTTGAAAAGGCCGAAAAGAAACGCGGACGTCCTGCTGCTTCTGGCGCGACAGCTGCCAGCAAAGTCGAAGGTAAAGCCGAAACCGAAACAAAGGAAAAGAAACCAAGACAACCTCGCGCCAAGGCGACGACGGCAAAGAAGACAGCGGCTACAAAAGCAATCATTGCAACCAACGACACTCCTCAAAAGACAAATTCAGTTCAAAGTTCAGTTTGCATTGACCTGAATGATAATGATGATGATGTTACTCCTGTTGCTGCTTCCGATGCCGCCGTCGCCACTTCCTCTACCCCCATTCCTCAAGAAAAGGAGAAGAAGAAACGCGGTCGTCCCACCAAGTCCAATGCTCAAAACAATGTTGAGGAATCTGAAATGCAAAGGTTAATTGTCCAAGCAACGACTGAAAAGAAGAAGCGCCTGTCTCTTGATCCTGCCGACATTGCTCCATCATCGCAAGAAGAGGTCGGTCAAGTCGAAACACAGTTGACTTTCGAAGAGAATGGGTCCAATCTCAATGAAGTAAACGAAGATGAAATCTTCGACATGTTTGAAAAGATGCTCGAAGAAGACGAGATGAACCAGCAGCAAGAACAGCAACAGGAAGAAGTAGTCGCCGCATCTGTTGTCGAGCCAGTCGTCGTCGTCGTCGCAACAAATGAAAAGAAGGAAAAGTCAAAGAAGACCAAGAAATCTGATGAAAAGGTTGAGAAGGTCGAGAAGAAGAAGGATGACAAAGTGGCCAAGAAGGAAGCCGCTCTTGCTGCCAAGAAGAAGGCAGAAGAGGAAGCTCTTGCTGCTGCTGCCAAGAAGAGGGCGGAAGAAGAAGATGATGAAACCGAAGACGAGGAAGACCAAGAGGAGGAGGAGCTCGAATGCGAGGAATACGAG
>Ga0315284_10004260_pt1 | contig 20344 bp, 17 predicted proteins | sample YL17G09_16_MG_FD_203696 | JGI IMG/M metagenome (GOLD analysis project Ga0315284, IMG submission 203696) | Sediment microbial communities from Yellowstone Lake, YNP, Wyoming, USA - YL17G09_16 | ecosystem: Environmental > Aquatic > Freshwater > Lake > Sediment | place: USA: Wyoming | collected...
GGAACATTATGTAATCTTTCTATCTATCTCCTCTTTTACCTGCTTTACAAATGCCTCTATCAACATCGACCCTAAATCACCAACGCCCCTTTTTCTTACGGAAACGGTCTCCTGTTTTGCTTCGCGTTCACCCACAACCAAAACATAAGGTACCTTATTTAATTCTGCCTGGCGTATCCTTTTGTCTAAGGTCTCATTACGGTTATCCATATCAGTGCGTATTGAATTCTCTTCTAAAGCAGATTTAACTTTTATGCCGTATTCACGCAAAGAATCTTTTATCGGCACAACTAATACTTGTTGAGGAGAAAGCCAGAGCGGCAGGCTCCCTTTATACTGCTCTATCAAAGCACCCATAAAACGCTCGAGACTACCTAATATAACTCGGTGTAACATGATGGGTTGTTTTTCTCCTCCCGATGAATCCACATAAGTAAGATTAAACCTTTTAGGCAGGGCAAAATCGCACTGAATGGTAGCACATTGCCATTTACGCTTTAAGGCATCCTTTAATTTTATATCAATCTTGGGCCCATAGAATGCCCCCTCTCCCACATTTATCTCATAAGATAGGCCTTTCTCCTTTAAGGACTCCTCTAAAGCAGCTGTTGCGCTTTGCCAGTCCTGGTCAGTGCCTATGTATTTTTCCGGACGGGTGCTTAATTCTATGCCCATATCCTGAAATCCGAACACCCTCATTGTATCAAAAACAAAATCAATAATCGATTTTATTTCCTTTTTTAATTGCTCGGGTAAACAAAATATATGCGCATCATCTTGAGTAAACCCACGCACCCGAAGCAGGCCGTGCAAAACCCCTGCCTTTTCATTGCGGTAAACCGTGCCTAATTCAAAAAAACGGATAGGCAGGTCTCTATAGCTTCTGGTCTTGGATTTATAAATCAGGATGTGCCCTGGGCAATTCATGGGCTTTAAGACAAACTCCCTGTCTTCGATTTTGAAGGTATACATATTCTCTCTGTAGTACTCATAGTGGCCAGAGGTTTGCCAGAGTGAAGCCTGCATGATATGCGGTGTAATCACTATTTGATAGCCGCGTTTTAAATGTTCCTTCTTTTCATAATCCTCAATGAGCGTCCTAACAATCGCGCCTTTGGGATGATAAAAAACAAGGCCTGCTCCTGCCTCTTCGTGATAAATATCAAAAAATTCTAATTGCGGCCCTAATTTTCTGTGGTCGCGAAGCTTTGCCTCTTCTAAATTCTTTAGATACTCCTCTAATTCTTTTTGGGTTTCAAAGCAGGTGCCGTAGATCCTCTGCAACATAGGATTTGTTTCTATGCCGTGCCAATAAGCTCCTGCAACTGATAATAATTTAAAGGCCTGGATTTTACCGGTAGATTCCACATGCGGGCCGCGGCACAAATCTATAAAATCACTTCCTGTTTTATATATGGACACTCTTTCATCGGGTATCTCTTGGATAAGGCTTACTTTATAATCTTCTTTTAGTTCCTTAAATAACTTAAGCGCTTCCTCTTTCGAAAGCTCCTCTCTTACTAACGGCTCATTCTTGGCAATTATCTCCCGCATCTTCTCCTCGATGTTGGCCAAATCCTCGTCGCTAAACGGCTCTTTTTTATCAAAGTCATAGTAAAAACCGTCTTCAATAGACGGTCCAATGCCAAGCCTAACTTGCGGCCAGAGCTCTTTTACTGCCTGAGCCATAATGTGGGAACAAGAATGTCTAAGAGTATTAAGGTCCATGATTTAACTTTTTAACTTTCTTAATCTCTCTAGCAACAATTCCAAATCAGCAAGGTCTTGTTTTCTTTTTGCCATCTTTTTACTCTTAATTAATTCCTGCAAGCCAATAAAAAAAACCTTCTGCTTACCATAGGGGCCTGTTGTCTTATTGGCCCATATCTGCTGAAAGCTTGTGCCTTTTATTGAATTAATTATATCCACGCGCACAGGTTCATAGCCAAGCTGAATAATGGCACCTTTTCTTGAAAAGTCCTGGGGGTTTAAATCTAAGCTGCCAAACCCAAATTCACGAAGCGCCTTGGTAATTTTTCGTCCATTTCTTAAAGAAGGCTCTACGAGGATATCTATATCTTTAGTGTATCTAGGATAGCCATAAAAACCCACAGCAAACGCACCCACGATACAATATTTTACTTGGTGTTTATTGAATAACTCTAATAACTCTGCGAAGTCTCTTTCTACCCTCATTCGGCAGGCCTTTCATCTTAAAATATTGCTCACGACAAAATTGAATGTCACTAAGTCGCTCCTCTGGGGATGCCCGCATATACAATTCATCCTCGAAATCCTTTGCGTCTTTAAATGAAGTAGCTTTATGTATCCATATCTTTCGCATTTTTGCAATACCGTATTTATTCTGGTGGGCCCAAGAGGACTCGAACCTCTGACCCTGCTTAGTATTTACTAAATTTATCTAAATAATAATCCGATTGTCTTTCTACCCAATTTTTTAACTTGTAATTGTTGAATTGAATCCTTGCGATACCAAATTTTGACCTTTGTTCTTTAAGCTTGCTTCTTTTATCGGTATGACTATAAATACCGATCTGTAATTTAGGAATCAGTAAGGTCTTTGACCAATATTCTAACGCCCTGTTCTTATTAAATCCCTTGTACAATTGGACATATAGACTAACTTTATTCTTATTTATTCTACAAATCTTTCTTAAAAACCCTATAAAAACTTTTAGAATTCGATGGTCTAAATTCGCAAGTTGAGTTGAATGCCTGTTACTTCTGTTGCCTTCTCCACAATACAACATCAAGCCGCACATTAATAATCCTTTTTCTTTCTCATTAAGCCTCTTCTTTATTGCAAAAGGATCTCCGTTGGGATTCTGTTTAATATACGAACTGTCTCGCCATGATCTTCTTTTTATCTTGTATTTCTTAAGCCAATAATAAATTGTGGCGTGGGTAACCCTTAATCTCTCTGCAATTTCCATCATTGAGAGTTTTTTGTTATTATATAGGTAATGAAGTTTCTTTTTATTAACCATCTCGTTAAATGGGCGGTACAGGACTCGAACCTGTGACCCTCACAATGTCAATGTGATACTCTAACCAACTGAGCTAACCGCCCAAAAATTTTAGTGGGCAAGGAGGGAGTCGGACCCTCATGACCTTGCGGCCAATGGCTTTTAAGGCCATCGTGTAAGCCATTCCACCACTTGCCCAAAGCTATCAATGGTTATTAAAGGCGTGGACCGGATTCGAACCGGTGAATAGTTGTTTTGCAGACAACTCCCTTAACCACTTGGGTACCACGCCAAATTTCAAAGAATATTCTTTACCTCTTTAATTATCGTCTCAACTTCTGCCAAACAGCCCACGCCCACCCTGCCGCAGGCAAGCCTTCCTTTTATCGGCTCTACAAATCTAATCCCTAAGGATTTTAATTTCTTAATGTTGTCTTGGGTAATGCGGTTCTTATACATATTCTCATTCATCGCTGGGCTTATTAAAACCGGCGCTCTTGTAGCGCAACAGACGCAGGTCAATAAATCATCGCAAATGCCCGAGGCAATCTTGCCGATAATATTGGCAGTGGCAGGCGCAATTAAAACCAAATCCGCTTTCTCGGCCAATGATACATGTTCTATCTCCCAGGCTTCAGGTGTATCAAATATGCCGCGATACACTTTATTACCGGAGAGGTTTTGAAAGAGAACCGGCTGAATAAATTTCTCTGCCTCAGCCGTCAATACTACCGTAACCGAAAACCCCTCGCTACTTAGCCGGCGTATAATATCGCACGCTTTATATATAGCGATACTCGCCGTCACCCCTAAAATAACATTTTTCCCTTTCACCATGGCGTTATTCTTAAGGCTTTGCCTTTTTGTAATACACTTTGCCTTCAGCAATTTCGTGCAAAGCTATGGTAGAGGGCTTAAGCGATACATTTGCTTGCACAAGTTTTGGTTGGCCTTCGGCAATCTCTAAAGCCCTCTTTGAGGCCAGGATAACCAATTTATAAATGGAATGTTCGCTTTTATCTAACATATCCTCCAACGCTACATAATATGGCATATGCCTCCTCGCTTCTTGCTATTTTTAAGATACATGATTTCTTTTAATATTATACCTTCCAACTGTTTTGCGGCTCGACTGAGATACTTATTCACCACGCAATAATCATATCTATCGCAAGCTGAAAGCTCCTGTTGAGCGAGTGTCAGGCGCTGTCTTACTTCCCCTTCCTTTGTTTTGTTACAACGCGTGGTAATTCTATGCAGGAGCGTATCTAAAGACGGTGGTATCACAAAGATCGTTACTGTATTCTTGGGGTATTGCCGCTTTATGGTAAAAGCGCCCTTTAAGTCCAAGCAGAGGATAACATGTTTGGCTTTATGCAGTTGCCTTTCAATAAACTCTTTGGGTGTGGCGTAATAATATCCCAGATATTTTGTCCATTCAAGAATTTTTTTTGCTTTCTGTTCTTGTCTAAATCGCTTCTCGCTGATAAAAAAATAATCTCTCTTATCCTGCTCGCCTGATCTTTTGGGCCGGCTGGTAAAAGAAACAGATCTGGCCAATTGATTCTTTAGCGTTTTATTGCCAAGAAGGTTCTTAACCAGAGTAGTTTTACCCGAGCCAGAAGGCCCGGAAATAACAAATATTAACCCATGCTTTTTACTCTGCTTTCTCACTCTATATTCTGTAACTGTTCGCGTATTTTCTCAATCTGGCTTTTCATCTGCACCACCCTGTTAGAGACCAGCGCATCGCAAGACTTAGCGCCCATGGTATTTGCCTCGCGCTGCATCTCTTGGGCAATAAAATCAAGCTCTTTGCCTATCGGGCCTGCTTTGGAAAGTTTATTTTTAAAATTCCTGATGTGAAAAGCGAGCCTCTCTATCTCTTCTGTAATATCTGTATCTTTAAGGAAACTGGAGCGTTCTTCCGGTGTCTTGAGTTCAGCAAGTTTATCTTTAATCAATCTCTTAAATTTTGTTTTGACCATGCCGAGATTTGTCTGGAGCGCCTGTGCGCTCTTTTTTAAATAAATATATAACGCCTGGCCTTCTTTCTGGCGCATAGCCACTAAATCATCGAGGGTCCTATACAGTAATGTTTTTAAGCGTGGCCAGATTTTGGCCTTGGAGCGCCTGTCTTCTCCCAACGATAAAACTCCCGGCAAATGTATTAATGTATCCAAGCGGATTTCCTCTTTAATACGGGCGTCTTCTCGTATGTTATGCAGCGTTGAAATATAATTTTTCAACAACCGCTTATCAATAAAAATTTTATTAGCAGGGCTGCCCAGGATATTCATCACGCAGATAACCCTGCCCCTTTTGATTCTGGCCTCGATATCTTTTTTGAGCTTATCCTCTAAAGACAAAAATCCTACCGGCAAATGAAAGACTATCTCTAAAAATTTATGGTTGGTGCTGCGTATTTCCAAAAAAATCTTGCCGAAAGGCGGAATCACTATCTCTTTGCTTGCAAAACCAGTCATGCTCTTCATATTAGATTCCCTTCTGGCTTAAGCCCAAGTTTTTCTCTTCTTCTCTTTCTCGAGCACTTCTTTGCTAGGATATAAATTTACAATTATTTCGTCCGGCTGAAACCAAAGCCTGATTTCTCTCTCAGCCTCTTTCTCTTCGGAAGATACGTGTATAACATTTTCATAAACTCCGGATGTAGTTATCCTGCCGTAAGAACCGCGAATGCTTGTGGATTCTGCTTCCTCAGGATTAGTGCTACCTGCGAGTTGCCGGCATTTTGTAATTGCATCCTCCCCCCAATAAACGAGTACCATAACCTTGCGCCGATTATGCAGCTCTCCGCGTATATACTTTATTAAATCCTCAAAAAATGGTTTATCCTTAAGGTGTTGGTAGTGCTCCTCTGCTAATTCTTGAGATACGCGCACGATCTTGGCTGCTACGATTTCCAGTTTTGTTTCAGACAATCGGGTTAAGATATTGCCGGTTAAAGATTTTTTCAGGCCATCGGGTTTGATAAGAATTAGGGTTGCCTGATTCGTCATTACGAGCCTCCTCTTAGTGTTTTCACAATCCTATCTAAGTCCTCTTGAGAATAAAAGTCAATGAGAATGTGCCCCCTTTTTTTTCTCTTGCTAATTCTGACTTTAGTTGCCAAAATATGTTGTAACTCCTCCTCCAAGACTGCTACATAAGGCTCGCGTATGCTCTGGTCAATTTTACGCTTAGGCATCCTTTTCCTTTGGCTCTTGATTAAATTCTCTAGTTCTCTGACAGACAATTCCTTAGAAATAATCTCCCCGGCTAAGCGGCGCTGTTGATTCAAGTCTTCTATCTCTAAGAGCGCTCGGCCATGCGCAAAAGAGATGCGGCCCTTTTTAATCTCATCTTGAATTTCTGCTGGTAACTTCAATAATCGTAACGTGTTGGTAACAGAAACCCTGGCTTTACCCAAGACCTCACTAATCTTCTCGTGTGTAACTTGAAATTTATCAATGAGGAACTGATAAGCATGCGCCTCCTCAATGGGGTTCAGAGACTGCCGTTGGATATTCTCAATTAAGGCTATCTCTAAAGAATCGCGATCCTCTACATTTTTGACAATAGCTGGTATCTCTTTTAAATTCAATAAGTTAGCAGCACGAAGCCTTCTCTCCCCAGCAATTAATTCATAGAAGTCGCCACTACGCCTTACCAGGACTGGCTGGATCACTCCTTTTTCTTTAATGGACTGGGTTAATTCCTCCATGCTTTGCTCATCAAAATCTACGCGGGGCTGAAAAGGACTAGGCCTAATTTGCTCTAATTTAAGAGAAAGAACCTCTTCGTGTTTTGTAGGTTCTGGCTCTTTGGTCGGGATTAAAGCGCTTATTCCTTTTCCCAAGGCTTTTCTTTCCATCCTGCTTCTCCTTCTGGCATAGTATTAATGGGAATCGGCATTCCCAAAATCTCCTTACTTAACTGCTCATATTTCTGTGCGCCAATGGATTCTTTATCGTATAAAGCCACGGGTTTCCCGAAACCTGGCGCTTCAGTTAAGCGTATATTCCTGGGTATAACTGTGGCATAAACTTTTTCTTTAAAATAAGCCCGCGCTTCCTGAATAATCTCTTTGGTCAGGTTAGTGCGAAAATCTGCCATAGTAAGCACCACTCCTTCAATGGCAAGGTTGGGATTAAGATTATCTTTTATAAGTTTAATAGTATGAACCAGTTGCGTCAATCCCTCTAAAGCATAATATTCACATTGGACTGGTATAATTATGGAGTCAGAGGCGCACAAGGCATTGATGGTGAGCAGCCCCAAAGAAGGCGGCGAATCAATGAGCACAAAATCAAAATTCTCCCGCTCCTTGTCCACAGCCTTTTTCAATCTATATTCCCGGCCCAGCATCCCCACTAACTCTACCTCAGCGCCTGTAAGATCCAGGTTGGAAGGAGCTAAAGAAAGATTATCCACAGCTGTGGGCTGTAATATTTCTTTAATATCCATCTCTTCCAAAAGGACATGATAGGTACTCTTCTTTATATTGTGTTTATTTATGCCTAAGCCGCTGGTAGCATTTGCCTGGGGATCTAAATCCACAAGTAAAACTTTTTTGTCTGCCAAGGCCAAATAAGTCGCTAAATTAATGGCGGAGGTAGTTTTACCCGTACCGCCTTTTTGATTGCAAATACTGATAATCTTACCCATTGTGATATATATAGTTACAAATTGTTCCCCGGGTAACCATGGCTTTTTAAAATCAATATTACATTTATTATTATCTTAAAAAGAATAGAAATGTCAAGCGTTTTCTTTCTTTTTTATCATGCTTACCCTTACTTTGGCAGGCTTTGCTCCGGGCATCCCAAAAAGCCCCTTTTCTTCATCGGAAAGAACTTCTATTTTGACTTTAGAGCGCGGTAGTTTCAATTCTTTTAAGGCCTTCCTTATCGCCTCCTCTACAGTACTTGCTTCAACTTCAATGCTGAATTTATGCGTCATTTTTGCCGGCTAGTCCTCAACTGGTATAAAAGCATCAGCGCGCTATTGACAAACCAATACAAAACTAAACCCGAAGGCATACCATAAAAAATGAATCCGAACATAAGCGGGAATAAAATCAGCATTAATTTTTGCTGCTCAGCAGAACCAGTGCTAGTTGTTGCCATAGAGAATTTTTGTTGAATAAACATGCCGATCGCCATTAAGATGGGTAAAAGATTGAATGAATCATAGGGTTTAGGCAAACCAAATGGCAGAGAAAAAAGTTTATCTGGTTCTGATAAATCTTTTATCCATAAAAACTTAGCGCCTTTTAAAGCTACAGAACGCATCAGAACCTGATATAAGGCAAAAAATATAGGCATTTGAAGGAGTAGGGGCAGACAACCACTAAGAGGATTAACTTTATATTCGCGGTATAATTTCATTATCTCGGTGTTGAGTTTTTGCGGATTATCTTTATAAGTCTTTCTTAATTCTTCGATGGCTGGCTGCAGGGCCTGCATTTGCTTCATCGAACGCATTTGTTTTAAAGTAAGGGGATAAAGGATTAAATAAATTAAAAGGCTTAAGATTACAATTGCTACGCCCCAGTTATGCGCTAAGCCATAGAGAAAATCTAATAACTGTAAAAGCAGGTGGGCAATAAAATTATTAAATTTACCATAATACATCACTTCTGTCCATTCTGGTTTAATGGCATTTATTTGTCGTAACTCCTGTGGCCCCAAATAGATATCAAATTTTCGTTGCATTTGTTGACCCGGATTGAGCGTAACCTCTTCTGGGTTTAAACCCACCTCGGATTCCTTTAAATTAATTTTGTGGATAAAACCAGTATAATTATCTAAAGCAGGCTCAGCAATGACACAAAAATATCTATCCCGCAAGCCCAAAAATTTCACCTCGCTCAACGTCGCATCTTTGCGCGTATTAAGATGCATGGGTTTTTCTTTGCCAACCAGGGTCACATCCTGAAAACGCACCTGATTAGGATCGCCGCTTGAGTTCAACACCCCTACGATTAAAGGAAGATTAATCCGCAAAGGTTGGCTGGATAAACTTTGCACCTCGACTTCTAACGATATGCTATAATTAGACTTAGAGAAAATAAAGTGTTTAATAATCTGTTTATCTTTGTCCTGATAAACAAAATCCACACTGTCGGCAGTAATTCTTTCTTTGTGGAATACAAGATTTGCGTTTCCTAATAAGAAGCCATATTTTAAAGGAAAGGTGTAATTTTGATAAGGCTTAAAAATTACTTCTTTAATTGCGGCTTGAGATTCTATAAAAATAATATCGTATTTGGTTTGGGAAAATTTAAATAAAGAAGAGGAGGGGGGTTCTTCTAATGTCGCCTGACTTAACTCACTGCGTAAGGGTTTAACAGTGGTTGGAGGGGGGTATTTTAACGTAACTTCTTTATTACCAAGATAATGCGTTTTCGAAACAAAGGCGGACCAGCTTAATAAAACTAATAATGCTAATGCTATGGCTAAAAATAAACGCTTTTCCATAAATTAGGCTATTGGATCAAAGCCAGTTTTTTGCGAAAAGGGATGGCACCGCAATAATCTTTTTATCCCCTTTAAAGTTCCCTGGGAAAAACCGAATCTTACAATCGCCTGCTTGGTATATTCTGAACAACTAGGAATAAAACGACAGGAAGAAGGCAGTATTATCCGGATGTAACTTTGGTATATACTGAGGAGGTTAAAAGCTATTCTCTGTAACATTAAAGAGAAATTCTTCTTCTGCCTTTTTGGCGGCGACGGGCCAAAACTTTTCTACCCGCCTTAGTGGCCATCCTGCGTCGGAATCCGTGCCGCCGTTTGCCTACAATATTTGAGGGCGTCTTTAAATTTTTTTTCATCGTCGCTGTTCCTTATCGTATCCTGCGTTTATACGAAACGCTTATTATGTAGGGCGCAAGAAACGAACCCGGATACATATTTATGGAAGAATAGTTTTTAAATTATAACATACAGCCACATTAAGTCAAGGAAAAGTCTTCATTAATGAACACCTCGGACTAAATCTGTAGTACCTAAATAGATCCTTGACATTGTGATGCAACGTCAAGGATCATCCCCCGCTATGCGTACGGGTTATTTAGTGAAATCCCCCGAAGGGGGATGAAACTTTTCCTTGATTCTTCGGCAATGTGCCGAAGAATCTAATATTTCCTAATACTATCAAGAGAAAATGGGGTCAGAATTATTTTTCTAAGAAAATAATTATCGCTTAGACAAATAATCTTTCAGTGCTCTCCAATATTTTTGTTGACTGGCAAAAAAAATATTGTATAATCAAGAAAATCGCCTTCGGCGATAACTTTAAGCGATTTTCGCAGTGGTTAGGAAAGTGTTTTATGCTTTCCTACACCAGGGCAACACCTGCACCTCTGCGCTTAAGGCCCTGTATCTAGAGAGTTGCTTTTAACGCTTATCTTCGGCGAATGTACAGCATGTTCAGCCTACGAGGTCAAAGTAGCGTAGTATGGCGTTTTTTCTTCTTGCAGTCTGGATTCTCTTTGATATAATATTTCCACAGAGTTATTCAAGTTGTTAATAAGTTGTGAATAATATAGAAAGGTGAGGGAAGTATCAATATGCTGGATATCCAAGAAGCTTGGGATAAGGCAAAGGCTCATCTACAAGACAAGCTGGGTAAGGCTGCTTTTGAAACCTGGATCCTGCCCTTAAGCCCAAAGCAAAAGGATGAGTTTGTTTTGGTTCTTGAGGCCCCGGATAATTTTTTTAGAGACTGGGTGGAAAAACATTATAAACAAGCAATTCAGGAGGCGATAGACGCATCAACCAAACAAAGGCTTAAGGTTAATTTAGAAACAAACTCTCAAATCAGGGCCGGCTACGCTAGTTCTGGAGCACAGCCATTGCCGGTCAAACCTAAAGAATTCAAGGACACCTCTGGCCTAAACCCGCGCTATACATTTGAGAATTTTGTGGTCGGTCCTTCTAACCGCCATGCCCATGCTTATTCTTTAGCTGTAGCAGAGTCTCCTGCCAAGGCTTACAACCCCTTATTTATCTATGGCGGAGTGGGTTTAGGCAAAACGCATCTTATCCAAGCAATATGCCACCATGCCAAAAACAAACTGGGAGGCAATTTAAAAATCTGTTATATGGCCTCGGAAAGATTCACCAATGAACTCATTGATGCCATACAACATCACTCAACGCCTGCGTTCAGACAGAAATACAGAAATACAGATGTGTTAGTGATTGACGATATACCTTTCATCGCGGGCAAAGAGTCAACGCAAGAAGAGTTCTTCCATACCTTCAATACATTATACGATGCGCACAAACAGATTATCATCTCTTCTGACCGGCCACCCAAAGAAATAGTGAACCTACAGGACCGGCTTGTTTCACGGTTCGGTTGGGGGCTGACCACAGATATACAGCCTCCTGACCTGGAAACGCGCGTGGCCATACTCAAGAAGAAAATTGAGCGGGAGCCCGTATCGGTCCCCAATGATGTCATGTTTTTTATTGCCCAACTTATCAAAACCAATGTGAGAGAATTGGAGGGCGCGCTTATACGCACCATAGCTTATTCCTTGTTAGAGGAGAAACCCATAACCATGGAGTTAACTAAAGAGGTCTTAAGGGACCTTTTAAGGGAACCCAAGAAATTGATAACAGTTGATTTTATTCAACGCTGCGTTGCTGAAGAATTCGGGGTGTCATTACAGGAAATAAAAATGAAGCGGCGTAGCAAAAATATAGTTCTGCCCAGACAAGTAGCAATGTATTTAAGCAGGGAGTTGACTGATTTATCTTTGCCAGAAATAGGAAACTTCTTGGGGGGTAAGGATCATACTACGGTATTGCATTCATATAATAAAATTAAAGAAGCCGTAAAGAAAGATGAGGCATTAAAAACCAGGATCGAAAGAGTTATCCAAGTCATTCAACAATAAATTCAGGGGTTATTATCAAGTTATTACAAAGATATATTCAATGCAATTACGCAATTATGAAGGGATTAAGAAGATTTCAACAGGTTCAAAATCTCTTTACTATTCCTAATATTATATTAATATTATCTTTTAAGTAATAGAAGGGGTGAGTAAATGAAAATAGAAGTTGCAAGAAATGTTTTATTAAACGGAATACAAAAAGTACAAAACATAATTTCCACCAGAGCCACATTACCTATATTGTCCAACATATTAATGGAAGCACAACAAGGCCAACTTAAATTAACCGCAACGGATTTAGATATCGGAATAAGCTGTGCGGTTCCTGTGGATATCCAAGAGCCAGGCACGATCACCATACCCGCCAAAAGGTTCGGCGATATTATAAAAGAATTACCCGATGACAGCGTAAGCATAGAGACCAAAAAAAACAACTTAATCATTATTGAAACAAGGTCTTGCCAATTTAAAATTATGGGGTTACCTTATGAGGATTTTCCTAAATTGCCCGAATTTAAAGAAGGGGGGGTAATTAAATTAGACCAGGCCACCCTAAAAGAAATGTTGGCCCTTACCTCTTTTGCGGTATCTCTCGACGAAACAAGGTATATATTAAATGGCATTCTCTTTAAAATTAATCAAACCGGCCTTACCTTTGTAGCCACGGACGGTAAGCGGCTGGCGGTTATAGAGAAAACCGTAAAACAAAATACCGAAAAAGACTTACGGATTATCGTGCCCCTAAAAACAATCCAGGAACTAAACCGAAACCTTCAGGAAGAGGGTGAGTTGTCCATGCTATTAGGTAATAATCAGGTACTCTTTGATTTAGGGAGCGTGGTGATTATTTCGCGTTTAATCGAGGGAGAATTCCCAGATTATCAACAGGTAATTCCGCCGGCATCAGAGAATAAAATAAATGTTGGCCGGGAGCAGTTTTTATTAGCCATAAGAAGGGCGGCGTTACTTTCTACGCCTGACTATCAGGCAGTAAAACTGGAGGTATTTAAAAATAAATTAGTTGTTTCTAAGTCCACCCCCGATATCGGAGAGTCCCGGGAAGAGGTAACTATAGAATACCAGGGCAAAGAGCTCGCCATTGGCTTTAATCCCAATTATTTAATCGATGTCCTAAAAAACCTTCAAGAGGACAAGATAGAATTTGAGTTAACTGATACTGAAAAGCCCGGAGTTATACGCATTGGCGGGTATGTTTATATTGTGTTACCCATGCGTTTAAGTTAAACGAGGACATAAGTTTTGTGGCCGAACGTTCCCCGCCGCCGCTTCGCTACAACTTACGTCGCTGCCGCTTGCGTAAGTTGCCTGCTCATTTAAGATGGAAACAATAAAAGACATAGTCACAGATGTGATACAAGGACTAAAGGATAAAAAGCGCGCTCAGGATGAACCAGAGGTTTTGTTAAAGCGGGTCTTACCCAAAAAAGAACTGGGGCATGTAAAATTTAGATATTTGCGCAAGGGGGTCTTGGGTATAACGGTCGATTCGTCTACCTGGATTTACCATCTGAACTTACAAAAATCAGAACTGCTCGCAAAATTGGGCAAGAAATCCAAAGGCATAAAAGATATTCGTTTTTATATCGGAGAAACACAATGAAAAAGAAGGCAGCGCAAAAGAAAACATTAAAACCGGATAAACCAAGTCGCGTGTCAGGGGAGCCAGCTCAAGATAAAGCCTACGATGCTACCACCATTCAGGTCCTGGAGGGCACTGAGGCAGTCAGGCTCAGGCCCGCAATGTATATCGGCGACACGTCAGTGCGCGGTCTACATCATCTGGTTTATGAGGTGGTAGATAATGCCGTTGACGAAAACATGGCAGGATACTGCAATTACATTGAAACGGTTATATACGCTAATAATAGCATTAGCGTTACGGATAACGGCAGGGGCATTCCGGTTGATATGCATAAGACAGAAAAGAAGCCAGCAGTAGAAGTGGCTCTGACGACCTTGCATGCCGGAGGTAAATTTGACCACAGGGTATATAAAGTCTCCGGCGGGTTGCACGGCGTGGGCGTCAGCGTGGTGAATGCCCTATCTGACTGGCTGGAGGTAGAAGTTAAAAGAGACGGCAAGGTTTACCACCAGCGCTATGAGCGCGGCAAGACTGCCTCCAAACTTACTGTTATAGGTAAAAGTAATAGCACTGGCACAAAAGTAACTTTTAAACCGGACAAAACTATTTTTAGCAAGATAGATTTTTCCTATGACATACTCTCCCAGCGTTTAAGAGAGCTGGCATTTCTGAATAAGGGCCTGAAGATAAAACTCGTTGATGAGCGCACAGATAAAGAAGCAGTTTTTGAATTTGCCGGCGGGGTTGTTTCGTTCGTGGAATACTTAAACAAGAACAAGAATCCCTTGCACAATAAGGTGGTTTATTTTCAGAAGTCCCAGGATGACATTATTATTGAAGTGGCGCTGCAATATAATGATGGTTATGCCGAGACCCTCTTTTCCTTCGCGAATAATATCAATACGGTAGAAGGCGGCACGCACCTGTCCGGTTTTAAATCTGCCCTTACCCGCGCTATCAACCAATATGCCAAGAGCAAAAATTTAATCAAAGGCGATGAGATCGCCATCGCCGGAGAGGATGTGCGCGAAGGCTTAACTGCAGTTGTAAGCGTCAAGGTTCCCAACCCTCAATTTGAAGGCCAGACTAAAACCAAATTGGGGAATTCTGAGGTAGAAGGTTTAGTTGCTTCGGCAAGCCTTGATGCCCTGGCGGCATACTGCGAGGAGAACCCTTCGGTTGCCAATAAAATTATAGATAAGGTCATTGTTGCCTCGCGGGCACGCGAAGCAGCGCGTAAGGCACGGGAATTGACGCGCAGAAAAGGCGCGCTTGAGGGGGCAGGGCTACCGGGTAAGCTGGCTGATTGTTCGGAGCGCGACCCTGCATTATGCGAAATATATCTGGTGGAGGGCGATTCGGCAGGCGGGTCTTGCAAACAAGGACGCGACAGAAGATTTCAAGCGATTTTACCACTAAAAGGCAAGATTATTAATGTAGAAAAGGCTAGGCTTGATAAAATTTTTTCTAACGAAGAAATTCGTACAATCATTACTGCTTTAGGCACAGGCGTTGGTGACGAATTTGATTTGGACAAATTAAGGTATCACAAAGTAATAATTACTGCCGATGCCGATATTGACGGGTCCCACATCCGCACACTTTTACTTACGTTTTTATACCGCCAAATGCCAAAACTTGTAGAGGAGGGCTATGTTTATATTGCCCAGCCGCCGCTATATAAAATAAAACGGGGCCAGCGCGAAGAATATATTCAGACTGAGCAGCAGATGGATGACTTGCTTTTAGACCTGGGCAGGGAAGGGCATCGTTTTGTGCGCCTGAAAGACAAGCAAGCCTTTACAGATAACCAATTTAAAGACCTTTTACGCCTTCTGGTAGAACTGGAGAAGATTGGCAAAAATTTAGAAAAAAAGGGAGTGGAACTGACAAAATATCTCAGTTTTAGACACCCAAAGACCAAAAAAATGCCTATTTATAGGGTAAAAATGGAGGGCAAAGACCATTTCCTTTATACTGATAAAGAATTAGCTGCTCTTACAGCCAAACATGAAAAAGAGAGCGAGCCTGATGTGATGGAACTCTTTGAGGCCCAAGATGTTGAGCAGATTGTGGCTAAAATTGAAAAACTGGGCTTAGACATCTCAACTTATAGCCAGGAAAGAGTGGCGCAAAAAGAAACATCCAAGAAAGAAGCAGAGAAGAAACCCAAAGCGGCATACCGCATCACCAACGAAAAGGAACAAAAGGACCTTTTCGACCTGAGGGAGGTTCTGGCCTATATCAAAGAGGCGGCCGCACAAGGCATGCATATACAAAGATACAAGGGTTTAGGGGAGATGAATCCCCAGCAGCTTTGGGACACAACTATGGACCCGGGAAAACGCACGATTTTAAAGGTTACCTTAGAGGATGCGGTTGAGACTGATAAGATGTTTACGGTCCTAATGGGCGATGCGGTGGAGCCGCGCCGGGAATTTATTGAAAACCATGCCCATCAGGTAAAGAACCTGGATATATAACATGTACACTCGCAACGAAAAGATAGTTCCGGTTTGTATTGAAGAAGAAGTCAAGGATTCTTACTTAAATTACGCCATGAGCGTAATTGTGGGCAGGGCCCTTCCTGATGTGCGCGACGGACTAAAACCCGTTCATCGACGGATTTTATATGCGATGAAAGAGTTGAATCTTGAGCACGATAAGCCTTATAAAAAATGCGCGCGCATCGTCGGAGATTGCTTAGGAAAATATCATCCGCATGGGGACATGGCAGTGTACGATGCATTGGTGCGCATGGCTCAGGATTTTTCTATGAGGTATCCTCTTGTAGAGGGTCAAGGAAATTTTGGCAGCGTTGATGGGGACGTCGCTGCAAGCATGCGTTACACGGAAGCCAGGCTAGCCACAATTGCTGACGAGATGCTGGCTGACATTGATAAGGATACGGTTAATTTCGGCCCTAACTTTGATGCCTCGTTAAAAGAGCCGCTTTTATTACCTGCTAGCCTGCCCAATCTCTTAGTCAATGGGTCAAGCGGCATAGCTGTGGGTATGGCTACCAACATACCTGCGCATAACCTTAATGAAGTTGTCGATGCAATTATCTATTTCCTGGATCATCCCGAAGCCGAAATCAAAGACCTCATGCGTTATATTAAAGGACCGGATTTTCCGACAGGAGCAGTGATTTGCGGCAAGGCTGGCATTAAGGAGGCGTACACCACCGGCAAGGGCAAGCTTCTGGTACGGGCACGGGCAACTGTAGAGCATCAGAAGAACAGCAAGGATTTAATTGTAATTACTGAAATTCCTTATCAAATACAGAAATCCGCTCTTATTGAATCTATCGCTGGTTTAGTGGATGAGAAAAAGATAGAAGGCATCTCTGATATACGCGATGAATCCGATAAAGAGGGTATGCGCATTGTAGTGGAGCTAAAGCGCGATGTAGAGTCCCAGATTATCTTAAACCAGCTCTTTAAACACACGCAGTTAGAAAACACCTTTGGGATTATCATGCTGGCGTTGGTGGGAAACCGTCCGCGGGTTTTAACCTTGCGTCAGGTGTTGGAGTATTATATTGAGCATCGCAAGGTTGTTATCCGTCGCAGGACCCAATTTGAATTAGACAAAGCCTTGAAGAGGGCGCATATATTAGAGGGTTTGAAGATTGCCCTGAAATATATTGACCGCATTATCAAGGTAATTAAAACCTCTAAAAATACAGAGAACGCCAAAGAACGCCTGATGAAGGAATTTGATCTCTCCGACGCCCAGTCGCAGGCAATATTAGAGATGCAGCTTCAGCGGCTTACCGCCCTTGAGCGCGATAAGATTGATGCCGAATATGTAGAGTTGCTTAAAAAAATCGAATTGTGCAAGGTCATACTTGCCTCGGAAAAGAAGGTGGAAGGGTTTATCAAAGAAGAGTTGGAGGCCTTAAAGAAAAAATACGGCGATGTTCGCAGAACTGATATTATCGGTGAAGTAGAAGAGTTAGAGGTAGAGGACTTAATTGCCGACGAGGATGTGGTGGTTACGATAAGCCACGGCGGCTATATCAAGCGTTTACCCGTGAGCGCTTACCGTAAACAAAAACGCGGTGGCACAGGAGCAAGCGGTGCTGAAGTTAAGGAAGAAGATTTTGTGGAGCATCTTTTTGTCGCCTCCACCAAAGATTATCTCCTCATCTTTACCGATAAAGGGCAGGTGCACTGGCTGAAGGTTTATGAAATCCCCCAGGCCAGCCGCACATCTAAAGGCAAGGCAATAATTAATCTTATTCAAATGGACGCAGGCTATAAAATTAGCTCTACCATACCGGTTAAGGAATTTTCTGGCGATAAATATCTGGTGATGGTAACGAAGCTTGGCCAGATTAAAAAGACCAGGCTCGATGCTTATGGTAATCCGCGCAAAGGCGGGATTATCGGTATTACCCTGGATAAGGGCGATGAGCTCATCGGCGTTGGTTTAACCGATGGGAAACAAGAATTGCTCATCGGCACCCGGCAGGGGAAAGCCATACGATTTTCTGAAAGTAAAGTGCGGGATATGGGTAGGCAGGCAGGCGGGGTGCGCGCCATCTCCTTAGCCAAGAAAGATGAAGTTATAGATATGGTCCTGCCGCAAAAGGGGGCAACAGTATTGACAGTTACAGAGCTCGGTTTTGCCAAGCGCACGCCGGTAGAAGAATACCGTCTTACCAGCCGCGGAGGCAAAGGCATTATCAATATAAAAGTTACTGATAAGAACGCAGAGGCAGTAAATTTAAAGGCTGTTAGCGACAACGATGAGCTTATGGTCATTACCCAGAATGGTATGTTCCTGCGCTGCGCAGTTAAAGATATCCGTAGCACCGGTCGTTCTGCGCAGGGTGTGCGCCTGATTAAGCTACAAGGCAAAGACCGCGTTTCCGGCGTTGCTCACGTGATCGCAGAAGAGGAATAATTGTGTCCCCATCGTCTAGCCTGGCCTAGGACACAAGCTTTTCAAGCTTGCGACAGGGGTTCAAATCCCCTTGGGGACGCTTTAATTTATGTGCGGAATAATTGGCTATATCGGTGAAAGGGAGGCGCAACCCATACTTCTAAATGGACTGAAGCGCCTGGAATATCGTGGCTATGATTCAGCAGGCATGTGCGTATTGTTAGAGGATAAAAAGGCGCTTTCCGTTCGTAAACTCCCGGGCAAGGTAAAAAATTTAGAGGGTTTACTTAGAAAGAGGCCTCTTTCTGGTAGCCGAGGCCTCGCGCATAATAGATGGGCAACACACGGTGTGCCCAATCAGGTTAATGCACATCCCCACTTTGATTGTAAAAGCGAAATCGCCGTTGTACACAATGGTATTATTGAAAATTACGCCCAACTTAAAAAAGAACTTATTAAAGAAGGACACAAATTCACTAGCCAGACTGATACAGAAGTAATTGTGCATTTGATTGAAAAATTTTTTAAGGGTGGCAATTTAGAAGAAGCGGTAAGAAAAGCGGTTTCTGAATTAGAAGGTTCTTTTGCCATCGGCGTTATTTCTAATAAAGAGCCTGATAAGCTTATTGGCGCAAGGCAGGGTAGCCCTTTAATCGTAGGTTTAGGAAAAAAAGAGAATTTTCTTGCTTCCGATGTTCCAGCAATATTAGACTCTACCAAGGATGTGGTTTTTTTAGAAGAGGATGAATTGGTGGTGTTAACTAAGAATAGCTATAAGTTAACTAATTTTAATGGAAAAGAGATTTCTAGGCAACCTATCCGGGTGAATTGGGATATAGCTCAAGCACAAAAACAAGGCTATAGGCACTTTATGCTTAAGGAAATCAATGAACAGCCCAAGATTATAGAAAATTTTTTGAGCGCAAGAATAGAAAAGGAGACAAATAAAATCATCTTTGATGAGCAGAAGATTTCTGAAGAAGAATTGAAGAATATTAAGAACATTGCCATTGTTGCTTGCGGCACAGCTTATCATGCAGGCCTCATAGGTAAATATATCTTGGAATCTGTCTGCGCTATCCCTACATCTGTTGACGTATCTAGTGAATTTAGATACCGGGACCTACTTATTGACAAAGAGACTCTGGTAATTGCAATAAGCCAGTCAGGAGAGACCGCAGATACCTTGGCAGGCGTGCGCCAGGCGAAAAAACACGGCGCAACAATACTATCCGTCTGTAATGTCTTGGGCTCAACCTTAACCCGCGAATCAGACGGAGTGATTTATACCCACGCCGGCCCTGAAATCGGAGTGGCCTCCACAAAGGCATACACCGCACAACTTATCGTGCTTTATCTACTTGCCTTTTATCTGGCGCGCATAAAGAATATCTTGTCGCAGGAAAAAATAAATAAATATCTTGAGGAACTGAAAAAGATTCCTAAGCAGCAAGAGGAGATTTTAAAATACCAGAATACAATTGCAAACCTCGCCCGAAGGCATTCCCATTTTGGTTCATTTTTATACCTGGGCAGAAACATTAATTTCCCTTCTGCGCTGGAGGGCGCGCTTAAATTGAAAGAAATTTCATATATTCCTGCAGAAGGTTATGCCGCAGGCGAGATGAAGCACGGCCCCATTGCATTGATTGATGAATACCGGGCAGTGGTTTGTATTGCCTGCGAATCCAAGGTTTATGAAAAGATGATTTCTAATCTGCAGGAGATTCGCTGCCGAAAAGGTAAAATTATTGTTATTGCAACAGGTGGCGATGAAAAGATTAAAGAGCAGGCCAAAGAAGTAATTTATATTCCTCAATGCAGCGAGTTATTCTCTCCGCTTTTAGTGGCCTTGCCATTACAGTTCATAGCCTACCATATTGCAGTCAAAAGAGGCTGTGATGTGGACCAGCCGCGCAATTTAGCCAAATCCGTAACCGTGGAATA
>Ga0315284_10004261_pt1 | contig 20343 bp, 26 predicted proteins | sample YL17G09_16_MG_FD_203696 | JGI IMG/M metagenome (GOLD analysis project Ga0315284, IMG submission 203696) | Sediment microbial communities from Yellowstone Lake, YNP, Wyoming, USA - YL17G09_16 | ecosystem: Environmental > Aquatic > Freshwater > Lake > Sediment | place: USA: Wyoming | collected...
CCAAAATTCACGATAGGAATGCTTTCCCCTCACCTCATCCAACTCCCAAACTTCAATCGTCCATTTATTTCCCATCTATTCACTCCTCTCCACCATGTGAGACTCCATTCAACAGCTCGAATGCCACCCACTTCAAGAATAGATACCCCAAACTAAACAGCCCACCCAGGACGAACACTACATAAGGCACAAGGAAAAGAAATCGGGAGTGGGGAGTAGAGAGGGGAGCAGACAAGTCGCTCTGCACGCTCTGCAATATCACCATCGAAGCGAGCCACCAGATACTACCTAACACACCAAGGAAGGCCACGTATATCTTCCATCTTATTAGTCTCATTACATCTCCCCCGATCTCCCTTGATTTGTTTTGTGTAAAGTACATGGCGGGCCGGATTCCCCACCCGGCTCCCATCATAACATCGTGCGCCCGGAATTGGCAGCCCACCCAACACAATGCTATTTACTAACCCCACGCTGCCACGTGCCGCCATATCCTTGTCATCTTTTCTTGTTAAAATGCAGCCCCTGCACTCCAACTGGTAGTTCCTCCAACTCGAATTCCGTCATGTTTTCCACCAGGGTCAATGGTCGCATTTCCACCGGGCCATCCTCCCTGAGCAAGTGGGTATCGGTATAGGTTTGTCCGGCTTGAAATCTAACGTTGTATCTATACCCTGTCTCATACCCATACGCTGACACGTAAACTACCTGGCCCGGCTCCTTGCTGAGAGTGGACCTGACCATCTCCCCAACTTTGAATTTGGGTGGTGGCCTACTCTCACAACCTGAAACTACGATCCAGATTCCCAGAAACAAAATTACCCATTGTTTCATGCATTATCTCCTTATCATAAGGTGAACATGGCGGGCCGGGCTTGATACCGGCTCCCGCATCTTCAAACGACCACCTTGGCGGTCTCAGTGTTGCCACTACTGTCCTGCCCCTTACAAGACGGTCTATCACGAGGGTCGCTGCCTTGTTGCTGTGTGTCCTTCCACACCGCCGCCATGTTGTGTAAAGCTTGATTGACAATTTAAGTATCATGGCGGACCGGATTAGCCGACCGTCTTGGGTTTGACAATCAATTCGTCCGCGTGACGCCGCCGCCATGAGTTATTTCCCAGGTCCTGTCATTACTATCGCACACAAAGCTCCCCCACTTATCGACATCGTTATCCATACCCAAAGAGGTACACAATCCAATATGTCACATCTTGTCAAAACCATTGGAGACAAAACCATCAAACATCCAGACATGTAAAAAAACCAATCCATGTTTCTCCTGCCCTCGAATTATCATGGCGGGCCGAATATGCTGGATTCGGCATGGGATTCAACTGAAGGGTTTTACCCTTCTCACCAGGATACCCCCAAGACGCCTGGTACGCTTACGGGTTCGTCCCCGCTGCCGCCATGAGGTCACGCAGTTACGTTCTTTTTCCCCGTGTAGGCTCCCATGTCCAATTCATTCACGATCTGCCTGGCCAGGGCATACACTTTTTCGGGGTATAAACATTGACCCCTGACCCGGACCCGCACTGGACTACGCTTCAGTCCCTTTCCGTCCTTCGTAGGTATCCACTGGAAGATACCGACGCTGAAAAATGTTTGTTTGTAGCGCGAGGAAAGGTAGCTTGCAGTTTCTTCAACTTCTTTCAGGCTTTCAGATCCTTCGAAATCGTACTTACCCTTTTCCATGTCAATCCTCCTTTCGAATTATCATGGCGGGCCGGATTCCCCACCCGGCTTCCTGATACCCCGACACGCTGTCAGGCTTCGGATCCATCTCGTCCCTTACCCCCAGCGCTGACACGCCGCCGCCATGTTATTGTAAAGTCCACTTGTCATTCTTTGCTTTGTGTAAAGTCATGGCGGGCCGGATTCCCAACACTCGGCTCCCTCTGGAGGGGGAAACTTTCAAATAGCCCCCGCAGCAACCCCGACGCTATTACGCCGCCGCCATGAGTTTTGTGCGGAGAGACAGGGTTTTTCCTGTAAATGTTCACCACGTTCGGGGGTTCGCGCTTTTGTGAACACGGTAATCCTCCCCTACCGCTGCCTTTAACTCGACCACTCTCCGCATTGACAATCCAATGTTCATGGCGGACCGGATTAGCCGACCGTCTTGGGTTTGACAATCAATTCGTCCGCGTGACGTCGCCGCCATGACGATAGCTCATCTACAGCTTCCTACGTCCTCCAGTCCGGTCTCCCGTCTCTTTCTCAGGCTCGGACCTTGGGGCTGGTCTGATAGGCCGACGGGAAGATTGTGCCTTTCTACGTTCTGTCTCAATCTCATCAGCCTTCTCACCACAGGCATCATACTTTTCTGTCACACAGTCTTTACAATCCTCAGGGAACTGGTCAATATCGACCCCAAACTCGTGACCTCGCGGACAATCTCCTTCAACCTTACTCGCCTCTTGTGCAGACTCTGCCCTACGACCCCTCTGTGGTAGACGCCCCAGGTCTTCCTTCGGCTGTTCCCTCTCGGGAGTATCCTCTCTCCTTAACCTGGAAGACCGCTCCTCAGGCTCCTCCGCATTCAGTACCTCAGAATCCCTTCCCCTGCCCAGACCCTCGGACTTTGCACTGGCGAAAAAGGCATCGTGAATCTCAGCATAGGAAGGGACATAAACAATCTCATCCAGGCAATAAACAGAGTCCAAGGTGCCATCGTCAATATCGTAATCCCGATCCTCAAACGCATAACCAGAATAGCTGGTATTGGTTTTGCCCGTCCCTGTCCGCGTAAACTGAATGGTCTTTCCCAACTCCTTCTCTGGTAGAGCGAAATGCACTTCTCCCCCACCTCGCGCCTTGTGGGATATAGCTTGGATCTCTTTTTCAAACTGGTAATGGGATACCGGCCACACCTGAATGCCCTTGTCCTGCTCACCCTTGTCGTAGCAGATAATATTGTAAAGACAGTATCGAGTGGGACGCAGTGGGGATATCACCTTCTGGTAATACTCCTCTGCCGTAATACCCGGAGGATTGCCCTCCTCAATCATCTGCTGGCGCTTCTCACAAATTGGACAATCCCCATACAACCGATGTCCTACATGATACGTAGTCAAGGGACAAACGAAATCTTGATCCGCTGGACCAATGAACCTATGCAGATATCCCTCCCACCGATAATCTGGCTTCCCGGGCTTGACCTTCGGGTCTGGATGTAACCCCCGCTTGTCCTTGTCATCCTTCCCTGCTACGTTGGTCATGTACGGAATGATGTCCAGCAAGTGCAAGCCCTCTCCCGCCCACCAGGTGAGAATTCCCAGTTCCGGCTTCAGAACGGAAGATGCCCGGCTACCTCCTCGATCCTTAGTAGCGTAGGACTCCCGACCTCGGTTCATCAACTCCTCTGCCATACTTTTACGATCATACTTCATTTTTTCTCCCTTCTTTTCCTTTTAGATTTGTTCCCACTTCAACACTCTCTTTGCTGGTCCTATCATTCTCGTCCTCTTTTGGTTTCTCCTTTCTGTAAAATTCTTCCCTCACATGGAACCATGAGCGAGCCGCCCCGAACGAAGCTATTCGGACAAACACGTAGCCCAAGAGCAGAGCAGCCACAATGCCTGCCAGGACTTCCAGCAATCGAATTAAAATAGTTCCAAACCATACCACTTCGTTCGGCATTGCCATTCCCCTTACCTTCCCCGTCGCTTCCAGCCCAGCCCTATTGATACCAAACCAACTGCGAGAAGAGAGATTGTGACGGGCTCAGGTACTTGCGTCGGTCTCGGCTCGGCAGAATGCGTTGGTCGAAGCAACTGTAACGAGATCTGATCATCGGCATAACCTGTAACAGCACCAAAGGAAGCCACCAAAACCATGCAGCATACAACCAGAAGAACCGTTCCTTTTCTTTTCATATTCCCCTCCTTTCAAATTAGCATGGCGGGCTTACTCGCGGCTTCACGGGAGTTACTCTTCCTCCACCGCTTTCGGCCATCTCCCGCTCCTCGAAGTCCCCGAGGCGGGGAAACTTCAGCCTGGGATTTATGGGAGCGCTCGATGATGGGTCTTATCTTATGCCCACCGCCGCCATGCTTTACCATCACAACTTCCTCTTCAACCGAGGACTCCTCTCCAATCCCTTAACCTGTTCCTCGTGCCGAGCTTCCAAAGATAACTCCCTGGCCTTTTCCGGCACATACGGCTTAGCATAATACCCGGCCAGGAATAACTGGGTCAAATTCTCCAAGGACCGCTTCCTCTGATCCAGGGCCTTAACCATCGCGTCCAAGACCTTCGCATCAGTAACCATGTCCAGATAGTCACGCTCGGCCTTCTGCACTTCTTCACTCAGAACCACCTGGCCCTTGACCGCCGACTCCGTAATTTTATCAATTCCATGGCCGTTCGGATCTTTCCGAATGGTATCCTCCACCTCAGCCCTGACGGTGTCCAGACGAACCATAGCTAAGTCCCGATTGCTCTGCGCATCAATCGCCTTCATGGCAGCCTTCAGAAACTTAATGGACTGCTCTTCCCATTCCTCATCCAAAGACATCTTATCGATCTTCAATTCCTTAACAAAATCTCTTTCCATAAATCCCTCCCTATTTTTATTATAGCTCCGTTTCCCGAATTCCCCTTTTATGATCCTGCGAGAGAAAACCCCGACCCTTGTGGTCGGGGTAGTTGACTACAGTCCTGCCAGATTTCTTAACCTATCACAGAACACATCCAAAGCATCATCAAGCATAGGCTCATTTTCTCTATGGTATAAAACAGATGCCGGATGCATGCTCCAGCATATCCAGCATTTATATTCCTCATTCCATTCAACAGTAGCATTCAAGCTACTGATTCCAGAATCAAGATCCTTGAAAAACTTAACGCAAGTATTACCAAACGCCAAAATAATTAAAGGATCAAGCCTGAGCAACTCTTCTCTAAGCCACTTGCCACACATGTGTATATGCTTCTTAGCAGGAGTCTTTGTAGAAGCCGGAAAACAGTTATGGGAGACTACAGAATTGGCAATATAAGATTCATCTCCCTCCACCCCAAAATTGTACAGCCTCTTAGTGACATAGTTAGTAACTTCTTTCACACTTACCACCTCGACATCAACAAAACTATACTCGCGCCTGTGATTCCTCAATACACGAGAAACCTCCCCAACGCAAGCGAAAACATCTTTCTTTATCTCCTCATCTGTAAAATGCAGCACTGTGAATCCGAGACCAGATAAAATAGAATCTCTACGCTGGTCTCCCTTTTTGCTGTTCTCCCTACTATGCCAGAACACCCCATCACATTCCACAATAACCCTATCATCTTCAAATAGAATATCAGGATAATAACCTTGTATGTACTTGTTCTGTTTGAAATCGCTAAAACCACACTTCCTCAATGCCCATGCCATGATTGATTCTATCTTGGTACCTTTATTCTTTGGGCGAATGATACGATCATGATTACTATAATATCCATCAAGAGCTCTCCTACCAATTTCAGGTAGCCTGCTAAATAGACCAGGTTTTTTGTTAGTTCTATAAGATTTTTCAGTTGCCTCCTTAATCCTTTCATCGCTATATTTATCAAGTCCCTTCCAAGGATGGGTAAATGTCCTATTCCCCTTCTGCAAATGAAATGTCCCCTTAGACACCTCTTCTCTCGTTTTATCGTTAGCTCTCCTTGCAATACTGCTTCTATCCAGCACACCACTTCTATAAAGCTCTTTCATAGATTTTGACTTTTTGTCCAAGGACTCCTGAGACCAACTCCTATTTTTATTACTATATGCCGCCGAGCAAGAACGATCGCAAAAATCAATACGAGAGCAAGAAGGTATATTATTCCCACAGTTCAAGCATCCTTTAGCCAAGACCCTCAGCCCATCTCCAGGCTTTATATTTCTCGCGGCAACCCACTTGCCTCCAACCAGAAAAGGATGCTCTGGAGTAACCACGACAGACTTGGTGCATTTGCTGTTAAAAGAAATACGATACTTAATCTTCACAAGTTTCTCTCCTCTAAGCATTTTCTCATGGGGACGAACCCAAATTACCTTACTAAATTTACCTTTATGAGATAGCACAATATCTCCCACCAGGATATCGCAAATTTTTTTGGGCCCCTTAGATGTATAAATCTCAACATTAGGATCCACAAAACACTTGACAACGTTAGTCACATGAAACAATTCTCTTTTATGTCCCCTCTTTGCTAACTTTTCCCAAAGCATAGCACCTGTCTTTCCGACAAACCCGACTCCTTTTCTGTTCTCTTCCGATCCGGGCGCTTCCCCACATATAGCCACATTGTACTTGCCAAAACTTGGCAGAACCACCTGTCTGGCCTCGCTACGCAAATCGCACATATCACAAGCCACAAGAGAGAATTGATCCCCAGCATCTCTTACAAATCTTCTCTCTGCCAAACACAACCCCAAACCCGCAATATTTCCAGAAAGCAAATCCTCCTCCATCCATACCTCTTTGCAAAATATATTGGTTGCTCTTGTTGGTCTGTCAGCTTTGATTATCATCCACTTACCACTACAATGCTCTATTTCCGACTTTTTTGATGCATACAAATCAGGAGAGAACACAATCATAGAAAATCCAGTATCATCTGCTATGTTTCCATACACACCACCAAGCGCATCAGATGTGCCAGAAGCCCCCAACCTTTTGGCAAGAGTATCAAGTTTTCCTCTGTAGCCAAACTTAATCTCTGTCATTCTGCCAAAGTAATACCTAAGATCCTTGAATACCTCATATCCAGAAAGCTCTACCAGCTTAGAAAATTTCAAGCCATTGCCAAGCTTATCCAGCATGTATCTAAACTTTCGCATAGGATCTTTATCAAGAGAAAAGTCAAAATACTTTTCAGATATCCTTCTAAGCTCCTCGCTGGACACTTCAGCATCTATAGGCTCCATAACCCCTACATCTGCCAATATATTTGCTACCTTGCCTTTCATCCTGGCAGACGCTTTCTTCTCAAAAAACCCGTTACCAGAACCTCCACGCTCTGCCATAATACCATCAATATAACCCTCTACAGCTTCGACAGTTTTGTCCCCTAATCCCCTTATCTCTATATATGGGACATAGAGTTTACCATCGTGCACAGCCCATTCCTTGGATTTTGATATGCCAGCAGTTGGCCTACAGACATCAATTCCCATACGGAAAGCCTCTTCAACCAAATCCGACTTTTTATTATCAGATCCCCAAGAAAGGCTTGCTGCCATAAATTCAAGTGGGTGATGAATCTTACAATTATGGACAACCACACCATTTGCCAAGAAATTATGCGCTGGCTCATCCATAACCAGATCGTAAACAGGACAATCCTTCCAATAGTCTATGCTAACTATCTGCTCATATATGATTTGCCTTCCGCACACAGCCTCTTTTGCCTCAAGCAAGAAAGATAAATTATCATCCAAATCGTCTCCAGGCTTCAAAACCAGCAAAGGTTCGTCACCAAACTTTTCCTCAAAGTAAATGTCTTCTCTTCCAACCCCATCATACTCAATATACACACCACCAACCAAGAAATCAGCAAACTTTCTTCCTATCAATATCTCCTTGTCATGCTTTAATCCGTGAGAAGTAAGCCATTCATCAACCAGCAATTCTCCTTTGGAAAACACCCTATGCCCATCTGAAGCTCTGCCAACAAATCTATTGCTATAATAACCATTTTTTGACCTACTTGCAGTCAGAATCCAATTATTAAACATCCTTGCTCGTTTTTCTTCACTTGCATTTTTCCACCTATCTTTCGCCATATTACTTCTATGCTCGTGATCTCCTGCAAGTATGCCACTAACATTTCTACAAGGCTTGGTTCTATCTTTTCTATATTTTGTCCCCTTACTCCTCCAAAAAGATTTCAGAGAAGCTCTCACTTTCAAGGACCATGATGAGTTATGTGGTGTTACTCTTTTCTCTGCTGCCACAAAATCACCAACCCGCAAATCTGACAGTTTCTTATATCCATCAGGAGTAAGTATTTTATGTTCCATGGTACAATACAGCCTCTTGGCAGACTTCAGCCTCACAGCATACACAGGCTTCTTACCCTTGAACTTGTCCCCTGTCTTAATTATTCTCAATACACGATTAGGTCTCGTAGAGCCGTCTGGAAACATAGATATAGTATTAACTATTCCTTCCCTATATGCCTTAGCTACCGTAATATATGCATTTCTATCGCAATCCCATATCATTGTCCTTCCAGCAACACACCACATATCCCACATCGAGATCAGAGAATATTCCACGCTGTGTGACAAATTGAACGAATAACTACCAAAAGAGGCCAACTCGTCCCACATTTCTCCTGCTGTCTTCTCATCAAGAGTTTTCCTCTCCTTGCACCCCTCAACGAACATCTCCCTGAATTTGAGGAACTGCTCGACACCCTTGGACTTGCTTATAACTTTGCGGACAGTATCTGCAGTTCTCCAACCCAATCCGCCCAATTCATACATAAACCTCATAACCTGTTCCTGATAGAGTATGATGCCAAATGTGCTCTTAGTTATTTCCTCAATGAAAGGGTGTTTATACACAACCTGCTTTTCGCCCTTCTTCCTGAGAATGAACTCTGTCGTTGCCCCCGATCTGAGCGTTCCTGGTCTATGCAGAGCATTTGCAGCCACAAGCAAATCGAAATTTTCTATTCCCATTTCCTGGCACAGCTTACGCAAGCCAAGAGAGGAAAACTGGAAACACCCTATGTTATTTCCATTACTAAACTCTGCAAACACAGCCCCATCATCCAGTGGAAGAGAAATAAAATCTATAGGAATTCCCGAAGACTTTTCCACAAGCTTGGACGTCTCGTGCAATATAGTCAGAGCATTGAGACCAAGAACATCCAGCTTCATAAGCCCCATATACTCTGCATCCTCCTTGTCCCAATTAACAAGCACCTCCTCTTTAGATCTGGTTACAAGAGCAGCATTAAGTCCATCATATAGACTGTCTTTAGAAACAACTATTCCGGCCGCATGCTGCCCAGAACCTCTAACCTGTCCCTCAAGTTTAACACAAGCCTCCGCTGCTTCTGGGTATTTCCTTCTAAATTCCTTAGCGTCTTCAAAAACATCCATAGCATCCTGGGCTGAAAATGAACTGCGAAAATCTCCTCCAGAATTATGGGTTTGTATACCATTCGCCAAATATCCCTTCCATCTGCCTTTGATAGACAAATCATAAGACTTTCTCTTTCCTACAGAAGAAATAGACCTAATTCGTTCGAACTGCATTGATAGTCTCCTTAATTCTATTGAGTACAATACCTCTGTCGCTAAACTCTCTGTGAGAGAACCTAACAACAGACCATCCTATACTAATAAGATATTTATCCCTAGCTGCATCTTTCGCGCACAAATGCTTGTGCAGCTGACCATCATATTCAAAATCTATTTTTAGCTCTGGCAATGCTACATCCAAATAATAAAACCTCCTGCCATCTATCCTCTCTACTGGATACTCGCACTCCAACAGATAACCACGAGAACACTCCTCAACCATCTTCGTCAATACTTCTTGCGGGTAACTTAAAACTACACGACCACCTTGAGCCCTAGGTCTTTTAGCCAACAAACGCAACGGATGTAGTTCTGGATTATTAGCCAATCTATCAATCTGAGCTTTCCTATGAGCACGAACATTTTCCGGCCTGTTCGCAACCTCCTTCATAACGTTCCTCAAAGAAATTTTCAGTACGGATTATCGTGCAAATTCTTATATATAGCAAGACAAGACAAACTACAGAAACTTCGATCTCTATTCCTCTTTCTATATATTATCTTACCACATTGCTTACAATGGGAATAAACTTCGCAATGCTCATACGTAAGTATCTTGTCTGTGGGCTTCAAATCTCTCAGCTTACGCCACCCTACATTGCTATATATTTTCCCATTATAAATATGAGAATATTTGGACCAGAATTTATGCTCTGCTGAACAAATAATTTTCTTACCAGATTCCAGAGTCATCTCAAACATGTCCATATCTGGATTCACGAAAACTTGCTCAACCTCCCTTGTTTCTCTCCTACTACCATGTCCATGACAAGATACTCTAAAACCAGAAGATCCCGCCAAATCCCTAATAGCCTTTGGTCCTTCGACTGTGTACACCATGCTGTCCCCATCCAAACACCGTACTACAACCGCCTTAGCAGCCTTATCTGAATCGATCATAGGAACATCATAAACCCTTGCCACATCCCTTATAGCCGAGCGGCCCTTCAGTTTAGAAAATGTAGATATGCCAGCTACACATTCTTGTCCATACAGATCCTCCAAATGCTTTCTAATTCGTGGGCGATGTATGTCCTCAAAATCCATATCTATATCTGGTATATCTATACGAGCCGGGGAAATAAAACGAGAGAACAGAAGACCAAACTTAATTGGATCTACCTGTGTTATGCCAAGCAGATATGATACCAAACTTCCACCAGAGCTTCCCCTACCCGGCCCCACCATTATATCATTGTTCCTACACCAGCTAATCAGTTCCCATACTATTAGAAAATATCTGATAAATCCTTGTCCAGAAATAGAGTTTATCTCCTCCTCATAGCGAGACTGATAATCTGAAAAATTATCCCTCTCTCCAAAATATAGCTTTAATTTTTCAGCACACAATTTTCTGATAAAATTATCCTCTTCCCCAGAGGGTATTCCTGGAACATTAGGAAGATAAACAGAGATCTTTTCTATCCTAAAATTGGAACAAAGCTCTGCCAAAGAAATAGAATTATACACAGCCTGCTCAGAAAGCTTGCTGTCCACTACACCCTGCTGACGCAAAGCAGTTAACATCTCCCTACCAGATTTTAAGTATAGATTCTTAGCTTCAAATCTACGACGATTAGTATCTGACAGCTTATATTTTCCACCTATACATAGAAGAGCCTCGTGTATATCATCTTCTCCCTGCAAAACATAATGGCAATCATTCGTAGCCAACAAAGGGAGTCCATACTTTCTATGGAGAAGAACCTTATACTCATTCACAGCTTTTTGAGGCTCAAACCCAACCAGAGGAATTATCTCAAGAAACACCTCTGTCCTATCAGAAAGCTCAGTCAGCAGGTCCTCTCCCCAATCTTGGAAAAGAAAAGAAGATGAGCAAGCTGTAGAAATGGCCAATCCATCGCAATGGGCAAGAAGAAACTCCGGATCAAAACGAGGTTTGTAATAGAAACCTTCTATATTGGCATAGGTCAGAATCTTCTTGATATTCACCCATCCCTTCTCATTCTTGACAAACAGAACTATGTGGGAACGCTTTTCCCCCTTCTGCTTATCTTTGGCATCAAGAACGATATATCCCTCACATCCTATAATGGACTTAACACCAGCTTCCTCACAGGCCTGCTGGAACTTGATTACACCATCTATATTGCCATGGTTAGTTATGGCAATATACCTCTGCTCCAACTCCTTAGCACGAACCGCATATTTAGCACCAGACCCCAAACCATCAAGTATGCTATATTCATCATGAACGTGCATATTGCAATAATAGTCCTCTGGCATCGTCTTCTCCTATAACTTCCTAAACCAAGGAACAAAAGACTGTACCCTATCAACAGCAATGCCCCAATCCCCTTCAAACACAACAGCCCTATCATCAAGATATACATCTGCCAAGGGCTTGCACAGACTACATCCCTGGTCTATGTTCTCCTCATTGAAATTTATAGCATCAAATGGAATACCCTTAGACACCAGATATTCCTTAACCTGATCTGTTTCAGATCTCGTCGTGAACACAATAATTTTCCAGCCACTATTCTTTAGTCTCTGCAGGCCAGCAATAGCACCATCAACTGGCTCCCCAAAGACCCCCTTACCTCTCCAGATGTCATATTTGGCAATCACTGCATCAAAATCAACACAGACCGTATGAACAGAACATCCCATCATTGACCTCCAGAAGAATCGATAACAGTCCCATTAACATAATCCGGCAAGTCCAACACCTTAACCACAAGATCCGCTATCTCTGCTATATCAGTAAACCTGCCCATAGGTATATTCTTCAATGCATACCTAATAGCGTCCTCTTCCTTCCATCCTCTAATCTCAAGCACCTGACTATCAGTAAGCTCAGTCATCCTGGTCCCTTCTATCTTACCAGGAGCAACTGCATTAATCACCCAGCCAAAAGGAGCCAATTCTCTGGCCATCACCTTAGTCATCTGCACCAGACCGGCCTTAGATGCACAATAAAGAGATGTGCATCTTTGTGCCACCCTATACACCTGAGATGCCACATTTACAACTCTGCACACACAGCCATGCTCGCGTACAAAATTAACGACCCAATAGGGAACCATCAGGTTCGCCAATATGATCTGTTCATCTTCCTTTGGAGTATCACCTATCCAGGATAGATGGTTAATACCATAATTATTTATAATAGCGGATATCCTAATTCCAGACGTGACGGGATTAAGATCGTATTTGTTAAATAGAACATCATCTACAAAGCCCTTCAAAAACTCATACAGAACATCATCTTCTATTGCCTGGCGTATTTCTCTACCAGGTATATTATGCATGCAATGCCCTGCATCAGCAAGCCTATCATATATTGCAAGGCCCAATCCCTGCTCTCCTCCTGTAATGAGAACATTACATGGATTCATCTTTGGACTCCTCATCCATTTCCTGCAGCATACATGCATACGTTCTAAGATCCCTGAGAGAATCGATACCATCTCCAGGAAATAGAAACCTTGCAGAATACCTGACAAGCTTAACCACCACGAGATCCAAAAGAGCAAACCTACCAAAATCCTCCGAAGTTTTAAGAGTCAAACCTGCAGGAAACAGGGATCGCATAACATCACCATGCTTTTTATAACCAGAACCGTACAACTCATTCCTATCCTTGAAAACAGATATATCCCCTCCTAATATATCAATCACCCTAGACATCCAACACTACCTCCTTAAATTAACCACAGAACCATAGGTTATCTCCCCATAAGCGGGGTTATTACAAGACAGAGCCTAACTTACTACTTGCCCCCCAATAAGACCAGTTATCTCCTTGGCTCTCTTTGCAGAATCCATAGCTGCAGAAACCACATAAACACTAACCGCAATTCTATCGATTCCAAGATCTTTAGCTATAGCAAAAGCCATATTGCGAGGAGAATATACATCCTGAAGAAAATGAGACCACATAACATGCTTCATGATCCAGCCAACCAATAATCTTTCTTCTTCTGGAATCCAGCGAAAAAATATATTAGTACAACAGAACTTAGCTGCACGGGCCGTCTTTATCTGCTTAGGATTCCTAATTAGTTCTTCCCAAATCCATTCTGCAGGCACCAAATCGAAATAGAAATTGGGATGAGATCTAAATCTTCTGTTACAAAATCTATCCAGGAAATATTGCATAAAACTCTTGCCACTTGCAAGAGGCCTGCACAGAGAAGAAAAGAAACTGTGGTCAGAATCCTTACCATACTTGCCCATATGGTATTTAGATCTCCCCAATTTATCCACCAAGGCCCATAGATCCTCCCCCAAATCAGAATATAGAGATACTGGGAACCCAGATTCCAATAACCAATCACTCCATGGCACTTCCACCCCATACTTAAAAGCTGTGCGATCATACCAGACCTTATCAAATGCTTGAATAAGTTTACGATCCTGATCATCGTTCCACAAAGCAGACTCGGTAGGTACACAGTCCACATTATAGTTGACGGACTCTCCGTAAACCCTTGACTTGAGAAGTCTGCTGGTGATAGACAAGAAAGATTCGCTGGCAGACACAAAATGGCTCATTATTTTACCAAAGGTTGAAAATCAGTTCCAGAGACTTCTTCCCAGGTCTTCCTAGCCTGCTCATAAGGCCATTTATTTCTCCTCCTATCAAGAGAAGGAACCGAAGTTATCAGAGGACAATCCGGGAAATTCTCCCATTGGCAAGATGCATACACCAAGCAATATGGCAATAACATATTATCCAACCATGGGTGAACTTCCAATATTTTATCCCTAATAGCCTTTGCCACCACTTGAAATTCACCTTGTGCCCTCAAACACAGCCTAACTCCAAGAATATGGATTATGGTACGCAAATTAGCACAGAATAATATGTTGGTCAATATATTTGTTGGCAACACTCCCCTGGCATCCTGTACGCTTATTCCCTCCTCCAGAAGCTTCTGGTAGTAAATCTGAATATTATCCATGCAAGAGCGATAAGATTCGCTATCCCTGCAGCCTCCTGTAGCCAAATACTCAAAGCCATCCATAGAAGCAACCCTTTGAGCTTGCTGAGCATAACTAATACCTGTACGATGCCTAACAAGCTGATGTGTAAAGGCTCTGGTAACTCCTGTCAGGAGTAAGGTATAATTGACGAACTCCCAAGACGAGCCAACAGTGCTAAACACATACGACAGTTCCTTTATCTTTTCTTCTTCGCTTAGGCTAATCACATCCTGCCAAGCCATAGCGTTCCTAAGCTGTCTGGTCCTTTTGGCAAGAATCAGAATTTCCCGGGCCCTGTCTGTATAATTAACCAAGGTAACTTGCATATTCTCTCCCTATAGCAGTAAGTCTCATGAGTTTAGAAACATGCCTCAAATCAAGCACCAAATCATCTGATCTGACCTGCTTCCAGATTGCATACCTGCCAATAGAATAGATATCAAATTCTCTCGTCAAACACATAATCATGTTTTTTCTATCATCGTCCCTGGTGGAATAGAGCTTGCCCAACTCCTGTCTATGTCTTTTCAAATTTTCTACATCAGGCAAGAACAGACCAAAATTTCCCAAAATAGATTCCAATTCGTCAGATCCCAGTTCTGACAAAGATTCTATGATAATGTGTTTGCCTTCCAGGGTAGCTCTGTAAGCGGAATGGTCTCTATCAGGATAATAGATAGTTTGATGAAGGCTGGAACTAAAACCCAACTCTCCCGACACAGTATAGATAGGTACATACCCAAACTCGGATTCTGAGTTGTCCTTAAACACCATAGGTTTAACAAGCTTCGCAAGGTAAATGATGGGGATAGTACTTATGCACATATCATATTCAACTACACAGTCAGGATTCTCCGAATTAGCTGTAGAAAAATACAGCTTGCCTTTTGTCACCGCAATAAGACTAAATCCATAGTTGAACCTATTGTTTGGCATCTCCTCCGAGCAGATAACATACCGCTTTACCCGCCCAAGCTCTCCAAGCGATCTTGCAGACAAGCCATCAGACACCTTCCTGGAATAAAGGTTATTAGCTCTTATACTACATTCATCCGTCAGGTTACCATCCATCATCACTTGCTTATGAACAGTAACCTGCTCTATCTGTACTCCAAGCAACATGCCTGCATATGGCTCCTTAAATCTCATCACAGCCTTATGTTCCGACAAGAAGGATCTACTCTCTTCCTTTCTATCAAACACCACAGGAGATAAACCACGAAAAAAACCATACGCCATATGTCCTGAAAGTCCCGCTCCCAATATGACAAGTTTCACCTACTTCTCCTTCCAGATAGATCAAATGAAGAGACAAATGGCAACCGAAGCAGCAGACACATTCGGTTGCCATTTTCCCTCGCCATCAAACAGATATAATGCCAATTAGCTACTTGGCATCAGCGGAGATAAAGTACCTTCCTTCCTTCTTGGAAGCGAAACCATCCCGAACCAGTTCGCCAAGAATATGCTTTGCCCTTCCCTCCGGATTGGAAGATACAATATCGATATTGCCCACCAAACCAGCAGCAGAAAGACCAGACTTGCCGGACACGTACAGAGCCTCGTAGATCCTCCTAGCCCCACTACCCTCTCTGTAGGGCAGACCATCAGGCTCCTTCTTGGCCTTGGGCTCCTTGGCCTTGGGCTCCTTCTTGGCCTTGGGCTCCTTCGCAGGCTTGGTAGTAACCTCACTCTCCTTCGACTGAGACAACTTGTCCTGATGACGAGCCTCCTCCTCGTCCACCAGGGCATTCTGCACTGTGACCAACAGCTTGTAATCCACCGGCACCCTCTTCTCGATGGACTTCAGCACGCCCTCGTCCAGATCCTCGATGGACTTCAGGAACGTGGCCTCCAACGCGTCCTGCTTCAGGAAAAAGGAAATCTTCTTGTCCTTGGGCAGCAGCTCATTCACTATCTTGATTGCAGCCAATACTTGCTTCCGATCCATCTTTCTTCCTCCTTGACAAATACGTTTTGGTTTAGGAATTCTTACTACCAACTCTAATTCTATTATAACCCTTTTTCTTCAACTCCCCTAAGAAAAGTTGCAAAAATTACAAACCTTTTTACAATCCCCTTAGAATCAACTATTTAGTACTCCTGCCCTACTCTGGCCGCTGGCCATATATATTTGTGGATCTGAAGGAAACAGAGCAAAATGCCATGCTCGATTATTCTGGACCCACCTAACTACCTCCGCCGGACCCCACCCAGGAATTCCCATGACCGGACTCAGAGCAAAGCGAGCTTGACATCTCTCCATTAGTTTCTCAGCCCAGAACATTGCCTCTCCACACTCACTTTCGGAACCTACTATAAATTTGACCCAGTCAAACTTCCTCAGCCCTTCATACCTATCAATCTGTCTCAGCTGTTCTGTCGGCCTTCCCGAGGACGCCATTTTCCAGTCAACTACCCATGACCCAACCTCTTTAAGACCCCAACCAACACGGGGCAGATCAACAAGCCCGCTGGTTTCAACGGAAACACTAAATATTAAACCCCCCAATCGTTTGATTAGCTCCACGAACCCATCCATCTGAAGTAAGGGCTCTCCCCCGGTTATTGTTACCTTCGGGCATCCTATTCGCTGAACCTCTTGTACAATTTCCTCCACCGTCATTTCCTTAACCAAAGGGGCATCCATTCGTTGACTCCAAGGAGTATCACATAGAATGCAATATGGAGGGATGCATCCGGCAAAACGGATAAATGTAGTGGGCGTACCTTGACCCCAGCGATTTACCTCACCATCAATAGAATTGAATATGCCAACCACTCTGACCTTCTCACTCATCGCAACAGGCTCCTCTCAACGACTCAATCTGGAATCCGCCTTGCCTCTGCATCCAACGAGACAAATTCACCAAGGGTTGCCCCACAAACTTCCTGACAATTGGTGGGGCCTCTTGTATCAACCCAGACTTTCTGGACACTGTTACGCATACTGTCATACCATTGGAGGAAACCCAAAAATCATCCATCCAGAGATTCACGTTTCACCTCCACCATACACATATCGCATCTTTCCGATCCGCCTTTGATGGTACGTTCGTCCCTACTATCGTTCTCTTCCAATAGAATTCTGCCACACGCGCAGCAGACCCACCGAATCATACCTTCTCCTCTCTACCACAATCGAAAAAGCGAGCCAACAAAAAACAGCACAACAAACAGAGTTATCAAGCACCAGGCTTTCTGCATATCTCCTCCTATACTTATTATAGCCCCTTTTCTCCCAATCCCCTACTCAACTTCCTCTTCCCGACCCCTAATCCTCTTGGCCCACGTAGAAGAGAAGTTCAACCACTCAGAATCCAAAATCATACTGCACACATCCAACTGCTGTAAGACCAAACATTCCCGACCCGTATCGAACTCATCCTCTCGTTTCTTCACCATCCCCATACGGGCCACCAGAGAGCGCTTCTCCCCTTCCAACTGGTTTATCGTAATCAAGTCATCAACGTGCTGCGGAATCCCCCAATTGTCCGCTACATCAATCTGGGCAAGGCTCCTTCTCGTCGCACCCCTCCTATTCGACTGAGTGGGCGCCAAAACCACGCAATGTTTTACTCCGCTCAAAACTTTCATGCGCTGCCAGATATCGTCCAGACGTTCCCGACGATCATCTGATTTGAACTCGGATGCCATAATCGCGGGGTAATCCACAATGAGAACATCAGTGACAAAACCATCATCCTCCAAACAATTCATATAATTTTCTACTTGGGTCAAAGTAAGCCGGGCTTGGCACAAGATATGCAACCGACCCTTCAATCCTCCGTAATGAATTTCAGATCCACGTAAAAACTGTTGAATGGAAACCTTATCCACCTTCTGGACTTTTTTCTCATACCACCATAACCCCGGATCGAAGTCCCCTCTAACTTCCTCCCTACAAGCAGTGCACGGGACATATCGAGCATTCGAGTAGAAGCTGGAGATATTTGTGGGAGTCCCCTTCAGCTTTATGGTATTTCTTCTTCGATCCAACGAACAACTATTTGTCTGATTCCCCTGACAATCAAAAATCGGATAAAGTAACGTCTCTCCTTTCTGGAAAGTAGGTTTCACCCTGCCCGTAAGCCTACGATAAAACCTCATACCCAGCAACCGCTCCCCCATCTCCAAGGAGAAGTACAAGACATTCAATCCTTTCGTGGCTGCTACCATCCCCAACTCCTGCACAATAAAACTCTTACCCCTACCTGTTGCCCCCATCACCCCGACCAGAGTATTCCGCAACAAAGGTCCGACCATCTCCCCTACTGCCCCCGGAAGAGAAAATAGTTCGTCCCCTACCCGACCCTCCTCCGACAGCAATCTATCCACAGTATCTGAATCAAACAAATCTACTACAGGCAGAGAGCGTCTTTCAATTTGCCGATATTCCAGGGTAGCCTGTTCCGCCTCATCTGCTTTGCCCTCAGACAGCAGCACCTCTATTTGATCCTTCAGAATACCAAGAGACCGCTCCTTGACGAAATTTATCGTCTGGTCGAGAAGATATTCAGCATTGAAAGATTCCGCCCGCTCATACTCGGAGGATAGTCGAGCCAGGAAGTCCTCAGTCAGACTGATGATCTCTGGGGTCATCCGCTTCTTATGCTGCTCGTATAGATCCTGAATATGACGACCAGGAGCTACTTTATACTTTCTAAAATACTGTAAGCACCAGCGCGCTACCGGGCGACAATGCTCCGCTTGGAAATGTTCCAGGGAAATAAGCTGAGTAGCCTGTTTGGAATAGTTTGTAGAAACGATCAAGCCTGTCAGTACTTTTTCTTCCATCCTATTGTCTATGCGACGACGAGTAATTTGCAATTCTCTCTCCTATTCTTGCCCTTTTCTGCCCCAAAGAGGAATTCCCCTCCCTAACCCTCTCCTTAACTCCTCCTTAAAGGCCCCTAACGACCCCAAGGACACGTTTTCTTTCCTGTCCCCTTATAAGTCCCTTACCTACCCCACTGAACATGTTAAAAGGGGTGTTTTAGAGTTTTACCAATTACCATCAATCATACTCCTCTGCTTCCTCTGTCCCATAGCCCAACATATAATCCAGTTGATCTTTAGGCTTACCCTGTCGATCCTTGGGTGTTCTCACCACCTTAATGTCAAATGCTCTTGGAACCCGCAACTCCCACGTATAACTCGTACACAGCCAGGCAGGCATAAATACATGTCCCGTCTCCTTTTCATCCTGGCGTATAGCATGAAAAACGCTATCCACTAACTCCTCCGGGGACGACCACCCCTTGATAAAGCAATAGCGCTTGAAAAACTTTACCAGCCTCTCTGCTCCCAAGCGACAGCAGTTAATGTCTTTGTTAGATAGTTCCTCCTCTTTCTTCTTGCGCTTATCACAGAATGAAAGGAACCGAGCAGAGATATCTGGAAACTTGTCTTCGATAAGAGGGACCCCTTTATAGGACAATTCTGCGGGAGCTTTCAAATATCTTAGAAATAGACTTGCTATCTCTCCCTCCCACCGGGGATTGTAAAAAAAGTTACACAAAGAAGTTCCACGATAGGTCTTCTTTAGGGAACCGGTCGGGGAGTAGGACTCATCCAGAGCAGCCAGGGAAAACTCGTACATAGATTGACAGATCTCTTCCGGGGTAAACACCTTACTGTTTAACTCGGGCAGCTTAGAACAGACAAACTCCCCTGATAGGAGATGTCGTATGGCTTTAGCTGACTGGGCAAATACATTAGTGGATGATTTATGATGAACAAGACCTAAACCATTCCAGTGGTCAACGATCTGCTGAACAATAGGAGATACCCGAATAGGAGATCTTTGTATTCTATAGGAGGGTAAACCATTCTTACGAAGAGACTCTCGGGGCGATAGGTCTTCTTTCATAATAGCACTACCTTTCTGAAGATCTAAATGTTTTGATAAAGGACCACCTCCTGGTGGTCCTTCTCCCTGCTGCTTTCCTAAGCAGCAGGCATTACCCTTATTACTATCATTAGACTTTATATCATTAGACTTTATATCATTAGACTTTATATCATTAGACTTTATATCATTAGACTTTATATCATTAGACTTTATATCATTAGACTTTATATCATTAGACTTTAT
>Ga0315284_10004262_pt1 | contig 20331 bp, 16 predicted proteins | sample YL17G09_16_MG_FD_203696 | JGI IMG/M metagenome (GOLD analysis project Ga0315284, IMG submission 203696) | Sediment microbial communities from Yellowstone Lake, YNP, Wyoming, USA - YL17G09_16 | ecosystem: Environmental > Aquatic > Freshwater > Lake > Sediment | place: USA: Wyoming | collected...
ACCTGGACTACCGGGTCCAGGTGAAGCTCATCAACAGGGTGATCGAGCACTTCGACATCACCCGCTTCTACTACGACAGCACGCGGGCGGAGCTGGACGACAGAGGCCTCTCCTCAAGGGCGGCGGGGCATCGGTTCACGAAGAGACTCAAGGCCAACATAGCTCTACTGCTGGAGCGGAGAGTGTACGCCTCGCCAGAGGAGCCGGGGATCGTTTTGCTCAAGGACGACCGGATGCTGAAGCAGCTCTGCGCTGTCACCAAGGACCTGGAGTCGGTGGAGGTAGACGGTGGTCATGGTGACGCCTTTTGGGCCACGGCGCTGGCAGTGAAGGCGGCGGAGGACGGTCCGGCGATGACGGTGCTGGGCGACTGGAACGATATGTTTGGCGGGCGCCGAACGACAGCAGACAGATAGGAGGTTCGAGATGGACTTCAAGGACAGGCTTAGACCGGTGGACTGGGGCTCTCCCCTCCCCTTCATCGAGATGCCGGAGGAAGACTATCGGAAATTGCTCAGAGAACACGGTTTTGGTGAGCACTACATCGAGAACGAGCTCAAACTGCTGCGCGAGGCTCGGCAACGGTACGGCCTACCGGGGCCGCCCGAGCCTCAGAAGACGGACGATCCGGGCGGTGTCTTCGACCGGCTGGCGAAACGGAGGAGGAAAGGAGAAGGCGACACGAAGACGAACGCATAGCTGACGCGCGCTTCAGAGGCGGGACTCCCGCAATGCACCCGCTCTCCAGGCTAGATCTTATGTCTACTGGAGAGGCGGGAGAAAAAGGTCCGGCGGCCCGGCGGCGGCCATTAGCCCTGCCAGCTATGGCGGGAAGGAGTTCAAGAACGATGGATACGGCGAAGAAGACAGCGAAGGCTGTCGTCGAGTCGGAGCTCGGCGTTGAGGTGACCAGCGTCCGGCTGGTGGAAGAGAAGGAGTTTCTATGCGTGAAGCTCGCCATCTGGCGAGCTGGAACCCAGGGTGGCACGGAGTGGTGGGTCATCCCCCACCCGGTGCCTGGTGTCTACCCCATCGAGGAGTGGAGCGATGTCGATCGGCTGTTTAGCTACCATCTTGGCCAGGCTTTCCGGCTCTGGGATGAGCAGCAGCTGATCCACGTGGTGGGGCAGTTCTTCATCGGCACCTATCCGGCTGAGTCTCCGTGCCGGTAAGACAAGTCACGTAGTACGCTCGGCAAGAGCGCTTAGAGAACCCCCGCCGAAATGGCGGGGGTTCCTGTTTTCAAGGGCGTCATTACATCCGCCACGTTGCGAGTCTTTAGTTCGACCAGTCCGGTTCCGCGGCGCTGGCGCCGTCCCTCATGACACACTTCCACCGTGTGAGCAACCTGCTGCCTATCACGCATGGGGTCAAAGGCCTCCGCTCGGGGATCGATCTTCTGTCCTCTTGACCACACAAGGACGGTCCAAAGTATGGGCGCCAACACCAGAGACCAAATCGGACGGTTTGGTACCCCCAAAGGTCGTCATTTCGAAATCTACCCCTAAATTGACAGGCGCGCAACCGGTGCCATAATCGCCGCGTTGACAGCCCGCTGCCTCGTATCCCCGCTTATTGACCCCCCGGAAGACTTCGGTGTCCGCGCCAGTCCCACCGTTCGCGCCGCCGTCCTCTGAGAGGGAGAGGCGAATGCTAACGGCGATGCGGCACCTTCGGCGGTCAGAACGAATCCCGGTCGGATTGCCCCTTGACATACTTTCAAGGAAGAGTATAGTGAGGCTCCTCCTGGTCGCTGGTGGCAGCAGTAGTTTCGGGAGGTGCATGATGACCTTCCCAAGCATGCTTCGGATGCTGTACCCCCTCTTCGCCGTCGCCTTCTTCATCGCTGCCGCCGCACCGACCTGTGCCGTGCACGAGTGGACGCTGCCGTTCGTCGCGGTGGAGGTCATCGACCAGAAAGTTGACCCGGCTGGGAACATCTACGCTCTCCTCTTCTCTCCACCGCGTGGTCTGGAGGTACAGAAGTTCGACACGTCAGGGCGGTTGCTCTGGACATCGTCGGTTCTCGATGACTACGCAGATGCAAGGCTGGACTTCGACGCGGTAGGCGACGCGTACGTAATGATGTCGGATACGGAGGCCGTCGTCACGGTGAAGTACGACTCTTCCGGCCGCTTGCTCTGGAAGGCGCGATTCAAGCCGGACGCTGGTTGGCACAACAACTACACGGTTCTCGCGGTTGATCGGGCAACGGGCGTCGCATACGTCACGGCCAGCACGCAGACATTTCCGACAGAGGAGGGCGCCCTGGCGACGATCAAGTACGGGGCGGACGGCCACGAAGAATGGGTGAGGCGCTACCGCCCCGGCGCTGTAAGTGTCGGCCTCGCGGATGATGAGACGCTGGTAGTTACCCCTGATGGCGGCGTGGCGGCCCTCGCTCGCCTCAACCTGCCCGACGCCGATGTCTTGCTCCGGTATGATGCACAGGGGAACCTGCTTTGGACCCACAGCGAGCCGATGGACGTGATGGGGGGCGTAATGGAGCAAGTCGCCGTCGGCGCGGACAGTGCCGTCTATGTCGGGGGTCAGAGAGGTGTCACCAAGTACGCGTCCACAGGCGAGTTGCTGTGGGCGGCACCCTGCCGTCAGCTGTTCGACTTCCAGGTGGACCTGGCCGGCAACGTCTATTGCACGGAAGGAGCCATCACGCGCAAGTACGGACCGTCCGGCGAGCAGCTCTGGTCAGCGCAGTACGTACCTCCGGACGGGCTCAGGGCGGGTGCGTCGGCGCTCGCGCTTGACGCGTCCGGCAGTGCGTACGTGACCATGCTGCTCAGGGAGGAGCCGGTAGGGTGGTCGTACCGGACCGTGGCCCTCGTGACGGTGAAGTACGACGCCGACGGCGGACAGCAGTGGGTTGCGGGCCATGGTCCTCCGTCCATGGGCCCCCGCCCCGCCATGCTAGATTCCGCGGTCGATGGCCAAGGAGGAGTCTACGTGCTGGCGGGCGGGTTCGTTATCAAGTACGCGCAGGTCGAGTACGGCCAGCCGGGCGGGTAGCATCATCTAAACGCGTCGCGGTATCACTCTTGACAAGCCCTTCGGTAGCGCTATACTTGCCGCATTGGTGGCTCGTTACTGAATATCCCCGCTGACTGGCCCCCGCCAACAAGGAGGTTGTGCGATGTGGAGTCTCGATATTCGACAGTCATTCACGCGTTTCCGCCACCTCCTGCGGGTCGCGCTGCTAGTGGCGTTGGTGGCCGCCGTGGGGCCGGCGTGCATCCCAACGCTCTTGTTCACTCTGAACGATCCCAGCCCGGACGCAAGTAATGGTTTCGGCCACTCCCTGGCGGTGGGTGACGTGAACGGCGACGGTAAGGCCGACATCGTTGTTGGGGTACCCTGGGAGCCTGTGCGTACTAACGAGAGCGCGGGGCGGGCCTACGTCTACTCCGGGGCCGACGGCTCCGTCCTCTTTACCCTGGACAGCCCCAACGCGCAGGAGTACGGCAACTTCGGCTACTCCGTGGCGATGGGGGACGTGGACGGTGACGGGAGAGACGACATCGCAGTTGTGGCCAAGTACGATGATGTGGGTACTAACGAGGGCCAGGGCCTCGGCTCGGGCGGGCGGGCCTACGTCTTCTCGGGAGTCTCAGGCTCCCTCCTCTTGACTCTCACCGTTCCCTCGCCCAACCCAAAGTTGCCTAGGAGCTTTGGCGAGTCCTTGGCGGTGGGGGATGTGAACGGTGACGGAAAGGGAGACATCGCCGTTGGGGTACCCTGGGAGCCTGTGGGTGGGTACCAGCAAGGGCGAGCCTACGTCTTCTCAGGGGCCGACGGCTCCCTGCTGTTCACCCTTGACACCCCCAACCCGCAGCCGCACGCCAATTTCGGCGGCGATGTGGCGGTGGGTGACGTGAACGGCGATGGCAAGGCAGACATCGCCGTTGCCGGCGGGGGGCGGGCCTACGTCTTCTCGGGTGCTAACGGCTCCCTCCTCTTCGCCCTCGACTTCGGCCACCCCCTGGCAGTAGGGGACGTGAACGGCGATGGCAAGGCAGACATCGTCGTTGGGGCATCAGGCTTGAATGTGGGTGGCAACGAATGGCAAGGGCGGGCCTACGTCTACTCAGGGGCCGACGGCTCCGTCCTCTTCACCCTGGACACCCCTAGCCCGCAGGCCTACGCGATGTTTGGCGAGTCCGTGGCGGTGGGGGACGTGAACGGCGACGGCAAGGCAGACGTTGCCGTCGGGGCGCCTGCGTTCTTTGCTAACTATTTCGGGTCTAGCACGGCGGGGTCGGCCTACGTCTTCTCCGGGGCATCAGGCTCCCTTCTCGTCATCATGCCGGACCCGGACCCGGACCCGGACCCGTACGCGGACCCGCAGTGGGGCACCGACTTCGGCTTTTCTCTCGCCGTGGGCGACACGAACGGCGACGGCATGGCAGACATGGCCGTCGTTGGCGGCGGGCGGGTTTACGTCTACTCGCTGGTTCCCCCGTCCGTAGCCGCAGCGGCAGACCCCTTGCTTACCCTGCCATGAAGGCCGGGGAACGGGCACAGGCAATCAGAAAAGAGCGCTGGCTGCGGTAGCCTTCCCTGGGCGCGGCGGGCTTCTACATGTTTCCACCAAAAGGGAGGTTGTGCGATGTGGAATCTCGATATTCGACAGTCATTCACGCGTTTCCGCCACCTCCTCAGGGTCGCGCTGCTGGTGGTGTTGGTGGCCGCCATAGGACCGGCGTGCATCCCAACGCTATTGTTCACTCTGAACGCGCCCTGGGTGGGGGTCGTCAGGGCCCTGGCGGTAGGGGATGTAAACGGTGACGGGAAGAGAGACATCGCCGTTGGGGCAAGCGGAGCGTTTGTGGGCCGCAACGCCGACCAGGGGCGGGTCTACGTCCTCTCCGGGGCCGACGGCTCCGTCCTCTTCACCCTGGACAGCCCCAACCCGGAGCCGGGCGGCGGCTTCGGAGCCCCCGTGGCGATGGGGGACGTGGACGGTGACGGGAGAGACGACATCGCGGTCGGGGCCACGTCAGAGGATGTGGGTACTACCGAGAGCGCGGGGCGGGCCTATGTCTTCTCGGGAGTCTCAGGCTCCCTCCTCTTGACTCTCACCGTTCCCTCGCCCAACCCAGAGTTTCCTAGGAGCTTTGCCGAGTCCTTGGCGGTGGGAGATGTAAACGGTGATGGCAGGGCCGATATCGTAGTCGGGGCAGAGCAGGAGCACGTGGGCGGCAAGAACCAGGGGCGGGCCTACGTCTTCTCGGGTGCTAACGGCTCCCTCCTCTTCGCCCTCGACACCCCCAACCCGCAGCCGCACGCCGGTTTCGGCGTGTCCTTGGCGGTAGGGGACGTGAACGGCGATGGCCTGGGCGAGATCGTCGTTGGGGCAAACGGAGAGCAGGTGGGCGCTGATGCCGGCCCGGGCCGAGCCTACGTCTTTTCAGGGGCCTCAGGCACCCACCTCTTGACCCTTGACACCCCCAACCCGCAGGCGGGCGCCAATTTCGGCGGCAGTGTGGCAGTAGGGGACGTCAACGGCGACGGCATGGGAGAGATAGTCGTTGGGGCAATGGGAGAGGATGTGGGCGCCAACGTTCGCCAGGGAGGTCGGGCGTACGTGTTCTCAGGGCTTTCAGGATCCGTCCTTCTCACCCTCACCGCCCCCAACCCGCAGTCTTACGGTTGGTTCGGATCCGTTGTGGCGACGGGGGATGTCAATGGCGACAGCAAGGCAGACGTTGCCGTCGGGGCGCCTGCGACCCTGGCCCCTGTGATCGGGTCTAGCGCGGCGGCGTCGGCCTACGTCTTCTCCGGGGCATCAGGCTCCCTTCTCTTCATCATACCGAACTTCCGCTCTTCTCTGGCAGTGGGCGACACGAACGGCGACGGCCTGGCAGACATGGCCGTCGCTTTCGGCGGGCGGGTTCTCGTCTACTCGCCGGTTCCCCCGCCGGTGTCCGCAGCGGTAGGTTCATTCGCGATCCCGCGATGATGACCAGCACGTGGGGACAGGCGATCAGAGAGGAGGGTTGACCACGGTATCCTTCGCTGGGTGCGGCGGGCTTCTACATGTTTCCACCAACAGGGAGGTTGTGCGATGCGTTGTGCTGCTGTGGCGCTGCTCCGTCTCCGGTGCTCCTCCCTCCTCGTGCTACTATCAGCGCTGGTACTAGCCGTAGTCACGGGAGCGGCGGTTTCGGCTGAGCGTTCCTCAGGAAGCGCCGGATCCGCGTATAGAAAGGCAAGGAGGCGGTTCATGATTACGGGCACGAATCGGCGACTCTGTTCTGCGTGTCTTCTGGTGGTTGCGGCCGTGGTGACGGCTTTCCTAGCGTCGGGGTGTCTCTGGGGCGTTGTCCGTGACGCCCAAACGGGCATGCCCGTAGCCGGTGCCAAGGTGAGCTTCGGGTGCTGGTGTGAGTGCCCGGGGTACCCGTGGCCGTTGTGCGGGCACGGGGCGACAACCGACGCGAACGGCATCTACGTCATGGACATGCTCCCCGTGGCTCCATTCTGCCTCCCCAACGATGTCGCCGGCTTGGACTCGCACATGACAATCGAGAAGGTCGGCTACGAGGTGGGGGATTATTATAGGCCCGCGTTCGACTGCCGTGACAACCCCAACGCGAGCTTCGACGACCTTCACAGTTTCTGGGAGGTGCAGAACTTCGAACTCGTGCCGGGCAAGTGGGCCCGGGTTGAGCTTCTGAGCTTTGACATCTCACGCGCCGAGCGGACCAACCCAGCATCCTACGTTGACGTGCATTTGGACGACGGGGACTACAGCTGTGGCGCGGCGGGTTGGTATATCACCTCCCCTGATCCGCCGCCGCTACGCCTGGAGGTGCCGTTGGACTGCACGATCAAGGGCGGTCCCGTGGAGGTGACGGTGACCGTGGAGGTGTTCGGAGGTGACGAAAGGGACATTTCGACGGCCGGCTTCAACTGGACGGTGCCCGAGGGCGAGACCGGCTGGCTCACGGCCACGCTGGACAGCGCCGACGCCGCCGGGCCGGATGACTCGGACCTGGAGTTCACGGCCCAGCTCCGCTACCGGGCTCTGACGGAGGATACGGTGCTGCCCTGAATGCTGGGCAGCGCTGAATGGTCCTCAATGCCCGTCAGCGGGCGGGCCGCAGCCATACCAGACGGAACGGGAAAGGATAGTGAATTCATGAAGACTCGTATCGCTGGCCTCGCGTTTCTCTCCCTCATTGCCGCCCTCGGCACGGCCTGCCTTACCGTCGAAAGAGAACACTGGCAGTGCGGGACATCCAGTTGCGTGATGACGGGGGGCGAGGTGAAAAACAACACCGACAGTTTCTACAGGGGCGTCAAGGTGACTGCCACTTACTACGACGAGACCGGCGGAACGTTCTCGGCTGCGGCCCAGACCTGCACCGATATCATCAACCCTCACGACAGCTCGCCGTTCGAGATGACGACGATTGGACAGGTGCCCGACACGTTCAAGATAACTGGATACCAACTAGCGTTGGAGGGTGAGCCGGCAACGGACGTCCTGCCCAACTACCTGACCGTTTCGGACATCGCCTTCGAGGGGCTATGGGCGATGATCCGTATGGAGGCGACCATTCAGAACAGTGGTGCCGTGATCTATGACTCTGTTACAGTATGCACGGCTTTCTATAGCGAGGGAGTGCTGGTCCACCTTTACCCCTACAACTTTCCGCTGGACACCCTCGAGCCGGGGGAATCGACCCGGTACGTGGCTGGTTACGAGTTTGGCTGGTACGACGACCGCCCAACCGAAGTGAGGTTGTGGGTCAAGGGCGTTCAGCGGGACGCTTACGGATGGGTCATGCCGGTGTCCACGGGTCTCATTCCCATCCCAGACGTCATACCGCCGCCCTGAGTGGCGTCACAACCCGGGGCGCAAATCATGAATGACAAGCTGGAGCGAATCGAACCCCCGCTGGTCCGGCGTCACTGAATAGACCACGTCCACCGCCTACCTCGATGGCGGCCTTCAGGCGCAACGTCTCCTCCGACGCACCTTTTCGAAGTACCCCTGGGGTGGTCAGCAATTAGGCCCGCGGAGGGGCTTCACGGGGCCGTCCCCCCGGTGATCTCAGATTCAGACAGGGAGTCTTGAGGAGGATTTCGAAATCGGACCCTTTGGTACCCCCAAAGGTCGTTATTTCGAAATCGCGGCGATCCGAGCACATTGACGCCCGCGGCAGTTGCCCCTACAATCGCCGCCATGAGAATATCCCGCAACACCTAGGCCAACGCGTAGGCCTACTGACACACCTAGGCCTACTGGGGTTAAGCCTACTGCCCGGCCTACTGGTATGCCCTTAGAGGTAGCTGATGGAAGCTGACAGACAGGGGGAGTGAACATGACCAAGCTGATAAACCCCTCCTCCTGATGCCGGCTACAGAGATAGCGTACCATCTGGTCATGGGGTAACGGCCCAGACTAATTGGAGGAGAATCATGGTTTGGCCCTTCAAGAGGCGGCTGCCCGACCAAGAATACATTGCCATGTTTCGTAAGTTCTTAGCCACTTACCAAGAGGCAATGGCCAACATCACTGTCTCCTTGCGGCAGGAGGACATCGTTGCCCTCATCGCCCAAGAAAAGGAATTCCACGGGGTGCTACCCCAGCATAAGCCGTATCGCCCTATCCACAGAGCCCTCGACAAGACGGTACGGGTCCAGTTAATGCTGGCAACATACCGCGTAAGAGCGGGAGCTGCAGTGGACGAGTTGTCGCGGACAGGAGATGAAGGCAAACAATCCGAATTCATAAGCCTCCACAAGAAAGCGGAGATCTGCCAACGTTGGGCAGAGGAATTGGTCGTTGAGTGCCAGCGACGGATAGGAGTCCTTCCTGAATCAGACCCGATACGGTTGATAGCAGAGAGTAACTAGAGCAGACAGTTGTGCCACTCCGATAGAGTACCTGGCCTACTAATCAGCTTCCCCGTTAGGACTCCCACGCGAGGTGGCTGTCGGAGATGCCGGTGAGAGGCCGATTCACCAGGATGGAGTTCCGCCCTGCGAACGCTCCTCAGTGCCGGGCATCACGGGAGGGCACTGGCGGCGCCGGCCGAGGGGGCCGGGGGGAGCCCCATTGCGGGCATGAGCGCGCCTGACTGCAAATGATAACCTGCCTACCTCTTTACTCCTGCTCCGCCCCGTGGTACACTAGCGGCAACTCAGTAGGGGGTCGGCCTAGAAAGGAACTCGACCACTATGCCGAAGCAAGAAATCCACAAGCCAGGAGAGATAGCAAAGGAATCGGGACAGTACCCCTTAACCGGGCCCCGCGGCGGCGACACCGGCAAAGAACGAACCGTAACGAGAGGTGAACCGTTCCCGCCGACGCCAAAGCCCGGCCAGACCTACGGTAAGCCCGACTTAACCAAACACTGAATGAGAGAGGCGCGGGTCGCGGTCGATGCAATGCCGGTTCTCTAGCCTGAGTGCCATGTCGTCCGACCCCCGCCTTGAGACTCGACGAGACTCCTCGCCAACCGCGCCTCTCACGACTCCCCCCGCAGCTTCTTGAGCAGAATCTCTGCTACGTTGTCGATACCGTGTTCACTCAGCGCTAGGTAGCCGAGGGTGGGCGGCAGACCGGGCAGATCGGTATCGTCCACCTTTATCGGTAGGATGTACTCCTTGCCCTTCTCCTCCACGGCTCTGGCGAGAGCGCTGCGCAACTCCTGAATCGTCCACATGCGGTTCGCGTATTCGGACGACACGAAGACGACTGCGTATCGCGACCGCTTCCGAAAGACGTCGTCGAACAGCATGACCAAGTCTTTGCCCCAGAGGTGTTCGGGATAGAAAGCGTCGTAAAATACGTTGAAGCCGGCATCGCGTACCTGTGTGGCGAGCGCTTCCGCACGCTCGCGCTCCGTTCCCGCGAAGGAAATCGCAACGTCGTACTCGAAAGCGCGTTCTCCAGGAACCTGGGGGAAGGTCTCTGTCTTTGTCGCCACTACTGTCCCAGACAGACTGATGCTGCCCCCAACCGAAACCTGCTTCTTACGATCCGTAGTGCCCGGTACACTTGGGAGAAGCTGCATACCGAACGGCTCCATAGCTGCATGGGCCGCGAGGAGTTGTTCGACGCCGGGGGAAAAACGGGTCGCTTGGGCGTCGAACCACCCGTGCGCGACTCCGGCGTTGTTGTCGAAGAAAGAGTCCGTCCTTCCCTGATAAGGTATGAAGCGCCAGTAGCACTCGTCGAAATCGAAATGCGGGCACTCAGCAAACCGCCTCAGATCCAAGAAATCAAAAACCCCGGCCACTTCAGACGATAGCGGGGGATGCTTCGGCCTGCAATGAATAGTCCACCCTTTGTCCCGGCCCTCCATCCATGAGAACGCGAATCGGAAGGCCTCGTCTTCCGCCTCCTTCATCCGTTCGATCTTGGCTCCAGTGTGCCCGTCACCACCCGCGTTTGGACGGTGACGGCCGCCTGATTCCCTGTGAAAGAAGATGCCCCAGCCTTCGCGTCGGTCGAACGGATAGCCACAGGCTTCAAGGTGATTCTCGGCCTGTTGGAGTGCCTGATAGGATCGGGCAAACGCGGGCGCAAACGCGTCCAGCGCGAATCCCTCGTCCACCATGCGCGCATAGCACTCCCCGCCAACGAAACCACAGTTTGGTTCCCGTTTGAAGCCCAAATAGCCAAGCAAGTCAGGTGTCTGAACGCCGGCCGTCGTCCAGCTCCGCGGATCAGCATGCAGGCCGAAGCCTACGTCATCTCTGCCCCACTGGAGTTTGACGAGCACGAAGTTGACGCCGGCGCCATTAGCTTCGCCCACCCTTTCCGTCTTCAATGCTTGGTGGAGATCTCTACCGCGGGCCATGACCCACTCCTCTTGCTCTCGGAACGACGCGACTAAGCGCATCGGGGATGCCGTCATTCTCCTCCTCTCGGAGACGGCACGTCAAGAGCCGCCCCAGGCGAGCCTCCTCAGCGGCTTGACGTGCCCAAGCGGCTCTGCCATCCTATTCTGTCATCCCGTGTCACTGGGGTTTGACCTTCTCGCACTTCCCTTGGGGTGGTCAGCAATTAGGCCCGCGGAGGGTCTTTACGGGGCCGTCCCCTCGGTGATCTCAGATTCAGACAGGGACTCTTGAGGAGGATTTCGAAATCGGACGGTTTGGTGCCCCCAAAGGAATTCGAAAGGGAGGCGTACGCCGTGGATCTGAATGAGGACGCCCGTTCCCCGCTAAGAAGGCCCTTTATCTTCGAGCCAAGGGGTGACTGGACCTCCTGCCTCCGAGGCACGGAGTCCTAGTGCTCCTGACTCCGAGGCACGGAGTCCTAGTGCTCCTGACTCCGAGGAATGGCGTCAATGCTCGTGACCCTCTGCCTCGGAGGCAGAGGGTTGGGGAGCCTTCCAGATACGGATGGAGTATTGGCACCCCACAGCTGCTTGAGAGGCAAGGAGCCGGACCGAGGTGGCAGTTGGACACAGTGCGCCAGCCCAGGCCAATGATCACCGTCGGGCTTAGCGCTATAATGGGTGACGAGCGATAGTCCAGCCTCAGTTTAGGCTTGATTGCGCGCGCCAAGGAAGGTTCAGTTATGACTTGGCCCGAACCCATAGCCGAGGCCCTGACTCTGCCCGGCGGTGCACGCTTCTTTAAGTGTGCGCTCCAGGTGAATCCTTACGATTATCTGCGAAGGTATGCAAAGTCCACTCCCTATGAAGACGAGGCAACCTACAATGAAGCGATCATCCGTGCCTGCAAGCAGAACGGTGTCCAGGTCATCGCTGTCACCGACCATTATCGCGTGAGAACCTCCAGGCGACTCATCAGCAGTGCTCGTGACGCGGGATTGTACGCCTTCCCCGCCTTCGAGGCTGTCACGAAGGACGGGGTCCACATGCTTTGCCTCTTCGACCCCGAGACACCCCTCGGGAGACTAGAGCGAGTCCTCGGCGATTGCGGGATTCATGACGAGAGCGCTGCCTCTCCAACCGGCAAGTACGATGTCACTGAGCTTTTGGAGGAATCGACGAGATGGGGCTGCGTCTGTATTGCTGCCCACGTGGCTGGAGATGGAGGCCTTCTAGTTTCGCTGAGGGGTCAGCAACGAATCCAGGCTTGGAAAGATTCCCGCCTGCTTGCCGCTTCCCTCCCCGGCAGCGTGGGGGACGCGCCTGAGGCGCTGCGCCCGATTCTTGAGAACAAGGAGGCACAGCATCGCCGCAACCGGCCAGTGGCATTCCTTAACGCGACGGACGTCAGCAGCCCCGAGGACCTGGCGAATACGTCGGCCTGGTGCTGGGTCAAGATGTCCTCGGTCTCAATCGAGGGTCTGCGTCAGGCCTTCCTTGACCCTGCATCCCGAATTAGACTCGAGACTGATCCGCAGCTGGAGGAGCATACCGAATTCCTGGCGATTGCCTGGCAGGGTGGGTTCCTTGACGGTTGCGCCATCCGCTTGAACGAGAATTTGAATGTTCTCATCGGAGGTCGAGGAGCAGGCAAGTCTACGGTCGTCGAGAGCCTGAGGATGGTGCTTGATCTTGATCCACTGGGAGAAGACGCTCGCAAAGCTCACGAAGGCATCGTTCGTCACGTTCTTCGGAGCGGCACTAAAATCTATTTGCTGGTTCGCTCGCACCACCCGTCTCTCAAGGATTACCTCATCGAACGGACAATCCCCAATCCACCGGTCGTTCGGGACCAAGATGGATCCGTGTTGAATCTCATGCCCGACGGCGTGATTCCGCGAGTGGAAATATACGGACAGCGCGAGATCTCCGAACTGACGAAGAGCCGCGAGAAACTCACTCGTCTCTTGGATCGCTTTGCCGACCGCGATCCAAACCTGCTTGGGAGAAAAGCGGAAATCCGGCGCCGTCTCGAGCGATCTCGCTCTCGCATCGTCGAGGTGCAGAAGGAACAGAGCCAGATCGCCGACCGCCTAGCTGCCCTCCCGGCGCTGGAGGAGACTCTGAAGCGCTTTCAAGAGGCAGGGCTTGAGGAACGCCTGAAGGAACAGACTCTCCTCGTGCGCGAAGAGCGCGTTCTCAAAACGGCAGGCGAGCAGCTAACGCCTGTGAAGGACGCCTTGGAGGAGCTGAGACGCTCGGCGCTAATAGACCGTGCATTTCTCTCGGAGAAGGCGCTCGCCGATCTTCCGGGCCGAGAGATACTGTCACGAGCCGACGTAATCCTCGAGACGCTCCAGCAAAAGATCGAGAGAGCAGTTGCCGAGATTGCTCGGGCCATCGCAGAGAGCGAGCAAGCTCTAGCCCGTGTTCGCGCCAGCTGGGATGAACGTAGGACAGTCGTTGAGGGAGAATACGAGACAATTCTGCGGGAGCTCCAGAAGTCGAAGATAGATGGCGAGGAGTTCATCAGCCTTCGCCGCCAGATAGAAGAGCTCCGCCCCCTTAGGGAACGGGAGTCTGCTCTTCAGCGGGAGCACAAGGAGCTCCAAGACCAGCGGCGAAACCTCCTCGCTGAGTGGGAGGACATCAAGGCTGCGGAATTTCAGCAGCTCGACCGCGCAGCGAAGAGGGTCAGTCGCCTTTTGGCAAACCTAGTTCGAGTTCAGGTCGCCTTTGGCGGGACCCGGGAACCCCTGCTGCAGCTCCTCCGAGATCAGATTGGAGGACGCCTTAGCGAAGCCATCGCAATTCTCAAGGAATCCCCGGATATCTCTCTGAAAGAGCTGGCAGATGCGTGCCGCAGCGGCGCAAGGACGGTCGTGGAGAAGTTCAATGTTCCGCCAGCCCAAGCCGACCGCCTTGCCCAGGCTTCTCTCGAGACGTGCATGGCAATCGAGGAGCTGGACTTGCCATCGACTACCAGCGTCGAACTGAATGTGGCTAGCGAGGGAGAACCGGCAGCGTGGCGCCATCTGGACCATCTTTCGACCGGTCAGAAGGCCACTGCCGTTCTGCTGCTATTGCTTCTCGAGTCTGACACGCCCTTGGTCGTGGATCAGCCCGAGGATGACTTGGACAACCGCTTCATCACCGATGCGGTGGTGCCACGCATACGCGAGGAAAAACGCCGGAGGCAGTTCTTGTTCGCCACTCACAACGCCAACGTACCTGTCCTCGGCGACGCCGAGCTGATTGTGGGACTGGAGGCGTCAGGAGAGGCTGACGAAGGCCATGCTCAGATTCACCGCGAGCATATGGCGTCGATTGACTCAGGTCCTGTTCGAGAGCTGGTCGAGGAGCTTCTTGAAGGCGGCAAGGAAGCATTCGAGACGCGCCGCCTGAAATACGGGTTCTAGCGATATGTTGAGATCTGACTTGGTCGAGCTGATCAGCAACGGCGAGAACTTAGGAGTTGAGTTCAATCGGGACGACGTTAACGCCCGACAGCCTAGCGAACGATATTAGCGCTCTTCTGAACCTCGAGTGGCCTGCCCCCATGAACGCTACCACAGTCTATGTTAGTGTGGCCATGGCCTGCAGGAGTGGTGAGGCAGAGCATCTGCCTATCACGCAGGGGGTTGACGGTCCGTGGTCTGTGCCGTTCATCAGGCACAAGGGCGACTCAGAGTGCGGGCTCTACAGATACGGATGTAATATTGGCACCCCACAGCCAGTGGCCGGAGGAAAACGGACGTTGTTCGGCCAAGGCCCTACCGGAGCGATTCACTTCGATCGCTTTCTCACCGTCACCGGGTCCCGTTGCGTCCGTTCTATTCATATGCGGCCTCATTCGACAATCGCCTTCATGAATGCGTCCGCTGAATCCGCATAGAACATGATGTTCACCTTGGTCGCCATGTCGTCCGGCAGGTCCAGGAGTTGCCTTCGCGAAGAAATCGGCATTAGAAGCTGGGCCGCTCCCTTCTCGACCGCCAACTCCGCGACGGCCACCGGGTTGGAGATCATCTCCACCGATCCGCCAAGGTTCAGCGAGCCGACAACGATCAGCCCACCCTTCGTGCTGCGCTCCATTAGGCTTCCGAACAGCGCCACCAGCACTGGCAGGCCCAGGCCATGGCCGGATCTGTCGGAATCCATCGCCCGCAGCTGCACAGAAAACTCGTGGTTGCGCGGGTCGCGATCGCCGACCAATTCTTTGGCCCGTGAGTAGAGGTTTTGCTCGCCGCACCGGACGCTCTCGCGAAACGCTGGCGGCACGGGCGCGTTGAGGATCTTCACTCCGCTGCCTGGCCCGCTTGTGGCCTCGATGCGGTAGAGGGAGGGAGGTGCCCCCTCTCCGCCAGGGCTGATCGCCCACACCTGTCCAGCCGGTAGCGGATCGGCCTCGATGGCTTCGTCGCTGTGCAACTCCGGCGTAGAGACGAATTGCTCCACGCCATCCACCCCCATGAAGTAGCTGAAGTGGGTGTTGCGGAACTCCGTCTTCAAGCACCGCTTTTGTTGTTCTTTGACGCGGCGCCGGACTTCCAATGCGATCTTAATAACGGCCTCCAGTTCATCGTCGGGGATCGGCATGTCAGGGTCCGGGAACAGGAGTTTGAGGAGACCGCTGATCGTCTTGTGCACAGCCTCGATGTCCCGACCGCTCAAAGCGCCGCCCCAATGCGCCCGCCCTTGGAGCGTCGATATCCGCGTCCCTTCGCGCAACTTGGTCCAGCACTCGGACAGGTAATCACTGACCAGGCCGAAGTGGTTAGTCAGATGTTCGCTGGCCTTGAGCTTGGGGAATTCCCAGCCAGGCGTGTAAGCGTGGATGCGGTCCATAAAGGCTGTGTCGTTCCGCATCTCCGGCGGCAACTGGCTGAGCAGGTGGCCAATCCGCTGTTGCTGCTCCACGTCCACATCGAAGTTACCGACCATCACGAGACTGCCCGATGCCCTTATGCTCTCTTTGCCCCGTGAGAACTCGCCTGCGGCCATGTAGCCTTTGAGGATGTTCACGCCGTCCTTCTGATCGAACGAGATGCCTGCCACCTCGTCGAAGCACACCACGTCATAGAGACACACCAAGCCGCGCTGGCCGCTGGACATGTTTACGAACATCTTCGCGACCGTAGCTTTGCCGCCCGATACCAGGTGCGAGTACGGCGAGATCTGCTGGTACAGGTGGCTCTTGCCCGTGCCGCGGGGGCCAAGTTCGACCAAGTTGTAGTTCCGCTCCACGAACGGGATCATTCTCACCAAGGTGACCCACTTAGCCCTTTCGGACAGTGCCGTCGGCTCCAGACCGACCGAACGAAGAAGGAAGTCCTTCCATTCGGAAGTGGTAAACCGCTCACGGCCTCGTTTAAGCGTCGCCAGCACGTCCGACTTGGAAAGCTGAATCGCCCGCAGGCTCTCGATTGCGAACGGCCGGCCGTGCTTTTCCTCCACTATGGCGGCGTCGTAGGTCAGCGTCACTTCCGCATAGAAGCCATCGGTCAACATTCGCTCGTGCTCGTGGACGAGCGTGTCGGCGATCCGGACGTCTCTCACACCGAGGCTCGGCAGCTCCACCAGGAACGAGTCTGTCCTGGAGTCGAGCCGGGCCTTGACGATGTCGATCAGCTTCACTGAGCCCTTTTCGCGCGCCCGAGCCTTGAAGAGCTCCTGCTCGCTGGTGCGCACCGCTCGGTCCTGTAACTGCCGCTCGACGACCTTCAGGCCCTCTTCGATCTCCTTTTCATCCACCGTCGCGCAGTAGCGCCCGAGCAGGAACTCGACAACATAGGTAGGCACGGGATACTGCCGGCTGTAGCGCCGCACAAGGTCTTTGCGGACGAAGTAGCCGTCAAAGGCCGATGCCGCGAGTTGGTCCAGATGATCGAGTTCCATGTTATTCGTCGCCTCCCACGGTCGTGGCTTCCTTGCAGACCACGCGCCCGGACGCATCGACAATGACCAGACTGACGGTTGTCCCCGCAAGCGAGTCGTCGGCGACCAGCAGGGCCGCCTTGCCGTTCGCGTCCAGGGCCTTGGGTTCCTTCGGTTCGATAATGCTTGAATTATTGTCGTTGGGCTTCGTCCGCAAGTCTGCCAGCAGCCCTTCGGCCGCCGGCTGCACGCTCACCCGGCAGCGTAGGCCCACCCACTGGACCTCGTGCACCGCGACAATCACGCCGGTCGATGCAGTTGTCGAAGTGAACGCCAGGACCGGAACCAGACACTCCTGTAAGCTCGCGCCGCCGTGGGCGTACTCCTGACCGGCCACGAAGCAATGTACCCCCGGGGCGTAGGCAAACCTCTCCTGCGGGTTCCACGACCAGCCGGCAACCGGCACGTCCACGTGGGAACTATCCTTGATCGACGCGCACCGCGACCAGCGGCTCTCGGCCAGGTACTTCGGCAATTCAACCTTTGGCATTCCGCCGGGCACCAGCAGCCATCCGTGGTCGGTCACTGCGCGCACCCGTTTCCAGCCGGCTTCCAGCAGCCCTTGCACCCTCTCCAGCAGAAGCTCCAACTGGTCTTCGATCCGCGCCGCCAGCTTCCCCTGGAGGTTGTGCCCGAGCTTGTCGAACTCGCCGTACTCCGTCCAACCGCGAGCGTCCTTCGCCCGCGCGTCGCCTGTCTCGGCCGGCCCAAGCACCTGGAAGCCCGCTGCGGAAAGCAGCTTGCGGAAGCGCTCGGTGCTGAGCCCTTCGGTGGTGTCGGCGTCTTGAGGGCAGAAGTCGGCCTCCAGGTGCCCGCCGCGAAGCCTAGAGGCAACCGGCGAGGCCGCCGGCTTGGCCGTCGCCGTCACGGTGGGCAGCGCCGCCCAGCGCCAAGTCGTGGACACCTCCATCTGCCGCGCGCCGGCCATCGCCGCTAGCCGCTGGCCGATGTCGAACCGCAGCCCGTCGGCAAACAGGATGCACTCGCCCGCGTCGGCCTGAACGCTTTCTTGCTGCGCCACCGCTGGCAGGTCCTGTTCTGCGAGGCACTGCTGGAAGTGGCGCGCCGTGTCATCCAGCCAGGGCAGGTAAGCGCTTCGCACCGCCGCCTGCACTGCCGCGGCATCCTCCGCCGTCTTCACGCACGCCAAAGCCCGCAGCGCCGCGTCGTCGGCCAGATACCCGCCCTCGGCGTACAGTTTGGCCATCGCTTCTGCTGAGTCGCCGCCCAGCGTAGTCGTGGTCCGCTTGGCCAGCACAGCCAGATGCTCCAAAGCGTTCGCCAGTGGGCACATGGCCAGCTTCGCCCACACCCAGCCGCGGCGCACACCGTGTTCGGTTTCCAACTTCTCGATCCGTTCCCGCGCTTCGCCCGGCTTCATCGAGCCAACCTCCGCCAGCGTAGCCCTCAGCGCGTTCTCCATCGAGTCGTTTTCGTCCGGCCAGGGCTCCCTTTCGAAGATCAACTGCCCCCTCGGCTTGGCTCGCCTGAGCAGGTCTGGGATACCGGGATACAGCGCCGGGGACTCGGCGAAACGATCCCACACGCCGTACCAGGCGTCCTCTCGCAGGCCGAGCTTCTCGCCGCCGACGATCTCGCCGTCGGCCTCCGGGTCGAAGCCATAGTCTTGCCGGCAGCGGCTCCGGAACGCCGACCACGTACCATCGTCCCACTGGGCTCGCACGCCCTCTGGGTCGTTAAGCCAGAGCAGCAGGTCGCGCGGCGTGTCGCCGATCATCAGCTTGTCGAAGTCCTCGGCCTCCAGCCGCCGATCCCGCAACCGCGCTATCGGTGTCACCGCCAGTTGCTTCAGCGCGCCCTGCATTGCCTGGAGCGTGAGCTTGTCCTCTGACACGTCCAGGCCCAAGCCCTCCTCGTCATTTACCAGGAAAGCCCGGACCGTCCAGTCCTTGCCGTTCTTCTGCATCCAGACCGCCCCACGGTACTGAAGCTCGACCAGCGGCTTAAGCGAGTCGGGGCATTCCTCGACCGCCCGCAGCGTCTGGCGGCTCACGCCCGGCATGTAGATCACGGGCACCGTCTCGTCCGGCCATTGAAGTTCCGGGACCTTCTCCTTCCGAACTGCCGGCTCGATCACACACCGCAGCCAGATCGCCGGTCCTGTTCGACTCGCAGGGTCGAAGTCCCCCAGTGTCAGGAATTCAGGCACGAGCGTCCGCAGTTGGTCCGCAACCGGCCGCCATTGACTGTCGGCGTCGGTCCACAGTACTGCCGCCGGTGCAACAACGTCCCCGGGGTTGTATCGCACAGCGTGCATCAGTGAAGCTCGTACAGCCTCAAGCAAGGTCTTCGGTTTCTGCGAAGCCGTTGTCATCGGCTATATCCAGGCCTTCGTGTGCTTGGCGTAGTTGTACTCGTCGATCAGCTTGAGGAACGTCCGGCCGCAGTCTGGCGGCACATGCTCTTGCAGTTGTCGCGCGAGAGACTGCATCTCGTAGGCGAAGGCCACGTACTTTCGATCAGGATTCTGGTTGTAGGAGCAGGCGTAGGCTCTCGCGATCTTGTCGTCCCAGAGGGGCAGGAAGCTCGGCGCGAGAAGGTGCAGCGCCTTCGCCACAGCGACAGGGCTTCTGCATCCCTTCTTCTTCCCTTCTGCAATTTGCAGGGCGTCGAGGAACGCCAGGAAAAGCTGCCTTATGGTCGGCTCATCGGCCTCCACGAGCGACTGGATGTCGCATGCCCGAAGCCTCTCGATTGTGGGCATGTTCGCCCGCAGTACGTCCTCCAGAAGAGAGAAATTGAAGGAACCGTAGCGGTAGAAGGCCTGGTTCCACGTTAGCAGCAGCACCCCCATGCCGTCAGCCATGTCCCTCGGTTGGCCCCAGAAGTGCTCAACTAAAAATGTCGCCGTCCTGTACATGGCGTCTCGGGGTTCGCGGGCCTGAAAGGCGCGATGGCCGCGCTCGAACTCGGAAGGTGTCAGGTTCGGTTTACGCACGTCTCGCCCCTTTGGCCGCGTCGCGGGCCGCTTGCTTGGTTTTGTTGGTGTAATGGCAGGCATTCCAGCGGTTGCCGTCAAACTCTTTGCCACCCATGAACTCCTCGGTCTTCTCATCCCACCCCCAGAACCACGGATACTCTGCCTTGGGTCGGTCCGGCTCTTTGCCGCGGTCCTTTTCCCACTTGATGTTGGGTTTCCAGCGGAGCACGCCCGCGCCGGTCCGGCCCGCGGGCAGGTCGGACGCCAGGAAGGGGCGGATGTTTAGCCGCACGCCGTCGTTGATGTCCGGCTCCCAGCCGATGGGCTGCTCGGACAGCGGCTTCCAGCGGACGAAGATGTCAAATGGCGGCTCGCCTTCGAGGATCGCTTGTAGGCGCTTCTGGAGTTCCACCGCCGCGGCAAGACGGTCTTCCGCGCCGCCTTCGCCGCGCTTCACGCCATCCTTCTGCCGAGTGATCCACTCGCCCAGGTAGGAATAGGTGAGCGATTCGAGCAGCTTCCGCCCCTTGCCGCCGCCTTCGCAGAGCTTGTGGTAGTTGACCAGGGCGTGGAACCCGTCGCGCTTGCGGCCATCCCAGATGTGCCACGCGAACGGCCGGTCGTGGAATAGCCTGCAGT
>Ga0315284_10004263_pt1 | contig 20330 bp, 16 predicted proteins | sample YL17G09_16_MG_FD_203696 | JGI IMG/M metagenome (GOLD analysis project Ga0315284, IMG submission 203696) | Sediment microbial communities from Yellowstone Lake, YNP, Wyoming, USA - YL17G09_16 | ecosystem: Environmental > Aquatic > Freshwater > Lake > Sediment | place: USA: Wyoming | collected...
CATCGGGGACCGGCCCATCCTGGAGATCCTGCTGCGCCAGCTGCAGCGCGCCGGGCTCACCGAGGCCGTCCTCTCCACCGGCTACAAGGCGGAGCTGATCAAGTCCTACTTCGGCGACGGCAGCCGCCTGGGCGTGTGCCTTTCCTACGTGGTCGAGGAGGAGCCGCTGGGGACGGCGGGGGCGCTGCGCCTGGTGCGCGACCGGCTGACCGAGCCCTTCCTGATGATCAACGGGGACATCCTCACGCGCCTCGACTTCGGGGCCTTCTACCGCGCGCACGTCGCCGGCGGCGCCCTGCTCACCGCCGCCGCGGCGCGCTACGAGACGCGCATACCGTACGGCGTGATCCAGGGCGACGGCACGACCATCGAGGAAGTGCTGGAGAAGCCGGTGGAGGTGCGCCCCATCCTCGCCGGCATCTACGCCGTCAGTCCGGCGGCGCTCGACCATCTGCCGGAGGGCGCGCGCGTCGACATGCCCGACCTCATCCGGGCGGTGCGGGCCGCCGGCGGGGACGTGCGCCGCTACGACATGGACGAGTTCTGGCTCGACGTCGGCGCGGTGTCGGACCTCGAGACCGCCGTCCAGGCGGTGGCCTCCTGGTCGGATGTCTGAGTTGACCGCCCCCGTGAGCGAGACTCCGCGCTCCCTCTTCATCGTCGAGGACTTCTCCTGCTCGCCCCAGGCTTGGGGGGGCGTCCAGATCTCGATCCGCAACCTGGCCGCGGGGCTGGCGCGTGACGGCGGGGTGACCGTGTTGGCGCCCGCCCGCCTCCTGCCGCCGCTGCCGCGCTACCGGGATCATCGTCAAGCAAGCCAGCAGGAGGCTGCCGAGAACCGCGTCTACGCGCCCCCGGAGGGCGTGCGCGTGCTGCGGCCCAAGTACCTGCACCTGCCTATCCTCTGGCACGTGACCGAGCCGCTGCAGTTGCTGCTCATCGGCCTTTGGGTTGGGCTCGTTCAAGCCGGCCGCGCACAGATCATCCACGGCCACCGCGCCTATCCCATGGGTCTCTTGGCCGTGATGCTCGGCGCGTGCCTGCGGCGGCCGTCCGTGGTCAGCGTCTACGGCTCGGATGTGCCCACCGAGCTCCTCTACACCACCCGGTCGGTGCAATTCCGAACGAAGGCAGCGCTGCGCTGGGCGAAACGCGTCGTCGGCGTATCGCGCGACCTCGTGGAGCGGGCCGCGGCGGCCGGGATGCCGCCGGAGCGGGGGCGCTTCGTCCCCAGCGGCGTGGACCTCGAGCGCTTCGCGCCGCGCGCGGCTGCCGACGCACGGCGGCGCGTCGGTCTGCCCGGGGACCGGCGGGTGCTGCTGTGCGCCAGCCGCTTTTTGCCCATCAAGGGGCACGCTCTCCTCGTCGAGGCGTTCCGCAGGCTCTGCGCGCGGCGAGACGACGTCATCCTCGTGCTCACCGGGGACGGCTATGTGCGCCCCGAGATCGAAGCCGCGGTCCGCGATCACGACCTCGGTGACCGCGTGCGGTTCGCGGGCAACGTGACCCGCGACGAGATCCCCCTGTACGTCGCCGCCTGTGACGTGCTGGTGCTCCCGAGCAAGAACGAGGGCATGCCGCTGTGTGTGCTCGAGGCCTTCGCCTGCGGCCGGCCGGTGGTGTGCACGCGGGTAGGGGGGACGCCGGAGGTCGTCAGCGACGAGCGCTACGGCATCCTGGTGCCGCCCTATGATCCCGACGCCCTGTGCGAGGGGCTGGACGTGGCGTTGGCGCGCGAGTGGGATGCTGCCGCCCTGCGCGCGCGCGCCGAGGAGTTCGGCTGGCCGCGCATCGTCGAGCGGCTGCGCGAGGTCTACCGCGAGGTAGCGGGGGGCTGAGCCCCTCGGGCGCCGGATTGCGGAAGCAGACTTCGTAGCGCAGCGTCGCGATCCCCGTGAGATCGTCGAACTCCCGCTTCGCCCCGTACATCTCCTTGAAGAAGATCGGGAAGTCGTAGCTCGCCGGAAGTTCCCGCATCTCCGGCCGCGCCAGGCCGCTCAGGACGGCGCCGGCCAGCGCCACCTGGTGGAGGAAGGGGAAGCGGTAGCGGTCCTGCCGGCACGCCTCCGCTATCTCCGGATCGCCGCAGAGCGTGGCGCAGCACGTCCACGAGGCCCGCGATCTTCGCGAGCATGCTCTGGAGATCTGGGAATAGCGGCGATTCCTCGTTGGCCCTGAAGTGGACCCGATTGCCTTCACGCTTGCGGCGCAGGATCTTCGCATCCACCAACGCCGATACCTCCCGCTGGATGCTGGAGGGCCGAACCCGCAGGGACTTCGCCAGGTCGCTCAGGTACCACCACCGCCCCGGGTTGAGCAGCGTGGCGGCGAGGATCCCCTGCCGGGTACGCGGAAGGAGTGCGTCAAGGGTGGATCGGGACTTACGCATTGTGCGTGAGATGGTACGCAGATTGCGTAAATGGCGAGTCTGAAGTGGCCGCCCCAAAAGGGGATGGTGCCGCCGGCTTGGCGCCCAAGTGGAGGAAGTCGGGCCGGAGCCCCACGCGAAGCGGCGCAGCCCGCAGTTGACATCCCGCCGCCGCGGCGTTCGAATGCGGGCGGTCCGGCACCCCGGCCCCCGGGCCACTCTCCCCACGGAGGCAGCGCCATGAACCGCACGCACGCAGTCCTTTTCCTGCTGGTCGCCTGGCTGTCGCCCGCGCCCGCCGCCGCCGCGCCCGCCAAGGAGGCGCCGCCGTCGGCGGTCGAGCAGCAGCTCAACGATCTGAAGCGGGCGAACGAGAGCCTCGAGCACCGCCTCGACATGCTGTCCAAGCAGATCGACGACGTCGCCTGGTTCGTGCGCATGAGCGACGTGGCCGAGGTGGACAAGTGGCGCATCGTTGGGCCGCCGCCTGCCAAGGTGAAGAACCCCAAGGAAGTGGGCGCCACCAACCCGGTCCGCTTCTACACCTACACGTTCGTGCCGAAGGACCGGCAGCCCGGCGAGAAACTGCCGCTGCTCATCCTGCCGCACGGCGGCGTGCACGCCGACTTCACCACCTACCACGTGCACATCCTGCGCGAGCTTCTGAAGCAGGGCTACGTGGTGGTGGCGCCGGAATACCGCGGCTCGACCGGCTACGGGCGCGGCTTCTACGAGCTGATCGACTACGGCGGCCGCGAGGTGGACGATTGCCACGCGGCCAAGGACTGGGCGCTGCAGAACTTCGACTTCGTGGACTCGACCCGCGTCGGGCTGATGGGCTGGAGCCACGGCGGCCTCATCGTGCTGATGGAGTCCTTCCAGTACCCCCAGCAGTACCGTTGCGTGTTCGCGGGCGTGCCGGTCTCCGACCTCCTCCTGCGCATGGGCTACTCCGAGGAGAGCTACCGGGAGCTGTTCAGCGCGCCCTACCACATCGGCAAGACGGCCGCCCAGGACGAGGAGGAGTACAAGCGGCGCTCGCCGGTCTGGCACGCCAAGGAGCTGCAGACGCCGCTGCTCATCCACACCAACACCAGCGACGAGGACGTGCACTACGTCGAGGTCGAGCACCTCATCCAGGCGCTCAAGGAAGCCGGCAAGCAGTTCGAGTACAAGGTGTATCAGGACGCCCCCGGCGGGCACAGCATGGACCGCCTCGACACGCCGCTGGCGCGCGAGGGCCGCCGGGAGATCTACGCGTTCCTGGCCAAGTACCTGAAGCCGCCGCGGCCGGGGATGTAAAGCCGCCACAGGGGAGGGTCAGCGATGCAGCAGCGCCGGCTGGGCAGCCAGGGGCTCGAGGTCTCGCAACTGGGCCTCGGGTGCATGAGCATGAGCGAGTTCTATGGGCCGCGCGACGACGCCGAGTCGGTCGCCACGCTGCACCGCGCGCTCGATCTCGGCGTCACCTTCTTCGACACCGCCAACGCCTACGGGCCGTATCTCAACGAGGGGCTGGTGGGCCGGGCGCTCGGCGACCGCCGCGACCGGGTCGTCCTGGCCACCAAGTTCGGCATCCACCGCAGCCCCGCGGGCGAGTGGCTGGGGGTGAAGGGTTCGCCCGATTACGTGCGCGAGTGCTGCGACGCCTCGCTCCTGCGCCTCGGCACCGACCACATCGACCTCTACTACCAGCACCGCGTGGACACGAACGTGCCCATCGAGGACACGGTCGGCGCCATGGCGAAGCTGGTGAAGCAGGGCAAGGTGCGCTACCTCGGCCTCTCGGAGGCCGCCCCCGCCACCATCCGGCGGGCGCACGCCGTGCACCCCATCACGGCGCTGCAGAGCGAGTACTCGCTGTGGACGCGCGACCCGGAGGGCGAGGTCCTGGCCACGGTGCGCGAGCTGGGCATCGGCTTCGTGGCCTACAGCCCGCTGGGGCGCGGCTTCCTCACCGGGCGCTTCGCGAGCCCGGCCGACCTCACCGGCGACGACGCCCGCAACCGCCACCCGCGCTTCCAGGAGGGGAACTTCGGCCGCAACCTCGAGCTGGTCGAACGGGTGCGGGCGATGGCGGCCGAGAAGGGGATCACGCCCGGGCAGCTGGCGCTCGCCTGGGTGCTGGCCAAGGGCGAGGACGTCGTGCCCATCCCGGGCACCAAGCGCCGCGTCTTCCTCGAGGAGAACGTGGCCGCCGCCGCCGTCCGGCTGGACACGGCGGAGGTGGCGCGCCTCGACGCGGCGGTGCCGCGCGGGGCCGCGGCGGGCGACCGCTACCCCGACATGAGCCTCGTGAACCGCTGAGACCGGTCCCGAGGCGGGGCATGCCCGCCGACAGATTGTCTCCGGGCGGAGACCGCTTGTCGCGACGACAGTGACCGCCGTCACTATCGGGTTTCACGCGCGGAGGGCGGCCGCGGGTCCCGGGCGGCCGCGTTCCACGCTCCATCCCGCGTGCCCGTGCGAAGCTGCGCGGGTCGCCCTGCCCGGGCGCTGCCCACCGCGCCACGCTTGTCCGCTCCGGGGGCATCTGGCACGCTACGTGATGTAGAAGTAGGAGCGGCGCCGCACGTTACGAGCAGAGGCAGAGGAGGCGGCCGGGCTCCATCCGACCCCGGCAGGGCGATCGCGGACCCGGCGAGGCGGCGGGTCCCGGCGTGCGGCCCCGAAGGATCCACCCAGCTGGACGCAGACAGCGCGCGACGCGAGCGGGGCGGGGCGAGCGCGCGGGCGGGATCCTGCCGAGCGCTCCCTCAGGAAGGCGTGCATGCAGACCGCAGAGTTGGCGCGCGCACCGGGCCGTCCGGCCAGCACGGTGTGTCCGTTCTGTGGCTCCGGTTGCAGCATGTTCCTGTCCGGCTCCGCCTCCTACCCGCGTCTCCATCATCCGGTCTCCGAGGGCGCCCTGTGCCTGCGCGGCTGGAGCGCCGGCGAGCTGCTGCGCTCCCCGGCGCGCGTAATCACCGCCTACCGCCGCAGCCCCGGCGACCCGCTGCAGCCCACCCCGGTCGAGAAGGCCCTCGCCGAGGTGGTGACCTGCCTGGCCGACATCCGCCGGCGCCACGGCGGCGCCAGCATCGGCATCCTGGGCTCGGCCCGCATCACCGTCGAGGAAGCGCTCGGATTGCGGCGGCTGGCGGCGGCCCTCGGCACCCCGCACATCGACACCTTGCAGCGCGCCGGCTACGTGCCCTTCCCGCCGCTGTCGCTGCGCGACATCGAGGAGGCGCGCCGCATCACGGTGCTGGCCGCCAACCTCACCGTGCGCCAGCCGCAGGTGGCGCGCCGCCTGGTGCGGGCCGCCGACCGCGGGGCCCGCGTGCGCTTCGTGCACAGCCGCCGCGTGCAGCTCTACTCGCTGGCCGCCGAGCACGTCGTGGCGCTGCCCGGGCACGAGCTGGAGTCGCTGGGGGAGCTGGACCCCGACGAGCTGGTGCTCCTGTCCTCGGAGATCACGCTGTCGGGGCAGGGCTCGGAGGCGATGGAGCGCCTGGCCGGGCGCCGCGCCATGTTCCTCACCGACTACGCCAACCAGCGCGGCGTCATCGAGGCGGGGCTGCACCCGTCCGGCGACGGGCTCTCGGCGTGGGAGATGCTGAACGCCGCCGCCGACGGCCGGCTCAAGGCCCTGCTCATCTTCGCCGACGATCCCTTCGAGTTCTTCCCGGCGCTGAGCGCGCGGGCGTTCGCGGGCGCCGAGCTGAGCGTCGTGGTGGACGCGGTGAAGACCCGCTCCGCCGGCCGTGCCGACATCGTGCTGCCCGGCGCGCTGCTGGCCGAGAAGCGGGGCACGGTGGTGAACACCGAGGGCCGCGCCCAGGAGATCACGCCGGCGGCCGCGCCGCTGTCGGCGTGGACCGAGGGCGACATCGCCGCCGAACTGGCGCGGCGGGTCGGCGAGGCGGCGGAGCCGGCCGCGACGCCGGTCTACCGGCCCCTGGCCGGCGGGCACGGCGGCGACCTGCCGAGCGACGAGTACCCCTTCCTGGCCGCGCTCGACACCACGCTGTTCTGGAACTCGCACGCGCTCATCGCCGCCACCTCGACGGCCTGGCGCGAGGCCCGCAGCCTGTTCGCCGACTTCCCGCCCGGCTGCGTGACCCTCAACCCGGACGACGCGCGCGCCCTCAAGCTGCAGTACGCCGGCTCGGTGACCGTCACCAGCCCGCAGGGCTCGATCACGCTGCCGGCGCGCCTGCACGCGCGCATGCTGCCGGGCACCGTGTGGATCGCCATGCCGTGCTGGGAGCGCTGCGGCGTCAAGCTCGGGGCGCTCGACTACGACGCCGGGCTGCGCGTTCCCATCTTCCGCCCGCGGGCCGTGCGCGTCAGCCGGCCGCCGGCGCGCGCGTGAGGGGGCGGCGATGAGCGCCGACGTCCGCTGGCTGACCCGCGATGCGCTCGAGGGGCTGCTGGCGCGCCTGGCGCGCGAGGGCGAGCTGATCGGGCCCGTGTCGGTGGAAGGCGACGTGCTGTTCCTGCCGGTGAGCGACCCGGCGGACGTCTGCCGCGACTACGTCAACTCGCACTTGCCGCCCAAGGAGCACCTGCTGCCGACGCCGGAGCAACTGGTGGCCTACCGCATCACCGACGGCGTGCCCGCCCTGGAAGAGCAGAGCGAGCTCCCCGGCCCTCACCCGCGCGTCATCTTCGGCATCCGCTCGTGCGACGTGGCCGGCACCGCCTACCTCGAGCGCTACTTCTCCGGCGAGCTGTTCGGCCGCCCCGACACGGCCGACGCGCAGTTCACCGGCCGGCGCGAAGCGACGACCATGATCTCGGTCGTCTGCCAGCGCGCCGGCCCGACCTGCATGTGCGTCTGCTGCGGCGGCGGGCCGGCGCTCGCGCAGGGCTACGACTGGCAGCTCACCGAGCTGGCCGACGGCTGGCTGGTGGAGATCGGCAGCCCGCGCGGCGAGCGGCTGGCGGAGCGCTTCGCCGATCTGCTGAGCGCCGCGCCGGCGCCCGCCGCGGCCGAGAAGGAGGCCCGCGTGCGCGCCGCCGTCGAGAGCTTCCAGGCGACGGCCACGCACCGCGTGCCGACCATGGCCGCCACCCGCATGGTCTCCGCCGGCCGCCTCGACGAGGCCTTCTGGAAAGGCGTGGGGGACCGCTGCTTCGAGTGCGGCGGCTGCGCCTTCGTCTGCCCGACCTGCTGGTGCTTCAACGTCGTGGACATCGCCGGGCCGGGGACCTCGACGTTCGAGGAGGCGCCGCTCAGCATGCGGCCGCTGGTGCCGGGCGGGGCCAGCGACCGGGTGCGCGACGGCCGCTGGGAGCGCGTGCGGCTGCGCGACAACTGCATGCTGGCCGGCTTCATCCGCCAGGCGGGCGGCGGCTACCCGCGCTGGACGTGCGGCGAGCGCTGCCTGACGCGCTTCTTCCACAAGCTCTCGCAGCAGTTCCAGGAGCGCACCGACGCGCTCGGCTGCACGGGCTGCGGCCGCTGCATCTCGGCCTGCCTCGGCGAGGAGGGCATCGACCGCATCGCCGAGGGCATGCGCGACGCGCTCACGGGCGTCGGCCGGGCCAGCGCCCCGGACGCGCGCGCCAAGGCCGCCGCCCAGGCCGCCGTCGCGGGGAGCGCCGCGCCGGTGGCGGCTCCGGCGGCGGCTCCGGCGGCGGCTCCGGCGCCGACTCCGGCGGCGGCTCCGGCGCCGGAGGCCAAGCGGTGAGCGCGCCCGCCGTCCGCCCGTCGCCCGGGGCTCCTCCGGCCAACGTCTACGCGCCGCGTCTGACGCGCGTGCTCGAGCGCCGCGTGGAGATCGAGGCGCGCGGGGCGTCGCGCCCGGTGGTCACGCTCAGCCTCGAGCGCGGCGACCTCGACTATCGCCCCGGCCAGTTCTTCGAGGCCGGCGTCTTCGGGGCGGGGGAGATCCCCGTCTCCATCTCCTCGCCGCCGGGGCTTCCCGGCGCGCTCTACCTGACGGTGCGCGCCGCGGGGCTGGTCTCGACGCTGCTCACCCAGAAGCAGCCGGGCGACCTGATCAGCCTGCGCGGGCCGTGCGGCAACGGCTTCCCGCTCGAAGAGTACGAGGGCCGCGACCTGCTCTTCGTGGCGGGCGGCATCGGGCTGGCGCCGCTGCGCGGCCTGCTCTGGGAGATGCTGCTGCGGCGCGAGCGCTACGGGCGCATCCACCTTCTGCACGGGGCGCGCACGCCGCACGACCTGCTCTACGGCTGGCAGTGGCCCGCGTGGCGCGATCTCGGCGTCGAGCTGCAGCTGTCGGCTGACGTCGGCGACGAGGAGTGGGAGAAGGAGAACGACCCGCCGCGCGTGGTGGGCTTCCTGACGCAGCTGTTCCCCAAGCTGAAGCTCGATGCCGAGCGCACCACGGCGTTCCTGTGCGGGCCGCCGGCCATGATCCACATCGCCTGCGGCCAGCTGACCCGCGCGCAGCGCCTGGCGCCCCAGCGGCTGGTCACCACGCTCGAGCGCCACATGAAGTGCGGCATCGGCAAGTGCGGCCACTGCATCGTCGTGGACCGCTACATCTGCATGGACGGGCCGGTGTTCCGCTACGACGAGCTGCTGGCCATGGACCGCATCGAACCGCCGTGGTAGGAGCGCCGCGATGAGCGAGCTGGCACACCGGATCGAGGAGCGGTTGCGCGGCCGCCGGGCGGCGGTGGTCGGCGTCGGCAATCGCCTGCGCGGCGACGACGGCGCGGGCTCGCACGTGGCCGAGCGGCTGCTCGCCGCCGGGGCGGCCGGCGTCTTCGACGCCGAGACGGTGCCGGAGAACTACCTCGGCGCGCTGCTCGCAGCGCGACCCGAGGCGGTGCTCTTCGTGGACGCGGCCGACCACGGCGCGGCCGCCGGCGCGTGCTGTCTGGTCCGCGCGGGCGAGCTGGCGGCGCGCGGCTCCTCGACGCACGCGCCGTCCTTGCGGCTGCTGGCCGGCCTGCTCGAGGCCGAGGGCATCGAGAGCTGGATGCTGGGCATCCAGCCGGCGGCGACGGTGGTCGGCTCGGGCCTGAGCCCGGCGGTCGCCGCGGCCGTGGCAGAGGTCGCGCGGGCGCTGACGGCGGCGCTCGGCGCGAACGGCGTCGCGTCCCCTGCGGAGGCCGGTCGTGTCTGAGCCCGGGTTCGCGCTCTTCGCGCTGCTGCTCGGCGTGCCCCTGGCCGGCGCCATCCTCGCGGGCCTGCTGCGCGGCCGCGCCGGCGACGCCGTGGCGGTGCTCGCCGCGCTCGCCACGGCGTGCGTGGCCGGCGTGCTGGTGCTGCGCCACGGGGCGGCCGGCGTCATCGTGCGCCTCGGGGGCTTGCCGGTCCTCGACCGGGCGGCCGGCGCGCCGGTGCCGCTCTTCGGCTTCGCCATCGACCCCTTGTCGAGCATCGTGCTGCTCGGCGCGGTGATCCTCGGCTTCGTCTGCGTGCTGTACTCGGTCGGCTACGTCGGCCCCGGCAACCGCGAGACGCCGGTCTCCGCCGACCGCCGCGCCTACTGGTTCTGGATGCTGCTCTTCGTCATGGCCATGGCGGGGCTGGCGACCTCGTGGACGATGGCGCAGATGTTCGTCTTCTGGGAGATCACGACGGTCTGCTCTTGGGCCCTGATCGGCTTCTACGACCGGGAGTTCGGCGCCCTGGCCGCCGCGCAGAAGGCGTTCCTCATGACCGCCAGCGGCGGGCTGGCGCTGTTCGCCACGGTGCTGGCCCTGCTGGCGCTCACCCACTCGGCCGGCTTCGACGCGCTCTCGCGGCTGCCCGTCGGGCTGCGCGGCGCCGCCGCCGGGCTGACCGTCCTGCTGCTGGTGGGGGCGTGGGCCAAGTCGGCGCAGGTGCCGTTCGAGACCTGGCTGCCCTCGGCGATGGTGGCGCCGAGCCCGGTGAGCGCCTACCTGCACGCCGCCTCGATGGTCAACGCCGGCGTCTACCTCGTGCTGCGCGTCGCGCTGGCCAACACGCTGGCGCCCGGGCTGTGGCTGGCGCCCACGGCGCTGCCCATGGGCATCCCGTGGCTGATCGCCGCCATGGCCGTGCTGACGCTGGTGATCGCGGTGACCCAGTTCTTCTACCAGGACGACCTCAAGAAGCTGCTGGCGCTCTCCACCATCAGCCACCTCGCGCTGGTGCTGCTCGGCGCCTCGCTCACCATGGGCGGCTCGCTGCGCGCCACCCAGGGGGCGGCGCTGCACATCCTGGCGCACGGCGTCGGCAAGGCGCTGCTCTTCCTCTCGGTGGGCACGCTCGCCTACTCGGCCGGGACGCGCCGCATCAGCCAGCTCTCCGGCGTGCTGGCGCGCGCCCCGGTGGCCGCGGCGGGCTTCCTCGTCGGCCTGCTCACGGTCACCGGCGTGCCGCCCTTCGCCGGCTTCTGGAGCAAGCTGCTCATCGTCACCGGGGCCGTCTCGCTGGGCGGCGTCGGCATCGTGGCGGGCGCCATCGTGCTGATCGAGAGCCTGGTGGCCTTCGCCTGGTTCCTGTGGGTCGGGATGCGCGTCTTCCTCGGGCCGCCGTCGCCGGCGGTCGAGGCCATGGGGCCGCGGCCCCTGGCCATGGAACTGGCGCTCATCGTGCTCATGGTGCTGTGCATCGCGATCACCGGCGTGGCCATGCCGCTGGCGCTCGCGGTCTGGCCGGGAGGGTTCGGAGGATGACGCCGTGAACTCCTCCTGGTGGGACCTCGTCGTCCAGCACCTGACGCTGCGTCTCGACGGCGTGGCCCTGCTCTTCCTGCTGCCGGTGGCGGGGCTCTCGCTGGTGGCCGCCATCTACACGCCGCCGTACCTGGCGCAGGAGCGCTACCGGGGCGAGAGCCGCTCGCGCTACTGGCTCGCCTATCTGGTGTTCTTCGGCGGCATGACGGGCACGGTGCTGGCCGCAAATTTCATCCTCTTCCTGGTGTTCTGGGAGGTCATGACGCTGGCCTCCGACATCCTGGTGGCCTACGAGACGCGCGACCCGGCGGCGGTGCGCGCCGCGTTCAAGTATTTCGTCATGACCCACGTGGGCACCGGCTTCCTGCTCTTCGGCGCGGTGCTGCTCGGCGTGATGGGCGGCTCGTTCGCCTTCGACCGCCTGCCCGCGACCTTCCGCGCGCTGGCCGCCACCAACCCGGCGCTGCTGCACGTCACGCTGGGCCTGCTGTTCGTGGGCTTCGCCACCAAGGCGGGGCTCTACCCGTTCGGCGACTGGCTGCCCGACGCCCATCCGGCCGCGCCGGCGCCGGTCTCCGCGGTGCTCTCGGGCGCCATGGTCAAGCTCGGGCTCTACGGCATCCTGCGCGTCTTCATCGGGTTCTTGGCCGTCTCGGCGCCCGGGGCGGCGGTGGCCTGGGGCTGGGTGCTGGGCGGCTTCGGGCTGCTCTCGGCGCTGGTCGGCGGCGCGGCGGCGTGCGCGGCCATGGACGCCAAGGTGCTGCTCGCCTACTCGTCGATCGCGCAGAGCGGGCTCATCGCCTTCGGCTTCGGCGCCGCCCTGGTGCTCACGCCGGCGCACCCGGCGCTCGCCGCCCTGGCGCTGCTCGGCGCGTGCTTCCACATCCTCAGCGACGCGGCGGTCAAGGGTCTGCTCTTCCTCAACGCCGGCGCGCTGCAGTGGCGCACCGGCAGCCGGCGGCTGGAGGACCTGGGCGGGCTCTTCGAGGCCATGCCGGTGACCGGCTGGACCGCACTCGTCGGCTCGCTGGCCATCGCCGGCATCCCGCCGCTCACCGCCTTCGTCGGCAAGTGGCTGATGCTGCAGGCCACCGTGCTGTCGCGTTCTCCCGTGGTCAGCCTCGCCGGGCTCGGGCTCTTGATGGCCAGCCTGCTCTCGGTGCTCTACGCGGTGAAGTTCTTCGCCGCCGGCTTCGCCAACCGGCCGATGCGGCCCGGCAACCTCGAGGTCCCCGACGCCATGCAGGCCGCGCAGATCTCGCTCGCCGCCGTGGCGGTGGCGCTGGGCCTGGCGCCGGGCGCGGTGCTCGGCTGGATCGCCGCCATCCTGGCGCCGCTGCCGCCGCTGGCCGCCGCCGGGCCGGTCGCCTGGGGCAGCTCCCTGGCGCCGGTCACCGGCGCGGTGGCGCCGCTGCTCCTCCTGGGGCTGGGCGCGTGGGCGGCGCTGGTGGCGCGCGCCGCGGTGGGGGGCGGCCCGGCCCCGGCGCCGCGCGAGATCTGGATGGGGGGAGTGCCCGCCGACCGCGTCCCCCCCCGCATCCACCCGCTCGGGTTCTACTCGCCGATGCGCGAATCGCTGCGCCGCGCCTACCCGGCGCCGCACTGGCACCGCATCGCCCGGCCGCAGTGGCTGCTCACCGCGCTCGACCTCGACCGCTGGCTGTACGGGCCCGCCGGCGCGGCCGGCCGGCGGTTCGTCTCGGGGCTGCGCCGCCTGCACACCGGCGTGCCGAACCTCTACCTCGCCTGGCAGCTCGCGGGCGCCACCGCGCTAGCGCTCCTGCTGCTGCTCCTGCTCCGCCGATGAGGTCCGACATGACCGCCACGCCCGCCCCCGCCGCCCTCGATGCCGACGCCGTCACCGCGCGGGTGCGCGCCGCCCTCGACGGCGCCCTGCGCGACGTCGTCGCGCCGGTGCCCGGCCGGCTCTACCTGACGGTCGAGCGGGCCGCCGCGCGCGCCGCCGCGCGCGTGCTCTTCGAGGACCTCGGGGCGCGCTACCTGATCAGCGTCGGCGCCGACCGCCGCCGCGAGGGGGCGGGCTTCGAGGTGCTGCACTGCTTCGCCTTCGACCGCACCGCCACCCGCTGCGTGCTGCGCGTGCCGCTCGACGGCGAGCGCCCGGTGACGCCGTCCATCACGCCGGTGGTGGCGGGGGCCTCGTGGGCCGAGCTCGAGATGCGCGACCTGCTCGGCATCGAGAGCGAGGGGCACCCGGACCCGCGCCCGCTGATGCTGCCCGACGACTTCCCGGCCGACGTCTTCCCGCTGCGCAAGGACGTGCCGTACGACTTCAAGGTCGGGAGCCCGGCGGCGGACGGGGACGCCCCGCCGTCGCCCGACGGCCGGCGCCCGTTCCTCTACCGCGAGCCGCCGGCCGGCTCCACGGTGGTGCAGCTGGGGCCGTTCTTCCCGGTGCTCGAGGAGCCGTCGCAGTGGCGGTTGTTCGTGGACGGCGAGGCGGTGGTCGGCGCCGACTACCGCGGCTTCTACTGCCACCGCGCCATCGAGAAGCTCGCCGACTCGCAGCTCAACTACAACCAGGTGGTGTCGCTCGCCGAGCGCATCTGCGGCATCTGCGGCTGCGTCCACACCGCCTCGTACTGCCAGGCGGTGGAGGAGGCCACGGGGCTCGTGGTGCCGCTGCGGGCCCGCGTCATCCGCACGCTGTCGCTGGAGCTGGAGCGCCTGCAGAGCCACCTCCTGTGGCTCGGGCTGGCCTGCCACATCGTCGGTTTCGACTTCGTCTTCATGCACGCCTGGCGGCTGCGCGAGCCGCTCCTGCGCCTGGCCGAGAACGTCTTCGGCGCCCGCAAGCACTTCGGCGTCAACCTCGTGGGCGGCGTGCGCATCGACATCCCGCGCGACAAGCACGCCGGCGTGCTGGCCGCGATGGCCGAGGTCGAGCGCGAGACGCAACTGCTGGTCAAGGCCATCCAGGACGACGGCGCGCTGGTGGCGCGGCTCAAGGGTGTGGGCGTGTTCACCCCCGAGGAGGCGCGCGCCATGGGGGCGGTGGGGCCGACGGCGCGCGGCAGCGGCATCGCCATCGACGCGCGCCGCGACCACCCCTACGCGGCCTACGACCTGGTCGAGTTCGACGTCGTCACCCACGACGGCTGCGACGTGCTGGGGCGCACCCTGGTGCGCGTGCTGGAGATCTTCGAGTCGGTGAAGATCATGCGCCGCTGCGTCGCCCTGCTCGACGAGCTGCCCGAGGGCGACCTGCTGGCGGAGCTGCCCGAGGCGCTGCCGGCCGGGCGCGAGGGGCTGGGCGCGGTGGAGGCGCCGCGCGGCGAGGTCTTCCACTACGTGCGCACCGGCGAGCGCAACGGCCCGGACCGCTGGCGCGTGCGCGCCCCCAGCTACCAGAACATCCAGGCGGTGCCGCTCATGTTCAAGCCCGGCACGCAGGTGGCCGACGTGCCCATCACCATCGGCAGCGTCGACCCGTGCTTCTCGTGCACCGAGCGGCTGGAGATCGTGGACCGCGCCGGGGGCGGGCGGCGCGTGCTGCGCCAGGCCGAGCTGGAGGAGCTGTCGCGCGCCGACATGCGCCGGCGGCGCGCCGAGTGGGCGCGCGCAGGAGGCCAGGCGTGACGCCGCCCGTCGCCGTCGTGGCCGTCGCCGCCGCGGCCTGGCCGGGCGCGGTCGTGTGGGCGCTGCTGGGGCCGCTGGTGCTGCTGGCGGTCTCGCCGCTGCTCGACGGCGTCGGGCGCCAGGTGCGCGCCCGCCTCGAGACGCGGGCCGGCCCGCCGCTCATGCAAGGCTACGTGGACCTCGCCAAGCTGGCCGGCAAGCGGGAGGTGAGCGCCGGCACCGGGCGGCTCGCGGACACCATGCCCTACGTCGCCCTCGCCGCGGTGGTGACCGCCGGGCTCCTGCTGCCCGTCGGCAAGCTGGCGCCGCTCGGCTTCGCCGGCGACGGCGTCGTGTTCCTCTACCTGCTGGCGCTGTCCAGCGTGGCGCTCGCCCTGGCCGGCAGCGCGTCGGCCAGCCCGTTCGCCTTCCTCGGCGCCAGCCGCGAGATGATGCTGCTGTTCTTCGTCGAGCCGGTGGTGGCCTGCGCGCTCTTCGTCGTCGGCCTCAAGGCGGGCTCGTTCCGCCTGCTCGACGCCGCCGTCTGGCACGGGCTGCACGGGCCGGGGATTTCCGGAGCGCTGGCCGGCGTCGGCCTGTTGCTGGCGCTGCTCGGCTACATGGGGCGGCTGCCCTTCGACCTGCCCGAGGCGGAGCAGGAGCTGATGGGCGGGGCGACCATCGAGTTCGGCGGCCGCCGCCTGGCGCTGCTGCGCTGGACGCTGTTCGTGCGCTGGCTGGTGGTGGCGTGGCTGGTGGCCGAGGTCTTCGTGCCCACGCCGCTGCCCGCCGTGCCGGCCGTCGTGCTGGCCGCGCTCAAGATCCTCGCGATCTTCGTCGTCGCCGCGGCCGCCAGCGCGCTCGTCGCCCGGCTGCGCATCGACTACGCGCGCGCCTTCCTGACGCCGGTCGGGCTGCTCATGGTGTTCGCCGTCGTCTTCGCGCTCATCGGGGCCTAGGGGGGACCGCGACATGCTCGGCGCCAAGCTGCGGCAGATCGTCTTCGGGCTCAAATCGCCGCGCGCCACGGTGGCCTACCCGCTGGCGCCGCTGCCGCCCGAGCCGAACTACCGCGGGCACGTCACCGTGGACACCGAGCGCTGCGTGGGCTGCGGCGGGTGCGCCGACGTCTGCCCGGCGCGCTGCGTGCTGATCACCGACCTCGACGCCCGGCGCCGCGTCATCCGGCGCCACCTCGACCGCTGCCTCCTGTGCGGGCGCTGCCAGGACGCCTGCCCCTACGACGCCCTGCACCTGGTGGCCGAGTTCGAGACCGGCACCCCCGACCGGCGCGACCTGATGATCACGCAGGACCTGTTCATGGGCGTGTGCGACCGTTGCGGGCGCTGCTACGTGGCCGCCCACCCGCTCGACAAGCTGAAGGCCGTCGGGATGCGGGTGGACGAGCCGGAGTTGCTGCCGGCCGCCGCCGGCGCGCCCGAGCGGGAGGCGTGATGGACGACCTGGTCCGCGTCCTGTCGCTGACGCTGCTCTTGACCTCGTTCCTCACGGTCGAGTCGCGGCGCATGGGCCGCGCCATCGCCGCCTACATGGCGCAGGCGCTGGTCATGGTGGCGGTGATCGTCTGCTTCGCCACCCTGCACCCGCACCTCTGGATCTGGGCCGCCACCGCCTTCGTCACCAAGTTCGCGCTCATCTCCTGGATGCTGCGGCGCGCGGCGCGCGGCGGCGACGACCGCGAGGTGCCGCCCTACGTCGGCTTCTGGGTCTCCACCGTGCTCATCGCCGGCCTGGCGCTCGGCGTCTACGAGCTGGTGCACACGCACGCCTCGTTCCTGGCGCCGACGCCGCTGGCCGAGCAGGAGCCCTATCGCACCAACGTGGCGGTGGCCCTGACCCTGCTGTTCGTCGGCATGTACGCGGTGCTGACGCGGCGCGACGCGCTCAAGGTGGTCATGGGCGTCTGCCTGATGGAGAACGGCGCCCATCTCTCGCTGGTCACGCTGGCGCCCGGCATGCGCGAGACGGTCCTCATCGGCGTGGTCACCGACGTGGTGCTCGCCGTCTTCCTGCTGCTCCACCTGGTGCGCGGCATCGAGCAGCAGCTCGGCTCGCGCGACACGGCGCGCCTGAGCGCGCTGCGGTGGTGAGGAGGCGGCGATGACCCCCGGCCCGGCCTGGCTGCCGATCGCGGCGCTCGCGGTCCCGCTCGTCGCCGCGCTCCCCGTGCTCTTCGTTCCGGCGCGGCTGCGCAAGCTGCTGTGGGTCGCGGCCAGCGCCGCGGTCCTCGTCCTCGCCGTGCTGCAGGCGCGCGCCGTGGTGGCCGGCGGGCCGATCCCGGCGCTCGGCGGCGAGCTCCTGGTGGACGGGCTGGCGGCGGTGATGGCGCTGCTCATCGCCTTCCTGGCGTTCGCCTGCTCGGTGTACGCCATCGGCTACCTGTCGGCGCCGCAGCCGCACGGCGCCGAGGGCCGCGAGCGGCCCGAGTGGCCGGAGCGCCTGGTGCGCCTCGAGCGGCGCCTGCCGCTGTTCACCGCGCTCTTCCTGGTCCTCGAGTTCACCCTGCTGTGGGTGGTGATGACCAACAACGTGGTGCTCCTGTGGGTGGCCCTCGAGGCGACCACGCTGGCCTCGGCGCTCCTGGTGTCGTTCTACTGGGACCCGCGGGCGCTGGAGGCGGGCTACAAGTACCTGCTGCTGCTCACCGTCGGCATCACCTCGGCGTTCTTCGGCTGCGTGCTGCTCTACGCGGCGGCCGCGCCGCTCATGGGCCACGAGTCGGCGCTCCTGATCAGCAACCTGCGCGGCGTGGCCGGGCAGATCCCGTCGCACCTGGCGCTCACCGCCGCCCTGCTGCTGCTCATCGGCTTCGGCACCAAGGCCGGCCTGGCGCCCTTCCACCCGTGGGTGGCCGACGCCCACGCCGAGGCCCCGGCGGTGATGAGCGCCTTCCTGTCGAGCGTCATCATCAAGGTGCCGTTCGTCGGCCTGCTGCGCGTGTGGTCGATCTTCGGGCCGCGCTACCCGGCGCTCAACGAGGTGCTGCTGTGGCTGGGGGCGTTCACCATGGTGACGGGGGCGGCGCTGGCCGTGGCGCAGGACGACCTCAAGCGCCTGCACGCCTACTCGAGCGTGTCGCAGGTCGGCTTCATCGCCGCCGCCATGGGGCTGGGCACGCCGCTCGGCTACTACGCGGCGATCTTCTTCCTCCTGAGCCACGCGCTGGCCAAGGGGCTGCTCTTCCTGTCCACCGGCGCGGTGGTCTTCGCGGCCCGCGAGGTGCGCAGCATCACGGCGCTGGGCGGCTTGCGGCGCGCCCTGCCGCTCACCGCGGCGTGCACGCTGGTGGGGGCGCTGTCGCTGGCCGGCCTGCCGCCGTTCGGCGGCTTCGTGGCCAAGGCCCAGGTGCTGCTGGCCGCCGCCGACGCCCGCCACTGGGTGGTGCTGGGCATCGCGCTGGCCACCAGCCTCATCACCATGGCCTACATGACCGGCATGTGGCAGCGGGTCTTCCTCGGCCGCCCCGGCTCGCCCGAGGTGGTCGAGGAAGACGTCCGCGAGGTGCCGGTGTCCATGCGGCTGGCGATGGTCCTGCTGGCCGCCGCCGTCCTGCTCCTCGGGCTGCGGCCGCAGTGGCTCGACCCGCTGCTCAGCCTGATCGCGGGGATCTAGGAAGGGGGGTGGGGGGCTTGGCGAAGGGGCTGCTCGAGCGGTTCTTCCCCAAGGCGCTGCCGCGCTCGCTGTGGGTCTTCCACACCAACGTGGGGGGCTGCAACGGCTGCGACATCGAGGTGCTCGACGTGCTGACGCCGTATTTCGACGTGGAGCGTTTCGGCATGCGCCTGGTAGGATCGCCGCGCCACGCCGACGTGCTGCTGGTCTGCGGGCCGGTGACGCGGCCGATGCTGGAGCCGCTGCGGCGGCTCTACGACGCCGTGCCCGACCCCAAGATCGTGGTGGCCATCGGGGCCTGCGCGGTGGGCGGCGGGCCCTGGTTCGACACCTACAACGTGGTGGGCGGCGTCGACAAGGTCATCCCGGTGGACATGTACATCCCGGGCTGCCCGTCGCGCCCGGAGTCCATCCTCCACGGCGTCGCCCAGCTGCTCGAGCTGGCGCGCAAGAAGGTGGCCCCCGTCGCGGAGTCGCAGGTGACGGGAGAGGAGCTGGCGCAGATCGGGCGCGTGCCCGACGACGGCGCCGCGAAGCGGTAGGGGACGAGGGCCCGCAGGAGGTCCGTCATGGAGAACATGGAAGCGATTCTGGGCGAGGTCGAGACCTTCCAGGGGATGAAGCCCGCGCACCTCAAGCTGCTGGCGGACTGCGCCTCCGAGGTCCGCTTCGAGGCCGGCGCCGTGCTCGGCCGGGTCGGCGACTCGGCGGACTGCTTCTGGGTGATCCGCGAGGGCCGTCTGGCGCTGCAGCTGCCCGCCCCCGGCCGCGGCGGCGTGACCATAGCCACCTCCTCGAAGGGGGCGGTGGTCGGCTTCTCGTGGCTGGTGCCGCCGTATCAGCTGCAGTTCGACGTGCGCGCCGTCACGCCCACCCAGGTGATCGCCATCGACGGGGCCAGGCTGCGGGCCCACTTCGCCGGCGATTGCGGGCTGGGCTACGACCTCATGTGCCGCTTCTCGCAGATCATGACCGACCGCATCCAGGCCATGAGCATGCAGATCCTCGACGTCTTCGGGGAGCACCCGGTCGACAGCGACTGACGCGGGTGCGATCGCGTTGCTGGCCGCGCGGGCGGCGCCGGGGCCCTGGGCCTACGGGGCCGCCCGCTTCACGCTGCGGTCGAAGAACTCGGCGATGCGCCCGTACAGCCGCTTGGTCACCAGCGGATCGGGCACCGAGTGGGTGAAGCCCGGCAGCGGCAGGAACTCGAACTCCTTGCCCGCCCGGAACAGCGCGTCGGCGAGCTTCATGCTGTGCAGGAAGTAGACGTTGTCGTCCACCGTGCCGTGCACCAGCAGCAGCGGGCGCGCCAGCCGCGGCACGTAGGTGAGCACGGAGGACGCCTCGTAGGCGCGCAAGTCGGCGTCCGGCAGGCCGAGGTAGCGCTCCGTGTAATGGGTGTCGTAGTCGCGCCAGTCGGCCACCGGCGCGCCGGCCATGGCGGCCCGGAAGACGTCGGGCCGCTGCATCACGGCCATGGCCGCGAAGTAGCCGCCGAACGACCAGCCGAAGATGCCGACCCGCGCCAGGTCCATCTCCGGGTGCGCGGCCGCCAGGGCCCGCAGCCCGTCCACCTGGTCGGCCAGCGCCACGCCGATGAGGTCGCCCTTGATGGCCCGCTCCCAGGCGCGGCCGCGGGCCGGCGTGCCGCGGCCGTCGAGCGCCACCACGATGTAGCCCTGGTCGGCGAACCACTGGTCGAGCAGGTAGGCGTAGGCCGACTGGCGCGCCTGCTGGGCGTGCGGTCCGCCGTAGACGTTGACGATCACCGGGTAGCGCTCGCCGGGGCGGAAGTCCGCCGGGCGCACGACCACGGCGCGCAGCCGCGCCGGGCCGACGGCCTCGAAGCTCAGATGCGTGCGGATCCCGGGCGTCTCGGTGACGGCGCGCAGTGCGGCCAGCGGCTTGCCGCCGGCGTCCATGACCGTGTGGACGGGCCCGCTCTCGGCGCCGCTGCGCGTGCGCACCCAGGCGCGCCCGTTCTTGGCGACCACGGCGGCGTGCCAGCCGGACTCGCGCGTCACCGGCTCGGCGGCCGGGCGTCCCGGTCCGAGCGGCACGCGGAAGACCTGTAGCTGCGTGGGATCTTCCCCGCCGGTGACCCAGGCGCGGCGGTGGCTCTCGTCGAGCGCGACGAACC
>Ga0315284_10004264_pt1 | contig 20325 bp, 12 predicted proteins | sample YL17G09_16_MG_FD_203696 | JGI IMG/M metagenome (GOLD analysis project Ga0315284, IMG submission 203696) | Sediment microbial communities from Yellowstone Lake, YNP, Wyoming, USA - YL17G09_16 | ecosystem: Environmental > Aquatic > Freshwater > Lake > Sediment | place: USA: Wyoming | collected...
CGAAGTCGAAAACCTGAACAACGTTCGCGATGCCGTGGCTCTCGAGACCAAAGAACTCGAACGGCTCCATAAAATCGACATCGCCGCCACCGCCTTGGACCAGATGATCGAGGAATGCCACAGGGAGAAGGAGGAACTCGAGGCCGAGATCTTGTCACGGCGTGCAACATGGGACAACGAGCAACTGGAACGCGAAGGTATTCAAAAGGAGTCCGAGGAAGCCCTTAAAAAGCAGCGCCAGCGCGAAGTCGAGAATTACGAATACCAAAAGACTCTGGAACGGAAGAAGGCCCAGGACAAATACGACGAAGACGTGCGCTTGCTGGAGAAGAAGAATAAGGAGAAACAGGAAACCCTTGAGAAGAGCTGGCAGCAACGCGAGGCGGCGCTGAAAGAGAAAGAAGAAGAGTGGACCCGCCTCAAGAAAGAGGTCGAGGAGTATCCGGCGCGTGCCAAACGCGAGATCGACGCGGCGGTTAAAGGGGCCGTTCAGGCCGCGGAGCAGAGATTCGAGCAGTCATTCGCTTTGTCAAGGAAAGACGCCGAAGCCGAGAAGCGGCTTGCGGAGCTGCAAATCAAGAGCTTGCAGGAATCTGTCACCCGCCAGACGGCCGAGATCGAAGCATTGCACCGCCAGCTGGATGAAGCCAAGAAACAGGTCCAGGATATCGCGGTGAAGGCCATCGAGGGCGCATCCGGTGCGAATGCTCTGGCACATGTCAACCAGATCGCCATCGAGCAGGCAAAGACACGCGCACCCCAGAGCTAAAAATGCGTGACAGGCTACGATTTCACCAATTTCATTCCATGTCAGGTATCTCAACAATGTATGGCGAAATTGGTGAAATCGTAGCCTGTCACCGATTTAACCGGGCGGCGGATCCGCGGTTGCCAGAACCACTTCCACGATAGGGACGGTCCAGTGCTCACACTGCAGTCCATCGCGCCATTGGCGAGCCGATTGAGCCGCGTGGCGCTTCACTATCTCGACCAGCTTCGCGGAGACGACACGGTCGAGCCTTGACATCCATCGTGCGCATCCCGGACGCGAGAGCATCGCTATGGGTTCACCCTCGGCTTCGATTGTGATCCGAGGCCCGTCTTTCCGAAATCGGACGGTGTCGCCGACCTCGAGCGCCGCGAGCCGGCGATGCACCGGCGCCGTAGCCGGGCAGCGCCCGGCCCAGTCGATGAACAGGTCGCCAAGCTCAAGGCGTTCCACATGGGTTGCGATCGCCGTCGTCGTCGCCTCGATTGCGGCCAGCACCGCGCATGGTTCAATCCGTTTTTGGAACCATACGATGCGCGCATGGGCCGGCAAGTCGCCGGCACTGCAGTTCAGCCCGCGATCGATGCAGAGCACCAGCGGGACGTCGGGCATGGCGCGCAGGCGATCGAGCTTCTCGCGCAGATAGTCGGGTGTCCAGAAGCCCACGATTTCGAGTAGGAACCGCTTTGAAGTGTCGCGGCGGTGAACCACGGCAAAGTCCGGGAATACGAGAGCTTCGCCCGCTTCGACGGGCTCGGGCTCGCGAATGAGGTCCCAATCCAGGTTCGCGCGCCCGAACTCTCGAGCAAAGCGCTCTTCAAGGCGGCTGTCGTACGCTCGCGGCGGCTCGCCAACGGCGATAGGATCGCCCGGACGCATACGCACGCTCACGGCTCGGCCGCGCAGCATGCAGCGCGCGACGAGTTCGAAGCGTTCGCACCAGGGGAGAAGCGGAAGGATCGACGCGAGGGCGCGCCCGTACATCGTCGTGTGGCGAAACAGCGAGAACGGCCCTGATATGTCGAGGCGCACTCCCTCCGGCTGGGCGCGCCGGACCGTGCAAAGGAGGCGCCGGAGGCGCACCTGCCTGACGACGGCGCGGGCGCCGCCGTAGATCTCGAGGGTGACCTCGGACGCGAGCCTGATCAGGCCTTGTGCCAGGGCGAGATTGGTGCGGGTCGCGAGCGAGTGGGGATCCGGAAGAGGCGCGGGAGAACGGAGGCGCCGCTCTCCGGGGAGGTCCGCGAAAAGGTGCTCATCGGCGGCCGCGGCGGACAGCCCGAGGCGCCGCGCGCCCGCGGCCAGGACGTCTGATCGATCGAATCGATCCGCATCCCGGGCGCGTTGTGCCTCAACGGCGACTGCGTCGCGCAGCGCACCAGCATCGAGGGGCGGCCGGTCGCGCGTGCATAGGTCCTGGAGCGTCCAGATCGCCATCCGTCGCTTGCCGGCAGGCGACGGCGCGCGCGGCGGTTCCTGGAAGAACGAAACGACCTCCCGATACGGGCGGCCGTCGAGCCTGACGAAGTCGTCGATTAACGCGCGGAGCCAGGCGTGATCCTCCGGGCCCAGCCAGGCGGGCAGCGCTTCGCGTCCTACGATCCGGACCTGGATGCGGTCAGCTGGAAGCAAGCGCCCTCCGGTGCTGGTCGGCGCGACGCACCTCGAAAGTGCCACGAGTGACGAGGTCGTAGACGACCGCCTCTTTTCCTTCCGAGGGCCTGAGAACTCGTCCGACCCGTTGGATGTACTCCCGTGAGCCCTGGCTGCCGCCGACCACGATCGCAATGTCGGCGGCGGGCACGTCGATGCCCTCGTTCAGCACCCGCGCGCTCACCAGGATGCGCAGCTCGCCATTGGAAAAGCGTTGCAGCGCTCGCGCCCGCTCCCTGGGCCCAATGTCGCAGGTGATGGGTTGGACGAGGTGCTCTCGAGCCACGGCGTAGGCCGTGTCGTTGTCTGGCGCGAAAACGAGAATGCGGTGATTATGATGCCGCAGCAGCAGGTCATGGACGACGCCGCGCTTTGCGGTGCCGTAGCGGACGATGATCCGGGAGCGCCGCCAGGCGGCGAGCGCCCGCCGTCCCTCGTCGCTCCTGCCGGCCGCCGACACGAAGTCGGACCACGAGGCCCCAGGCGCCAGCTCGAAAAACGTGCGACACACCGGACGGAACACCGACAGTTCGGCATCGTAAGCCCGGCGCTCCGCAGGAGTGAGCCCGACGGAGATCGTGACCAGCTGGAACGCCGCGAGGTAGCGTCCGGCCAACTCCTCCACACTTGCCCGGTAGACTTCGGCGCCGACGAGCGCGTCGAGACGGGCTCGCCGGATTGGGTCCTCCGGCAGGGTAGCACTGAGCCCGAGCCGCGCCGCGGCCGTGCACATCTCGAGAGCCTCGTCTCCGGCGCCCGAGCCGAAGTGGTGGACTTCGTCGATGACGAGCAGGTCGAACCGGTTGCCGAGAGTCTCCACGTTGCGGAGCGCACTGGCAAAAGTGGCCACCGTGATGGGATGCTCGAATCGGCGCCCGTCGCCGTACTCGCCGATCGGCCCGAGGGCGGCTTCGCCGAGCGTCTTGACCCACTGTGCCATGAGCACCCGCGTCGGGACGAGACAGAATGTCCGGAGCCCGGTCCGCGCGATGGCAGCGATGGCCGCGCGGGTTTTGCCGGCGCCCGTCGGGAGCGCAATGATGCCCCTTCGACCCGCGAGTTCCCACGCAGCTACCGCGGCGGCTTGATACGGGCGGAGCTCGGGGCACCGGATCGACGGCGGAACGGCGAGTTGCGGGCGAACTTCGTCACGGAAATCGGGATATCGGCGCGCGAGCTCTCCGGCCAGTTCCACGTGACGGCATGCCGGAGCTCGCCAGGCTCGGACGCGTGGATCCCAGAGAATCCCAGGGAGGCTTCCTGCCTCTGCCGGATTCCCACGAATCAGAAGCGTGCCGCGATCGAAGATGAGCTGCATGGAACCCCGCCAGCGAATGCGTGACACCGAGTGTGTTGCAGGCCGTGCCCGAATGTGGCAGCCGGGATAATCCCCGCAACAAATCTAACTGCCCTCGGCCGGTTTGAGCGAATTATTCCTACCAAAACCTCTCTTGCCTTCGTGTCGACAGGAAGATCGAGTTAGGGCGGAAGCTGCTCGCTCTATGTTTGAGGAGTTGTAACCATGCGATATCGGAGATCATCAGGAAAGCAAAGGCGGCATCCGCTCACATTTCTTCCGACACCCGATCTCGATGAACCAGTTCCAGGGCGGGATTTTCGGCAGAGGCAGCCCCCAGGTCAATCGCCGCTTCCGGACGTGGCGGCCGGGTGAGCAGTCTGCGCAGAACCAGGCGTGCGATAGTGTGCGCATTGGACAGTAGCAATCGGACCCATGACCAGGGAGTCGACTGGGGAAAGTAGATGCCGCGAAACAGCAGGCGCGCGACCAGGAAGGCAACCTGGTGGTCGAACGGCTTCCGGTTGTCCACCAGCCACCGCTGCGTGCGCGCGAAGGAGCGGCGTCCGTAACCCCGGCGCCAGGATTCGTTCACCTCGTCTTCGGCCTGGCTGGGGGTAAGGTGGTTGGGTTGAAATGTCAGCCGGAAGGGCTTGAAATCCAGCCAGTGCTCCGGCCGGACCAGTCTTCCCTGCTTTTGGAGCCGGTCGTACAACGGAGTGCCCGGATAGGGGGTGAGCAATCCGAAAACCGGCAAAACGGGGGGCCATTTGCCGATTTCCGAGCTGATGGATGACGCCACCCCGGGGTGGTCCCCCTCCATCCCCACAATAAACGAAGTGATCGCATAGACGCCGCGCCTTGCAAGGCCCTGCAGTACATCCGAGTATTCTTCCGGCCGGTTGAACTGCTTGCGCGCGCTCTTCAGACTCTCGGGATTTATGGACTCCAGTCCCATGAAGATGAAGCGGCCGCCGCTGGCGGCAATCAGCTTAACGAGCTCCTCATCCTTCAACAGGTTGGCGGTGACTTGTGCGACCCAGGGCAGGCATGCGTCCCGTCGGATCATCTCCCGGAGCAGAGATTTTGTACGTTCGCGCCGGATGGCGAAGTTATCGTCGATAAAAAAGACGTTGACCAGGGCTCGATTGCGCGCGGCGATGCGCTTGAGCGAGAGGAGTTCGGCAATGACGCTGTCATTCGAGCGAAAGCGGAGGTGGCTGCCAAAAAAGCCGGTGACGGTGCAGAATTCACAGCCGTAGGGACATCCTCGACCCGATTCGACCGGGATCATATAGGCTTTTTCGTAAGGAACCTTCATCTTCTCAAGGAGACGGCGGATGCCTTCCGGCAATAGACGCATGAGGTCGAACAGACTCAGGTCGATGTTTTCCCAGTCGATCGCCTGGTAACTTTCGAGTGAGGGCTTCGAATTTTGATCCCCCGCCTCTCTGGAGCCATAGGTTTCTTTCAGTCTGTTTCGCGCCGCATCTTCCACAACCACGGGCCAGATGTCGTCCGCTTCGCCGAGCACGACCGAGTCGGCACATCGCTCCCGGCCGGTCCAGCCCAGCGATTCGCCGGGGACTTCCGTAACATGCGGGCCGCCGAACACGACCGGCACACCCGCCTCCTTGCGGACCGCCGCCGCCGTCGCGTACGCTTTCTGAGCCGTGCGGGTCATGAAACCCATGCCCACAAGGTCCACGTTATTGGCGGTTATGAATCGGGCCAGCTCCTGATCGCTCAGGCGCAGGGCGTTTCCGTCAATGATGGTTACCCGGTGCGGCGCCGGAGTGAGCTGGCGCAGGAGAAAGGGCCAGAGCTGCGGCAAAAAGTTTCGGGTGACATGGTTATCCGGCACGTAAAGAAGAATATGCATCTGAATCTCTTCGGCAAAAAGGAGACGACAATGATCCGGGCTCTGGATCGTTCATGATGCCGGCAGCCCATTTCCGGGTCGCGGTCTCGAAAACCTCTTCCTGAACCGGGAACTTCTCCATCAATGCTTGACTCATATAGGCCCGGTCATCGGTCCTTTCAGAGCAGGTCTCTCATGGTCGGCAAAACCAAATTGGGTCCGGGAAATCCAGGCCCCGCGGATTGCCGTGCCATTGCATGCATGGGCTGTCTGCTCCCCGGTCTCCGCCCGGGCGCTCAAAGGGCCGGCTGGATCGGTTGCGTCCCCTGCTTTACACCGAACGAAAATCGTTCAGACTCCCCATCTGTAACCATGACGGGGATCTCGGAATCCGGGGAGTAAGCAGAGAGCTTTTCGATGAGAAGTTCCCCATTGTCACGGTCTGCCGGGCCGGAATGGGCGTGCTGAAGTTTCAGCGCGTCGAGCGTCAAATAAGAGAGATGCACCATCCCCGTTTTGGTGAACTTGACCAGGACCAGTCCTCGACCCTTGGTCTTGTGTCCATTCTTTGCCGATCTGACGATCGAATGCTTGTGTTCACGAAGAACTCTCTTCCGCATACTTTCAAAAATCTCGCTTGCCATAGATCCTCCTGGGCCACCGACGGGCCCCGGCTTCACTTCGGGTTATAGGAGACGACTCCGGCAACAGAACTGCCGCGTTGTCCGGAAAACTGCTCCCGTCGATCCACTCCAGATCCTGCCGCGCCGGCCTCATGGTCCTCGACGTGCGCAACCCTCGTTTCGATCTCTTGCAACTTATGCTCGACCTTCGTAAGATCCGAATGCGCATCGACACGCCTTTCATCTCCAATCTCAGAACGCGCTTCGAGACGCCTGATTCTTCGCTCCAGCGCGGCGCGATCCACCATCCACCAAACGAAGACGATGAGCGGCGGAACGAGCGCGGCCAAGAGCCACCATGCCTCGGCAGATCCACGGGCAATGCCTTTGTAGAGCGCGAAGAACGCGATCGCTCCCCAGAGGCAAGCCAGGTAAATCCTAGGTGCTGTCATCGTGCCCCCTGATGGCCCAGTGCCGCTTGTCGCATATTAGCTTCCCTCGCCGATCCGCGCGCCTTTAGGTATCACCACCACCACCGATTCGCTCACGGTGAAGCGCTTTGCGTCCTCCTCAAGGTTGTGCCGACCGAAAAGCCTGGTTGGAACACAGCATCGGCTGTTCCCTGATACCACAAACTTCCCGTCCTGAGCTGGGGAGGGACCGAAAACAGAAACTCGTCGAAGGCGCTGGCGAAAATGTTCCAGCCCAGCCTGAGATGATCGTCCAGCGATTGGCTCTTGTACTGAGTAAGAACGTAAATGCGCTTGAGTCCTGAGTTGATGCGGTTCGACAGGGTGAAGTCTATAATCCGATAATGCCCGGCGAAAGGAACGGATGGCTTCGCTCGATCTCGGGTCAACGGATAGAGCCGCTCCCCCTGGCCTCCAGCCAGGATTATGGTCAGTGTCTCTTTCAGGACCTTTGCGACATTCAAGGTCTCCTCCCGACCAGCTTCAGTTTGTTGGTACCCCTAAGTCGATGGGCACAGGAATCCATTTGGGACCGATCCTGCCCGAGTGCACCATTCCCGCCGCCTTCCACGATTTTGCCGTCCGCCCAGTTCTCACCGCACAATGCCATCATCTTAATAAAGCGTTCGACAGCATCACGATTCTCAAAAGGCCCCACATGTTTCCCGCTTCCATCAAGCCAAAAGATCATGATTATGACGCCGCATTGCGTTCGGATCGCGGAAAACGAAAATGCAAAGGGTCTCTGAGGTTTTGCAGTTCGCGGTAGTAATAGAGAGGGGTTGGCCGTTTGCCATTAAAACTCAGCTTTCTCAAGAAACCGATCTCTTGCTCGGTCGCGTCCTCGCTGAGGGAGGCGTTTTCCAGAAATTCCCTGAACCCAGGCTCTTCGTCGCAATCCCGTTCCGGTTCTATTTCCACAAACTCGAATCTCTGAGGGCGCCCGGGGCCCGTTCTTTCGTTTAAGCGGATTTCAATGCCAAAAGTCGCAACATCGATGTCCCAGGATTCAATCAGCGGATCCAGAAACGAAACGCAGTTTTCGATCGACACGTGGAAGACATCGGTATCCAAAAACTCGAGGACGGCGACCCTCATTTCCTCATGGCTCCGCTTGCCGAGCCCGGCAACCAGGCGGAGCCAGCGTTCACTCTCCAATTCTTTCCTGGCAACATTCTTGATCACGTCTAAGAGGATCTGCGTTACCAGACGTTCGAGTTCGCCGAAGGCCTGCTTCTCGAAGATGGCACGCATCTGTTTCTGTTTGTCCGCGTTGCACTTGCGCAGTACCAACTCCCGAACCTCTTTAAACAAGGGCGCCGGCGGGTTTGCCAGTTTTTTCTCCAATTCCTCCAGACGCTGTTGGTCGGCAAGCTTGGCAAGCTCACCGCTCGGCAGCCTCAGGAATTGTTCCATTTTGTCGTAAATGCCTGTGCGGTCAGTGGCAGGCGGTGTTTTCTTCCGGGTCAACAACTGGGATATGTACGATTCTGTGACTTGGGCGGCACTAGCCAGATCTCTTTGCTCAAAACCCAATTGTTCGAGTCGGCGCCGAACCACCGAAGAAAGATCCACTGAGGCTCCTCTTTAATTAACTATTTCGGTTTATTATTTGGCACAGCCTTACTTATACCACATCGCACATTACCAACGCATGTTAATTAACCGTAACCGGTTAATTACCTTATCCTAACGATTCACCATGCGGGCGCATGGTCAAAATATTCAGCCGAAATGGGAATAGTTGTACCGAGGTTACTTGCAGATTACGGCTGCCGCCGACCGTAGCCGCCTCGGTCCGACGACGATAAGTTGAAAATGCCCATTCGCATCTTGCCAAAAGGTCGGAATTGTGGCGAAATCGAGTCTGCAAGCTGTAAACTCACGCGAAGACAAAATAAATTGCGTCGACGGATGCCATGGCAAATGCTGCGAGGGGATTGCACTGGATCTTGCTCTGGGTTTTAACTGTCACCGTGGCCCGAGCTCAGTCTCCGGCTATGGGCGAGGTGCGCGGCATCGTCGTGGATGCGCGCGGCGGGGAGGCGCTGGCCAACGTCGAAGTCCTGCTCGTGGGCGGCGCCTATCGCACCACCTCTGACGCCAGTGGCCATTTCCGCCTCACGGCGGTTGCGCCCGGCGATTACGTGCTCAACGTTTCCACGGTCGGATATCATCTGATCAAACGTCCTTTCCATCTGGACGCCGACGAGGTCAAAGAATTTGAAGTCATCCTCTCTGCCGATACCCTCCGTATGACCGAAACCGTGATTGCGAAGGTCGGGCCATTTGAACCCCTGCGCCAGGACAGCCCTTCCACCCTGGTGCTTGCCGGCAACGACGCCAAGAACCTGGGGAGCGTGCTCGCTGACGATCCGTTGCGCGCGGTGCAAGATCTCCCTGGGGTCAGCTCGAACAACGATTTCGACGCGCGTTTTTCGCTGCGCGGCGCCGACTACGGTCGCATCGGCCTGTACCTCGACGGCATTTTGCTTCACGTGCCCTTTCACACGCTCGAGGGCCAGAATGTCACGGGCTCGGGGACGGCTTTCAACGGCGACATGGTCGAGGAGCTGGAGCTGCATGAGGGCGCATTCCCCGTGCGCTTTGACGACCGCACCGCCGCCGCACTCGACGTGTACACGCGCGACGGCAGCCGGACCGCAAACACGATCCGCGCATTCGCCAGTGCGTCCAACGCCGGGGCTATCGCCGAGGGACCGTTGGGAAAATCGAAGCGCGGCTCCTGGGTCGTCGGAGCGCGCAAGAGCTACCTGCAGTACATTCTCGAGCGTACGTTCCCCGACACTTCTCTGATTTTCGGGCTGGAGGATGTGCAGGGTCGTTTCACGTATGATCTCACGCCGAAAAACAACATCACCTTCTACGCGTTGGAGGGCTATTCATCACTCGACCGATCCAGCATCCGGCAGAAGCTCGGCATCAATTCGTTAATGGAGGCGAGCTACCACTATACGCTGGGCAACCTCAGCTGGCGTTACACGCCGACGAACAAGCTGCTGGTCGTCAACCACGCCGCCTGGATGCGAGAAAGATTTCACAACAGCAATCCCACCAACCTTCCGCTGGGCGGCGGCTATTACGGCGAATGGATCTGGAATGGGTCGGCGACATGGATGTGGCATGCGAACAGCCAGCTCGATGTGGGCTGGTCGGTGCGGAAGATCCGTGACGAGGGATATCTGAACCAATATCAATCGAGCGGGGCCCAGCTCCGCCTGCTCGATCGCTACCGCGGCACGGCCATACGCCTGGGCGGCTATGCGCAACAATCCTGGACCGGCTGGGCGGGGCGCCTGCACCTCACCGCCGGCGCCCGCTGGGACCATGAATCGATCGACGGCATCAACGCCATCTCACCGCAAGCCTCTGTCGCGCTCGCGGTGACGCGGACTGCGCGGATTCAGCTCGGCTGGGGCCAATACGTCCAGTATCCGGAGCTGTCGGTGCTGACCTCGATCCTGGGCAACCATTCGCTGCTGCCGGAGCGGTCCAGCCACGTGATTGCCGCGTTCGAACAACAGCTCGGGCAGCGGACTCGTTTCCGAGTCGAGTATTACAATCGCGCCGACCGCGACCTGATCTTCCAGCCGCTCTTCGATCCCCGGATCGTCAACGGCAAGACTTTCGTGCCGCCGCTCAATCCGCCTTATGTCAACTCCATGCGCGGCTATGCGCGGGGCGTCGAGTTATTCCTGCAGCGGAGCAGCGCCAATCGTTTCACCGGCTGGATTTCCTATGCCTACGGCCGCACGGGGATGCGCGAGGGCGTGACCAGGCAGGCGTTCCCGTCGGATTACGATCAGCGCCACACCGTCAATGTGTACGGGGGCTACCGCCTGCGCCCGAGCGTAAACCTGAGCCTGCGCTTGAGCTACGGCAGCGGTTTCCCGATGCCCGGATATCTGCGGCAGGCCGGGACTGCGTATTACCTCACCAGCAGCCGCAACCAGCTGCGACAGGCTCCCTACGCGCGCGTGGATTTCCGCATCAACAAGGCCTGGACACACGACAAATGGAAGCTCACGCTCTACGGCGAAGTAGTCAACCTGACCAACCGCGCAAATTATGCCTTCGACATTCTTGACGGGTATAACGCGAAGACTGGCCAGGCCTTCATCACTGTGAACAAGTTGTTCCCGATTATTCCTTCCGCGGGTCTGGTGTTTGAGCGCTGATCAAGCGCCAGGCCACGTCCCGGATTGAAGACGGACGCAATGCCGTCAACGTAAGCGGAAAGATGGGATCTAATCCAGCGCCGTTGCCCAGAGGTGAAGAGAAAGAACCTTTCAGGGGATGTCTTCCGAGTCAGCGCCAAAACCCTTCGTATCAATGGCTTCGTGCCCTTCGTATTACTTACCTGCAAATCATTGCCATTTAGGCAAGAAAGACAACTGCTCACCGCAGAGCTCTTGCGACGGCTGCGTCGTGCCCTTCGAGGCAGGAGCTTTTTCGCTCTCTTATGATCCCTGGCCCAAACGGTCATTTCTCCGTTACCGGATCCAGATTCAGGCGCTTCGCTTCGGTGTTGAAGACAGCGAGATCGCGCGTCAGGATCTGCTGCAGCTTGTCGGTTTGCACCTTCAGCTCGGCGACCAGATCCTTGAAGACCGGCTCAGCGTTGCCTATGGGTTTGCCGTCGCCATGACCGACCATCGAGAGCAGCGATGCCAGGCGGTTGTTGAGTTTGATCGGGAAATTGAGCGGGTCCTGGCCGCTCTGGTTGCGCACCTGGTAGATCTCCTCCTCCAAAGCGCTCAGGTTCTTCGTCAGCGTTTCGCCTGCGGTCTTGAGCCTGGCATCCGCGGACTTCGACAGCCGATCCGCCACCGGGCCCTTGATGTTGCGGATTTGGATCACGGCGTTGTTGGCTTCGCTCACTTTGTCGCGGATCTGGATCGCAAGATTGAACTGCTCCACAAGATCGGCATCGCCGGCCGAGTAGAGCGGATGGTGCTTCACCACCAGCGGCTGCGTTTGAGCCTTGCCATCGATCGTCATGCGCACCTGATACGTGCCCGGCGGAGCCGCGGGGCCGGTTACACTGCCTCCCCACAAAATCATGCCTGGAAAGCTCGTCGCATCAGGATAACGGAGGTTCCAGGTTACGCTGTTTAGCCCCGTGGCCATCGACGCGAATGTCACACCACCACCGCGTCCCCCACGTCCGCCTCCGGCAGCCGCTCCTCCGGCGCCTCGGGCACCGGCAGCGGCCGCACCGCCGGCGATCGATCGGACCACCTGCCCCTTGGTGTCGAGAATGTCTATCGTCAGGCTTTGCGCCGGACGGCGGAGCATGTAGGTAATCGTCGCGTTGCCGGCGGAACGGATCGCGGCCTCCGGCTTAAACAGATAGGCATCCGCGGACGCTACCGCCGGGCCCCATTGTCGCAGCGGCTCAATGTGGTCCAGAATATAAAATCCGCGCCCGTGTGTAGAGATCGCGATATCGTTGGCTTCGACCCAGACATCCGACACCTGGGTGTCCGGCAGATTCAGCTGGAGCGAGCGCCACATGTCGCCATCGTCATAGGAAATATAGAATCCGTGCTCCGTGCCCGCGTAGAGCAGCCCGCGCCTGGTCGGATCCTCACGCACGGCATGCGCATAATCTCTCGCGCCGATCCCGTTGATGATCTTCGTCCAGGTCCTGCCAAAGTCATGGGTGCGGAAGATATAGGGCGCCATGTCGTTCAGAAGCGGCTTCTTCACGGCCACATAGGCTGTGCCCGCATCAAAGGCCGAGGCGTCGATGATGCTCACGCGCCCGAATTCGGGCATGTCCTTGGGAGTTACATTCGTCCAGGTCTTGCCGCCGTCGCGCGTGACGTTGATGAGCCCATCGTCGGATCCTGCCCAGATCACGTTCATATCGGTCTTGCCCGGACCGAGCGCAAACACCGTCGCATAGACCTCGGGTCCGTTCATATCGTGGGTGATCGGCCCGCCCGAGTCGGTCATGGTCTTGGGATCATGGCGCGTCAGATCGCCGCTGATCTTCTGCCACGTCTGCCCGCCGTTGGCCGTCCTCCAAACGTGTTGGGTTGCGGTGTAGAGAACATTGGTATCCACGGGAGAAAAAATAATCGGGAAGGTCCATTGTACGCGCTCGACCAGTGCGCTGGAGGGCTCGCCGGAAAACATGCGCGGATAGGGTCCGACTTCCCGGTTTTCGCCGGTCCGCCGGTTCAATCGAGTCAAGAACGAGCCGTTGTTGCCGCCGGCAAAAAAGACATCGGGATCTTTTGGATCGGGTGCAATGTAGCCGGGCTCGGCGCCGCCGGGACTGTAGGTGGCTGGAGCCGCGCCACGACCGCCGCGCGCGCCTCCCAGGCCCGCGCCGCCGCCTGCGCGGCCGCCGGCTGCGCCACCGAGGTTGGTGTCGCTCGGCACGCAAACCGTGCTGGAATCCTGCTGCGCGCCGCAAACATGATATGGGATGTGCCGGGTCGTGACGACATGATAGAACTGCCCGGTCGGATAGTCGCGTGCCGTAAAGATAGGCGGTTGCGTCGAGGCATTGAACGTCACTGCCCCGCCGCTGTCACTTGCGTGCAGGACGTGGTTGGTATCATCGGGATCGATCCACAAATCATGTGAATCCCCACCCGCAAAACTCGCCATCGTTTTGCCGCCATCGGTAGATTTGAATGTGCCGACGTTTTCGACATAAACCAGATCTTTGTTTTTCGGATCGGCAAAGACGTGCGTGTAGTAAAACGCGCGTTGGCGGATGTTGCGATTCGGATTGATAAGTTTCCAGGTCGCACCGGCATCGTCGGAGCTGAACAGGCCGCCGTCGTTGGCTTCGAGGATGGCGTAGACACGGTTCGAGTCGGCGCCGGATACCGAGACGCCCATCTTGCCGATCACGCCGGCGGGGAGTCCCGGGTTGCGGGTTAATTCGGTCCAGTTCTCGCCGCCATCGATCGATTTGAACAGGCCGCTGCCGGGTCCGCCGCTCGACATTTGGTATTCGTTCCGGTAGGCCTCCCAGAGCGCGGCATAGATCACGTTCGGATTGTTGCGGTCCATGGCGATATCGACCGCCCCGGTCTTGTTGTCGCGGAAGAGAACACGGCGCCAGTTTTTGCCGCCATCGGTGCTTTTGAACAACCCGCGCTCTTCGCTCTGAGCCCCGTATTTGCCGAAGGACGCGACGAAAACGATGTCGGGATTGGCCGGATGAATGCGGATCTTCGCGATGGCATCCGACGCCGAGAAGCCGACATGAGTCCAAGTCTTTCCGGCGTCCATGGATTTGTAAACACCGTCACCCGGCAGAATATCGCCGCGGATGCAGGATTCACCCATGCCGATGAATACTTCATCAGGGTTGGTCTCCGAGACAGCAAGTGCGCCCACAGACGAGCTGTGAATTTGCCCGTCGGTGACGGGCGCCCAGTTTTCGCCGCCGTCGGCAGTCTTCCATAGCCCGCCGCCGGTCGCGCCGAAGTACCCTTCCTTCGGTCGGCCCTTGACTCCCGAAATGGCGATCGACCGGCCGCCACGCTGAGGACCGATACTGCGCCATTGGAAGTTCTTGAGAATGAGCGGATCGATGGGACCGCTGATCGCAACGCCGGCACCGGTTTGCCAAGCGGCATGCAGGTAAAGGCTCAAAGCGCCCGCGAACCCAAGCGCGAAAATAATTCCGATGGTAATCAGGCGAACAGGTTGACGCATACGAATCCTCCTACAACAATTTACTTGCCTACGACCAGAATCGCAAACGAGTCCGCAACCATCTGGCCGCGGACACCGCGTCCGCCTGCCGGTGGCGGCGGCGGCGGCGGAGACAAGTCTATGCCAGATGCGGTATGATAAGACAAATTGGTATCATAACCCATGCCTTTCAAGCGAGGTAGCATTTCGTTCCGCATTATGTTGCCCCTCGGAGTGCTCCTCTTGCCCCCTCCCGTGCAATCCCAAAAGCCGAAGCAGGCCGACAGCCAGATCATCAAGGTACAGGTCGACATAGTCTCTCTTCCAGTGGTGGTCACAACAGGAAACGGGAAGCCTGTGACCAATCTGACGAAGGACGATTTTCTGGTTTTTGAAGATAATGTCCAACAGAAGATTGAAGGTTTCGCGGCTGTTGCTGAGCCGTTCTCCGTCGCTTTGATGCTGGATGCCAGCGGCAGCACGAAACTGCAGCTCGGGCGGATCCGGCGCGAGGCGATCCGTTACACTAAGCTCCTTCCACGGCAAGACTCGGTCGCAATTTTCTCGTTTGGCGAAGACATAACTCTTCTACAGGACTTCACAACCGATCGGCAACGCCTGGCCTCGGCCATTGACAAAATCCGCGCAGGAGGGTTTACCGTCCTGTACGAAGCCATCTGGCAAGGGATCCGGGAAGTGCTCAAGCCCAGGCATGAGCGCAGTGCGCTCGTGCTCTTCTCAGATGGAGTGGACACTGCAAGCGACAAAGTCACGAAGGTCAAAACCCAAGCGATGGCAAAGGAGAGCCGGTCTCCGATTTATTGCATCTATTTCAATACTCATGAGGACGTGCAAGGTCGGCAGTATCTTATGGATCTTGCTGACAACAGCGGAGGAATAGTTTTTGAAGCCACCAGGGTGGAGGATCTTAGGCCTGCATTCAAGGCAATCGCCCGCGAGCTCACAAGCCAGTACAGCATCGGTTACTACCCCACGAACCCTAATCATGACGGCAAATATCGCAAGGTTCATTTAAAGGTGAAGAGACCGGACCTCTATGTGCAGACCAGGAAAGGCTATTGGTCTCCCGACGACACAATTAAGAAATCGTGGTTCAACGACTGCCCATGATAAGGTTTCCGGACCGCATCATCTGAGAAATCAGGCACACTGTGGGGCGAAGACAAGACCAACGGCTTTGCTGACTGGTCAAGGCGCGACGAGGCACTATCGCGTGCCGCAATCGGACATGCGGCATTTCCTTTCTGTCCACACCGAATTCATGGGAATAGCTATCTCGTTCATTGGCGGAGACCTGAAAAACCCCGGATACGGGCTTCGAGGAGATCAGGGTGGTATCGTGGCGTCTTTGTTGCGACATCTCCCATAACGGGACTTCGGGGGCGTCAGGGGAGATTTCACTTTTCCGGTTAGCGCGTATCTCAGGCACGTGACTGGTCGTCAGGCAATTTCACAAGCCCATTTATGTCTGATGCAACGATTTAGGGCGCCTGCAATTCCGGCAAGTGATACTGATTGGGCTTTCTTGATTTCTGTCATCAGGTTTATAATGGCGCCAATTCAAATTGATGTCATTGCAGTGAGCCTATCGGCTTCTGGAGACCTGCATGCCCGAGATCAGCCAGACAGTATCGCATTACAGGATTGTGGCACAGCTTGGCCAAGGTGGTATGGGTGTCGTATTCAGGGCCGAAGACTCCAAGCTGGGACGCTGCGTCGCGCTCAAGTTCCTGCCTGAAGAATTTGCCCATGACCGCTTGGCGCTGGAGCGATTCCAACGCGAAGCGCGCGCCGCTTCCTCTCTGAATCATCCCCACATCTGCACCATTTACGACATCGACACGTCCGAGGGCCGGACCTTCATCGCCATGGAGCTGCTCGAAGGGGAGGATCTCAGGCAGCATCTTGCCCGCGGCAGCTTCAAGGTCGACGAACTGCTCGACCTGGCCAATCAGATTGCCGATGCCCTGGATGCGGCCCACGCCAAGGGCATCATCCATCGCGACATCAAGCCAGCCAATATCTTTGTGACGGATCGCGGCCATTCCAAGATCCTGGACTTCGGATTGGCGAAACTTGTGGAGGGGAAGGAGAGAGCCGGGTCGGCGGCAACCACGGAAGCAACTGCAGAGATGCTGACCAGCCCAGGGAGCGTGGTGGGAACCATTGCGTACATGTCTCCGGAGCAGGCGCGCGGCGAGGCGCTCGACGCCCGCTCCGACCTGTTTTCCTTCGGTGTCGTGCTCTACGAGATGGCCACAGGCCATCAGGCATTCGCCGGCAGCACATCAGCCGTTATCTTCAACGCAATTCTTAGCCAGACACCTATCTCGCCGGCGCGATTGAATCCCGGGATTCCCGAAGAGCTGGAGCGCATCATCAACAGGGCACTCGAAAAGGACCGCAGGTTGCGCTATCAGAGCGCCTCGGAGCTGCGGGCCGAATTGCAGCGGCTGAAGCGGGATCGCGATTCTGGACGCAAGACAGTACAGGCTGTGCCGGAGTCTGCACGCATCAAGTCGCTCGCCGTGCTGCCGTTCGCCAATCTGAGCGCGGACAAGGAGAACGAATATTTCAGCGACGGGCTGGCCGAGGAGATCATCAACGCTCTCTCACGGCTGCCGGGATTGCGGGTCACGGCACGCACTTCATCGTTCTCTTTTCGAGGAAAAGAAGCAGATGTCCGCGAGATCGGGGCGAAGCTGAACGTGGAGAACATCCTGGAAGGGAGCGTGCGCAAGGCGGGCAACCGGATCCGGGTTACCGCACAGCTGGTGAGTGCGGCTGACGGCATGCACCTCTGGTCGGAGCGTTGCGAGCGCGAGATGACGGACGTGTTCGCGATCCAGGACGAGATGTGCCAGGCGATCGTCGATAGGCTGCGCGTCGAGTTGGCTGCCGGCCGGCTGTCGGTCAAGCGTCACACGGAAAACGTGGAAGCCTACAACCTGTACTTGAAGGCGCGCTATCAGCTTTTCAGGTTTACTCCGGAAGGTCTTGCGAAAAGTAAAGAATACTACGAGCAGGCCATCGCGCTGGATCCGAACTATGCTCTTTCCTGGCACGGTCTGGCTGCGTTTTACAATGTCCTGGGACTGTCCGGACACATGCCGCCCAAAGCAGCCAATGCGCAAGCCGACCAGGCTACCCGGAAGGCGCTACAACTCGATGACCTGCTGGCGGAGGCCCATGCGATGATGGGCGCGCTCCGGGCCAGCGAGTTCGACTGGAAGGGGGCCGAGCTTGAATTCAGCCGGGCATTGGAGCTCGATCCCAAGTCAGAGGACGTCTTGAGATGGTACGACCACTATTACCTTGGGCCCATGAAGCGTTTGGATGAAGCGGTCACGGCATTCCTGAGGGCAGTGGAGATGGATCCGCTGTCACCGTTTCTGCAGTCGGGTCTCGGCTACAATTACTGTCTCAAGCGGGAGTGGAATCGAGCCATCAAGCAGTGCCGCAATGCGATCGAACTTGATCCGCAATGCTGGGCCTACATTCTTCTCGGATCCTGCTACTTCCACATTGGGAAGCATGACGACGCGATTCGAGCGATGGAAACGCAAGCACAGGTACTCGGACGCAGCTCGTTTGCCTTGGGAAACCTCGGCTGGGCTTATGCTTCAACGGGCCGGACAGCAGAAGCCCTGAAACTCCTCGAGGAACTGCAGGAGCGCGCTCAAAAGCAGTACACGCCATCCTGGAGTTTCGCGGTCATTTATTCAGGCCTCGGAGAGATGGACAAAGCCTTCGACTGGTTCGAGAAGGCGGTCGACGAGCGCGAGCCCCTGATGCTCCACTGCCATGTTCATCCCAATTACGATCCGCTGCGCACCCACCCGCGCTACCCAGCCCTGCTGCGCAAAATGAACCTGGAGCCCTGACCCATTGCAGGCACGGCAACGACTGGCGCCGAATCGAGAATCGTTCGCATTCGCCTCGAAGAACTAGAGAATCAAGCTCCAAGGGGGATCAAGGTCCGTCCCCAATAAGCGTAAACTGGGGACGATGCCTCATTTTGCGAATAGATTTGGACTAGTCCTGAGAAAACGCTCCCAAAAGTGCGTGCAGGGCGTGTCGATCGCTTTCCAGTCATCTGCCTGAGTAGTCGGTTAACCGGACAGGTGGCCATCGCGGTCCAGAAACGTTGTTCGGGGAGACTGAACCACCCTCGCCTCGAAGGCGAGGGGTTCATGAGATGTGGGTTCGAAGCCGAGCGTCAAAGCAGATGGCGAAACATGTCGATACTCTTGTGACAAGCGAAGCGTTCCTATCAGCCGCTCCATGTGTGCCGCCGCATTGGGCGCGCCATACGGAATCGGTATCCCCCGGACGCCCATCTCCCGCCAGAGCCACGTATCGTATGCCGATCGACACCACACTTTCTTCCGTGCGTTCTCCACTCGAAACGGACGACCAAGCTAACCGAACTTCCCGCCGTTGTCCTGGAGCAGGAACTTGGGCGGCTCCTCGAAGCAGGCGTTCCTGATTTGTGATTTCGTCCACTCGAGGGTTGGATGATCGCATACGTGCAGGTGGACGACCTTGCACCTCCCACCGTCGCGACTTTCACCCAACAAGTGACGGCAGCTGGTGAGGCTGCACGATACGTCGTACCAAAGAATATCTTTCATTTGTTTCGTGGTTCCGAAGGAGCCGCGGGTCGTGCGATTCTGCGTTTGTGTTTTTTTGAAGAGATCCATTACAATGACGGCTCTGACAGACTGGTGCATTTTCTCTCAACCAACGCTTGACATTTTTCTGAGGCCCAGTACCGATGCCCGCCTATTCCTCTCCCGGTCCCAACCCGATCCCGATGAGCCGACGTGATCAACGCAATGCCCTCGTGGCGTCCTTTCTCGGCTGGACCCTGGATGCCTTCGATTTCTTTGTCGTCGTCATGGTGCTGACGGAAATCGCCAAGGACTTCAACCGTAGTAATGTCGACATTGCCCTCTCCATTACCGTCACCCTCGCCTTTCGCCCCGTGGGCGCGTTCTTGTTCGGGCTTATGGCGGATCGATATGGGCGGCGCATCCCTCTCATGGTGGATGTTGTTTTTTACTCCCTGGTCGAAATCGCCTCCGGCCTGGCGCCGAATTTCACCACATTTTTGGTTCTGCGTGCGCTCTTCGGCATTGGCATGGGCGGGGAGTGGGGTGTCGGGGCCTCTCTGGCCATGGAAGCAGTGCCGGCGCGCTGGCGCGGGATTCTGTCGGGCGTGCTCCAGGAAGGATACGCCGTCGGGTATCTGCTCGCCTCTTGTGCCTATTTTCTGATCCTGCCTCATTTTGGGTGGCGCGCGATGTTTTTCGTCGGCGGGCTGCCGGCTCTGCTCGCCTGGTTCATCCGCCGCAAGGTCAAGGAATCGGCGGTTTGGGAACGCACGCGGCGCAAGGATTGGAGCGCATTGTGGGAGTCGGTTCGGTCTCACATGATTTTCTACTTCCTCGGCGCAGCGGCGATCACGCTGCTCGATTTCGCACTGGTCGCTGCGAATCTTCATCCCTTTTCAGCCGTATATGCGCCCGCCGGCGGAGCGGCCATGCTGTTGAGGGCCGCCGCCGTGCTGATCGTGGCCGCGCTGGTATTCTTGATGGCCGACGTGACCTGGCATATGGCGGCAGGTCATCGCAAGCTCTTCTTCTACCTGGTGGCTTTGATGGCCATGATGAACTTCGTTTCGCACGGGACCCAGGACATGTTTCCGACCTTCCTGAAAGTTCAGCGCGGGTTCTCCCCCCAGCTGACGGCAGTGGTTTCGATCATCGCCAACCTCGGGGCGTTGATCGGAGGCATCTGCGTCGGCTTTTTCTCCGACCGGTTCGGCCGGCGCCGCGGCATGATCCTCTCGCTCTTGCTGGCGGTGGCCATGATTCCGCTTTGGGCTTACGCACCGACCACGGGCCTCTTGATGCTCGGCGCATTTCTGATGCAATTCATGG
>Ga0315284_10004265_pt1 | contig 20324 bp, 18 predicted proteins | sample YL17G09_16_MG_FD_203696 | JGI IMG/M metagenome (GOLD analysis project Ga0315284, IMG submission 203696) | Sediment microbial communities from Yellowstone Lake, YNP, Wyoming, USA - YL17G09_16 | ecosystem: Environmental > Aquatic > Freshwater > Lake > Sediment | place: USA: Wyoming | collected...
CGCCCGCGCCGTTGCTCAGGGGCGCGCGTCAGGGTGCGACGCGGCCAGAAACAGCCTCCAAGGGCGATCCCGAGAGCGTTCGTGAAAGATTGAGCCTAGTGCGTCACCCGCACCTCGAGCGGCGGGCCCAGCACGCCCGACTCGTAGCGGACCGCCTTCAGCTGGGCGTGCTTGGGGACGCTGATGACTACCTTGCCGCTCACCTTGGCGCCGGGGCGCAAGCGCTTCACCGGGAACTGCTCGGAGTCGGCGAGACCGAGGTCGCTGCGGTTGAAGGGTCCCCAGCGCTTGCCGTTTGCGTCCACGATGGCGAGCGACAGGGGATCGACCTCGTAGGACGGCGTGCGGTCCAGGTTCCTCACCGTCACCTTGAGCAGAACGAGTTTGTTGCCGGACTTGGCGCTGGTCGTCCACAGGCCGTGCGTCAGCGAGGTGGGGTAGGTCATGGAGCTGACGGTGAACGCCAGGCCGCCGCCCTTGGCCGTCCCGCCCACCTTGGGCGGGCGCTTCACGGGCGGCGCCTTGACCGTCAGGCCGTCCAGACCGATCTCGATGTCGGGGTCGGCCACGTAGGTGACGCTCTTGAGCTCCGTGCCCTTGGGCACGCCGTAGGCCACCATGCCGCGCACCGGCTTGCCGGGGCCGAGGGTGCGCACCTTGAGCGCCTTGAACTCCTCGGGGAACTCGCCGACGGATTGACCGCCGTCGCCGGCCCAGTACTTGTCGTCGCTCGTCACCAGGCGCACGTTCTCCGGGTCGACTTGGTAGGCGGCGTCCTGCAGATTGCGGATCGTCAGGTCGACGATCACGTAGACGTTCTTGGGCGACTTCATGGTGAGCACGTCGCCGTCCTCGGTGGTGATCTTCGTGTAGGTCTTGACGGAGTGCACGGTCACGGCGACCTTGTCGTTGGCGGCGCGCTCGCCGATCGAGGCCGAGCCGCCGTTGTCGCCGCCGACGCTGCAGCCGGAGAGCAGCACGGCTGCCAGCGCGAAAAGGATCAGCGTGCAGATCGGCCCGCCGATGAGCGCAGTCCGAGTGCCTGCCTGCCTGCGCATCCTGAGTGAAGTCCCCATGATCCACCCCCCGTTCCTGCCTGTCAGTGGCGTGCTCGCTCGAGCCGACTGGCACATGCCTGTGGGCAGGTGTTCGACGGTACGGCCTGGATCGCCTCCCCCCACGGGGTCAAATCCGATCGGATCGTATCGCCGCCCGGCGGCGCGCCGGCGGCGCCCAGTATCACGAAGCTCAAGCCCGCCTCCGGCAAGCGCGGCTCGGCCGTGACCCTCAGCGGCAGCGGGTTTGGCGCGGCGCAGGGCACGAGCTCCGTGAGGTTCGGCGCCAAGGCGTGCACCAAGTGCGTCTCCTGGAGCGACACGCAGATCAAGTGCAGGGTGCCGGCGAAGGCCAAGTACGGCGCCGTGAAGGTCGCGGCGACGACCGCGGGCGGCACCAGCAACGCCGTGAGCTTCAAGGTGAAGCGCTAGCGGCGCCCGGCAAGAAGCGAGACCGACCTTTCAGGCGAGCGCCAGCTCGACGGCCTCGGCGGGCGTCCGCGCCCGCCGCACCCCGTCGAGCTGGCCGCTCTCGGGCGGCGTGACCTCCCAAGTGTCGAGCAGGATGACCTCGCGGCCGATGCTGCGCGCCAAGCCGATCTCGCTGAGCGTGCCCCAGGCGCCGCCCACGGCGATCACCACGTCGCCGCTGGCCACCACGCTGAGGTTGCGGGCGTAGCCCATGGCGCTGCACACGCTGTAGGTGAGGTCGGGGGCGGCGCGCCGGCGATCGGCCTCCGGCAGGATGCCGATCGAGACGCCGCCCTCCTTCTTCACGCCGCGCGCCACGGCCTCCATGACGCCGCTGCCACCGCCGCAGACCACGATGAAGCCGCGCTCCGCGAGGAGCTCGCCGAGCTCCTCGGCCTTCGCGGCCAGGTCGGGCGTGGCGCGGCTGGCGCCGATCACGCTGACGTAGCGGGGAGCGCTCATCGCGCGTCCTCCGGGCCGGGCGGCGCGAAGCGACCGCGCCCGGACTTCCTATCATCTTCCTCGCGCGCGAGGCAGGCCCACGGCTTCTTGCCGGGCGAGCCGTAGAAGATCCTGAAGTCCGCCCGGTAGCCGCGGCTCTCGTAGAGGCGCACGGCCATGTCGTTGCCCGTGTCCACGCCGATCTCCACGTCCTCGACGCCGCGGCGTTCCAGCTCGGCGTCCATCGCGTCCATGAGCGCGCTGCCCACGCCATTGCCGCGCTCGCCCTCGGCCACGCTGAGGTGCGCCAGCTCCGCGTGCGTATCGCCCGTGTACCACACCGGGTCGGGGCCCTCGATGCGCACGAAGAGATACCCCACGGCCTCGCCGCCGCGCCGCGCGACCAGGGCGAAGGCATCGCCGGCGAGCGCCTCCAGCATCCCCTCGCGCTCGAGCTCCCACGACTCGTCCGAGGGGCGCACCGGCACGATCGCGTCCGGCAGCGCGGCGACGTGGTCCAGCAGCGCCTTCCACAGCGGCGCCATCTGGTCGATGTCGACAGGGTCGAGCTTCTCGATGGTGATCCCGGTAGGCACGTCAGGCTTCCCTCTCGTGTCCGCGGCCGAGGACGGCGTCCAGCAGCGCCACCGCCCCGGCCTTGCTCAGTGGCTCGTTGAGGTTACCGCACTTGGGGCTCTGCACGCAGCTCGGACAGCCGCTCTCGCAAGGGCACTCGGCGATCAGGTCGCGGGCGTCGGCGGCGAGGCTCTCGAAGGCCTCGTAGCCGCGCCGGGTGAGGCCGATGCCGCCGGGGTAGCCGTCGTAGACGAAGATGCTCGCCGCGTCGGTCTGCCAGTGCCAGGCGGTGCTGAGGCCGCCGATGTCCCAGCGGTCGCACATCGCGTACAGCGGCAGCAGGGCGATGAGCGCGTGTTCGGCGGCGTGCAGCGAGCCGGGGGTGGCCGGCTCGTCGCCCGCCGCTGCGGCGTCGGCTGTGGCCAGCGCGGCCAGCGCCCTCTCGATCGTCTGCCCCGGGATGGCCAGCCAGAAGGCCTGGGTGGTGAAGGTCTGCTCGGGCAGGTCGAGGCCGATGGTGTCGATGATGTGCTGGTCGGTCAGGTCGCGCTTCTGGTAGGCGATCACCTGCTCGGTGACCTCGAGCTCGCCGAAGAAGAGGTTGGCGCCAGGCAGCGGGCGCATGCCTGCCTGCCCGGCGACCAGCACGTTCTTGTCGGTCTTCACCTGGGTGTAGAAGGCGCCATCGAAGTCGTCGACGAGGACGGTGCGGCCCTCCAGGTCGAGGCGTTGCACGAGGTAGCTCCTGCCGAGATGCAGGTAAACGGCGCCGGGATGGGCGAAGCGGAAGACGCGTTCGCGCTCCACCGTGCCGATGATCTCGCCGCCGCGCGTCTCGACGATCACGAACTGCTCGTTGGACGCCGTGCGTAGGCTGGTGTCGGCGGCGGGCGAATACGGCCTGGTCCAGACCAGGCCGTCGCCGCGCCGCCGCAGGCGCCCCGCCTGCGCCAGGCGCTCGGCCGCCAGCAGGCCCTGCACGCCGAAGTACGCGTCGTCGTTCGGCGTGATGGGCAGCTCGTAGGCGGCCGCCTCCAGGTGTCGCGCCGAGATGTGCGGGTTGTGCAGGTCGATGATGGCCTCCTCGACGCCGCGGCTCAGGAGGCGCTCGGGCTCGCGCATGAAGTACTGGTCGAGGGCGTCCTGGCCGGCGACCAGCACGGCCCAGCCGTGCCCGGTCCGGCCCGCCCGCCCCCAGCGCTGCCGCAGGCTCGTTACGGTGCCGGGAAAGCCCGTGACCAGCGACACGTCGAGGGTGCCCACGTCGATGCCCAACTCCAGCGCTTGCGTGGCGATCACCGCGTCGAGCTCGTGGGCGAACAGCCGGCGCTCGATGTCGCGGCGCTGCTGCGGCGTGTAACCGGCGCGGTAGGGCTGCACGCGCGTGGCCGCGCCGCCGGGATCACGGTCCTCCAGGCGGCGGCGCACGTGCCCGAACACCAGCTCCGCCGCCTTGCGCGTGGGCGCGAAGGCGATCACCCGCGCTCCCGCCAGCACGCTCTCGGCGGTCACGTAGCTGGCTTCGGTGAGGGCGCTACGCCGCGCGCCGCGCGCCGGGTCCACGAGCGGCGGGTTCCAGAACACCACGGTGCGCTCGGGGCGCGGCGCCTGGTCCTCGTCCACGGCCGAGAACGACAGACCGACGAGCTTCTCGGCGAACGCCTGGGGGTTGGCGATGGTCGCCGACGTGAGCACGAACTGCGGCGAGGCGCCGTACTGGGCGCAGAGGCGCCGCAGGCGGCGCACGACCTGGGCGACGTGGCTGCCGAACACGCCGCGATACACGTGCGCCTCGTCGAGGACCACGAAGCGCAGGTGGTGCAGGTACTCGGCCCAGCGCTCGTGGCTGGGGAGGATGCCGACGTGGAGCATGTCGGGGTTGCTGAGCAGGATCGTGGCCGTGCGCCGCAGCAGGGCGCGCGAGCTCTGCGGCGTGTCGCCGTCGTAGATCGCCGGCACTGCGGGTCTGATGCCGGGCGCGTCCAGCTTGAGCGCGCCCAGCTTGCGCGCCTGGTCCTGGGCGAGCGCCTTGGTGGGGAAGAGGAGCAGCGCGCGGCTCTGCGGGTCGCGCGCGTACTCGTCGAGCACGGCCAGCTGGTAGCAGAGGCTCTTGCCGCTGGCGGTGCCGGTGCTGATGACCACGTTCTCGCCGGCCCGAAGGGCGTCGTAGGCCGCCCGCTGGTGGCCGTGCAGCTGCTGGATGCCGGCCGCGAGGAGCGCTTCGCGCAGCGCGGCCGGCAGGTCCGCGGGCAGCTCCGCCGCGCGGCCTCGCCGCGCGGCCTCGTGCGCCACAGCCACGATCTGCTCGTGGCCGCCCTCGCGGAACAGGGCGCGTAGGCGCTTCTGGATGGCAGCGTCACTCACGCGGCCATACTACTGGACGGCCCGGCGCGCAAGGCGGGTGCTGGCCCATACGCGCGAAGAGGCGCCCTCGGCGCCCCTTCGCTCGGGAGTCGTCGCGTTTCGCCGGCCGGGCTACTTGGCGCGCCGTCCGAGGTCGAGCGTGAAGAACCACACCATGCCGTCCACGCTGCCGTAGCCGTCGCAGCTCACGGCGCCGACGCCCAGGTCGCGGAAGTCCTTGGTGAGGATCACGGCGCGGTGCATCGAGGACTCCATCCACTGGTCCACGATCGCCACGGGGCTGGAGTAGAGGCCGGCGCCCCAAGCGATGTTCTCGCCGGCTTTCCAGGTCCTGTAGCCCTCGCGCGTGTAGCCGTGGTGCACGATGCGCTGGCTCCACGTCTCGCCGCTCAATGAGTCGTGCTCGAAGTACTGCTTCTCGCCCATGTCGGCAGAGTGCGAACGGGCAGCGTCCACGAGCCTGGCGTTGACGCGCAGCTTGGCCAGGTGGCGCGCGGTGCGCTCTTTGTTGATGCACTTCACGAGCTGCTGCTCGTAGGAGTTCAGGGAGACGCCGGCGGGGGCCGCGGCAGGCATGCTCGCGAACAACAGGGCGGCCAGGGCCACCAGCAAGATCACGATCCCGCAGCGCGTCCTCACGGCTCACCTCCGAGCCCAACGGTGGTGTGCGGATGCCCACTCCTGGTCCATCCGCCTGATCGTGGTATCGGCCGCGGAAAGCAGAAACTGAGGGCTGCGGCGCAGGTTCTTTCGCCTGCTCTGGCAACACAGGACGTGGAGGCCTGATCGGGTCTGCGGAGGCCCGAGGTCGCGGCGCGCGCCAACGCCCCCCGGCTTGCGGCCTCCGGGGCGGCGCTGTAAGTTCAGCGGGACATGCACAGAAGCCCGGCCAGTCAGCGGCGGCGCGCGAAGGTCCGCCGCCGCGATCAGATCAGGCGCCGGCGTGCGGTCACGCTGGCTGTTCTCGTGACCCTCATCGTCCTCGCCGTGTGGGCCGCGTACGCCATCCCCGGGCAGACCCCGGCGCGCGTGCCGCAGAGCGCCGCCATGCCCACCGTCGACGGCAGCCCGACCGGCGCCGGCGATGTCGTCGTCGCGCAGGTCGAAGGCCTCGACTTCCTCTTGCCGGTCGCCCGCGAGGTCACGACGGCCGTGGCCTATCACCCGGTGGACAACACCGACACCGTGCCGTTCGCGCCGGCCGGCGACCGCCTGAGCGGGGGCAGCCTGGGCCAGAAGCTCGCCGACATCTTCGCCGGCGGCGGCGCCATCCAGTACTACCTCATGGACGGCGCCGGCGGCGAGCGTTCGTCCTCGACCGCAGGGCTGGACGTCGGCGCCGTGCCGGGTTCGGCCGTCGTGAGCCCCGCGGACGGCAAGGTCACGGCCATCAAGCAGTACCGCATCCTGGGCCGCTACCCCGACGTGGAGATGCACATCCAGCTCGCCCACGATCCGTCACTGCTTCTGGTGCTCACGCACCTCACGCGGCCCGAGGTCGCGATCGGCGACGTCGTGGCTCGCGGCGAGACGGTGCTGGGCGCCGTACGCGGATTCCCGACGACGCTCGACCAGGCGCTCAGCCGCTACACCTCTGACACCGGTGACCACGTGCAGATGATGGTGCTGCGCGTCACGCCCGAGCTGGCGGGGCTCTGAGCGTGGCGGCCGGCACAGTCCCCGCCGCCACGCGCGCCGTCATCGGCGGCTCCGGTTCTCTGGCCGCCGGCTTCCCCGGCGACCTGCACCCCGAGGCGCAGGTCGTCTCGCGTGATCTCGTGTTCGAGACGCCGTGGGGCGACAGCCCGCCGTTCACGCTCTTCGAGCTCGGCGGGCGTACGGTCCTGCACGTGCGCATGCACGGGTGGCGCACGGGCGTCTCGCGCGGGCGCGCCTCGCGGCAGGTGTTCAGCGTCCTGCATCGCGCCGGCGTCAAGAGGATCCTCTCGGACGCCGGCGTCGGTAGCCTCAACCACCTCCTCGACCCCGGCGACCTCGTGGTCGTCGACGACTTCGTCGACCAGACCACCGACCGCGATCGCTACGGCGTCGTGGTCGGCGAGCACCTGCTCATCATGCGCGACCCGGTGTGCGCGGCCGGGCGCGAGGCGCTGGTGGGCTCCGCCCGGCGCCTCGCGCCCGGCCGCCGCGTGTTCACGCGCGGCACCTACGTGGTCACCGAGGGGCCGCGCTTCGAGTCGCCCGCCGAGGTCCGGCACCTGCAGGGCATGGGCGACGTGGTCGGGCAGAGCTTCTGCCCCGAAGTCTGGCTGGCCCGCGACATCGGCGCCTGCTACGCGGGCATCTACCTCATCGTCAACTACGGCGAGGGCGTCGTGCAGGAGTGGGAGCACGACGTGCTGGCGCAGATCTTCCACGAGGACGCCGGCCTCATGGGCCGCATCCTCCTCAGCGCCCTGGCCGCGCTCCCGGACGACGACGAGTGTCACTGCCGGGAGCTGCGCAAGCCCACGCTGCTGGGCTAGCCTGTCAGCGCCCAGGCAAGTACGGAGAGTGCGTTGAACAGGGCGTGGAAGGCGATGGCCGTCCACAGCGAGCCGGTGCGCTTGTAGACCCAGGCCAGCGCAAACCCCAGGGCGAACAGCGGCACGAAGACGTCGAGCTGCAGGTGCGCGATGCCGAAGACCGCCGCCGAGACGCAGGCGCCCGCGACCCACCCCCATGACGATGCGAAACCGCGGAACAGGAAGCCGCGGAAGAAGACCTCCTCGAACAACGGCGCCAGCACCACGGCGAGGATCACGAAGAGGACGATGCCGGCCGTGGTGCGCGGGAACTCGCCGATGATGTCCTGCTGCTTGGGGTGCACAACGAGGTCGTGCAGAAAGCTCACCACGTAGACCCCGGCGAGGGCCGCGGGGATGGTCCAGAAGAAGGCCTTGTTCGGGGTCGTGAAGCCCCAGAGGGCCAGCCTGCGGCCGGCGATGCGCAGCGAGAAGAACCAGGCCGCCAGCGTCTGCCAGCCGTAGATGATGAGGGATCCGACGACAAGGGCGACGGCCGAGCCGAGGTTCACCTTGTCGACGTTCGTGGAGACGCCCATCCCGAGCGCGGCCGCGTAGAGCAGGACCTCCGGACCGAAGCCCACCACGAGACCCGCGAGACTGAGGCCCCAGCCCCAGCCGGCGCGCCCGTCCGCCGCCGCGAGCGGCGGCGCGGGTGGCGCGCCGGCCTGCGGCCGGCCCGGCGGCGGCGGCAGGGGAGCGCCCGGCTGTGCCGGGCCCTCTCCCGCCGGGACCGGCGCTTCCGCCGTCCGAGCCGGCCCGGTCAGTCCGCCGTGCGGCGGCGCGTACGGCGGAGGCACGGGCGCGCGCCTGGGCGCCGCCGCCGGTTCCGTCGCCTGGCCCTCGTCGGGGTGCTGCTCCTCGATGGGTCGCTCCTCTCCGCGCGGTCGCCGTCTTGGTGCACTATCGGCCGGGGAGCCGCTGCGCGCCACCCCGGCCGTCTCACTCCTCCGCGAGCGGGGAGCCGTCACCCATGGGTCTTTTCAACGGCGCCAAGCGTACGAAGATACGGTATCTCATCGAGCTCCCGCACGGCCCCTACGAGTGCCAGTGGGTCATGGACGAGATCATCGGCCGCGGCTCTCGGTACACGCATCTCTTCCGGCGGGGCTGTCACGTGGGCGAGCATCGCGCCTGGGCGCTGCCCGACGGGACGGGGCGGCAGGAGGTCATCGAGGAGGCCCTGCCGATGCGTAGGGCGCTTGCCGCCCGCACCCCGGCGCGCGGCCGACCGGCCGCGTTTTGCCCGCCCTCCGAGGTCTGCTATACTCCGCCGCCGTGAGCGGCGCGGCGTGACGTTCGCGCCCGGGGGCCGTCGGGGCCGCGTTGACCCTGGCGGCAGACCCTTGGTATCCTTACATGCTTCTTTCTGAAAGGATGACGACGTGCGTCAACTCGTCACGCTCGCTTGCCAGGAGTGCAAGCGTCGCAACTATCATACGAACAAGAACAAGAAGAACGACCCGGACCGCATCGAGCTCAAGAAGTACTGTCGCTGGTGCGGGACGCACACTGTGCACAAGGAGACGCGCTGAGCGTCCCCCCCTTGTGTCCGTAGGGCTGTAGCTCAATTGGTAGAGCACCGGTCTCCAAAACCGGGGGTCGGGGGTTCGAGCCCCTCCAGCCCTGCCAATGACCATCGGAGCGGTCGAGTGGCGAACACTGCGAACAGCGACAAAGGCAAGTCCGGCAAGGGCAAGCCCACGCCCAAGCAGGCGCAGGGCGGCAAGGCCGTGGCCAAGCGGGCCGCCGCCAAGCCGGCGCGCGGCAAGGGGCAGCAGAAGTCTCGCCAGCAGGCGCGCGCCGCCAAGCCCCGCGAGAAGCGCGGCCTCATGAAGTTCTTGCGTGACGTGCGCATCGAGTTGGGCAAGGTCACCTGGCCCACGCGCAAGGACCTCATGCAGTCCACTCTCGTCGTGCTCGTCGCCGTGGCCATTGCGACCGCCTACTGTTTCGGCCTCGACACCGTCTTCGCCAAGAGCGTCGACGTGATCCTCTCGGTCATCAAGTGATCGGGGCAGTGCGTGTATAGCTGGTACGTCGTCAACACGTACTCGGGGCACGAGAACAAGGTGAGGGCCAACCTCGAGCATCGCCGTCAGTCGATGCACCAGGAAGAACGCATCCACCAGATCGTCGTGCCCACCGAGCAGGTCGTCGAGACCAAGGACGGCGAGAAGGTCACGAGCGAGCGCCGCGTGTTCCCGGGCTACGTTTTGGTCCAGATGGAGCTCACCGACGACACGTGGTCGCTGGTCAAGAACACACCGGGCGTCACCGGCTTCGTCGGCGCCCAGAACAAGCCGGTGGCGCTCTCGCGCGCCGAGGTCGACCGCATCATGCACACGGCCTCGGTCGAGCGGCCCAAGCAGAAGGCGGAGTTCGCGGTGGGCAACGACGTGCGCGTCACGTCGGGCCCGCTGAGCGATTTCTCCGGCGAGGTCGTCGAGGTCAACCTCGACCAAAGCCGGCTCAAGGTCATGGTGTCGATCTTCGGCCGCGAGACGCCGGTCGAGCTCGCCTTCGACCAGGTCAAGAAGACATCCTAACCAGGCAGTAAGCGAGGCAGCAGTGGCCAAGAAGGTCCTCACCAAGATCAAGTTGCAGATCTCCGCCGGCGCGGCAAGCCCGGCTCCGCCGGTCGGTCCCGCGCTGGGTCAGCACGGCGTCAACATCATGGAGTTCTGCAAGGCGTTCAACGCCCAGACGCAGGCTTCAGGCAGCACCATCGTGCCGGTCGAGATCACCGTGTACGAGGATCGCTCCTTCACCTTCATCACCAAGACGCCGCCGGCCGCCGTGCTGCTGCGCGAGGCCCTCGGCATCGACAAGGGTTCCGGCGAGCCCAACCGCCACAAGGTCGGCACGGTGACCCGCGAGCAGGTCCGCGCCATCGCCGAGACCAAGGCGCCAGATCTCAACGCCAACGACGTCGACGCCGCGATGAAGATCATCGAGGGCACCGCCCGCAGCATGGGCGTCGAGGTACAAGAGTAGACAATCTGAAGGCCGGGCTCGCCGCCCGGCCGCCGACGTGGGAGGCGACCAGGTCGCCGCTTGCACCACAGGAGGTCCGCGCATGGCCAAGCAAGGCCGCACCTATACCGCCGCCAAGGGCTGCATCGAGCCCGGCCGCCTCTACGCCCCCCTCGAAGGCATGCGCCTTCTCAAGTCGCTTCCGGGCGCCAAGTTCGACGAGACCGTCGAAGTCCACTTCCGCCTCGGCGTCGACGTGCGCCACGCCGACCAGATCGTGCGCGGCACCACCGTGCTGCCGCACGGCACCGGCAAGGAGATGCGCGTCGCCGTGTTCGCCGAGGGCGACAAAGCGCGTGAGGCGCAGGAGGCCGGCGCCGACATCATCGGCACCGACGACCTCGCCAAACAGATCCAGGAAGGCGTCTTCGACTTCGACATCGCCATCGCCACGCCCGACATGATGGGCACCGTCGGCAAGCTCGGCCGTATCCTCGGCCCGCGCGGCCTCATGCCGAACCCCAAGTCGGGCACCGTCACCTTCGACGTCGGCAAGGCCGTCGCCGATGCCAAGGGCGGCAAGGTCGAGTACCGCACCGACCGTTCGGGCATCGTGCACCTCAGCATCGGTAAGAAGTCCTTCACCGAGGAACAGCTGGTGGAGAACTACGGCGCCGTGCTCGACGAGATCGTGCGCGCCAAGCCCGCCGCCGCCAAGGGCAAGTACATCAAGAGCGTCAACATCGCCGCCACCATGAGCCCCAGCGTCGAGCTCGACCCCGCGCGCGCGCGCGACCTGCTCGAGGGCTGAGCCAGAAAGGCCGGGCGCGGCCGCCCGCAGTTGCGGCCGCGCCCGTATCCGACATATACTGCCGCTTCGCGGCGTCACCACGCCGCGGCCGATGAAGGTCGGTGCTCCTCCGGGAGCCGAAGGGATCCACACGGGTCCGCCACCCGAGGCGAGACGAGCCGGCGCTGCCGCCTGTGCCCGCTTCCGCTTCGGGAGCGGGTTTTTGTTTGCGACTGAGAGGTCGAGATGCTGAGAAACCAGAAAGAAGCTGTGATCGCCGAGGTGGCGCAGTTGCTGACCGACACGGAGAACCTGTTCGTCAGCGACTACCGCGGCCTCACGGTGGCCGAGCTCAAGGAGCTCCGCGGCAAGCTGCGCGAGAGCGGCGCGAGCTTAAGGGTGGTCAAGAACACGCTGGGCGGCATCGCCGCCGGCCGCGCCGGCCGCGAGGCCGTCAAAGACATGCTCAGCGGCCCCACCGCGGTCACGTTCTGCGGCGACGACCTCGTCGGCGCCGCCAAGGCCCTGGCCGACTTCGCCAAGACGCACCCGCAGCTCGAGGTGCGTGGCGGCCTGCTCGAGTCGACCTTCATCGACCCGGCCGGCGTCAGGGTGCTGGCCAGCCTGCCGCCGCGCGATGTCCTCATCGCTCAGCTGGTCGGCGTCATTGCCGCGCCCATGACGGGCCTGGTCACCGTGCTCCAGGGTACGGTGAGCGGCTTCGTACGTGCGCTCAACCAGGTGGCCCAGCAGCGGGCCGCGGCCGACGAGGCGTAAAGCCGTCGCCCGCAGGATCATGTCCAGCAAGGCTCTCAAGCCCTACGCGAGGTGAATCGACAATGGCAGACAAGACCCTCAAGAAGGATCAGCTCATCGAGGCCATCAAGTCCATGACCGTGCTCGAGCTCAGCGAGATGGTCAAGGCGCTCGAGGAAGAGTTCGGCGTGAGCGCCGCGGCCCCCGTGGCCGCCGCCCCGGCCGCCGGCGCCGCCCCGGCCGAGGCCGCCGAGGAGCAGACCCAGTTCGACGTGATGCTCACCGCCTTCGGCGACCAGAAGATCCAGGTCATCAAGGTCGTGCGCGCACTCACCGGTCTCGGCCTCAAGGAGGCCAAGGACGTGGTCGAGGGCGTGCCCAGCGCCATCAAGGAAGCCGTCACCAAGGACGAGGCCGAAGAGGCCAAGAAGAAGCTCGAAGAAGCCGGCGCGAGCGTCGCGATCAAGTAGAGCGCTTCACCGCATCCTGAAAGACCCCGCGAAGGGCCGGGGCGCCGTCAGGCGCCCCGGCCCTTCGCGTCGGCGCGGCGGCGCGGCGCCGACGGGTCCGCGCACTTGCGAGCCGCCGCGGCGCCACCATTCCTCTTGCGTCGGATTCTTCGCTGTGGTATATTTTTTGGCCGTGCGCTACCCGCGACCATACCACTCGACCTCCGGTATGGTGTGCTCTTTTTCCCCCGGTCCACGCTAGAAAGAGGAGACTCGCTTGAACGAGCCCAAGGCGCCTCGCCTGCGTACGTCGTTCGCCAAGCTCGACCAGCCCCTGCCGCTCCCCAATCTCATCGACATCCAGAAGAAATCGTGGGACTGGTTCCTCAGCGACGGTCTCAGCGAGACCATCGCCGACATCAACCCCATCAAGGACTACTCCGAGAAGCTGCTCGTGCAGTTCGGCGAGCACCAGTTCGGCGAGCCCTCCAAGCCCATCGCCGAGTGCCGCAACAAGGACATGACCTTCTCGGCGCCACTCACGATGAAGGTCTCCTTCATCAACGAGGAGACCGGCGAGATCCGCGAGCAGTCGGTGTTCATGGGCGACTTCCCCATGATGACCGAGCGCGGCACCTTCATCATCCACGGCACCGAGCGCGTAGTCGTCACGCAGCTGGTGCGCTCGCCCGGGGCCTACATCATGGAGCCCAAGCAGGCCGAGCGCGAGAAGCAGGTGCTGGTCGCCAACCTCATGCCGCAGCGCGGCTCCTGGCTCGAGCTCGAGATAGACAAGAAGGGCACCGTGAACGTGCGCATCGACCGCAAGCGCAAGTTCCCGGTCACCGTGCTGCTGCGCGCCATGGGCTACGGCAGCGACGACGAGCTCGTCCGGCTCTTCGACGAGTCCGTGTACATCAAGAACACCATCGAGAAGGACGCTACCAACTCGCAGGAAGAGGCGCTGGTCGAGCTCTTCCGCAAGCAGCGCCCCGGCGAGCCGCCCACGCTTGACGGCGCCACGGCGATGCTCCGCGGCCTGTTCTTCGACCCCAAGCGTTACGACCTCTCGCGCGTTGGCCGCCACAAGCTCAACGTGCGGCTCCACAACCACATCAAGCCCGAGCAGCGCCCCGACGCCGACGTGCGCGTGCTCGTGAACGAAGACATCATCGAGCTCATCAAGCGGCTCATCTCGCTGCCCGGCAAGCTCGGCGTGCCCGAGGACTCCAAGGACTTTGCCGCCGAGGCCGTCTCGCTGTTGCCGACGCGCCGCGAGGAGATCGCCCACGAGATTGACGAGTACGAGCACTTCGGCAACCGCCGGCTGCGCACAGTCGGTGAGCTCGTCCAGGACGCGTTCCGCATCGGGCTGGCCCGCATGGAACGCGTCATCCGCGAGCGCCTCACCACCGAAGACCCCGACACGATCGTCCCGGCGACGCTGGTCAACATCCGCCCGGTCGTGGCCGCCCTCAAGGAATTCTTCGGCTCCTCGCAGCTGTCGCAGTTCATGGACCAGACCAACTCGCTGTCCGGTCTTACGCATCGCCGTCGCCTGAGCGCTCTGGGCGCGGGCGGTCTCACGCGCGAGCGCGCGCCCATCGAGGTCCGCGACGTGCACCCCACGCACTACGGCCGCATGTGCCCCATCGAGACTCCCGAAGGCCCGAACATCGGCCTCATCGGCTCGCTGGCCTCCATGGCGACGGTCGACGAGTTCGGCTTCATCCGTGCTCCGTACCGCAAGGTCGTGCGCGGCAAGGTCACCGGCGAGATCGTCTACCTCGACGCCTCCGAGGAAGAGCAGGAGCTCGTCGACAAGAAGACCGGCGAGGTGCGCTACGTCACCATCGCTCAGGCTAACGCGCCCTTCGACCCGGATACGGGCGAGTTCAAAGAAGACGTGGTGCTCGCGCGCACGCGCGCCGGCGGCGACATCGTCAAGGTGCCGCCCATCGAGATCGACTACATGGACGTGAGCCCGACCATGCTCGTCTCGGTCGCCACGGCCCTCATCCCGTTCCTCGAGCACGACGACGCCAACCGCGCCCTCATGGGATCGAACATGCAGCGTCAGGCCGTGCCGCTCCTCACTCCCGAGGCGCCCTACGTGGGCACCGGCATGGAGTTCCGCGCCGCCGTCGACACGGGCGACGTGATCATGGCCGAGCGCGGCGGCAAGGTCAGCTATGTGGACGCCGACAGCATCGAGGTCGACCACGGCAAGGGCGCGGTCGACACCTACGGCCTGACCAAGTTCATGCGCTCCAACCAGGGCACGCTCATCCACCAGAAGCCGCTCGTGTTCTCCGGCGACAAGGTGCAGGCCGGCGACGTGCTTGCCGACGGCTCGTCCACCGACCACGGCGAGATCGCCCTGGGCCGCAATCTCCTCGTCGCTTTCATGAGCTGGGAGGGCTACAACTTCGAAGACGCCATCATCCTCAGCGAGAAGGTCGTGAAGGACGACCTCCTCTCCTCCATCCACATCGAGGAGTACGAGGTCGACGCCCGCACCACCAAGCTCGGCGACGAAGAGATCACCCGCGACATCCCCAACCGCTCCGAGGAGTCGCTCAGCGACCTCGACGAGCGCGGCATCGTGCGCATCGGCGCCGAGGTCAACTCCGGCGACCTTCTGGTCGGCAAGGTCACGCCCAAGGGCGAGACCGAGCTCACCGCCGAGGAGAAGCTCATCCGCGCCATCTTCAAGGAGAAGGCCCGCGAGGTGCGCGACACCAGCCTCAAGGTGCCGCACGGCGAGGGCGGTAAGGTCATCGACGTCAAGATCTTCAGCCGCGAGAACAACGACGAGCTGTCGCCCAGCGTCAACGAGCTGGTGCGCGTCTACGTCGCCAAGAAGCGCAAGATCGCCGAGGGCGACAAGCTCGCCGGCCGCCACGGCAACAAGGGCGTCATCTCCAAGATCGTCCCCGAAGAAGACATGCCTCATCTCGAAGACGGCACCCCGGTCGAGATCATCCTCAACCCGCTGGGCGTCCCGTCCCGCATGAACATCGGCCAGGTGCTCGAGACGCATCTCGGCTGGGCGGCCCACATGGGCTTCCAGGCCGACGGCGGGCGCAGCAACACGCCGGCCCGCCTGGCTTCGCCGGTGTTCGACGGCGCCACCATCGAGGAGATCGACGACCTGCTCATCCGCAGCAGCCGGGAGAACCCCGACAGCCCGGTGCAGTTCAAGATCAACGAGAAGGAGCCGCCGGGCCGGCGCTGCAGCGGCAAGGTGTGGCTGTACGACGGCCGCACCGGCGAGCGCTTCGACAACAAGGTCACCATCGGCTACATGTACATCCTCAAACTCCTGCACCTCGTGGACGACAAGATCCACGCGCGGAGCACCGGCCCCTACTCGCTGGTCACGCAGCAGCCGTTGGGCGGCAAGGCCCAGTTCGGTGGGCAGCGTTTCGGCGAGATGGAGGTCTGGGCGCTCGAGGCCTACGGCGCCGCCTACGTCCTGCAGGAGATGCTCACCATCAAGTCGGACGACACGGTGGGCCGCGTGAAGGCCTACGAAGCCATCGTCAAGGGTGAGAACATCGCCAAGCCCAACATCCCCGAGTCGTTCAAGGTGCTCATGAAGGAGATCCAGAGCCTGGGTCTCGACATGAGCGTCCAGAGCGAGGAAGGCGCGGTGCTCGAAGTGCGCGAGGAGGACGACGACCTTCTGCGCGCCGCGGAAGAGCTGGGCATCGACCTCACGGCCGGTCTGCGCCGCCAGCAGAGCGACGCCGGCGAGCTCGAGCAGGCCGGCATCCACCGCTCGGCCCTACAGGACGTCATCGGGGCGGGCAAGGAGCCGGCCGGCGACGATGAAGATGTGCCGGCCGCGGCCGGAGATCTTCTGGCCGCCGCGGCCGCCCTGCCCACCGGAGCCGACGTGGACGAGGCGCTCGTCGTCGCGGAAATCGGCGACCTGCCCGACATCAACGGCCTCGGCGACCTCCTCGAACTCGACGCCCCGGACCTCAAGTTCGACGACGCCGAGACTGACGAAGACTGACCCCGCCTAGGCAGAGGGAGCGACTGTGATCGATATCAACAACTTCGACTCGATCCGCATCGGGCTCGCATCGCCCAAGCAGATCGAGGCGTGGTCGAAGGGCGAGGTCACCAAGCCCGAGACGATCAACTACCGCACGCTCAAGCCCGAGCGTGACGGTCTGTTCTGCGAGCGCATCTTCGGTCCCACGAAGGACTGGGAGTGCTACTGCGGCAAGTACAAACGCGTGCGCTACAAGGGCATCATCTGCGAGCGCTGCGGCGTCGAGGTCACCCGCGCCAAGGTGCGCCGCGAGCGCATGGGCCACATCAAGCTCGCGGCCCCCGTGAGCCATATCTGGTTCTTCAAGGGCGTGCCGTCGCGCATGGGCTACCTGCTCGACGTCGCCCCGAAGGAGCTCGAGAAGGTGCTTTACTTCGGCGGCAGCTACGTCATCATCTCGGTCGACACCGAGCGCCGCGACAACGATCTCATGATGCTGCAAGACAAGATCGAAGAGATCAAGGCGCGCTACGACGCCTACGCCGAGACGCGCTCGCAGGCCATCCGCGACATGCACGATGAGCTCATCTCGATCGTCGACGGGGAGCGCGAGGCCGACGACTTCCACGTCGACAGCGACCCTGAGGACGAGTTCGGGTACTTCAACTACTTCGATATCTTCGAGTCCTACCGGCGCATCGCCGTCAACGCCTCGGCCCTTGGTCCGGACGAGCTCAAACTCCAGCGCACCAAGGCCGACAAGCTGCGCGACGACTACATCGACCGCGGCTTCAAGAGCGTGGGCCACGCCAAGAAGCAGATCGATTCCGCCTGGGATCAGTTCAAGACCATCGCCCCGCGCAACGTGGTCAACGACGAGGCTCTGTACCAGCAGATGGAGCGCATGTTCGGGCGCGAGCCCGGCTACGAGCCGGAGAGCTTCGGCGTGTACTTCACGGGCGGCACCGGCGCCGAGTCCGTGCGCGAGCTGCTCAAGCGCGTCGACCTCGAGTCCGAGGCGGCCGAGCTGCGCGAGACCATCCAGACCGCCAAGGGTCAGCGCCAGGCACGCGCCGTCAAGCGCCTCAAGGTCGTCTCCGCCTTTCTGCGCAGCGGCAATCACCCCGAGTGGATGATCCTCGATGTCATCCCGGTGATCCCGCCCGAGCTGCGCCCGATGGTGCAGCTCGACGGCGGCCGCTTCGCCACCAGCGACCTCAACGACCTCTACCGGCGCGTCATCAACAGGAACAACCGCCTCAAGCGGCTGCTCGACCTGCAGGCGCCGGACATCATCGTCAACAACGAGAAGCGCATGCTGCAGGAGGCCGTCGACGCGCTCTTCGACAACGGCCGCCGCGGGCGTGCCGTCACGGGCCCCGGCAACCGCCCGCTCAAGTCGCTCAGCGACATGCTGAAGGGCAAGCAGGGCCGCTTCCGCCAGAACCTGCTCGGCAAGCGCGTCGACTACTCGGGCCGCTCCGTCATCGTCGCCGGGCCGCACCTCAAGATGCACCAGTGCGGCCTGCCCAAGATGATGGCCCTCGAGCTCTTCAAGCCGTTCATCATGAGCCGCCTCGTCAACCGCAAGATGGTCCAGAATATCAAGGCGGCCAAGAAGATGGTCGAGTCGATGGTGCCCGAGGTCTGGGACATCCTCGAAGAGGTCATCACCGAGCATCCTGTGATGCTCAACCGGGCGCCCACGCTGCACCGCCTCGGCATCCAGGCCTTCGAGCCGCTGCTCGTCGAGGGCAAGGCCATCCAGATCCACCCGCTCGTCTGCGCGGCGTTCAACGCCGACTTCGACGGCGACCAGATGGCCGTGCACCTGCCGCTCAGCTGGGAGGCGCAGGCCGAGGCCCGCGTGCTCATGCTGAGCACCAACAACATCCTGTCGCCGGCGCACGGCAAGCCCATCGCCGTGCCGAGCCAGGACATGGTCATCGGCATGTACTACCTCACGTATCACGCCGAGGACGATCTCAGCGAGGCCCAGCCCGACCACTTCGGCGAGACGCTCGGCGCCTACAGCGGCTACGACGAGGTGCAGCGCGCCTGGGAACAGCGCATCCTCGACCAGCGCGAGGTGCCCACCAAGCGCGAGGCCGGCGTCGCCGAGTTCACGCGCCGTCCCATCGTCCTGCGCCTGCCCATGGGCCAGCGCGTCGTGACCACCGTCGGCCGCGCACTGTTCAATCTGCGCGTCGAGGAAGGCCTGCACGCCGTCCTCGGCCCCGAGTATCAGGGCGACTACACCTACATCAACTACACGATGACGAAGAAGGGCCTCGCGACCTTCATCAACAAGCTCGTGGCGCTCTACGGCGCCAACAAGGTGGCGCGCATCCTCGACGTGTTCAAGGAGGTCGGCTTCCACTTCGCCACGCGCGCCGCGGTCACCGTCTCCAAGAACGACATCGTCGTCCCCGCGAAAGAGAAGGCCGAGATCCTGACCTCGCACGAGGCCATGGTCGAGCAGCTCCGCGATGAGTACAACAACGGCTTCCTCTCCGAGGAGGAGCGCCGCGGCAAGGTCCAGGAGATCTGGCGCGAGGCCGACGTGCAGATCACGGCGGCCACCAAGGCCAACTTCAAGGACCTCAACCCGATCTACATGATGGCCACCTCCGGCGCCCGCGGCGACATCAAGCAGATCCGTCAGCTCGCCGGCTGGCGCGGCCAGATGTCCAACCCGAAGGGCGAGATCGTCGAGCAGCCCGTGAAGTCGAGCTTCATCGAGGGTCTCTCGGTACTCGAGTTCTTCATCTCCACCCACGGCGCCCGCAAGGGTCTCGCCGACACCGCCCTGCGCACCGCCGACTCGGGTTACCTCACGCGGCGTCTTGTGGACGTGTGCCAGGACGTGACCGTGAGCGAGGCAGACTGCGGAACCAAAGAATGGGTGCCGATGTCTCCGTGGTCGCGGCGGCGCGAGGAGAACCCCGAGCTCGAGGGCTCCCAGCTGGCCGAGCACGTCAGGCGGCCGCGCAGCGACCGGGTGGTGCTCAAGAAGGGCGAGAAGATCGGCCCGGCCCAGATCGGCCTCCTGCGCGAGGTCTACTCCAGCCTGCCGAACGCCAAGGTCAAGGTGAAGAGGGGCCGCGCCGCGGCCGAGCTCGTGGCCATGTGGACGCACGAGCCCAACGAGAACCTGCTCGGCCGTCATCTCGGCGCGCCGATCATCGAAGAGGCGACCGGCGAGGTCGTGTTCGACCGCGACTCCCACATCGGCCTCGAGGCTCGCGGCCAGATCCTCGACGTGCTCGCGCGCAGCTCGCAGACCGACCCGATGGTGCCGGTGCGCAGCGTGCTCAAGTGCGATGCCGAGTCGGGCGTGTGCCAGAAGTGCTACGGGTACGCCCTCGCCAACAACGTGCCGGCCGAGATCGGCGACGCCGTCGGGCACGTGGCGGCGCAGTCCATCGGCGAGCCCGGCACGCAGCTCACCATGCGCACCTTCCACACCGGCGGCGTCGCCGGCGCCGACATCACGCACGGCCTGCCGCGCGTGGTCGAGCTCTTCGAGGCGCGCAAGCCGAAGGGCGTCGCGCGCATCGCCGAGGTCTCGGGCCGCGTCGCCATCGAAGACGCCGAACGCGGCTGCAAGGTCACCATCACCCCCGAGGAGGGCGCGGCCAAGGAGTACACCATCTCCGTGCGCCGCACCAGCGTGCTCGTCGAGGACGGCGACTGGGTCGACGAGGGCACGCAGCTCACGCCGGGCTCGCTCTACCCGGCCGACCTGCTCAAGCACGCCGGCGACACGGCCACCGAACGCTACCTCGTCAACGAGGTGCAGGAGGTCTACCGTTCGCAGGGCGTCGAGATCAACGACAAGCACATCGAGCTGATCGCCCGGCAGATGATGAAGAAGGTGCGCATCGTCATCGCCGGCGACACGCAGTTCCTGCC
>Ga0315284_10004266_pt1 | contig 20323 bp, 20 predicted proteins | sample YL17G09_16_MG_FD_203696 | JGI IMG/M metagenome (GOLD analysis project Ga0315284, IMG submission 203696) | Sediment microbial communities from Yellowstone Lake, YNP, Wyoming, USA - YL17G09_16 | ecosystem: Environmental > Aquatic > Freshwater > Lake > Sediment | place: USA: Wyoming | collected...
ATGTCCTGTAGCTTCTTGCGCTCCTCACCGGCGATGCGGTCGTCGGCAAGCAGCACCAGATAGGCCGCGCGGATGATCTCCTCCTTGGTCTCCCGGTCGAGGTTCGGCGCTGCCGCCGACAGCTCCGCCAGGATGCTTTCCCTCGCATTTGCCTCGGCGGCGCGGGTGATCTCCTCGGCGGCGATCGATTTCCCCGACTGGTCGTCATAGATCTGCTGGATGAGGCCGATCTCCTTCTCGTCGAGGCCACCGTCGGCGGCGCCCACGGCGATCATCGCCTTCAAGATGAGGTCCGCCCGCAAATTTGCCGCTTGTTCCGCCACATCCTGCTCCTTGTCCTGTTAGCGGGCGATTGTGCTGAGGCAAGCCTGCTTTGCCAAGCGGCAAAGGAGTCTTGGAACGCAGACGAGGCCTGCGCTATGACGCCTGGAGGTTTCTCCTATCAGCCACGATCCAGCCAGAGTCCGGAAATTGTGACGCCGCTCAAAGTCATTTTCCTCGCCGACACGCGGCCAGGCCATTACCACCTCGCCGAAGGCGTCATTGCGGCGCTCGGGCGCCTGCGCGCCGTGGAGGTCACGCGGGTGCCAGTCGAGCGCCGCTGGATCGTGCCGACCCGTTGGTTGCGCCGGCGCATCAACGCCGAGGGCTTCTATCCGCCGCGCATGCTGCGCATGGCCTATCGCATCGATGCGGACGCCCTGCCACGCGCCGACCTCGTGGTCTCCGCGGGCGGCGAGACCCAAATGCCCAATATCTGCGTGACGCGGCTGTTCGGCGTGCCGAACATTTATTGCGGGTCGCTGCTGCGGGGATTGGAGCCTAAGAATTTCAGCCTCGTCATCTCATCCTATGACCGCGATGCGGGGAGCCCCCGGCACATGGTCGTGCTCAAGCCTTCGGCTATCGATCCCGATGCGCTCGGCCGTCCGGCTAGCGTGCCGCATTATGGGCCCGAGAATAGGCCTCGCCTTGCCGGCCTCCTCATCGGCGGCAGTGCCGGGCCCTTCCGCTACCGCCGCGCCGAATGGGAGGCACTGCTCGATTTCGCTAGCGCGGTGTCCAAGGCCTGGGGGACGCGCTGGCTCATCTCCACCTCGCGGCGGACGCCGCCTCATGTCGGCGATCGGATTGCTGAGCTTGCAAAGGATGAGAGCGTGGTCGCGCGCTTCATCGATTACCGCAGTGCCGGTCCCGGCACGCTGCCGGAAGTCTTCGCCTCGGCCGAAGTCATCGTCTGCACCGAAGATTCGAGCACCATGATCTCCGAAGCCGTGTCGGCGCGGCTGCCTGTGGTCGGCGTGGCGCCCGCCGCCCATCGCTTCACCGATGAGGAGACAGCCTACCGGGACTTTCTCATCCACAAGGACTGGTGCCGTGTGCTGCCCATTGCCGCGCTGACGCCAGAAACCTTTGCCGCGGCGCTAGCCGAGATCGAGCCGATCCAAGAGAACCCGCTTGATGCGCTTGCCGCGCACTTGAAAGATCGGCTGCCCGCGCTGTTCTCTAGTCCCGGCGTTGCTCTCTAACCATTGAGTCCGGCGCGGCGATTGGATAGAAGCGGGCTCAATCGCCCTGCACCAACCTCAAGCGAGCTTCGGGAGACCCATGGCCAGCCCGCAATATGTCTATGTCATGAACAAGCTGTCCAAGGCCTATCCTGGCGGCAAGCAGGTGCTGAAGGACGTGACCCTCGCCTTCCTGCCTGGCGCCAAGATCGGCGTGGTCGGCGTCAACGGCGCGGGCAAGTCCACGCTGTTGCGCATCATGGCGGGGGAGGAGACCGAGTTCCTGGGCGAGGCCTGGGCCGCCGCCGGCGTCAGTGTCGGCTATCTGGCGCAGGAGCCGAAGCTCGACCCCGCCAAGGACGTCACCGGCAACGTCATGGAAGGCGTGGCGGCGAAGAAGGCCAAGCTCGAACGCTATAACGAGCTGGCCATGAATTATTCCGACGAGACTGCCGACGAGATGGCGGCGCTTCAGGACGAGATCGACGGCCAGGGACTATGGGACCTCGACGCCCAGGTCGAGCAGGCCATGGAGGCGCTGCGCTGCCCCCCTGGCGATGCGAAAGTCGACACGCTGTCCGGCGGCGAGAAGCGCCGCGTGGCGCTCTGTAAGTTGCTTCTCTCCAAGCCGGATATCCTCTTACTCGACGAGCCCACCAATCATCTCGATGCCGAAAGCGTGGCGTGGCTCGAGCATCATTTGCGCGACTATCCAGGTACCGTGGTCATGGTCACCCATGACCGTTATTTCCTCGAAGACATCACCGAATGGACACTCGAGCTCGATCGTGGGTCAGGCATCCCCTACAAGGGCAGTTACTCTTCCTGGCTTGAGCAGAAGCAGAAGCGGCTCCAAGTCGAGGGCAAGCAGGATGAGGCGCGGGAGCGGGCGCTCACCCGCGAGCTCGACTGGATCCGGGCGAGCCCCAAGGCACGCCAGGCAAAGTCCAAGGCCCGCATTCGCGCCTATGACGAGCTTGTGGCGCAAGCTGGCCGCGACCAGACGGGCAAGGCCCAGATCGCCATCCCGCCGGGCCCGAGGCTCGGCGAGGTCGTCATCGAGGCCGATCACCTTGCCAAGGGCTTTGGCGACACGCTCCTCATCGACGACCTCTCATTCAAGCTGCCGCCCGGCGGCATCGTCGGCGTGATCGGACCGAACGGCGCCGGGAAAACCACGCTGTTCCGCATGATCGTTGGCCAAGATAAGCCGGACGGCGGCGATATCCGCGTGGGCGACACGGTGAAGCTCGGCTATGTCGACCAGTCGCGCGATACGCTCGACGGTAAGAAGACCGTGTTCGAGGAGATCTCCGGGGGCAACGACGTGATCAAGCTCGGGAGCCGGGAGATGCCGTCCCGCGCCTATGTCGGCTGGTTCAACTTCAAGGGGGCTGACCAGCAGAAAAAGGTCGGCCAGCTCTCAGGCGGCGAGCGCAATCGCGTTCACCTCGCCAAGATGCTGAAATCAGGAGCCAATCTGATCCTGCTGGATGAGCCCACCAACGACCTCGACGTGGAGACGCTGTCCTCGCTCGAGGCGGCGCTTGAGGACTTCCCCGGCTGCGCCGTGATCATCAGCCATGATCGTTTCTTCCTCGACCGCATCGCCACCCACATTCTCTCCTTCGAAGGTGACAGCCACGTCGAATGGTTCGAGGGCAATTTTGAGTCCTATGAAGAGGACAAGAAGCGCCGCCTCGGCGACGACTCCGTGATCCCGACGCGCATCAAATATAAGAAATTCGCGCGCGGGTGAGGGGGGCCTCAGACCTTTTTCCCCTCCACCGCATTCCAGGTTTCGGTGCCGAGATGCAATCGGGTGTGAGCTTCCGGTCGGTCTGAAAGCGCATGACGGCGAGCTCCGTCGCGGCGCCGAAGTCCTCATCAATGGCCAGCGGAAATTTCAGCTTCTGCAACATGGCGTGCAATTGCCCCACCGCCTCGCCGGTGGAGCCCCGCCGCAAGACCGGCCGCTCCTCCTGCTGTGCGCCGGTGAGTTCGATGCCCTCGATACGGGCCAAGGCCTGGCCTTACGCGTATAGGCATTACGCGCGTCCAGCCCCCTTGTGCCGCCATTGACCTCCCTGGTTACGGCAACGAGGTCGTCGCAATCGCAGAAGGAGTTGATGTTGTGCTTCTTCCAATATTCGCAGGCGATCCGCGCGACAGCGCGGGCTCGGCCGAGCCTTGCGGAGCTACCAAGAAACGTATAAACATATCTTTATGTCAGGCAATGCTGAGACTCAGCGACCCCCAGCCGGCCTATCCCGCCCGCAAGCCCTGAGCGTCCTCCGCGCCGCGGGCGAGGCCACGCGGCTCCGCATCCTCGCGCTCCTCGCCAAGGACGAGCTGAACGTCAAGGACCTGACCCAGATCCTCGGCCAAAGCCAGCCGCGCATCAGTCGGCATCTCAAGCTGATGGCCGAGGCGGGCCTCATCGGGCGCTTCCGCGAGGGAAGCTGGGTGTTCTTCCGTCTGGCCGAGGCAGGCGGCGAAGCGGCGCTCGCCGCCGCCATCGTGGCAAGCCTCGATCAGCAAGACCCCGACTTTGCCCGCGACCGTGCGCGGGCCACCGCCGTGCAGAAGGCGAGAGGCGAGGCGGCACAAGCCTATTTCAGGGAGCATGCCGGCGAGTGGGACAAGATCAGGGCCATGCATGTCGCCGAAACGCAAGTCGAGGCCGCCATGGATGAGGCGCTCGGGCCAGGTCCCTTCTCGCTCCTGGTCGATCTCGGCACCGGCACCGGGCGCATGCTGGAGCTATTCGCTCCCCGCGCCTCCCGCGCGCTCGGCTTCGACCTCAGTCACGACATGCTCACTTACGCCCGCATGAAGCTCGAGCGGGCCGGGCTCGCCAACGCGCAGGCCCGCCATGGCGATCTCTATAATTTGCCGCTTCCCGACGGCGCTGCCGACGCCGTCATCCTGCATCAGGTCTTGCACTTCCTCGACGATCCTGCCGCGGCCATCGCCGAGGCGGCGCGGCTGCTCAAGCCTGGCGGCAAGTTGCTCGTGGTCGACTTCGCTCCCCATGAGCTCGAATTCCTGCGCGAGCAGTCGGCGCATCGCCGCCTTGGCTTTTCCGGGGATCAGCTCAAGCGCTGGCTTGCCGACGCCGGCGTGACGGTCGGGCGCCAGCGCGACCTGGCCCCGGGTACCGATGGCGCTCGCGATAAGCTCACCGTCTCGCTCTGGTTGGGTGCTAAGCCCGCGGCAGCAGGCGAAAAGAAGAAAAAGGCCACCTCTGTGGAGTTCGCCGCGTGATCCTCGCATCCCCCGACCGCAAGAGCCGCTTTCTAGGGTCTGGCGACATCGACGTGTCGTTCGAGTTCTTCCCGCCCAAGACGGAAACCATGGAACAGACGCTCTGGCACGCCATCCGGCGGCTCGAACCGCTCAATCCGAACTTCATCTCGGTGACCTATGGCGCCGGCGGCTCCACCCGCGAGCGCACCCACGCGACCGTCGCGCGCGTCCTGAAAGAGACCTGCCTGACGCCCGCCGCCCATGTCACCTGCGTGGACGCGACGCGCGAGGAGGTCGACGCCGTCATCCGGGATTATTGGGCGATCGGCGTGCGCCACATCGTGGCGCTGCGCGGCGATCCGCCCGGCGGCGTCGGCCGTCCTTATGCGCCGACGCCGGGGGGCTATATCAATGCCGCCGACCTCACCGCCGGCATCAAGGCCATCGCGCCGTTCGAGGTCTCCGTCGCGGCTTACCCCGAGAAGCACCCGGACTCACCAACCGTCGATGCCGACATCGACATGCTCTGGGCGAAGATCGACGCGGGCGCCACCCGCGCCATCACCCAGTTCTTTTTCGACAACGAAGTGTTCCTCCGCTATCTCGACCGGGTCCGCGACCGCGGCATCACCATCCCCATCGTGCCGGGCATCATTCCCATCCATAATTTCAAGCAGGTGTCGGGCTTCGCCACGCGCTCAGGCACCAGCGTGCCCGACTGGCTCGGCCACAGATTCGAAGGCCTCGACGACGATCAGGACACGCGGCACCTCGTGGCCGCTGCGGTCGCTGCCGAGCAGGTCTTGGGATTGGTCGATCATGGCATCACCGAGTTTCATTTCTACACGCTGAACCGTGCCGACCTCGTCTACGCCACTTGCCATCTGTTGGGGCTTCGCCCGGGCGCGACCGAGGCGAGAGCGGAGGCCGCACAATGACCCGCGAGGAACGTATCGCCGCGCTGAAGCGCGAGGCGAGGACGCGCATCCTGATCCTCGACGGCGCCATGGGCACCATGATCCAGCGCTACAAGCTTGACGAGGCGGGCTATCGGGGCGCGCGCTTCAAGGACCATGGTCACGACCTCAAGGGCAACAACGACCTGCTCGTGCTGTCCCAGCCGCAAATCATCAGCGCGATCCACAACGCCTATCTGGAGGCCGGCGCCGACATCATCGAGACCAACACCTTCAATTCCCAATCGATCTCGCAATCCGATTATGGATTGGCAGATATCGCGCTCGAGCTGAACGTCGCCGCGGCAAGGCTCGCGCGCGAAGCGGCCGATGCCTGGACGGCGAGAACGCCGGACAAGCCGCGCTTCGTCGCCGGCGCCATCGGCCCGACCAACCGCACCGCCTCGATCTCTCCCGATGTAAACAATCCGGGCTTCCGCAATGTGAGCTTCGATGCGCTGGTCGAAGCCTATGCGGTGCAGACCCGCGGGCTGATCGAGGGCGGCGTGGATGTGATCCTGATCGAGACCATCTTCGACACGCTGAACGCCAAGGCGGCAGGTTTTGCCGTGGAGCAAATGTTCGACGAGATGGGCGTCAAGCTGCCGATCATGCTGTCGGACACCATCACCGATCTGTCGGGCCGCAATCTCTCGGGGCAAACTCCGGAAGCCTTCTGGTACTCGCTCAAGCACCTTCAGCCGTTCTCGGTCGGCTTGAATTGCTCCTTCGGCGCTGAGCAGCTCCGTCCCTCGGTCGCCGAGATCGGTGCGGTCGCCGACACGCTAATCAGCGTCTATCCGAACGCCGGCCTGCCCAACGAGATGGGCGAATATGACGAGACTGCCGAGCACATGGCGGGGCTACTCGAGGAATGGGCCAAGGATGGCCTCATCAATATCGTCGGCGGCTGTTGCGGCACCACGCCGGAGCATATCCGCGCCATTGCCGACGCCGTCGCCAAATATCCGCCGCGGCGCGTGCCCGAGGTGCCGCACAGACTGCGCCTCTCCGGCCTCGAGCCCTTCGTGCATGGGTGAGGTAACGTGACCAACGCGGCGCAAGATTTCGTCATGGTGGGCGAGCGGACTAACGTCACCGGTTCGGCCAAATTCCGCAAGTTGATCGAGGCGAACGACTATGCCGCCGCACTCGAGGTCGCGCGCGACCAGGTCGCCAACGGCGCCAACATGCTCGACGTCAACATGGACGAGGGCATGCTTGATTCGGAAGCCGCCATGGTGACCTTCCTCAATCTGCTGGCCGCCGAGCCGGATATATCGCGGGTGCCGATCATGATCGACTCCTCGAAATGGTCGGTGATCGAGGCCGGGCTCAAATGCGTGCAAGGCAAGTCCGTCGTCAACTCGATCAGCATGAAGGAAGGCGAGGGGGCGTTTCTCGAGCACGCGCGGAAGGTCCGCCGCTACGGCGCCGCGGTGGTGGTGATGGCCTTCGACGAGCAAGGCCAGGCCGAGACGGCGGAGCGTAAATTCGAGATCTGCAAGCGCGCCTACACGCTGCTCACCGAGAAGGTCGGCTTTCCCCCCGAAGACATCATCTTCGATCCCAATATCTTCGCCGTCGCCACCGGCATCGAGGAGCATAGCGATTACGGTCGTGCCTATATCGAGGCGACCCGGCGCATCAAGGCCGAGCTGCCCCATGTGCATGTCTCTGGCGGCGTGTCGAACCTCTCCTTCGCCTTCCGCGGCAATGAGCGGGTGCGCGAGGCCATGCATTCGGTGTTCCTCTATCACGCCATCCAGGCCGGCATGGATATGGGCATCGTCAATGCCGGCCAGCTCGCCCTGTATGACGACATCGACCCTGAGCTCCGCGGGCTGGTCGAGGATGTCATCCTCAATCGCCGCGCCGACGCCACCGATCGCTTGCTCGAGGCAGCGCAGCGTTACCGGGGCGGGGCCGCGCAGAAGCGCGAGGTCGATCTTGCCTGGCGCGACAAGCCGGTCGAGGAGCGCCTGACCCATGCTCTCGTGCATGGCATCGGCACCTTTGTCGAGCAGGACACCGAAGAGGCACGGGCCAAGGCCGAGCGCCCCTTGCATGTCATTGAAGGCCCGCTGATGGCTGGGATGAGCGTGGTCGGCGATCTGTTCGGCGCCGGCAAGATGTTCTTGCCGCAAGTGGTCAAGTCCGCGCGCGTGATGAAGCAGGCGGTCGCCTACCTCATGCCCTTCATGGAGAAGGAGAAGGAGGAGCAGGGGCTCGCGCAAGGCGAACCCGCCGGCAGGATCGTGCTCGCGACCGTGAAGGGCGACGTGCACGATATCGGCAAGAACATCGTCGGCGTCGTGCTCCAATGCAACAATTACGAGGTGATCGATCTCGGCGTCATGGTTCCGGCGCAGAAGATCCTCGATACCGCGCGCGAGCGAAAGGTCGACATCATCGGCCTCTCCGGCCTGATCACGCCGTCGCTCGACGAGATGTGCCATGTCGCCGCCGAGATGGAGCGTGAGGGCTTCGACCTGCCGCTCCTGATCGGCGGCGCCACCACGAGCCGCGTGCACACCGCGGTGAAGATCAGCCCGAACTACTCCCGCAGCCAAGCCATCTACGTCACCGACGCAAGCCGCGCCGTGGGCGTCGTGTCAGGCCTGATGTCGCCGGAGGAACGGCCCAAGGCGATCGCGCGGGTGCGCCAGGAATATGCACACCTAGTCGCATCGCACGCCCGCGGTCAGGCGGAGAAAAGCCGCACCACTCTCGCCCAAGCCCGCGCCAATCGCCTCAAGCTCGATTGGGCCGCCTATGCGCCGCCGCGTCCAACCTTCCTCGGCACGCGCGAGTTCCGCAACTACGACCTCGTCGAGCTTGCCCGCTATATCGACTGGACGCCGTTCTTCCAGACCTGGGAGCTGAAGGGCCAGTACCCGCGCATCCTGCAAGACGACAAATATGGCGAGACCGCGCGCCATCTCTTCGACGACGCGCAAGCCATGCTGAAGCAGCTCATCGCGGAGAAATGGCTCAAGGCCAATGCCGTCGTCGGCTTCTGGCCCGCCAACAGTGTCGGCGACGACATCGAGCTTTATGCGGACGAGACGCGCACGGAAAGGGTCGCCACGCTGCACACGCTCCGTCAGCAGATGGCGCGGGACGGTACCCGCGCCAATCTCGCGCTCGCCGATTTCGTGGCGCCCAAGGACACGGGCGTTGCCGACTTCCTTGGCGGCTTTGCCGTGACCGCCGGCATCGGCGAGGAGGATGTGGCGCGGCGCTTCGAGCTCGCCAATGATGATTACTCCAAGATCATGGTCAAGGCGCTTGCCGACCGGCTGGCCGAGGCGTTTGCCGAGGCCTTGCACGAGAAGGTGCGCCGCGAGCTGTGGGCCTATGCGCCGGATGAGAAGCTTTCCGACGCCGATCTAATCGCGGAAAACTATGCCGGCATCCGTCCGGCGCCCGGCTATCCGGCCCAACCCGACCACACCGAGAAGCGCACCCTGTTCGGGTTGCTTGATGCGGAAAAGGCGACGGGCCTCAAGCTCACCGAGAGCTACGCCATGTGGCCGGCCGCCGCCGTCTCCGGCCTTTATTTTGCCAATCCTGAGAGCCGCTATTTCGGCGTTGGCAAGATCGCGCGCGATCAGGTCGCCGACTATGCGGCGCGTAAGGGCTGGACGGTCGATGAGGCCGAACGCTGGCTCGGGCCCGTGCTCAATTACGACCCGAAGCGGATCGCCGGCGCGGCTGAATAGTGATTGAAGTGGGGTGCGCTCAGACCATCCCGAGGATGATCGCTGCGATGAGCCCGAATGACGCCAAAGCAACGATGGCAGTCACGGTACCGGTAAGCTCCATGGGAAGCCTCCTTTCCGATCGGTGCGGCTCTTAGGCTCTTTCAGGGCGATTTTAAGGACTCTCTATGGCGACCGCCAAGTCCTATTTTCACCGCCCTAAACAACTCTTGTGTCGCAAGTCAGATAGCCGAACGCGCTGTGGACCGGTTGGTTCCGGTGAAACTGCCGTGGCAAAACGCTTGTGGCGGGGCGCCGGCAGAATGGTAAATAGGGGTCGAGTCGAGGGGGTCCAGCCATCAGCACGGAGACCGAGGCCCCCATGCTCCGTCCGCCTCATTTTTTGGCCGCGGCGGCAACAAAATATGGGCGTTCTGCTAGGTTAACGGCGTCCGAGGGATGAGGAACTGAAGGTGTCTGACCGGCAATTAAGGTTCGGCTTGGGGAGGAAAATCGGGATGAAATTCGTCAGCATCGCGGGGCTTGGCGCCCTCGGGTTGCTCTACGCCGGTACGGCGCAGGCTCTCACCATCTCGAACGTGGATCCCGATCCCCACACCATTACCGTGACCGTCGGCAGCGACTCCAAGGAGTTGACCATCGCGCCGGAGAAGGAAGTCGATGCTCCTTGCGGAGACGGCTGCAAGGTCAAGCTCGACAATGGCGAGGAGTATGAGCTGAAGGGCGGCGAGGCAGTTTCCATCGAGGATGGAGTAATCTTTGTCGACTCCTCGCCCGACGCTGATATCGGCGACGCGCCAGACATCGATCCTGACGCGCCTGGGGCTGGCGAAGGCGCCCAGGGCGCCGAGTCCGCACCGGCGCCGGACGATTCTGCGTCAGCCAAGCCGGCCGCTCCGCCGAAATAGCGGGCCGTCAAAGGCGAGCCTCAAGCGGATATTTGCGCAGCAAGATCTCGTCAAAGCCGTCGGCGACGAGGCCCGGCAGTGTGGCCGCCGGCCGAAAGCCGTGGCGCTCGTAGAAGCGTAACGCCCCTGCGTTGAACGACGAGGCGCAGACCCAGAGATTGCGCGCCTGATGCCGAAGCGCCTCGCTCTCGAGCCAGGCGATGATGCTCGACCCGATCCCCTGCTTTTGCGCCTGCGGCAGCAATGCGAGCAGCTCGAGGTAAGGTCCTTTGAGCCAAGGGTAGCGCACCGACACTACGCCGCCCTCGCTGCCGGTTAAGCTGACCAGATAGCGGCTGACGCCTACGTCCGGGCTTGCCAGGAAAGCCGCGAGCCTCTCCGCCGGGTAGTTCATCACCGACCAGGGCTCCATGGCCGCGATCGCCGCGGCGAGGGAAGCGCAAGAGCGGGGCTCAAGCGATTCAAGACGCGCCGGCCCCTGGCGCGAATGGCCAAGCTCAATTGGGCTCGCCGAAAATGGACAGGAGGTCATGGCTGCCTTTGTGGGCGGACGAATGGGCGATGCGTGTCGTGTCGCCGGGCCTGTTCTGATAGCAGCTTTGCGCAATAACGGGCTTGCCCGCGGCGATCAGCTCGCTCACCGTGACGAAGCTGTAGCCCTGCTCTTTCAACTTCGGCAGCGCCATGGCGAGTGCCTCCGCGGTGTTATGCCCTCGGCCATTGGCATGCGCCACGATGATGGCGCCGGGATGCGCGCGCGTGAGGATGGTATTGGCGATGGTCTTGGCCGAGACGCGCGGATCGGGATCGCCGGTGACTACGTCCCATTGTACGGCGAGCAGCCCCGCATCGGCAGCGGCGGCGAGCGACTTGGCGTTGCAGCGGCCATAGGGGAAGCGGAGCAGCGTGAGCCCCGTTGGCGGCGCCGGTTGCGCCGTGCCCAAAAGACATTGGCGTGCCGCGAGCGCAGCCTTGGCGCGGGCATAAGCCGCCTCGGTGAGATTGATCTCCTCGCCAAGCGTGGCGTCGCTCACCTGGGAGAGGTCGAGATGGCGGAGACCGTGGCTGCCTACCTCGAACAGGGGATCGGCGATCAGCTGCTCGGCGCGCTCCGGATGCGTCTCCATCCATTTGCCGCCGGCGAAGAAGGTGGCCTTGATGCCTTGCGCGCGGAGCAGATCGACGATGCGGCCGTCATAGCCGGAGACATAACCGTTCTCCTCGCAAAGATCGAAGGTGAGCGCGATCAGCTTTAGGCCTGCGGGCAGCGCGACGCTTCGGATCGAGCCGCGACTTGCGAGCGGCACCGGCGTGGCAGCCGGCAGTGCCATCTGCTTGAGCGGGGCCAGATCGAGCGGGTGAGGGGCATGCATATGTTTCAACTCTGCCGCGGTGCTGGCGAGCGCTTGCGGCGTCCAGCATTGTTGCGGCTGCGCGGGCTCTTCACCGAGCGCGGGCACGGTGCCGGCAAGCGACAGCAGCGCGAGACCGATTACGCGAACAAGAGTCATTGGTTGCGCCCATGAAAACCTCGCCAGCTTGGCCATGGGCGTGTGGCGGGTCAATGACGCAGTCTGCGGCCCTTTGGCCTCTTTCGCCTCTAGCTCTGCCCGGAATTCCCTGCGGCAGTTCAACACCTTCTTCGAATATTGGGGGGCGCGACTTTACAGTGTCGACTCCGGCATCCCCGCCGTCCTTTGGTACACGGTCGCGGTCGGGGCGCTCCTCAACGTGATCCTCATTTGGCTGTTCGACCTCCGCCTCGGTGAGCCGCGTTGCGACGGTCGGTCGGGGAGGCCTTACACGGCAGCCTCAGTCGTCAGCCGCGCATTTGGCGATGTTGTCGGCCCGCTCAATCCCGGTCGGGTAGTAGGTGCCGGTGGGCATCGCGCCAAATCCCAACATCGTCTGCCGTGCGGTCTCGATGGCATCGTGCTCGCGGGTGAGCTTGAGCATCTTTACGGCGCAGCAATCGGCGTCGAGCTCCATGTGCTTCAGCGCCGGGCGGATGTAATAGAAGGGTTGGGGACCTAAATGGCCGAGCCCATCATAATAGCGCCGCACATGGCCAAGGGTGTGGTGGCAGCATTCATGTGCCATCAGAAAATGAGCATAAATGGGTGAGTGGGTGAGCGTCGAAGCGCTCACCATGACGATCGGTTGCCCGTTGGGGTCGAGCATGGACGTCGCCTGCTCGGGGAAGTCTGGCAAGAGATAGGTCGAGATCGCGCAATAGGGATTTTCGATGGTCGGCAGCCGCGGCTTATGGATTGGATCGCTCGCGGCAAAGAGGCTGCCGCTGAGCAGTCCAAGGCCCGCTAAAACAACTGCTGCGAAGATCGGAAGTCGAATGATTGAGGCCTCCGCGGGGTCGATCTGCCTGCAAGTCTAGCCCCCCGGCAGGATCGAGCAAAAGCACTTTTCGTGGCTTTCCGCGCCATAACGCAATCGTGATTGGGGACGGCAAACGCCAAGCCAAGCATCATGCGGCCTTCGCCGCCCAGGCAGCCGCCCGCTGGCGAGAGGATCGTTCCCGAACTAACATTCTAAGAAGCCCCTCCGATTCGGCGAGCCGCTGCAGGGTGAGAGAAGGCGAGCGATGCATGCGTCAGCGGATCCTGCTCATTGTGCTCCTTGCCTGGGCGCTTCTCATGATCGTGCCGGATCTGTGGCGCGTCGTGCAGCCCTTGGCGTCCTACGGCTTCATCGCCGACAATGACGGCCTGATTCATGATGTCGTCGGCCCGTTCGACGCGAAGATCGATTCGCCGGCCTGGAAGGTAGGGATTCGCGAAGGCGACCGCCTCGATCTCTCGAGTCTCGAATGCTTCCCTTATAACACCACGACCTGCGGCAACGCGCTTGCGGTGCTGGGCGGTCACCAATTCGTGCTGCCCGGACGTCCAGCCACGCTCGACCTTCTGCCGACCGCCGATCTGCCGGCAAGACAGGTCACCCTGGTGGCGGAGCCGCAGCCGTCGAACCCCTTCGAGCGATTTGTGGTTGCGCTCGATCAAGTCGCCGGGATCCTGGTCGTGCTTGCGGCGGCGTGGCTCGTGTGGACCCGCCCCGGCCCCATGAGCTGGGGCTTCTTCCTCTATGTGATGTGGTTCAACCCGGGGCAGATCTATGCCTCTTACGCTCTCTTGCAGCAATGGCCCCTGCTGTTGCTCGCGCAAAACGCCGCGGCGTGCGTCGCGGAGGCCGCGGGTTATATGGGGCTCATCCTTTTCGTGCTGCGCGCGCCCAACGATAGGCCTGATCCTAAATGGCGCTGGCTTGAACGCGCCCTGCCGGCAATCGGCGTGGTGCTCGCGCTTGGGCTGATGGCCTCCTATGGCAGCACGTTCGATTACCGCACCGAGACCGGCACGCGCCTTGCGATCTTCACCGGCTTCGTCGTAGCGCTCTGCGCGCTTTCCATTCTGCTCGAGCGCCGTCGGCGCCAAACGCCCGAGGATTATCAGCGCCTACGCTGGGTGATCTGGGGCTGCTTGATCGGGCTCCCCACCTTCATCGTCGCCGAGCTTGGCTCGAGCACCACGATCTTCAACACGCTTTGGGGCGACTTCACGCCGTCGGAGGACATCCTCGGTCTGCTTTATCTCGTGAACGGCATCCTCTGCCTGTTCGTGTTCGAGGCGGTCCGCAGGGAGCGCGTGGTGAGCGTGTCGATCCCGCTTCGGCGCGTCACCATTCTCGGGCTCATTCTCAGCATCCCTGCGCTGCTGCTGCACCATGAGGTCGAGTACATGCAAGAGCATCTCGCCATCCCGAACTGGGCTTGGCTCGTGATCGGTGGCGGCGCGCTATATCTCATCTCCCGTCTGCATGAGGCGGCAACCCATCTTACCGACCGCTATTTCAACCGAGCGCTCGATCAGGCAGAGCGGGACGTTGGGCGGGCGATCCTCAAGGCAAAGCAGCCTGCCGAGGTCGACCGGCTGCTGGCCGACGAGCCGTTCCGCCTGCTCAAGCTCACCTCGGCTGCGTCGTTCCGCCGTAACGGGCCCGTGTTCAGCCGGGACGGAAGCGGCAATGGCTGGGACGAGACCGCGACAAGGACGCTCTCGCCCGATGCGCCGATGCTCGCGCCCCTGTCCAGCTGCGCGCCCTTCAGCGTGGCTGAGGCGGCCACTGCCGAGCTTCCGCTACCTTCGGGACTTAGCCGGCCGATCCTCGCGGTCCCCGCCGCAAACCCGCTTCGTTGTTTTGCCGTGGCGCTGTATGGACCGCACGCCTCTGGCACGGATCTCGACGCCGATGAGCGAGCCATGCTCGGACGCGTCGCCCAGGACGCTGCAGCGGTTTACGCCGAACTCGAGAATAGCCATCTCCGAGAGCGGATCGCGACGCTGGAACGCGCGAAGTCAACAACCGGTTCGCCGCGGTCCCCGCGTCCAAAGTCGAAGCCATAGCGGCCAGTCGCCCTCGGACCGACCGGCGCTCTTTCGCCGGCCTTCGAGTGGGCGCCCGTTTCTTGTATGGTCTTCGCAGGCGTCTGAGGGCGCTCGTACAAAAGGGGGAGAAGCGGGGAATGAGCAAGCGAGGCAATTGGGACGGCGAGCCCGACACACTCAATCCGCTGCGATTCTTGCTCCTCCTCGCCTTTGTGGGCGGCATCGTCCTGGTGATCTGGTGGGCCTACGCGACGGGACACATCAAGCATGTGGACAACGTGTCGCCGCCGCCGACGGCTCCCGCGACGGCTCCCGTGCCGCGATAGCCTGGAGAGGCGTGCCGGTCAGGAATTTGACAGCAAGGATCGGAGTGCGCGGGGGAGGTGAGGGAGAGTAGTCCAGGGTCAATGACTGCGACCCCGAAGGAAACCGAGCATGACCAGCACCTTGCAAAAACCGCTTCCGGTCTCCTCCCGCGATGACGCCCGCTGGGAGGCCGTGGTCGCGCGGGACGCCGCTTTCGACGGCCAATTCTACTATTCGGTCGAGACGACCGGCGTTTATTGTCGCCCCTCCTGCGCCGCGCGCCTCGCCAAACGCATCAATGTCCGCTTTCACGACACGTTGGCCGACGCCGAGCGGGCGGGCTTCCGCGCTTGCAAGCGCTGCAAGCCGGACCAGCCTTCTCTCGACCGGCAGCATGCGGACAAGGTCGCGCAAGCCTGCCGCCTGATCGAGACGGCTGAGGAAGCGCCCAGGCTGGACGAATTGGCCGCTTCGGTGGGCTTAAGCCCCTATCATTTCCATCGGATCTTCAAGGCGACGCTGGGCGTGACGCCGAAGGCCTATGCAACGGCGCACCGCCACAAGCGCGTGCGTGAGCAGCTTGGCAAGAGCGAGACCGTGACCGGGGCGATCTATGATGCTGGCTTCAACTCCAATGGTCGTTTCTATGCCGCCTCCGCGCAACTGCTCGGCATGACGCCCACCGACTTCCGCGCCGGCGGTGCCAATCAGGAGCTGCGATTTGCCATCGGCGAATGTTTCCTCGGCTCCATTCTGGTCGCCGCGAGCGAGACGGGCGTCTGCGCCATATTGCTCGGCGACGATCCCGAGGCTCTCTTACGCGATCTTGCGGACCGGTTTCCGCGCGCTGAGCTGGTCGGCGGCGATGCGGCGTTCGAGCAGCTTGCCGCCAAGGTGATCGGCTTCGTCGAAGCTCCCGGCATCGGCCTCGACCTGCCGTTGGATGTCAGAGGCACGGCATTTCAGCACCGCGTCTGGGACGCGTTGCGCCGCATCCCGGCCGGCGCCACGGCGAGCTACGCGGAGATTGCGCAAATGATCGGCGCGCCGCAATCGATACGCGCCGTGGCCCGGGCCTGCGCTGCCAACCACCTCGCCGTGGCAATTCCCTGCCACCGCGTGGTGCGGACGGACGGGTCACTGTCGGGCTATCGCTGGGGCGTGGAGCGGAAGCGCGCGCTGCTCGACAAAGAGGCACCTAGCTGAGCGTATTGCGCGTTGCGTGGCACGCGAAGTGTGTCAGCCCTTGCCCTTGGTGCGGGTGTTGCCGTGCGGGGCGTTGCGCTCCAGGAACTCGATCATCAATCCGGCCACGTCGACGCCGGTCGCTTTCTCCAGCCCCTCGATGCCGGGCGAGGAATTGAGTTCCATAACCAGCGGCCCGGTCTTGGAGCGGAGCATGTCCACGCCGCAGACATTGAGGCCGAGCGTGCGGGCGGCCTTCACCGCCATCGCCCGTTCCTGCGGGGTGATGCGCACCTTCTCGCCTAGGCCGCCGCGATGCAAATTGGAGCGGAATTCGCCGGGCGGTCCTCGCCGCTGCATCGCCGCCACCACGCGTTCGCCGATGACGAGCGCGCGGATGTCGGTGGAGTGAGCCTCCTCGATGAATTGCTGTACCAGGATATTGACCTTCGCCCCCTGGAACGCCTCGATAACCGACTTGGCCGACTTCATCGTCTCGCCGAGCACCACGCCGATTCCTTGCGTGCCTTCGAGCAGCTTGATCACCACCGGCGCGCCGCCGACGAGATCGATGACGTCCTCGGCCTGTTTCGGGTCGTTGGTGTAGGCGGTGACGGGCAGCCCGATGCCGCGGCGCGCGAGCAGCTGCAGGCAGCGGAGTTTGTCACGGCTGCGGCCGATGGCGACGGACTCGTTCAGGGGATAGACGCCCATCACCTCGAACTGCCGCAACACCGCGAGCCCGTAAAACGTGATCGAGGCGCCGATGCGCGGGATCACCGCGTCGAAATCTTCGAGTCGGCGCTTGCGGTAATAGAGCATTGGCCGGCGCGAGGTAATGTTGATCGAGACGCGCAAGGTGTTGAACACCTCGATCTCATGACCGCGCGCGCGAGCCGCCTCGCAGATGCGCTGATGGCTATAGAGATGTGGATTGCGCGCGAGCAACGCGATCTTCATGGGCCTTCCCGTTTTTGGGCGATAAGGGTCTAGGGCAGCGCCTTGTTCGGCTCAAGCGCAAGCCGCGCCTGCCTGGGGCGGAGCGGCCGCTGGCCGTAGAGGAAGGAGCGGCCCGGCTCGATCAGCGCCCGGCCTTCAAGCGCGGTGCGCCCGAGCAGCATGCGGAAGCCCATCTGGTCGCGATTGGCGAGCGCGAGTTCGATGGGCCAGGAGCGGTCGCCGAGCATCAGATGCGTCTCGATGATGTAGCGACGCTCCACCTGGCCCCCTGAGTTGCGCACGGCGCGCTCGTCGATGGTGGGGGCCTCGCACTTGATCTTCACCGCGTTGCCCCGCTGCATCGGATGCACCTCGAAGCGCACCCACAGCGCGCCGCCGCGTCGGAAGGGTTCGATGGCGAAAGCGTGCAACGCGCTGGTCCGCGCCCCGGTATCGATCTTGGCCTTGATGGCGGCGACGCCGAGATCGGCAAGCCGCACCCATTCGCGCCAGCCGACCCGTAACATTTCGCTCGAGCTCACGCGCCGGTCCGTCATATTTTTAGAAACTCTGCCGCACCAATTGACCACTCTAAGGCGGGCAAGGCTGCGCTGCCAATGGTTTGCTCGGCTTACGATGGTCCGTTCGTCTTCGTAACCAGTCGGGACTATAGTCGGCCTGCGGATCGCGGGGAGGGGAGCCATGGGCAAGAACCAGCACGTGGTCGTGCATGATAATGGCTGGGCGGTGAGGACCGAGGGCGCCAGCGCCCCGACCTTGACCTTCAAGACCCAGGGCGAGGCCTGGGAGAAGGCCAAGTCCATTGCCCGCAAAGAGCGCTCCGAAGCGCTGCTCCACGGCAAGGACGGCCACCTCCGCGAGCGCAACTTTTATGGTCACGACCCCCGCCGCACTAGGGTGTGAGCTCCGAAGCGCTCAGGGGCTGAAGATGAGCGCGACATAGACTACGAACAGCAAGAGATGCACCGTGCCTTGCAGCACATTGGTACGCGCGCCGCCGAAGGTGAGCGCGCTTACGAACAGCGTAAGAATGAGCAGCGCGGTGTCGACACGGTCAAGGCCAAGATGCATCGCGTTTCCAGTGAACAGGCCGACTGCCAGCACCGCCGGAATGGTGAGCCCGATGGTGGCGAGCGCCGAGCCGAGGCAGACATTCACCGCCCGCTGCAATTGATTGGCGAGCGCGGCGTGGAAGGCGGTCAGGCCCTCCGGTGAAAGCACCAGAATGGCGACGAGGATGCCGCCCAGCGCCGGGGGGCGCGCCCAGGCGCTCGATCCCGTAGTCGACGAGGATGGCAAGGTATTTCGCCAGCAACACGATGGGCGCGAGCGTGAGCAGCAGCATGAACGCATGGTAGCCGAGCGATCCCTTGGCCGGAGCGTGGTGCGCGGCGAAGGCGGCAGCTTCAGCATTGCCATTGCCGTTGCCATTACCGTTGACCGGCTCGGCGAAGAAAGCGCGGTGCCGCATGGTCTGAATGGCGAGGAAAATGCCATAGAACAGAATGGTGATGACCGCGAACAGCCCCGGCCTGGAACGGCGAGAGACTGGGATCGGGCTCCGTCTTGGCGAAATCGGGGATGATCAGGGCAAACACGGCAAGCGAGGCGATCACCACTAGAAAGGAGCGCGCGCCTTCGAGATTGTATTCCTGCTCCCAATAACGCAGCGCGCCCATGAGCAGCGCCGTACCCACCATCCCATTCAGCGCGATCATCAAGGTGGCGAACATGGCATCGCGGGCAAGCGTCGAATTGTTCTCGCCATGCAGAATGATTGAGGCCATCAGCGAAACCTCGATGGCGATCACCGACAGGGTGAGCACGAGCGTGCCGTAAGGCTCGCCGAGATGCGACGCCACGGCATCGGCATGGCGCACCACGCGGAAGGCGCACCACAGCATCACCCCGAACAGCCAAATGAACACCAGGATGGTGAGGGGATAGTTTTCGAGGTTGCCGAACAGCGGTTCCTGAAACGCGAAGACGAGAACAGCGCTGATCAGTCCGGCAGCGGTCGGGGCCAACGAGGCGAGACTTTGGGAATGGCTTTGCACGGCTACGGTCTCAACCATTTCGTGCTGATTCGTCGGACCCTCTTTTGCCGCCCAGGGCGCTGTCAGAGCATTGTCCGAGGGCAGGGCTGAGGCGAAATTGGCCGAGGCGTCAAATGGCCGCGAGGGTCATGGCGGCGGAACATGATTAACGGCGCAGCGTTCTGTGTCTGGCAACCATCGCTAGTCTCTGCTCCTAGCAGCGCTGTGCGGTTTCATGTAAAAGCCCCTCACATGGGCCCCGATTATCCGCGCCGGCCGCGCTCCTATCACCACGGCAATCTGAAAGAGGTCCTGCTCGAGGCCGCACGCAAGCTTATCGAGCAGCACGGGCCGATCGGATTTAGTCTCACCGAGGCGGCGAGGCTTGCCGGCGTCAGCCCCGCGGCGCCCTACCGGCATTTCCGCGACCGCGACGCGTTGCTCGCCGAGGTTGCCTGCAACGGCTTCGTGCGCTTCGCCGCCAAGCTCGATGCCGCCTGGAACAACGGCATACCCACTCCGCTCTCGGCTTTCGAGACTCTCGGACGCGCTTATCTCGCCTTCGCCCGCGATGAGCCCGCGAGCTATGCGGTGATGTTCGAGGTGCGGCTCGGCCCCGGCGAGGATGCCGAGCTCAAGGCTGCGGCGGACCGCGCCTTCGACGTTCTCCACCGCGCGGCCGCTTTGCTCTGCCAAACGCTCCCGCCCGACCGGAGGCCGCCGGTCCGGATGATGAGCTTGCATGTCTGGGCGCTGTCGCACGGCATCGCGGATTTGTTCGTGCAAGAGCGGCCCGGCGCCGCCAAGCTGCCGCTCAGCCCCGAGGAAATTCTCGAATCGGCGATGCTGATCTATCTGCGGGGCTTGGGGATACTCCCTGACGACAAGGCCGTCGGCACCCCCTAGTTTCCGAGCCTCCCCGATCACATTTTATGTCCTCCCTTGACTCTGGACAGAGCGAGACCACCTATGTGAATGTGAATAACATTCACACTGAAGGAAGGGTCTTCAATGCAGCTGGTTTCGACCTTGGACGATTACGGGAAGCCCGCCTGGATCATCGCGATGATCGTGGGCTTCCTGCTGTGGT
>Ga0315284_10004270_pt1 | contig 20318 bp, 17 predicted proteins | sample YL17G09_16_MG_FD_203696 | JGI IMG/M metagenome (GOLD analysis project Ga0315284, IMG submission 203696) | Sediment microbial communities from Yellowstone Lake, YNP, Wyoming, USA - YL17G09_16 | ecosystem: Environmental > Aquatic > Freshwater > Lake > Sediment | place: USA: Wyoming | collected...
GTCGGGCAGCCGCACCTCGCCGTTCTGGTCGTAGTCGCCGGGGGAGTACAAGCCCCAGCGCACCAACCCCGCCGGCTCGTCGTAGCTCAGAGGCGCCTGCGCCCCCGGCGTGATGGGCGGGGCCAGCGCCAGCCCCGATGCGGTTTTCGGGCGGGCGCTGGGGCCCGCCCCTACCCGTAACCTGTCACCTGTCACCTGTAACCTGCCCGCAAGCGCCGCCCGCATCGCCGCCTTCAGCTGCGACCACGTCTCAGGCGCCACCCCTGCCGGACAGGGCATGGCGTCGAGTTCGGCGAGGGATTGGGTAATGTTGGCGGGCACGGAGTCCCGCCCCACTGAATCCCGTAGCGCAGCCGTCTCTGGCTGCGACTCAGCGCCAGGCAATGACGCCCGGCCTCCTGAAACGGGGCTGCCTCCCGCGCATGCGCTTAGGAATACAAGCGCCAAGGCGCAGGGAAGGGAAACGCTGCGAAGACCACCCAACAATCCACCCATCGCATCCTCCGAACGACCGTTGGTTACCGCTTGAGTATAACAGCGAAGCAGCCTGGGCGGGCAACTTGGTCAAAGACACGCCGCGCTGCCACGGTCCATCTCTGGCAAAGGCTAGAATACACGCGTGTTCTCCCGCGTTCTCATCGCCAACCGGGGCGAGATCGCCTGCCGCGTGATCCGCGGCTGCCGCGAGATGGGCTGCGAGACGGTGGCGGTGTACAGCGACCCCGACGCCGAAGCGATGCACGTGCGCCTGGCGGACATGGCGCGGCATATCGGAGCGGCTGCACCTGCGGAGAGCTACCTGCGCCAGGACAAGCTGCTCGCCGTCGCGCGCGAGACAGCCTGCGATGCGGTGCACCCCGGGTACGGCTTCCTCGCGGAGAACGCCGGATTCGCGGAAGCGGTGGAGCAGGCGGGGCTGGCATGGATCGGCCCGCCGCCCGCGGCGATCCGCGCGATGGGGCTGAAGATTGAGGCGCGGGAGACGGCGCGGCAGGCCGGCGCGCCGGTGATCCTAGGGTATGAGGCGCAGGACGATTCCGACGAGGCGTTCCTCGTCGCGGCGCAGAACATGGGCTATCCCGTGCTGGTGAAGGCCAGCGCGGGCGGCGGGGGCAAGGGGATGCGCATCGTGGATGTGCCGGAGAAGCTGCCCTCCGCGCTGGCGGCCTCGCGGCGTGAAGCGGGCGGGGCGTTCGGCGATGCGAAGGTGTACCTGGAGAAGCTAATCGACCGGCCGCGGCACATCGAGATCCAGGTGCTGCTTGACAAGCACGGAGGCGCGGTGCATCTCGGCGAGCGCGAGTGCAGCATCCAGCGGAGGCACCAGAAGGTCATCGAGGAGACGCCGAGCACCGCGGTGAGCAGTGAGCTGCGCGCGCGCATGGGCGAGACGGCGGTGGCAATCGCGCGGCGTGTGGGGTATCAGAACGCCGGGACGGTGGAGTTCATCCTCGCGCCGGATGGCAGCTTCTACTTCCTTGAGATGAACACGCGGCTGCAGGTGGAGCACCCCGTCACGGAGCTGGTCTACGGCGTGGACCTGGTGCACTGGCAACTGCGAATCGCCGACGGCGAGCGGCTGACGCTCAGCCAGGAGGCGCTAAAGCCGCGCGGGCACGCCATCGAGGCGCGAATCTGCGCGGAGGACCCGGAGGCGGGGTTCCTGCCGCAAACCGGCAAGGTGCTGACCATGAGCACGCCCGCCGGCCCTGGGGTGAGGCTGGACAGCATGCTTTACCCAGGATGGGAGGTGAGCGCCGACTACGACCCGCTGCTCGGCAAGCTCGTGGTGTGGGGCGAGGACCGGCCGGCGGCCATCGCGCGCATGGCGCAGGCGCTGACCGAGCTGCGCGTGCTGGGCGTGACGACAAACCTGGCGTTCCTAGGGAGCCTGGTGACGCATCCTGCGTTCGCCGAGGGCGCGACGGACACAGGTTTCATCCCGCGGCATTTCCCGCATTGGGCGCCGCCGCCCGCGCTAATCCCGGCGCAGCTCGCCGCGGCCTTGGCGCTGGCCCTGGCCCGGCCCACGCGCAGCGTCGCCCTGCAGGACGGCAGCGCCGTGGCTCCTACGCCATGGCAAGCTCTGGGCGCCTGGAGCAACACATGAGGGAGCGCCTGTACATCAACGGCGAGGCGGTGGACGCGAGCGTGCTGCCGGGGCTGGATGGCGCGGCGCTGGTCAAGCTGGGCGCGGAGGAGCACGCCATAGGTGCGGTACGATGCGGGGCCGGGGAGGTGGAGTTCGAGTGGCAGGGCAGGCGCTACCGCTTCCACGCCGTGGCGACGCGCGACGGCGTGCTGGTCACCGACGGGCAGTCGTACTGGCGCTTTGCGCGCGTGGAGGAAGGCGCGGCGGAGAGCGGCGGCGAGGAGGCGGGGACGCTGACGAGCCAGATGCCGGGCACGGTGCTGTCCCTGCTCGTAGCACCGGGCGCTGCGGTAGCCAAGGGCACGCCGCTGCTGATCCTCGAAGCGATGAAGATGGAGCACGAGGTGTGCGCGCCCGCGGAAGGGCGGGTGGAGGGCTTCCCGAAGCAGCCGGGAGAGCGCGTCATGCCCGGCGACTTGCTCGTGGAGTTCACGCGGGCGGAGTAAGAGCGGTTCACAGGACGTTCCCCAAGGTAGCGGCTCGGAGCAGAAAACCGAGAGTGCTGGGCAAGCAAATATGATTCCCGGGTCCAGGCCTTCCTCGACTAGTCTGCACTGCCCCTGAAGAAGAAGAGCTGAAGGCCTCCTTTCGAGAGAGCGTACACCCCCACATGTATGGTATCCCAGCCCTGCAGCTCCGCAATCAGGCTATTGCGATCCAGCGGTCGGTGTGTCAAGTCCGGCAACAGTGTGGTCTCGAACGTCCCGAAGAGTTGCGCATCAGGTATGGCTGGAGACTCACGCCTCGTGTCGATCCCAGCCATGGATAGCGGCCAGTCCCGGTTAGCACTACACCTTTCGAACATGTTCGCCAAGCCTGTGAGTAGCGCCTGCTTACCATCCTTGTTCTCCGTCACGAGCCAGACGACCGGTGCACCAGCGGACAAGAATGGAAGCCCGAGCGCTGTCTGCTGCTCACCTGGCTTGTCCTCTTCAGACTCTCGTCCAGCGAGAGTCTGTCCGAAACTCTGGCTGCTGATTGCGATGTCGCCAGATTCTCGTACCTTCTCTAGATTCCGCATAAACTCGTAGGCCTGCCCGGCTCCTGGCACTGTCGTCGTGCAGTATGACGATGCGTCGATTCTCGGTAGTCCATCTGCCCAAGGACCCAGCGCCTGCGCAGGTATGAAGAACGTCAGGTGGAGTGGCAAAACCGACTTCGGGATGCAGGCTATGGCTATATTGCGCTTCGAAAACACTTGCCATGGATACTTCCCTACCTCCCCTTGTCGGCCGTAGTGGCCGAGTTCACGCGGGGGATTCTCCAAGGTAGCATAGCTCCAGGGCGTGGCCTTGAAGTAGCCTTCCACCACGCGGGGACGCATAACGTCATGCTTGGCATAGGCCCAGGCAATCGCGTTTCCGACCTGCAGAGCGGAGTAGTCCAGAGCTTTCACCGAGCCGTCTCCTGAGACCGCAATGACCTGTAGTCTCGTAGCCTGAGGAATGGGATGCATCCCCCTATTCCACAGGCTCTGGCAAGTGTCATACGCGTCAAAGAGAGCCCCGATCCCAGCGTGGACTTCAAAGGAAACCGCCACACAAGCTGGCTTCAGTCCCTCCGCAAGGTCGTCGCCCCGCACGCTGGAGATCATGGCAGCAAGCAGCAGAAGTGCCGCAGCTGACAGAACCAGTGACCTGGAAATCCCCGAAGTGCACTGCATCTGCGTGAAACCTCCTCCTCCGTGCAGACGGGCTATCAGTACCCGCGAGCCACTCATACCCTACCAGCTTCTGCTGGTAGCCTCGCCCCACACCTCACAACCCCGGCACCTACCGAGCCGCGGGCCGCGCCAGGGGGATGCTCAGGCGCTGGACGCCCGGCAGGCCTTCGCTGAGCCAGATGTAGAGGCGCTCGTGGCACGTCGCAAGCAGCACCTGCGTCGAGCTGGCGAGCTCGGCGATGTAGCGGAAGACGAGCCGCGCCTGGTCATCGTCCAGGCCCGCCAGCGGCTCGTCGAGGATCAGCGGCAGGTCGGTGCGGCCCGAGGCGGTGCGCGCCATGGCGAGGCGCAGGGCGAGGGCCAGCTGCTGCTGCACGCCGGCTGAGAGGTGGGTCCACAGTTCGGCGGGTGGGACAGCGGCGGGCGCGCCGTCGACCGAGAGATGCAGTTCGAGGTTGCCGCCGATACGCGCCTCGCGAACGCCGGGGATCGGCGCGGCGGCGAGGGCCTGCCTGAGGGCGCGGTCGACCTCCGGCGCCGCCTCCTGCGATGCACGGCTGACCAGCGAATCGAGGATGCTCCCCGCCATCTTTAGCGCGAAGTCCCAGCGGTCCACCTCGACCTGCCGGCGTTCCGCTTCGGCCACGCGCGCGGTTAGATCCGCCGCTTCGCGGTCGATGCGCCCGAACTTGGTCAGCTCGTCGCGGAGCAGGTCGTAGGACTTGCGCAGCCGTTCGCGCTGCGCCTCGGCGTCGGCGCGCGCCTGGACCACCTCCTTGAGCCGGGCGCAGACGACTTCGAAGCCCTGGCGCGTGCTGGCCAGGCCGGAGAGGCGATAGCGCTCAGCCTCCTCCAACGCTTTCCACTCGCGCTCGAAGTTCTGCGCGTCGAGCACCATCCCCAACCCGGACTCATCGAGGACACTGAGTCGCTCCTCGGCCTCGCGGCGGCGGCGGGCGTCGTCCGCCAGACGGCGGAAGGCGGCAAGCGCATCGGTGACACCCACTGCAAGCTGCTCTTTCAAGCCTAGCGGCTCCAGCACCGAAGAAAGCTCGACGAAGCAGCGTTCGCGCTCGCCACGCAGCCGGGCGACATCGGCGCGCTGGGCTTCTACCTGGGTGGCAAGCTCGCTCAAGCTGCTCAGCTCCGTCGCCGCACCGGACAGCTCGCGGAGTTGGGCGCCGAGCCATTTCATGTCCACACTCAGCGGCGCAAGCGGGAGGAAGCCGCTGATCTCCAGCCAGGCTGCATTCAAGCGGCGGTTCACCGCGTCGCGGTCCCGCTGGGCAGCCTGCAGCTCGCGCATCTGGATGTCGAGCTGGCCGTACTCGATGATGTTCTCGACGAGTCTGTCCCACGCCAGGCGGTCGATGCCGTACAGGTCGATGAAGCGGCGGCGCTTGCGGTCCTGCACTCCCAGGTTGCCCTGCTCTGCCTCAATCGCCGGAAGGACCTTTTGGTTAAACTCCACCCCGGCAGGGCCGGTCAGCCGCCGCCTGCGCCAGACGGGCGAGATGAGCAGCGCAGCCGTGGCGAGGATCAGCGCGGTCATGCAGTACCCGAACCAGGCGAACTCGTACATGGCCGGCGAATAGGCGAGCATCAACGGCGCGGCACCGAGGGCAAGGAGCAGCCCAAAGTAAAACGTCCACGGCAGCGGGGTGCGCATCAACACTTGCAGCTCAGCGCGCCGCTCGCGCAGTCCCGCCAGGCGCGCGTCAATTTCCAGCTCCTCTCTCTGCCAGGCCATGATCGTCGTGAGGTGGTCGTGATGTGCGCTGAAGAGCTTGTCAAGCTCGGCATAGCGTTCACGTTCCTTCACGGGGACGCGCGACTCCAAATCACTGCACAAGTCGAGGGCCCGGCGGAAATCCCGGTACGCGCCCTCCACTTCGGTGGCGGCATCGCGCAACTGGCGGGCGCTGTCGATACGCGATGCGCCTTCCGGGGCACTGCGCAGGTGCCCTTCCTCGGCGCGGAAGCGCTCCTCCAAGCGGGCCAGCCCACCTTCCTCGGTGCGCAGCTCACGGTCGATGGCCTCGAACTGCCCGGCGAGGCGGTCCACATCGTGCTCCTGAATGAGGGCGGCACGCAGTTGTTCTGGCGTCAGGCCCGATGGCAGGTCCTCGACCGGGGGCGCGGCCGGCCTACCAACATGCACCAGGTAGTAGTTGCGGGCAAGCTCAAGCTGCCGCGCCTGGCGCTCCAGGCTGGCAAGCACGCGGTCCTGCTGCTCAAGCTGCGCGCTAAGCGCATCGCGCTGCTCGATCAGCTCCTTGAACTCCACGAGCTGCTGCTCCAGCTTCGTCCGCTCGAGCTGCAGGAAGTCCAGCTCCTTCACCACGTCGTGCTTGAGCAGCTTCAGCGGGCGCGGCTCGGTGCTGCCGTCGAGGATGAACAGCGGATTGTCGATCAGGGCAAGCAAGCGGTCGACGGTGGCTAGCTGGGGGTTCTCCACAAGCGAGCCCAGGTCGGAGGTGAGGATGCGGCGCAGCGTGCCCGGCTGGAGCGGGTCGAGGATCGTCTCCTGGGTGGCGGACAGCGAGCTGCGATACGACTCGCGCCCGAGCCCCAGTAGTTGCTCGCCGAGGTTCCACTCCCCTGCCCTGCTCACCACGACGCGCTCAGGCAACGTCTTCTGCGTGCGGTACTCGGTGAGGACCACGCTGTAGTCCGCGAAGCGCGCGGTGATCAGCAGCTCCCCAGGCCAGCCGCGCAACCCAGGCTGCACGACGATGCTGCCGCCCGGCTGTCCGCCGCCCCACGGCGTAAAGCGCTTGATCAGCGCGGGGTCGCGGGCGACGCGCCGCCCCGGAGGTCCGTAGAGCATCCACTCCAGGAAGGTGAGCAGCGTCGTCTTGCCTGTCTGGTTCGGGGCGACCCACAGGCATAGCCCCTCCTCCAGGCGCAACGCCTGCTCGATGCGCAGGCAGCCGAAACTCACGGCCTTGAGCTCGTTGATCCTCATGACCCAATCTCCGCCGGCAGGCCTTGCCCGGTGAACAGCAGCCAGCCGACACGCCGGGCAAGCTCATAGATCGCCGGGTCGAGCTTGCTCTGGGCCGCCTCCGCCGCGCACCGGCTGAAGTACTGGCTAAGCAGCGAGTCCTCAGGCAACGACTGGGGATTGAGCCCGCTGAAGAACCGCACCTGGGCGAGGTCGGGCTCCAGGCAATGCAGCGCACCTTCCCGCGCCTGGGCCAAGGCTTGCTGCAGCCGGCCCCGGGCATCCTCATGCAGCTGACCGGCGACCGCGACCTGCAGCAGAGCCCCGTCCGCGCCGCACCTGCCGATGTCCTGGAGAACCCCGGCCAGCCGCGACGGATAGCTCTCTGCGTAGGGCACGGGGAGCTCGAAGCTGCGGCGCAACCAGCGATGCATCGCAGTCTCCTGGAAGGTCAGCCGCGCGCCGCCGGGTACAAGGTCGCCCAGAAGAAACCCGCCCGGGCCCATCTCGTCCCAGTCTAGGCACTGCGGGGTCCCAGAGTAGGCGGCGACCGCCAGCCCGCCCTGCATCACCTCAAGATGCGTATGCAAATGGCCAAGCGCCACATAGCTGTAGCCGGTATGCGCGAGCTGCGCTGCGGTGATCTCAGTGAGCGGCAGCCGTCCACGATTGCCGTTGCCTTGGCCCACCAGCGGGCGCCCGTCGGTGACACCCCCAAGCGTCGCGTGCAACAGGAGCACCGCAGGCCGGCCGGCATCGGGATGGAGCACCGTGTCCGGCTCAAAGTCCTGGAAGCCCTCGCCAACCTGCATCCCCCTTCCTGTCACCGAAACCCCGCCGACCTCCACCATTCCCCAGTCGCGGCTGGTGAACACCGTGACATTCGGAGGCGCCTTCACCGCGGAGTACGGCGAGCTCAGACTGAAGGCATCCGAGTTGCCCGGCGCGATGAGCACTCGCAGCTGCCCATAGCGGGCCGCATGCTCGTAGGTGAACGCTAGGCAACCTTCGGGGTCAACCCCGCGGAGGTCGAACAGGTCGCCGGGGATGAGCACCGCCTGGCACCGCTGCTCCGCCGCCTGCCGCAGGCATGCGGCCACCGCCTCGCGCGACGCTGTGCGCAGCGTGTTTGCCAGCCACGGCTCAATCCCTGGCAGCCGCGCCCCTAGATGAACGTCGCTAATCTGGGCAAAGCGCCAACCCATCCGAAGCCTCCCGTTGATTCGCCGAAGAGCGCGGCCCCTTTACTCCCTGGATGCTCGCCCGCTGCAGCCGCGCAATGTGATTCTAACTGATCTTCCGCGCCAAGGGAACGACGCTAGGCAGGAACCACCTTGTAGCCGTACATCAGGATGCCCGACTCGCCGTCCTTCTGGATACGCCTGAACTCGATGCGCACCCTCAGCCCGGCATCCACCTTGTCCGGCGGGCAGTCCACCACTTGGGCGGTGAGGCGCGCACCGTCGTCCATCTCGCAGATGGCCAGCACATACGGCGTCTCGTCGGAGAACTGGTCCGGCCCGATGTGGATCACCGTGTGGGTGAGCACCCTGCCCTCCTGCGCCACGGTGCAAGGCTCAAGCTTGCAGCCGCACCAGGGCCCGCAGCTGCGCCGGGGGGGGAAGAACACCTTGGCGCATTCCTCGCACCGGACAGCCTCGTAGCGGTAGCGCTGGGGAGTTTCGCGCCAGTAACTGGGAACGAACGCCATCTCAGACCACCTCCAGGATGTGCACCACCGTGCTGCCCCCCGAGCCGCCCATGTTCTGCGCCAAGCCGCGCTTGACCCCCGGCACCTGGCGCGCTCCCGCCGCGCCGCGAAGCTGGGTCACCAGCTCGTGGATCTGGCCGACGCCCGTGGCCCCGACGGGATGGCCCTTGCTCTTCAGCCCGCCGCTAGTGTTGATCGGCTTCTTGCCCGTCCGCGCGGTCTCGCCCGCCCACGTCGCCTGCCCCGCCGTGCCGCGGGGGAAGAACCCCAGCGCCTCGATGACGCACAGCTCGGCGATGGTGAAGCAATCGTGCACCTCGGCGAAGTCGATCTGCTCCGGGCCGACGCCAGCCATCTTGTACGCTCGCTCGCAGGCAGCCACCGTCGCTTTGAACTCGCAGAAGTCCTTGCGGTCGTGGAGCGCGATGTGGTCCGTTCCCGCGCCCACGCCGGCGATTCTCACCGGCGGCTGCTTACTCAGCTCCTTGGCCATGCTCAGCGGGCAGAGGATTGCCGCCGCCGCGCCGTCGGTGATAGGGCTGCAGTCCAGCAGCCGCAGCGGATCCGCAACCATCGTGCTCGTCATCACTGCTTCCAGGCTGAGCTTCGAAGGGAACTGGGCGTGCGGGTTGAGCGCACCGTTGTCGTGGTTCTTCACCGCCACCTGGGCCAGCTGCTCGCGCGTCAGGCCATAGCGCCGCATGTAGTCGCGCGCGACCATTGCGTACAGCCCGGGGAACGTCGCGCCCTGGTAGACCTCGTACTCCGCATCCGCCGCCGTTGCCAGCGCGTAGGTCGCCCCGCCGCCGCTGACGTCGGTCATCTTCTCCACGCCGCCGACGAGCACGATGTCGCTTAGGCCGCTGGCCACCTCGATGAACCCCGCGCGCACCGCCATGCCGCCCGAGGCGCAGGCGCTCTCCACCCGCAGCGCAGGGATTGGGCACACGCCGAGATAGTCGGCAAGCAGGCTGCCCAAGTGCTCCTGACCGATGAACAGCCCCGGCGACATGCAGCCCACGTACATGCTGTCGAGGCGTTCCACGCCGGCGTCGCGGATGGCGTTGAGCGCCGCCTCGACGAACAGGTCGCGCAGGCTGCGCTCCCAGAGCTCGCCCCAGCGCTGGATGCCGATGCCGATTACTGCTACGTCTCGCATGGTTGCTCCTCGCTAAACCGGAGTCTCAATGCGCCCGCTTAATCTTCTCGCGGTACTTCGCGTACTGCCCGTAGGACAGGTAGACCTTGTTCTCCTCAAGCTGCGGCCTCGTCTGGCGGCAGAGCGCCTGCACCGCAGGAAGGCGGTCGGTGCAGCGCCAGACGAACCCGTCGCTGCCGGCGCCACTGCCATAGCTGACCATGAAGATCAGGTCGCCGGGCTTGGCGATGTCGAGGATCGCCGTCAGTCCGATGGGCGACGCCCCGCTGTAGGTGTTGCCCAGCCAGGGGGTGAGTAAGCCGGTGCGGTGCTGCTCTACGCTGAACCCGAGCTTCTTCGCCGCCGTCATCGGGAACTTGCCATTGGGCTGGTGGAACACGCAGTGGGCAAAGTCCGCGGGCTTCATCCCCGCAAGCTCCATCAGCCCCTGCGCGCAGCCGATGACGTGCTTGAAATAGGACGGCTCGCCGGTGAACCGCCCCCCGTGGCTGGGGTAGAACTGGTACTCGCGGCGCCAGAAGTCCGGCGTGTCGGTGCAGAAGCTGTAAGTGTGAAGGCACTCGGCGACGACGTTCTCGGTGCCCATCACGAACGCCGCGCTGCCGGCGGAGGCGCTGTACTCCAGCGCGTCGCCCGGGGCGCCCTGGCTGGTGTCAGCGCCGCTGGCCAGCGCGAAGCGCATCTCGCCCGCCTTGACGTGGCTCATTGCCACGAACATCGCCTCCGTGCCGGCCTTGCAGGCGAACTCGAAGTCCGCCACGTGCACCGCCGGGGTCGCCCCGATCGCCTCGGCGACCACCGTCCCGGAAGGCTTCACGGCGTAGGGATGGCTCTCACTTCCCACGTAGACTGCGCCGATCTCGCGCCCCTCGATCCCCGCGCGCTTCAGGGCGTCGCGCGACGCCTCGACGGTCATGGTGATCACGTCCTGGTCCGGGGAGGGCACGCTCTTCTCGTACATCACCAGGCCGCGCCGGTAGGCCTCAGCGTCGGCGCCCCAGACCTCGGCGATCGTCTCGAGCTTGATCCGGTTTCGCGGGATGTAGGCACCGTATCCGGCAATTCCAACCATCAGCCAAACTCCGTCAGTGAAATGTGTTCGAAGTGGTGAGCCCGCCGCAGCGCTTGCACCGCCGGCAATCCTCTACCGACGATACTACCATAGGCGACGCCGCATCTACGCAGGCTAGAATCCTGCCATGCACACATTGCCCCGGCTCACGGCGGCCGCCCTGTTGGCCACGCTAATCGCCGCACCGGCCTGCCGCCACAAACCGGCCACTGCGCCTCCCGCACAACGCGTGGCGATGGTCTTCTCCGCCAGCGAGAATGACCCTTGGACAGCAGAGATCCTCGCCACCGTCAGCGCGAAGCTGGGATTCGATCCCTGGAGCAAGTCCGGCTCCTCCGGCCCGCTTGACGCCTACGGGCCCTACACCGCGGAGAGCGACGGGCGCAAGGTGCAGGTCAACATCGCGCTCTGCAGCCTCACGGGCGTGGGTGACCTGGAGCAGCAGCGCGCCATCGGCCAGGAGGTGATGCGCTGGCTTGCGCAGTGGTCTCCCGACTTCGCTTGGCTCGACGGCGACCAGGTGCAGTTCCTCCTCGGGCGCAGCCTGGGCGACGTCTGCCCGCTGATCATCACCGGCGGCGTGGGCAGCCGGGAGGCCTTCTTCAACTCGGAGCAGGCGGTCACCGGGGCCTACCGCCGCCACAGCCTGCCGGGCGCCCTCGGCCAGATCTGGCAGCGCCGCCACGATGCCAAGCGCTTCGCCTTGATCAGCGATGACTCGCCAGTCAGCCTCAGCCGTGTTCACGAGTTCGAGCGGTACAGGAATGCCCTGCCCAAAGGCTGCTCCCTGGACACGATCCCTCCGGTGCGCAGTTGGACTGAGCTGCAGCGGGCGCTGAGCACGCTCCAGGCGGACGGCGCGGTCGTCTGCGGCATGGGCGGGCCCGACTGCACGCCCGCGCTGCGCGCTCAGCCCTGCCCGCGGGACCTTCTGACCGGCGCGAAGGTGCCCATCGTCGTGCTCGGCCCGTCGGCAATGGACGGCAGCGGCACGATCGTAGTCACACTGAAACCCTCGGCGCACGCGCAGGCCGGCCTGCGCTGCCTGGAGAAGCTGCTGAGCGGGGTCAGCGCGGCAAGCATCGCCATCGTCAGCCCGGACGACATGGGCGTGTTCATCGCCGAGCACTGAGACGCCGCGGCCGCATCAGGCTAGAACAGCTCAACACGCGCGATGGCGTTCGCTACGCCGAGCAGCACGTATACATCGCACTTGCCACTGCTGCCCGCCCGGGGCGCGACTTCGACGTTCGCGCACCCCGCTAGCAGATGAGGATCGATGGATAGGCTGAACGGCCCGGGATACGGCCCCGGATTCACCTCATCCGTGGCTGGGTCGACGACGTACAGCTCATCAGTGTTGAAGCTCGTCGCCAAAACCCAGCTGCCGTCTGGCGTGTACGCCACGTCGGAGATGAACGTGAACGACGCCGTGAGCGTGATGGGATTGGCTGCCCCGCGCAGCACCTGCATTGCTTGCAGGTCGACCTTGTACAGGTGGCCGTCGAGCGAGTTGCCAATGTAGGCCGTGTGGCCATCAGGGCTCAGCGTGATGCGGCCGGCGCCAATCAATCCGAGGTTGAGCGCGTCCTCATGCACCAGCGCTTCGCCCGCGAACGAGTACACGTCGAGATAGCTGTCCGACTCAGCATGGGGCACGAAGTCCTCATCGAACTGAATGTCGCCCGAGGACACAACGAACAGCCGCTGGCTCTGCGCATCGTACGCGGTGAACTGCGGGTTCAGGCCTGTAGTCGTGAAATCATGCGCCTCGGCCGGAGCGCCGGGGGCGGGGGTATAGTCGAGCCAGCGCAGCTTCCCCGGCGCATAGCTCGTAGGCGCAAACGTGGCGATTTCGCTGCACGGCAGGAAGACGTCCCGCCCCACGACGATCGGCTGGCTGGGACCAGGGAATGCGATGCCGGGGTCGCTGAGGGTGTAGTCCAAATCCGGCAGGTACACGCGAGCCAGACTTGATGCGTCGAGCGGCACAACCGTGTTGCTGCCGTTGCACACCACAGCGAGGAATCCGTCGGCGCCAACACCTAGGTAGCTGGGCGATGCGGCCTGGGGTAGGCCGAATTGGCCCGCCCCCTCCCCCGCCAGCGTGTAGCGCGTGACCGCATTGTCCAGGGCGTTGGCCACGAATAGCCATCCGCCGTAGTACAGCATGTCGTTGGGCCCGGAGCCGGTGCTACACAGCCGCGGCGCAACGCGCGCGTCCAGCGTGGTCGAGGTGATCGCAGCCTGGCGCTGAACACCGCCCCGGAGATAGCGCACAATCATTGTGCCAGGCAGGGAGTCCAAACGCAGGCGGCAGCTGCCGTCGGCCAATGCCGTGCCCGCCACGCTGCTACCGTCGATGTGCACTTCGGTCGCCGGATCCGCGGTGCCCGGAGGTCCCCATAAGACCCCCTCCCCTCCCGCTCCACGCACGGCGACAATCTGCCCAACGGTGAGCGGTGGAACGACCGCACCCGACCCACAGCTTGTCACAACAAGCGCCAGGAGTAGAACCCCAATGAGAATTAGTCTCGTCATAGTTCGACCTCGTAGGTGAAAAACACCGCCCGTCCGGGCAGCGGGTAGTTCCAGCTGTCGCGTGCCGCGCGGTCAAACACGTTGTCCACGCGCAGGCTCATGTGCCCGCCGTGCCAGTCGCGGCCAGCCTCCACCGCGCAGACAGCCCGCGGCTTGATCGTGAGGCTGCCGAACAGGTCGGCCGGAATCCGTCCCGTGTAGTCCAGCGAGACGGCGGTGCGCCACGGCCCGGTATTGCAGGACAGCGCTGTCGTGGCATGCACGCGCGCGCGCCCGGTGAGCGGCACGCCGGAGGCATACTGCGCCTGGGCGAGCCAGGTGCCCGAGGTCCGCCACTCCCAACCCCTCGCAAGCGCCTTATCGTAGTGCGCCTCCGCCCCCGCCACCTGTGCGCGTCCCGTGTTCACCGCCTGCACGAGATAGGCGCTCACGGGGGCAAAGATGATGCTCTCGTAGTACTGGCTGCCGAAGAGCGCCGCCTCCGCCTGCGTGCCGGCGGTGATGTGACGCACGCCCAGCTCGGCGGACAGCGCGCGCTCCGGCTTCAGCGCGGCGTTGCCCTTCACCGAGCCGGTGCCGCTCAGGTACAGCTCGGCAAAGTCAGGAAAGCGGACGGCGTAGCCCGCCCCAGCATAGATGGAGGTAGCGCTGCCTAGAGGCCGGCTCACGCCCGCTCGCAGTGCGGTATGCACGCCCTGGTCGCTCGCGCTGAGCAGCGAGGCATCGAGCTGCCAGTGACTTGATGCTGCGATTGAGTCCCAGGTGCGATGCGCGTCCATCCCCAGACGCAGATGCTCGCCATACTCGCGGCTGGTGACGTAGTCGGCGTACGGCTTAAGCCCCCACCGGCCACGCTGCACGGCAAGCGTGCCCAGAGCGTACTCAGCGTGGAGCCGCGTGTCCTCGGTGGCCAGCGGGCCGCTGTGGAGATAAGGCTCCGGGTCGCGAAACCGCGTGTGCTGGACGAGGAACGCGGCACGCCAGTCGCCGCCGGCAGCCTGGGCAAACGCCGCCTCCTGGCGGAGTCGGGCGCGCAGCGTGGGAAACTCCGCGCTGCCCGGCACGCCGCGGTCGTAGGCCCGCAGGCCCGCGCGCCACATCGCGCCCGGCGTGCGCCAGGAGCCGAGCAGCGCGAGCTGGCGGCTGTCATTGTTCTGGCGAGTCGCCATCGCGCCGCCCTGCAGCCGGAAGGCATAGTCGTTGCGCGCCTCGCCTACGCCTGCGTACCACGATGAATCTGGGGCGTCGAGAGACAGGCCAAGCTCCTTCACGCCCAGAGTGCCGACAGTCGTCTCGGCGCTCGTGCTGATCTGCCTGCCGCCAGTGCCCCGCCCTATCTCGTCCATGTGCTCGTTGAGCGGCAGCAGTGATTGTGCTGGCGCCGGCTTCGCTGGTGACGCGTGCGTAACGATGTTGACCACGCCGCCGAGCGCCCCTGCTCCGAAGCGCGCCGCCTCCGGCCCGCGCAGCACCTCGATGCGGTCGATGCTGCCCGCCGGGATGGCGTCGAGCTCCGCCTCGCCCGCGGCGATCGGCACGCCGTCAAGCAGGACGAGCGCCTGGTTGCCCCGCGCACCGCGAATCTGCACGCTGCTCGCCTGACCCACGCCGCCGAGCATGCGCACGTCCAGGCCGGGGACCGCTTCGAGCACCTCCCCGACAGTGCGCGCGGTGCGCAATTCCGCCGCGTCGATCACGGTTAGCGCGCGCGTGTCGCCAAGGATTGCAGCAAGCGTGCGGCGGCCCAGGACCACGGCGACGCCTAGGTCGACCTCGCCGGAGGCTCCCCCCTCCGGCGTCCCTGCAGCCTCCTCCGCCTTAGGCGCGGGCTCATCGCTCCCTACAACTTCCACCGCCTCGCCGGTCGCGAGGTCCGTGCCTGGCTGGTCAGACTGCTGCGCCCATGCTGGCTGCACCGCGAGCAGCGCCATCCCTAGGCACAGCGCAACAGCCAGTCGGACGCTGGTCATAGCGCCACCCGCTGACTGCGCAGCAAGACGAACACGAAGAACGGCGCACCGAGGAGGCTGAGCAGAATCGAAAGCGGGATCTCGCGCGGCTGGTCCAGCACGCGCGCTGCAACGTCGATGTAGACGAGCAGCACCGCGCCGCCCAGAGCGGCGAGCGGCAGTAGACGCGCATGGCGTGCGCCAATGAGCAGGCGCAGTACGTGCGGAACCATCAGGCCGAGAAAGGCGATGACCCCGCAGAACGCGACGCACGCCGCGGCAAGGAGCGTGGACGCAGCGAGGATGCCCGCGCGCGCAGCGGCAATGTTAACGCCCAGGCTGGCCGCCTTCTCCTCGCCAAGAAGCAGCGCATCCAGGTCGGGCACGAAGTAGAAGGCGAGCGCGATGCCCACAACGACCGCGGGGATGAGCAGGACGAGCTCGTTGTAGCCGACGGTGGCGACTCGGCCGAGCAACCAGGTGATCGCCTCGCCAGTGCCGCCCGGGCCTGCGCGCAGCAGCACCAGCCATACGAGCGAGCCGGCGAGCGTGCCCAGGGCCACGCCGAGCAACAGCAGTGACATCACCGAACCGCGCGTCCAGCGCACAGCGAAGATGAATAGCACCGCCGTCACCGCGCCAGCCCCAACCAGCGCCGCCAACCCGACGGGCACCGGCCCGTCCACGCCCGCCGCGCGGCCGAGCACCGCACCTAGCGCACCCCCGGCTGACACGCCCGTGATGTACGGCTCAGCAAGCGGGTTGCGGAACAGCGTCTGCATCAGCGCGCCGCTGACCGCTAGCGCTGCGCCGGCGAAAATGGCCATCAGCAGCCGCGGCAGGCGAAGCTGATAGAGAATCACCCCCTCTGTGGCACTCAGCCCGCGACTGAACTCGGCGATTCCCACATGCCCGGGTCCGCTGACCAGCGACAGCACGGCGGCCACAACAAGGGCGCCAGCGAGGATGAGCCAGATGACCGTCAGTCTCACTGGCTCTCCTTCCCGCCTGCCAGGGCGGACTGCACTTCCGCCAGCGCGTCAAGAATCCGCGGCCCGGGGCGCAGGAGCACGTCGGAGTCGAGGACCAGCACGTGGCCGTCGCGCACCGCGGGCAGCGTGGACCACACCTTGTCATGCTCCAACTCGCGCAGCAACTGAGACCGCTTCTCAGCCACACTCTCCCTGCCGCTGCAGCTCGTCGCGGTGAGCATCCACTGCGGGGCGGCGCGCACGACGAACTCGGCGCTGACGGTGGGCCAGCGCTCCCTCCCGGCGGGCACGACGCTTATCCCGCCAGCGCGGGCGATGAGATCATCGAGGAAGCTGCCGGGAGCGCAAGTCATGCTCAGCTCTCCCGGGTAGCCGAAGAACACCCGCGGCCGAGGGCGGTCGCCCACGTCCGCTGTCAGCTTGGCGAGACGCTCCCGCCAGGTGGCAAGCTGGGGCGGCACCGCAGCGCCGTCCTGAGCAGCGACACGCCACAGGGTATCCATCTGCTCCGCAATCTCTGACAGACTCGCGGCTTCGCGCAGGGCGAGGACGGTGACATGCGCCGCCCGCAGCGAGTCGACCAAGTCGCGGCTGTTGCCCTGATAGGCCACGACGAGGTCGGGGGCTAGGGCTACGATGCGCTCGACGCTGGCGTCGGCGAAGCCCCCGACGCTGGGCACGGCCTGCATTTCCGGCGGGTAGTTGCAGAAGTCGCTGCGCCCGGCCAAGCACTCGCGCAGGCCGAGGAAGCAGAGCATTTCAGTGACGTTCGGCGCGAGGCTGACGATACGTCCTGCGTCCAGGCCGCAGCGAACGGCCACGCCCGTGGCGTCGGTGTAGGTACTGCCTGCAGCCCCGGTGAGCGAAGGGACGATGCTCAGAACCAAGGCGATGATAATGAGACTCCGGCTCACGGATGTGCCTCCTCCAGGCCGAGCCAGTCCGCCGGGCAGGCGTACAGCTCGCTCAGATGCGCCGCATCGAGGATCGACGCGGGGGTGCCGCTCGCCACAACGCAGCCTTCGCGCAGCAGCACGGCATAGTCTGCGTGAGTGCGCGCCAGATGGACGTCGTGCACGGCGGCGGCGGCGATCAAGCCCCGCTCGGCGGCCAGCGAGCGCACATGCGCCAGGACCTGGTAGCGCGCTGGCGGGTCGAGGAACGCCGTCGGCTCATCGAGCAGCAGCACCTCCGGCTCCTGGGCGAGGCCTTGTGCGATGAGCATCCGCCGCCACTCGCCGCCGGAAAGCGCGAAGCAAGGGCGGTCGGCCAGTGCGCAAAGGCCGAGGGCATCGAGAGCGCCGTCAATGGCGGCGCGGTCTGCGGATGTAAGATGGAATCGTCCCGCGAGGCGCGGCTGGCGGCCAAGTGAGACCATCTCGCGCACGGTGAGCGGCAGGCCGTCCGGCGAGACCTGCGGGACATAGGCGATGCGCCGGGCGCGGGCGCGGGCGGTCATCGCGGCGAGCGGCACGCCTTCGAGCTCCACTTCCCCTGCGCTGGGCCTGAGCAAGCCCGCCAGCACGCGCAGCAGCGTTGTCTTGCCGGCGCCGTTGGGGCCAAGCAAGCAGGTAAGCTCGCCCGACGCCATGACGAGCGACACGTCGCGGATCGCGATGGTGCGTCCGTAGCCTGCGGACAGGGCTGCGGTGCGCAGCTCAGCTGCCATGTGTGCTCCCGCCAAGGCGCGGGGAGCGAAGGGGGACCTGCGAGGCTCCCATGCTTAACTCCAGAAGCGCGGATTTGCCAACCGGTAGGTCTCCTGGCTCGGTTTCATCGGGCGCTCCCGCCTTCCCCGGCTGGTCCTGCCAGCCGAGTGGCCTATCGGGGGCCCTCCACCTTACAGTGGCTGGTACCGCGGCGGCATCTCACCGCCTTCCCTTAACCGGCGGCGGGAGTATAACACAGTGTCCGGTATAATCTCGCGGCCTCATGGCGAAGCTGCTTCTGTACAACCCTTGCCTGTCGGTGGCGTTCATCTCTTGGATCATCGCCCAGGTGCTGAAGGTGTTGCTTAACACCTGGGCCACGCACCGCGTGGACTTCTCGCGCCTGGTGGACAGCGGCGGCATGCCGTCCAGCCACACTGCCCTCGTCGCCGGCCTGTCCACTTCCGTGGGCATCACCCAAGGCTGGCATTCGTACGTCTTCGCCGTTGTGCTGTGCTTTTCGCTGATCGTCATTTACGACGCCACGAACCTGCGGCGCAGCGCTGGAAACCACGCGGAGGTGCTCAACGAGCTGGTTGCACAGCTACTTAAGGGGCGGATTCTGCGCAGCGAGTTCGTGTATCCGCGGCTACGCGAGTTGCTTGGGCACAACCCGTTTGAAGTCTTCGTCGGTGCGCTGCTCGGCATCGGCATCGCGTTCGGGTTCAGCGCACTGGCTCCGACCCCAGCCCGCTAGCGACGATGGAGCTGCTCGACTACCTTCTTGCAGCCGAGCTAGTTGCCGATGAGCGCGCCGGCCGCGGCTTGATCCTGCGCGGTGACGTGCTGGTCAACGAGCGGCCAGTCACATCGGTGCGCGCCCAGGTGCCGCCGGAGGCGGTAGTGCGCCTGCGCCGGGCCGCGGCGGAGACGGAGCTGCGCGGGGCGCGGAAGATCCGGCCGGTGGCGGAAGCGCTGGGCTTCGATTGCGGGGGCAAGGTGTGCCTCGACCTCGGCGTGGGCAGCGGCGGGTTCACCCAGGTGTTGCTGGAACGCGGGGCGATGCGCGTGTACGCCGTGGATGTGGCCTACGGGATGGTGGCGCTGACCATCCGCGGCGACCCTCGCGTGATGCTGCGCGAGCGGACGAACGCGCGGTTGCTGAGCCGGCGGGAGGTGCCGGAGGACATCGAGCGCGCGGTGGGCGACCTGTCGTTCATCAGCTGGGAGGCGGTGCTGCCTGCGGTTACGCCGGTCCTTGCGCCACAGGCGGAGCTGCTACTGCTGGTCAAGCCACAGTTCGAGCTAGCGGCGCGTGGCCGCGGGGGGGTGCTGCAAGGGGGCTTGGCGCGCGACGCGGCGGCGGTGGGGGACTGTCTGGCGAGTCTCTATAATACGTGGGCGGCCCACGGTCTCAGTCCGCAGGCGGTGCTACCCGCGGCCGTGCGGGGCGCGAAAGGCAACCAGGAGTACTTCGTGCATTTGAGGCATGGCGAGGCGCCTCCAGGCGAGCAGGCGTACGGCGCCTTGTGCGAGGCGGCGCTGGCGGGGGCCGCGCCATGAAAGTCGCCCTGCAGCTTCACCCGACGCGGATCACCGAGCAACTACTCAGCGAGCAGGTGCTTCCCGCGCTGAACGCGCTCGGGATGTCCCATGAGAGGCTGCCCCTACGACACGATGACGAGGCGGCAGTTGCCGCGGACACGGATCTCATTGTTGCGCTGGGCGGCGATGGAACGTTTCTCGCTGGTGCACGGCTGGCGGCCCGCCACCGCCTGCCCATCCTCGGAGTGATGGTCGGACGGGTGGGATTCCTTTGCAGTGTAACCCTAGAGAACTTGGCGCAGGCGCTTGAGGATGTCGCCTCCGGGCGGATGCCGCTTGAGGAGCGCTGCGTGCTGCGCGGGCGTGTGCTGCAGGAAGGTGTGGTGCGCTATGAGGGGTTGGCGGTGAACGACATCGTCGTCTTCCGCGCCGGAAGCGAGAAGATCCGCGACTTCACCGCGCGGCATAACGGGCGGCTGATCGCCAACTACCGCGCCGACGGCGTCATCCTCGCCAGTGCATCCGGATCGACCGCGTACACGCTCGCCGCGGGGGGGCCCCTGGTCCATCCCGCTCTGGACTTGCTCGTGATGACACCGGTGTGCGCGCATTCGCTGTTCACTAAGCCGCTGGTGCTGCCGCCGGCGGAGAGCGTGGTCATCGCCGGGCGCAGCGGCAGCTACCCGCTCGAAGTGTCGTACGATGGACAGCCCCGGATGTCGCTCGCGGGGGGGGAGGAGGTGCATGTGAGCAGCGTGCCGGACGCGCTCAAGGTGTACCGGCCGGCGGAGTACGACTTCTACCACGTGCTCCGGCAGAAGTTCCAGTACGGCTATCTCTACGGGGGTAGTGATGGTTGAGCGCATCGCGGCAAGGGACTTCTCGTTGCTCAGGGCGGTGGACATCGAGCTTGGACCGGGGCTGACGGTGATCACCGG
>Ga0315284_10004271_pt1 | contig 20316 bp, 34 predicted proteins | sample YL17G09_16_MG_FD_203696 | JGI IMG/M metagenome (GOLD analysis project Ga0315284, IMG submission 203696) | Sediment microbial communities from Yellowstone Lake, YNP, Wyoming, USA - YL17G09_16 | ecosystem: Environmental > Aquatic > Freshwater > Lake > Sediment | place: USA: Wyoming | collected...
ATGCTATTGACGGAGTTTAAGGAGACCGTGCCCACCGGCTCGAACCGGGCAAAACAGCTGGCCAAAAAGCTGCACGGCAAGATAGTGGTGATATACGGCGCCGGCGTTCTCTCCCAGGTGGCACATCGCTGGAAGACGCAGATTAACGAGAACAGCAAATCCTGGGCTTTTTATGAAATATTCTCCGAGCTTAACCATAACGCCGTTGTCGGCTACCGGTTCCCCAGAGAGCTGGCTTCCAAAATATATGTGATTCTCCTCCGCTGTCCTTCCCTGCACCCCCGAATCTTGATTCGCTACCAGGCAACCAGCGAACTGCTGGAGCAGAGCGGCATACAACACGAGGTTAAGGAGAGCCGACTCAAAGGCGAACTAAACCAGATGATGGGCTTGATTTACCTGGGAGACTGGGTCAGCTATTATCTGGCCATGCTCAGCGAGACAGACCCCACACCCATAAAGACAATCGATTATCTAAAGGACCGACTGAACCAGACTAAGAAAGGAGGTGAGAGCAATGACTGATATCTTAAGTACTCGATTCACCTGATTCTGAGCCAAGTGGCTCGATGCAAGTTGTGCATCAGTCATTTGCTCGCAGAACCTCCGTTTCCCCAATGGCAGGAGGCTTATGGCCGCTTAGTGCATTCCTGATAACGCCTCCTGTAGCGATGGTGCGGAGTTTCTCGGCCATCGCTTTTTTATTTATATGAATTAATAAATATCGAGGTTGTATATGTCACATAAAGTATTTCTCATACAGTCGGACGGCCTGGGTAGAGGAGACGAACAACTGGGCACTATGCTCATGGCCAATTTTCTCAGGTTGCTCGGTGACAGCCAGGACAAGCCGGGCAAGATGATATTCTGGAATGCCGGCGTACGCCTTTTGTGTGAAGGCTCCCCGGTTTTGAACCGTTTGAAGCTGCTTGAAGAACGGGGCGTGGAGCTTCTGGCCTGCGCCACCTGTCTGGAACACTTCGAGCTGACTGATAAGCTGGCGGTGGGCAAGCCGACCAATATGATGAAATCTATTCAGAGTATGCTGAGCAGCGATATCGTCAGCCTATAAATATGGAGGGATGAACTCAGTCCATCTTCTTGGGAAACCAGCCTGACCTTCTTGCCCACCAGAAGGCGAGACCAGTGGCTAAAATAGTGGACACAACGAGAAGGGCTACATACCAGCCTCTGTCAGCCGGCGTCATGGCAAAAGCAGTATTGCCGAAGATGGTGGCCAGCGTGTTGGGCACAAGTACTGCGGTGCCCAGAATGGTCAAGTAAGTCATAATCATCGCCATGCGGTTGTTAAGAACCTGCAGTTGGTTGTTGTAAATCGATTGCAGTACTTCCAGCCCTGAAGCCAGTACCTCGGATAGATGCTCAGCCAGACCGATTTGCTGCTTTACATCCTCGGCCAGCATGCCCATTTGTTCCAATATATGTGTATCGTCAGATATAATCTCGGCGTCCCCGTAACGCACGTCATGGAGGACATCAACCGTCTCCCACAGCGCATTCAGGTAGCTAATGAGCGCATGTTTCATGCCGTAAATCTCCGGCCCAAGTATAGCGCGTGGAGTCTCCGGGTCCATCAGCCGCTTGTTCAACGTATCGCCATGCTCTTCGATCTGGCGCAGGTGCTCGAAATTCCGGTCGTTGTTCTGGTCGACGATGCGGATAAGCAGCGTGGTCAGCTTATCTTCAGGTGAAGCATCGATAGGTATTTTGCGCAGCACTTTAGTGGAATACCGGCGCAGGCGGCTGAATCTGCGGTCTACATCCACAGGGTGAATGGTGAGAATGAGGTTTTTTCTCAGGAGGAGCAGGGTAGTGTGGGTCTGTACGTCGGGGTGTTCATGCAGTCGAATCTGAATTGAAGGGAGCTTCAGCCCCATCTCTGTATCCAAATCTTCGTACAGCAGCCGGGATTCTCCGCTGAGCGAGGCAATAAGCTGGTCGCTGAATCCGAGAAGCGTGCCGCCGATGCAGGCTTCTTTTTCAAAATCGCCGGTGCGGAAGTCTACCCAGGCAATAACGGCATTGCTGAGTATGTCCAGAATGCCGGCAGGCGAATCGGCTTCATCTGTGAACATACTGCCGTCGGCGCAGATAGCCGCGCAGAACCAGCCTTTCTGGTAGGTCTCGTTTCCGTTGTGATTTTTCCCGAAGCAAGTTTTATTGTTAATAAGGAGTTCTTTTTCCACGTCACTTTCCTTATTCGCAGCGATAACTGCGGCGCGCTTCCGGCTCACTGTTTGTTTTACCATCTACTTCCTGCCGAATTATGGCAGGCAAAACAGCATGAGTCAAGCCCCCGCCAATTGAATCAATATTTTAAAATGGAAGGATAATAAGTCTTAACAGACTTGTGCAGCAGCGCCCCAGGAAACCTTATCGCTTGGTATATTGAGGTGCTTTGCGGGCGCGTTTGAGACCGTACTTCTTGCGCTCTTTTATCCGAGGGTCGCGGGTCAGCAGCCCTTCCTGGCGCAGCAATGGCCTGAACCGGTCGTTGTCAGCAGCCACCAGTGCTCGCGCAATGCCGTGCCTGATAGCCTCGGCCTGTCCGGTGGCACCGCCGCCGGTCACCTTAACTTCAACATGATACTTGCCTATCGTGTCAGTAACCTTGAAAGGTTGCTCGATATTGCGGCGATGTTCCAGGCGAGGGAAGAAATCCTGGTATAGCTTACCATTGACTATAATCTCGCCCTTGCCTGAGAACAGCTTCACCTGCGCTATGGCGCACTTGCGCTTGCCTAAGCCACGGTCATACGTCTGAGTAGTCACGAGATTCAATTCCCCTTTGCAGTTGTTTTCATACCGGCAACCTGTGCCTTATGAGGATGACTGTCACCTTCATATACTTTGAGCTTCTTAAACATAGCTCGGCCCAATCGATTGTGGGGCAACATACCTTTAACGGCGTGCTCAATAATCCTCGTCGGGTGCGTAGCCATCAGCTCTTCATAGGTCTCAGCTTTGAGGCCGCCGGGGTATCCTGAATGCCGGTAGTAAGTTTTTTGCTTCGGCTTTTTCCCGGTGACCCTAACCTTGGTGGCGTTGAGCACAATGACAAAATCGCCCGTATCAAGATACGGAACGAATGTCGGCTTATGTTTGCCCATAAGCAGGTTAGCTACCTCCGCGGCCAGTTTGCCCAAGATCTTTCCTGAGGCATCGATAACATGCCACCGGTGTTCGACGTCTTTAGCTTTGGTTGAATAGGTCTTCATATTATCAGCTCCAGATTGCCGGGGTAATTGACTCTGGTCAGGCAAAGGCCGTAAGCCGGTGCCATCGGTCCGGCCAGCCCCAGCACCTTTGCCTCCATAATCCGTCTAAATTCATCAAGTCCTACTTTACCTAAACCCACCCTGATTAGCAAGCCAACTGTATTCCGGACCTGATGAGTTAGAAATGAATTGGCCTTCACATGATAAGTGACCACGTCTTCCTTTTTTGTTACCTTCGCCTCATGGACGGTGCGCACTGTGCTTTTTAGCTTACCCAGTGCTGTAGCGAAGGAGGCGAAGTCATGCTCGCCTTCAAGAAATTTACATGCCTTATTCATAATTCTCGTATTCAACTTTTTAGGCACAAAATAAGCAAACCCCTCAAATAGAGGAGACCGAGTCGAGCTATTCAATATGGAATAATCGTATTCTCGACTTACGGCATCGTGCCTGACATTAAAATCCATATTCATCTTACAAGCGCCCTTGACCGCAATATCACGCGGTAGATAGTGATTTAAAGCTCTAAGTAAAACCTGTGGAGTTAAGCTGGACTTGGTCCGGAAGCTAACTACCTGGCCTCTGGCATGTACACCGGTATCGGTCCGGCTGGCAGCAATCACACGACTGCTTTCTCCGGTAACTCTTCGTATGGCACTTTCCAACTCAGACTGAATTGTGGGCAACTTGGTCTGCCACTGAAAACCATAATAATTTCTGCCGTCATACTCCACAACCAGAACAATCTTGTTAACGCTGTTAAAGAGCTTAACCAATAGGGTTTATTGTTATTCTACCATCTGAATTTGGGCTAACCGCGCCCCATCGCCGACCCGCCGTCCCAATTTAACTATCCTGGTATATCCACCGGGACGCTCTGCATATCTGGGCGCCAGCTCACTGAATAGCTTTTCGACAAGCTTTTTATCCGTAACAAAAGCCAGAGCCCGCCGCCTGGAAGCCAGGCTGCCTTCTTTACCCAGGGTAATCATTTTTTCAGCCAGCCCTCTAATCTCTTTTGCTTTGGCCTCAGTGGTAACAATTTTTTCGTATTTGACCAGATCAGCAACTAAATTACGGTACAGCGCCCAGCGCTGCGCCGTAGGCCTGCTTAGTTTTCGCCCGGCAATTCGATGTCTCACTCTTCAGCCCCTCCCGTATTTTCAGTGTCTTCCCCCTCCTTAGAGCCTGCAGCCTTCAATGCCTTCTTCTTCTCTTTTTTATCTTTAGCCTCGGGGAGGAAAGGCAGGTCAAGTTGTTTAAGGGCTGTCTCCACTTCCTCTCTGGATTTGGCGCCGAAGCCAGCCAGACCACACAGGCCATCCAGTCCTTTCTCTAGGATCTGGCCCAGCGTGGTAACGCCGCCTCTTCGCAAACTGTTATAAGTATGAGTGGATAAATTCAACTGGTCCAGAGGCATCAAGTATTGCTCCGGAGGAATCAGCCTCTGCCACACTATTTCGGCTCCCTCCTGGGTTATAGCTTTAGCCAGTTCACGGAAACAGCCGAACTGTTCTATCAGTATAGCTGCGCCCTGGCTTACCGCCTCAATAGGAGATATGGAGCCGTCGGTCCAGACCTCCAATACAAGTTTTTCCTGATTACTCCCCTCTCTAAGACTGCTGGACTCCACCGTGTAATTAACTTTGCGAACGGGGGTGAAGATAGCATCTATAGGAATCGCTCCGATGGGCAGGCTATCGCTGGAACTGGCCGGTACATAGCCTCTGCCTATCTCCACATTAAACTCGACATCCAGCCTTGCGTCAGGATCATCCAGAGTAGCCAGATACAGTCCCGGGTTAACAATCTCGAAATCCGCGGATGGTTTAATATCACCGGCCCGAATTTCTCCTTCTCCCTGTGCCTCCAGTCTCAATTTCCCGGAACGCTGGGCGAGATGACGAAGCCGAATTGCTTTAACGTTCAACAGAAAATCTATGCTATCTTCTTTCACATGAGGGATTGTGGAGAACTCGTGCTGGACACCCTCAATCATAGCCCAGGTTACGGCGGCGCCGGGCAGGGAGCTGAGAAGCACCCGTCGCATTGCGTTACCTAATGTAACTCCAAAACCTTTTTCCACAGGTTCAGCGACGAAACGGCCGTACGTTTCGTTGCTTTCAACACATTCTACTTTCGGTAGTGCTAAGCCAGCCAAGAGGCCTCCTTAACGAGAATAGTATTCAACAATAGCTTTCTCATCGAACTTGATTTCAATATCCTGAGCTGTCGGCAGGCTAACAACCTGACCGGCCAGTTTTTGTTTATCTAATGTCAGCCAGCCGGGAATAGTCCTGCCCTCAATTTCCTGAACCAGTATTTTATAATATTCACCCTTAGTGCTGTGCTCGCGCCAGGCAATAGCATCACCCGGCTTTACCAAGCAAGAGGGGATATCAGTCTTGCGGCCATTTAAAAGAAAGTGGCCATGGCATACCAGCTGCCTGGCCTGAGCGCGGGAGCTAGCGAATCCGAATCGGAAGATTACATTGTCAAGTCGCCTCTCCAGCATAATTAAAAGATTTTCACCGGTGATGCCTTGAAGTCTTTCCGCCTCAGCAAAGAACTTGCGAAATTGCCGTTCCATAAGTCCATAGGTATAGCGCGCCTTCTGTTTTTCCTGCAACTGGAGCCCACGGTCAGACTTTTTAGCACGGCGCTTGCTGGTACCGGTATAACCGGGGGGAACATCACGGCGCTCAAATGCGCATTTGGAGGTGAAACACCTGTCCCCCTTAAGCATCAATTTATCGCCATTGCGGCGGCATATACGACATTTAGCGTCTATATAACGTGCCATTCTCTAGACTCGCCTTCTCTTACGGGGCCGACAACCGTTATGCGGAACGGGGGTTACGTCCTTAATCCCTGTGACTAAAATTCCCGAAGCCTGAATAGCTCTGATGGCGGCTTCGCGGCCACTACCGGGACCTCGAACAAATACCTCGACCTGGCGTAAACCGTGTTCCTTGGCTTTTTGAGCTGCTCCCTGGGCGGCCAGCTGAGCCGCGTAGGGCGTACCTTTTCGAGAGCCTTTAAAGCCGGCAGTGCCGGAACTACCCCAGGAAACAACCCCGCCCTTCTGGTCAGTAAGAGTGATGATTGTATTGTTAAAAGAAGACTGGATAAAAGCTTTTCCTTCAGTTATCTGTTTGCGCTCACGCTTTCTTACGCCGGTTTTCTTTTTCTTAGGCATATATTCTTCATCACTCCTTTATTTCTTGGTGGATCCACGTTTTTGTCCGCGGCCGGCCACTGTCTTGCGCATTCCACGCTTGGTTCGGGCATTAGTCCGCGTCCGCTGTCCTCGAGCCGGTAATCCGCGACGATGCCTCAGACCACGGTAACTGCCGATCTCAATAAGTCTCTTTATATTAAAATTAACTTCTTTGCGAAGCGTGCCTTCTACTTTATACCCTTTGTCGATAACCTCACGAATACGATTAACGTCCTGCTCGCTGAGGTCCTTTACCCTGGTATCAGGGTTTACACCACTGGTAGATAAAATCCGCTGGCTTAAATTAGGACCTATACCGTAGATATACTGCAGAGAAACCTCTACTCTCTTTTCTTTTGGAATGTCCACACCGGCGATACGTGCCATATCTCGTAACTCCTATATTATCCCTGGCGCTGCTTATGTTTTGGGTTCTGGCAAATGACCCGAACCACTCCGCGGCGCCTTACAATCTTGCATTTATCGCATCGACGTTTAACAGAAGAACGTACTTTCATTTAATCACCTAAAAGCAAAAAACCCTATAATAATAGACTTTGTTGCCACTTATGTCAATGTAAACGCTCATAATTACTTGAACCGATATGTAATTCTGCCACGATTCAAATCGTACGGCGAAAGCTCGACCAGTACTTTGTCTGCCGGTAAGATTCTAATGTAATGTTTTCTCATTTTACCCGAAATATGTCCCAGAACCTCATGTCCATTTGCCAGTTCCACACGAAACATAGCATTAGGTAAAGATTCAATAACTATGCCTTCAACCTCTATTGCTTCCTTCTTAGGCATGCTGCACTTCTATATTATAGTAAAGTCAGTATCTCCGCTTCATCCTCGCTAATAGCGATAGTATGCTCAAAATGCGCGGCCAGACTGCCGTCTACGGTCAGCACCGTCCATTTATTGCCGGCAACCCGTGTTCGCCAGTCTCCGGTTGTCACCATCGGCTCTATTGCCAGAGTCATGCCCTTTCGCAAAACAGGGCCTTCATCGGGCGGGCCGAAGTTCGGTACTAACGGGTCTTCGTGCAGGTCTCTACCTACCCCATGTCCCGAATATTCCCGAACAACGGAGAAACCCCTGGTCTCAACGTAGTTCTGGATGGCCGCCGAAACATCTCCCAGGTGAACACCATTTCGTGCTTCCTTTATGCCGACCATTAAGGCGGCTTCAGTAATCACTACAAGCTCCTGAGCTTTGGGACTGATTTTACCAACCCCAACCGTTATGGCTCCATCTCCATGGAAGCCGTTTACGATGGCTCCAAAATCAAGGGAGACTATATCACCGGCATTCAACTCCCGCTCTCCGGGAATACCGTGTACAATCTCGTCATTAACTGAAACACATATATTGGACGGGAAGCCCCGGTAACCTTTGAAAGAGGCCTTAGCCCCATATTTCTTCAGTTCACTGGCAGCTACCGAGTCAAGGTGGCTCGTTTTAATCCCCGGCTTTATTTCTTCTGCTAATCTTTTTAGAGTTTTCGCCACGATTTTTCCAGCCTGACGCATAATAGCCACTTCCTGCGGTGACTTTATAACCGTCATTTAGCTTTCACCGACCCTGGCCCGAGAATATCGATTATTTTCCCGGACACTTCCTTTATATCAAGGTTACCGTCAACTGCAGCCAGCTTACCCTCCGCCTTATAATAGTCAAGCAAAGGGATAGTCTGAGCGAAGTAGACTTTAAGTCGCTCCCTTATTGTCTTCTCGACATCATCCGAGCGCTGATACAACTCGCCGCCGCATTTATCGCATTTCCCGCGGACCTTCGGTGGTGAGTTTACCTCATGATAAGGTGCCTGGCATTTTCTACAAATCCACCGTCCGGTAAGACGCTTTAACAGCTCTGTTTCGGGCACCTCAATATATACCGCCTTGTCTATAATCTGGCTACGGCTGGACATCATCTTATCGAGTGCTTTGGCCTGCTCGATAGTTCGAGGAAAGCCATCGAAAACACAGCCGCTCTTACAATCAGGCTCATTCAGCCGTTCTGATATCAGCTGAATGGTCATTTCATCGGGAACAAGTGTGCCTTTATCCATGTAAGCTTTGACGGTTTTCCCCAGCTCAGTGCCTTTTTCTACAGCCTGCCTGAAGAGGTCGCCGGAAGCAATATGGGCCAACCCCAATTTTCCGGCAAACACGGCTGCCTGTGTTCCTTTGCCTGCACCGGGAGCACCGAGAAAAACTACAAACATATATCTCCTTACTTTAAGAATCCTTCATAGCGGCGCATTGTAAGCTGCGCCTCTATTTGTTTCATAGTATCCAAGGCCACGCCCACCACAATGAGAATACCCGTGCTGGATAAAGTCAGCACGCCGATATCCGTAACTTCACGAACCAGGAACGGCATTACGGCCACAAAGGCCAAAAATAGAGCCCCACCCCACGTTATGTTGTTGATCACCTTACTGAGATAATCCGTAGTAGGTTTTCCCGGACGTACACCGGGTATGAATCCTCCCTGACGTTGTAGGGTCTTTGCCAGGTCCATTTGCTCAAATATAACCATTGTATAGAAGAACGTAAAGGCCACCACCATTAAGAAATAGACAACCCAGTAAAACAAACCCACCGGTAGAGGTGTACTCGGGCTGAACCAGGTCTGAATCGTGTTGGCGAAGTTGGCAGGTTCTCCTGTGGGTCTGGCGAAATAGCTGGCTATAGTTCCGGGGAAAATCATCAGTGACAGCGCAAAGATAAGCGGTATCATTCCAGCTGTATTCACCCGAAGCGGGATATGAGTAGCGCCCGATTGACGGTACATTCGAGCTCCGCGGAAGGCAGTCCGTGCATATTGCACCGGAATTCGTCGATGACCTTCTGTAAATATTACTATTAGAGCCACTGTAGCCAAAGCAACAAGGCCAAAGACAAGCAGGCCCATAAGGTTCTGTCTGGCTATAAGACCTCGCCCTATCATCTCCGGCATACTGGCTACAATTCCGCCAAAGATTATTATAGACACACCATTTCCAATACCTCGCTCGGTGATCAGTTCACCAAGCCAGACGAGAAAGACAGTCCCTGCCGTCATGGACAATATTATTGCCACGGTAGGCAAGGCTCCGGCTTCTACCACCGCTCCCTGGCTGCGCATTAGCGATAATTGAGCATATCCCTGAAGAGCCGCCAGAGGTACCGTCAACCAATGTGTAAACTGGTTAATCCTGTTCCTGCCGGATTCACCTTCCATAGACAAATTGCGAAGAGCCGGAATTACCGGAACCAGCAGCTGCATGACGATTGAAGCAGTGATATAGGGATAAACTCCCATAGCGGCTATGCTGAAGTTCCTCATCGCGCCGCCGCTAAACAGGTCAAGCATACCCAGCAGTTGATTCTGCTCAAAAATCTTCGCTAAAGCAGTAGGGTCAACACCGGGCAGTGGCACATGAGCGACGAAGCGAAAAACCACCAGCATACCTATGGTGAAAAGTAACCGTCGCCTCAGGTCAGGAAGTGAAAAGGCATCAAGCAATGCTTGCCAGAGACGTGGCCTTGAGCCTACTTGCTGCATTTAAATTGCCTCCACTTTACCGCCAGCAGCCACAATCTTCTTTTCAGCAGCAGCCGAGAACTTGTTAGCCTTTACTACCAGTGGACGATCGATATCGCCATTGCCGAGAATTTTAACAGGATACTTGAAAGAGTTAATGAGCCCCATATGGACTAATTCTTTCGGAGAAATTTCAGCGTTTGCAGAAAAGGCTTTGAGCTCCCCTACATTAACTATACTATATTCGGTCTTAAAAATATTGACGAAGCCGCGTTTTCTGGGCAAACGTTTTATCAGGGCAAGCTGGCCGCCTTCAAAACCTAGGCGAACCCCGCCCCCTGCACGCGATTTCTGCCCCTTGCAGCCTCTCCCAGAATAAGAGCCGTGCCCGCTGCCGTCACCGCGCCCGACGCGTTTTCTCTTATGTGTGGCACCGGCTGGAGGCTTTAAGTTATGTTGCTGCATCGCGTACCACTTCCACTTTAACTAAATGGCCGACTTTGACTATCATACCTCTTACCGAAGCCGAATCTTCCTGCTCTACCGTTTCATGAAGGCGATGAAAACCCAAGGCTTTTAAGGTCCGTTTCTGTCGCCCGGCAGATCCGATATCGCTCTTTATCCATTGAATACGCAATTTAGCCATTCGGCATGGCCTCCTTGACCTCAATCTCCGCTTTGCGCCTGGCTATCGCCGTTTCGGGGTGCTCCAGGCTCGCCAGGCCCAGTATCGTCGCTCTAACAACATTTACAGGATTAGAGCTACCCAGTGATTTGCTAAGTACATCCTTTATACCCGCGGCCTCAAGTACAGCACGCACACTGCCGCCCGCAATAACCCCGGTACCAGGTGCTGCCGGCTTAAGTAACACCTTCGCCGCCCCCGATTTAGCCAGGACCTCATGCGGTATGGTAGTCTTTGACATGGTTATTTTATAAAGCCCCTTCCGAGCTCTAACACCAGCCTTGCGAATCGCCTCCGGTACTTCCTTGGCCTTGCCCAGCCCCACACCGACATGCCCGTTGCCGTCGCCGACTACTACCAGTGCCCTGAAGCGAAGACGCTTACCACCTTTGACAACCTTGGTTATGCGGTTAAGCGACACCAGCTTCTCGCTAAGTTCAAGCTCGCTAGCATCAACTCGTGATCTTTCTTGAATTAACCTGTTAATTGCCTTCATGTGCAAACCTCAAAAATCTAAGCCAGTTTTTCTGGCAGCTTCCGCCAGAGCTTTAACTCGACCGTGATACTTATAGCCGCCCCTGTCAAAAGCCAGCTTTTTAATGCCTTTATCTAAGGCTCGCTGAGCTATGAGAGAGCCAACCTGCTCGGCAACCTCGATTTTCTTCTTCCCCTCGATTTTGGACTTTAGATCCGTGTCCAAACTGCTGGCCGCGACCAGCGTCTTCCCTGTAGAATCATCTATAACCTGAGCGTGAATATTTTTCAAGCTGCGAAAGACACATAATCTGGGCCTTACTGCAGTGCCGATTACCCTGGCTCTAACACGCAGGTGCCTTCGCTTTCGCGCTACTCTTGTATCAGTCTGTGCCGCCAATGTTTATTATCCTTTCAATGCTGCCTTGCCCGCTTTGCCGGGTTTCAGCCGGAGTTTCTCACCGGCATACTTAACACCTTTACCTTTATATGAGTCCACGGGCCGTATATGTCTAATTTGAGCCGCGGTCTCGCCTACAAGCTCCTTATCAACGCCGATAATCTTGACACGGTTAGTCCCTTCCACCACAATTTCTATGCCAGTCGGCGGCGTAAATTCTACCGGATGGCTAAACCCAATTTGCAGCGATATTTTATCGCCGGCTTTCTGTGCCCGGTAACCAACACCGCTCAATTCGAGAACCTTCTCGAAGCCCTTGGTCACGCCCTCAACCATATTAGCCAGGAGACTCCGCGTTAAACCGTGTAAAGCGCGATGATTTCTATTATCACTCGGTCGCGCCACTAGCAAATTCCCATCCTTTAAAGCAATAGACATATCCGGGTGAAATAAGCGCACCAGCTTACCCTTGCCGCCTTCCACCGTCACCTCGCTGCCCTTAATATTGACTTTGACGCCTTGAGGCACAGGTATAGGCATCAATCCTATTCGAGACATTAACTATTCTCCCCGATCTTATTTACCAGATGTAGCATAATAGTTCACCGCCGATATTTTTACGCCATGCCTCCTGGCCGGATATGACGCCCTTGGATGTCGACAGAATGGAAATGCCAAGCCCACCATAGACGCGGGGAATTTCATGACCGCCGACATATAATCTTAGCCCGGGCTTGCTGGCTCTTTCCAAACCGGCAATGGCAGGACGTCCGTTTATATATTTCAAAGATATCTTTATTATCCGCTGCGGCTTGCCTTTGAGCACAGTATAATCGGTTATAAATCCCTCATCTTTAAGTATTTTGGCGATAGATAGCTTGATTTTCGAAGCAGGCATCTGCACACCGTCATGGTGCGCCATGATTGCGTTGCGAATTCGAGTCAACATATCAGCTATCGGGTCGGTAACCATTAATTTAAGCCTCCAGCACTTTCAATCACCAGCTAGATTTTCTAATTCCCGGTATTTCGCCTCTTAAAGCCAGCTGTCGAAAACAAATACGGCACATACCGAATTTGCGTATATAGGCACGCGGTCTGCCGCACAATTTGCATCTGTTTCGATGCTGTACCTTGTACTTTGGGGTACGCTGTGATTGTAAAATTTTAGATAACTTTGCCATTTTATGAGAACCTAACTCTTTCTAAAAGGCATACCCAGGGACTCAAGCAAGCCCCGGCCTTCCTCATTGCTGTTTGCAGTGGTGACGATGGTTATTTCGAATCCTCGTGACTTATCCACTTTGTCATAGTCAATCTCAGGAAAAACTATCTGTTCCTTAATTCCTAAGGTATAGTTGCCCTGGCCATCAAACGAATCGCGAGACACTCCTTGAAAGTCCCTCATCCGCGCTAAAACAACACTAACAAGTTTATCGAGAAAGTCATACATACGTGCGCCTCGCAGTATCACCATCATGCCGATAGGCATGCCGGCCCTGAGTTTAAAGGCAGCAATAGATTGCTTGGCCCGTGTGATTACCGGATGCTGTCCTGAAATTGCCGCCAAATCTTTTTCAGCGCTTTCCAAAGCCTTGGGATTTGTTATAGCTTCGCCCAAGCCGATATTCAGCACGATTTTACTGAGCCGCGGCACCTGCATCACATTCTTATACCCGAACTTGCGCATCATTTCGGGCACTACTTCTTTGTTATATTTTTCTTTCAAGCGCGATACTGCCAAAATACACCTTTCAATCAGTCGACTACTTCACCACAGGCGCGACAAATTCTCGCTTTTCTACCATCACTGAGAAAACGAAAACCCACCCTGGCCGGCTTATTACATTTGTTACACATCAATATGACGTTAGATATGTCCATAGGCGCTTCCAGCTCAATTATGCCCGCCTGTCTGGCCTGACCTTTGGCTCGGGAATGGCGCTTAATCATATTAGCGCCTTCTACTATAATCTTATCTTCCTTGGGCAAAGCCTTTCGTATCTTGCCCTTCTTGCCTCGGTCTTTGCCGGCGATAACCAGAACCGTATCATTCTTCCTAATCTTCATTTCACAGAACCTCAGGAGCCAAAGATATTATCTTCATAAAATTTTTATCCCGGAGCTCTCTGGCTACCGGACCAAAAATACGAGTCCCTCTGGGATTATTTTTATCATCCAGAATAACTGCGGCATTGTCATCAAATCTAATATAAGAGCCATCCGGACGATGATGCTGCTGGGATACACGCACCACTACCGCTCTAACAACTTCGCTCTTTTTAACCACGCCGCCGGGTATGGCTCGCTTAACAGTACCTACTATGATATCGCCGACAGTAGCGTACCGCCTTCGCGTACCGCCCGGCACATTGATACACATTATCTGCCGGGCTCCGGTATTATCGGCTACTTTTAGTCTGGTGTAAGATTGAATCATAATTCCATACCTGACCGAATTTAGATTACTTCCGTCGGCTCTTCCTCAGCTACTTCCTTTCTGCCTATAACTGCTACCACACGCCAACACTTGTCTTTAGATAGAGGACGGGTCTCAACGATTTTTACCACATCGCCAACTTTACAGGTATTAGTCGCATCATGGACTTTGAATTTGGAGACATACTTGACCACCTTCTTATAACGAAGGTGACGTCTTAAGCTTTCCACCAATACCACCACCGTTTTATCCATCTTATCGCTGATTACGGTGCCGGTTCTCGTTTTCCGTTTCTCTTTCATAAGCTATCTTATACCAAGCTCCCTCTCTTTAATAATTGTCTCCATCCTGGCGATTTTCTTCCTGGCCCTGGGCAGCTCACGGTGATTGGCCAGCTGCCGGGTAGATAAGCGAATTTTTAAATTAAAAAGCTCCTGGCGGGCTTCGCCCAGCCGCTTCAATAATTCTGCATCGGCTAAGGCACGAACTTCGTCGATCTTCAACTCTTCGCCTCTTCTTTTACCGTCTCTTTAGCTACAAACCTGGTGCCAATAGGCAGCTTATAAGCAGCTAAATGCAATGCTTCCTTAGCCATATTTTCTTTAATGCCGCCTACTTCATATAGCATTCTTCCCGGTCTGACCACGGCTACCCAGTGGTCGGGAGCACCTTTGCCACTTCCCATGCGCGTCTCCGCCGGTTTCTTTGTTACCGGTTTATCCGGAAAGATGCGAATCCACATCTGGCCACCACGGCGCAGGTAACGAACGATGACGCGGCGACCGGCTTCAATCTGTCTGGAGGTCAACCAGGCTGCTTCCTGAGCCTGCAGTCCGAAATCGCCGAACACAAGAGTGTTTCCGGAATGAGCTTTGCCTCTCCTCTGTCCTTTATGAGTTTTTCGATACTTCACTCTTTTCGGCTGTAGCACTTTCTCTCCTTACTTCAGGATAAATATGACCTTTATATACCCAGACCTTAACCCCGATATTGCCCAGCGTGGTGCAGGCTTCGGCAAAACCATAATCGATATCGGCGGAAAGTGTATGTAACGGCAACTGTCCCTGGAGGGTAGTTTCACGGCGGGCAATTTCATTGCCACCCAATCTCCCGGCACAGCTTATCTTCACTCCTTTGGCACCAGCTTGCATTGTCCTGAAAGCGGCTTGTTTCATGGCTCTCCTGAAAGCCATCCGGCGTTCAAGCTGGTCAGCCACATTCCTGGCCACCAGGCGAGCTTCCAGTTCAGGTTGCTCGACCTCTTTTATCGACAGCCGCACTCTCTTGCCACCGACTTCCTCTAAAAATGACCTCAACTCTTCAGCGCGCTGTCCCCCTCTTCCAATAACAATGCCGGGGCGCGAGGAATATAAAGTAACCAGAATTTCATTACCCTGGTGGTCAATTTCCGTCCTGGCGATGCCACTGTCAGCGCATCTCTCATTAATGGCCCGGCGCAACCTTAAATCTTCATGCAGAAACTCGGCATAGTGCTTCACGTCGAACCACTTAGACTGCCACCCCCGAATGACACCGATTCTGAAACCGTAAGGGTGAACCTTATGTCCCACTTTGCTCTTCCTCCTCGGTAACAAAAACGTTTATATGAGTACTTCGCTTCAAAATAGGATTAGCCCGACCCTTGGCCTGTGCCCGGAATCTCTTGAAAGTATGTCCCTCATTAGCGAAGATATCGGTTATCTTAAGCCCCGCAGGTTCCATCTGGAAATTGTTCTCCGCATTTGCTGCCGCCGATTTAATTGTCTTAGCCACAGCCTGTGCTGCCGGCGTGGGCGGCAAGAATTTGAGTAGGGTCAATGCCTCATCAACTTTTTTACCTCGTACCATGTCTACAATTAGCTTCACTTTACGAGACGAAGCACGAACATCTTTAGATACGGATGATACTTTCATCGTTTATACTGCTTCCGGCTTTTTTGGCTGAACAGTTACTGTTGCCTTACTAACATGCCCGCGGAACGTCCGGGTTGTAGCAAATTCGCCCAGTTTATGCCCTACCATATTCTCGGTGATAAAGATAGGCACATGCCGCCGGCCATCATGTACGCCAATAGTATGGCCTATCATCTCCGGCAGCACGGTAGAGGCACGCGCCCACGTTTTTATTACTACCTTCTCTCCGGAGCGATTGAGCGTCGTTATTTTCTTAAGTAATTTGGCGTCACAATAAGGACCTTTTTTAGCTGAGCGTGACATTCTATTCTACCCTCTTAATTACCTTCTTATTTCCGTCTCTTGACAATTAATCTATCTGAAGCCTTGTTAATAATACGCGTCTTCGGACCCAAGGCCGTCTTTCCCCACGGCGTGCTGGGTGTCATTCCCCGGGGAGATCTACCTTCGCCGCCGCCATGAGGGTGGTCACGGGGCGTCATGGCCGACCCGCGGACCTGAGGCCGCCGTCCTATTAATCTGATGCGTCCGGCCTTGCCATACCGTACGCCCTGGTGTTCTACATTGCCTATTTGCCCTATAGTAGCCACGCAATTGCTCATAAAGCGGCGCACCTCACCGGAAGGCAAACGAATAAGCGAATATTTGCCCTCTTTACCCAAAAGCTGCGCCGCCGTCCCGGCACTGCGCACTATCTGTCCGCCTTTCCTCGGTTCAAATTCGAGGTTATGAATTAATGTGCCGTCCGGTATAGCGCTTAGGGGTAGAGTATTGCCGGGCTTTATCTCCGCATCCTCCCCAGCCATTATGGTGTCACCTACATTCAAGCCCTGGGGCGCCAGAATGTAACGTTTCTCTCCGTCAGTGTAATGAATAAGCGCAATACGAGCCGAGCGGTTCGGGTCATATTCGATGGAAACTACCTTCCCCTGAACACCTACTTTATCTCGCTTAAAATCGATTATTCGTAATCTACGTTTAGCGCCGCCGCCCCGATGCCGCACCGTAACTACACCTCTATTGTTACGCCCTGCTTTTTTCCTGATTGGTAACAATAGGGATCTCTCGGGAACCGTCTTGGTTATCTCCTCAAAAGAGGCGCTAACCATGCCCCGCCTACCAGGTGATGTTGGACGATAAGTTTTTAACCCCAAAGCTTACATCCCTTAATTCTAGGGATGCCTCCTTTGCCATCGCGTCTTTCTTAGGAGCTTGCGATGCTTATGCTTCGCCATTTTTTTCTTCCGTTTTTTAATTACTGAGCCCAATTTTATTCCCCTATTTTAATTAAACACCTTCGAAGAACTCTATCTTTTCTCCCTGTGCCAGGGTAACAATTGCCTTCTTCCACACCGGCGTCAGCACCTGCCGTCTGCCTATTCTTCTCATCTTCCCCGGGACACTCATAACGGTGACTTTAACGACATTAACCTTAAAGGCCAGCTCTATCGCTTCCTTAACCTGTCGCTTATTAGCTGCTTTCGTCACCTCAAAGGCGTACTTATTTCGCTCTTTCATTATCGTAGCCTTTTCGGTGATTAACGGCCTTTTTACTACCTGATAAGGATGCATACCTATTAAAACCCCATAACCTTGATTTATTTGGCTCTAGCCGCCGCCTTCGCTACGGGCTTCTCGCCCCAAATCTGTTCCACCTTCCGAACGGCATCGATATCCATTACTATGTCTTTGTACGACAGCAATTCACCGACGTTAAGCAAAGGCGCCGGTATTGTTTTAACGCCCACTAAATTACCGGCCGATTTGATCAAATTAGCTTTAGCTTCGGCGGTGGCGATTATTACTGAATTGCCAATACCCAGCGCTATTAACATATCCAGCACCGCTCTTGTTTTCAAGGTGTCAAACTCAAGTTTATCCACAATTTTCAACGCTCCGCTGCCTGTTTTATCCGAAAGTACGCACTTCAAAGCCAGACGGCGCATCTTTTTGGGCATAGCCTGCCGATAGCTCCTGGGATGCGGACCAAAAGCGACTCCCCCGCCTTTTAGCATCGGCGACCTGATGTCGCCGCGGCGCGCTCGCCCGGTATGCTTTTGTGCATGCATTTTTCTAGTACTGCCGGCGACTTCGCCTCTCGTCTTGGTATCAGCGACTCCCAGACGTTTATCTGCCAGCTGCCTGACTAATGCCTGATGCACCACAGCCTCATTAAAGGAAACAGCAAAAACATCATCTCTTATATCTATTTGTTTGGTGGCTTTACCATTCAAATTATAGACCTGTACTTTCACTTTGTTTATCCCCCACCGGCTTTCTTAATCAGCAACAGCCCCTTCCTGGCACCCGGTACTGCTCCCCTCACCAATAACAAGTGACGCTTCAAATCTACATTTATCACTTTTAAATTGCGTTCCGTCACCCGCCTATCTCCCATGTGTCCCGCCATACGCATTCCTTTAAATACGCGCCCCGGTGATGTTGTGGCACCAATCGAGCCCGGAGCTCGATGGCGATCCGACTGCCCATGGGTCTTGGGACCGCCGGCAAAATGATGGCGCTTGACCACGCCGGCAAAACCCTTACCCTTTGATATGCCGACAACATTAATTAAATCGCCGGGCTTAAACATATCGGCGTCAATTTTCTGCCCTACCTGAACAGACTTGACATCCTCAACTTGAAATTCCCGGAGATGTTTCAACTGACCGATCTCTTTAACATGACCTTTCTTCGGAGAGTTAAGCCTCTTATCTTCTCCAAATCCCAACTGAACGGCATTATAGCCATCCTTAGCCTCGGTCTTTACCTGAGTAATAAAGCAAGGACCGGCCTCAATGGCTGTCACCACCACTTCTCCATCATCCTGGAAAAGTTGTGCCATACCTATCTTTCTGCCTATTAAACCTTGAATCATTTTACGGCTATAACCTGATATCTATTTCCACCCCGGAGGGCAGCTGGAGTTGAGTCAATGCATCTATCGTTTTTGAAGTCGGACCGAGGATATCGATAAGGCGCTTGTGCGTACGCATTTCGAACTGTTCACGTGAATCTTTATCGATAAAGGGAGAGCGAATAACACAAACCTTCTCGATTTGAGTAGGCAGCGGTACAGGGCCGATTACAACAGCACCGGTACGCTCCGCAGTCTCCACAATCTGTTCCACGGACTGGTCAACCAATCTGTGGTCATATCCCTTGAGTTTTATTCGTATCTTTTGTTTAGGCATTATCTACCCCTTACCCTGACCTCTATCTGCTCAGCCAGATTAGCCGGTAACTCCCTGTAACAGTAAAACTCCAGGGAATAAGTCGCTCTGCCCTGGCTCAGCGACCTGAGAGCAGTGGCGTAACCAAAAGTGTCAGCCAGAGGAACCAGAGCCCGAACCACACAAGTATCACCGTGAGTCTCGATACCCTCTATGTGTCCTCTTCTGGAATTCAGGTCTCCGATGACCTCGCCCAGGAACTGGGCCGGCATTACGACCTCCAACTTCATAATCGGTTCCAGGATTACGGGCTTAGCTTTTCTAGCGCCCGCCTTCAGGGCTATGGACCCTGCCATTTTGAAAGCTAAATCGGAGGAATCCACTTCATGGAAGCTACCGTCATACAGAGCCGCCTTGATATCTACTATCGGATAGCCGGCGACTACGCCACTTTCCAAAGCTTCCTTTACGCCGGCTTCAACTGCAGGAACGTACTCCTTGGGTACATCCCCACCGCGAATCTGGTCGACGAATCTGAAGCCGCTGCCGCGTTCACCCGGCTCAAGCTTAAGCCATACGTGACCGTATTGTCCATGGCCGCCGAACTGGCGAATGAACCTGCCTTCGGCTTCTACCGGCACGGTAATGGTCTCTTTATAAGCCACCTGCGGCTTACCCACGCTCACCTTCACGTTAAACTCACGGAGCATGCGGTCTATTAAAACCTCGAGGTGCAGCTCGCCCATGCCCGAAACAAGTGTTTGTCCTGTTTCGGCGTCGGTGCGCACCTTGAAGGTGGGGTCTTCTTCCGAAAGCTTATTCATGGCTTCGCCGAGTTTATCCTGGTCGGCTTTGCTTTTAGGCTCTATTACCATCGACAGCACCGGCTCAGGAAAACGTATTGTTTCCAGAAGCACCGGTTTCGACGGGTCACATAATGTATCTCCGGTGAAGGTGTCTTTTAAGCCCAGAGTAGCCGCAATGCTGCCGGTATCAGTCTCTTCGATTTCCTCCCGGCGATTGGCATGCATAAGAATCAACCTGCCCAAACGCTCCTTGCGTCCTTTGCTGGAGTTGAGCACTTGCTTTCCCGCCTGGATTTTGCCGGAATAAACACGAAAATATACGAGCCTGCCCATAAAGGGGTCGGCCACTACCTTAAAAGCCAGAGCTGAAAACGAAGCATCATCACTGGCCGGCCGAATATCTGTCTCACCGGTCTGCAAATCGATAACAC